>JAABUL010000979.1_pt1 | contig 57746 bp, 96 predicted proteins | sample 5559151 | NCBI WGS metagenome assembly JAABUL01 (sample SAMN10711876, study PRJNA513368) | rock metagenome | isolation source: Antarctica rocks | place: Antarctica: Victoria Land, Pudding Butte sud
GGATGTTTGCACCTTTTGAGGAGGATCCGTTTCGAAGGCAGCTTGCTCACAAGAAACGTCATCAGTACGCACCTGCAGATGGCCCGCCTGGGACGGTATCCCAGAGGAAGGCCCAGCCGTCCTCCGAGCCGCAGGCGATCTGCCGCCCATCAGGCGAGAACGCCGCCGAGATGCGCGCGTCCCTGCGCCCAAAAGGAAACCTTGGAAAGGGAACATGCCATCTCCAGGGGAATGTCTTGTTGAGCCTTCACAAGCAAGAGCGACAGAAAGCTGACAGCCTGGGTGGTACAGCTCGACCAGGCTGCAGCCATTGCGGCCCGAGGCGCTGCACTTGAAGAAGAAAGGAACTATCTGAAATACACCGTGCATTCCATGTTCACAGGCTTCCACAGCTGAGTGCTCAGCCGCAAGAGGCTGAAACCCTGAATCCTGAATCATGAATCGCGACTCACAAAACCCAAAAGAGTCTAGGAGGCTGCGCACCCGAGCGTCGGGCCCTTGGCTTTGCACACCAGCGTGTAGCCGTCGAACAAGCGCAGGCGTGCGTCCGCCGAGGTGACCAGCAGCAGGCCGCCGCCGTCTTTGCCGCCCGGCTGGAACGCGAGACCCGTGACTTTGCGCCCGCTCTTGGACTTGCCGCGCCGGTTCTTCACGTCTGCGCGGGCGTGGCAGGAGGAGAAATTATGGAATGGGAGCGACGACTGCTGTGCTCCCATGCCCTTGAGGATCGAGGTCCATCGAACAGGATTTCAGCACGGCGACTGTCCTAGGCACAAACATCGGAGAGACAGCCTTGCAGAACGCGGCAACACTCAGATCGGCGGTGTAGAAGCGCATACTATAATGTACAAGGCCGGAAACAGGTCGCATGGGCCTCGTACTCAAGGAGGCCAATGCCGTCGGCGGCGTAGCAGCAGCCTTTGCCGCAGAACTTCGTTGCTGATAACACGTATTGCCTTCCCTCGCAGTCCAATAGCAGGTCAACTTGCTTTGTGGAAGAAAAACCTAGACTGAGACGCACTGACCTGGGCCTCGTACTCCAGGCGGCCGTTGTCGTCGGCGGCGTAGAAGCTGACATTGCCCTTCAGCGTGCCGACGGCGGCGTGGGCGCCCGGGCCGCCGGCGACGCGGCCGCCGCCGGGCGCCCACGCAGACATAGCTGTCCCAGCAACTAATCATATAATTTGATCCTTCTCAGCGACACTCCCAAGTGCAATGCGACGCCGCACCGATTTGCGCCTCGTATTCCAGGCGCCCGTTGTCATCCGCCGCATAGAAGCGGACCTTGCCTTTCAGCGTGCCAACGGCTACGCGGCAGCCCGCCGGCGCCCACGCCGCCGCCGTCGCCATCTCGTGCACGTCTGCCAGCGCCAGCTCCCGCCGCTCGGGCACGCTCCACAGCCGCACCTGCAGAGCACTTTGTGCATAGCATTTTGTGGGTTCGTCGGTAGGGTTATCAGATTCTGGATGCAGACAATTTTCTCTGCTGCGCCGCCGCCGTCGCCACCTCGTGCACATCTGCGAGCGCCACCTCCCGCCGCTCGGGGACGCTCCACAGCCGCACCTGCAAATTGACCATCAGAATTCATCTGGGCAGCTCACGCCGGCCGCTCCGGCGTGTTTCACAGCCTCACCTGCGGACATTCATGTCATGACGCTGGCACTGCAGGCTGTGAGCTCAGACAACGAGAGGCAGATGTGTGAAGGGCCCAGACGCAGATGTGGAAGGATGTCAGCGAAGGCAGCTGCGTGGTTGCGGAAAGCTCAACAGGCGCACCTTGCCATCGATGGAGGTGGAGACGAATTTGGTGTCGTCCGTTGGGTGGAACTGCACCGCCGTCACCCAGTCCGCATGCCTGCAGGAAATACAAACACTCCGCACTGCGTGACACCCTGACTCCCTCGCAATGACAATTCCCACAGAATCTGGCAGCCCCACTGTCCCAAGCAGAGCAGGTGTGCATCATCACAGCCAGCTGGCGGTCGGGACAACAACGCAGGCTCCACATGCAGTTCCCGTTCGGGCTCCTGACTGGCTCAGACTTGCAGAAGCGCACTTGAAGACGCGCAGGCAGTCGGCGCGGGAGAGTTGCCACAGGCGCACGTTGCCGTCCATGGAGCCGCTCGCCAGGAAGTCGGAAGCAGACCAGCCCAGCGCCAGCACCTCCTGTTGCCATCGGGATTCTTTGTTTAATAATATGAATGAAATATGTTCTGAGAAGGAAAGTTCCAGTCTGGAATAATAAGTGTCCATGGAGCCGCTCGCCAGGAAGTTGGAAGCAGACCAGCCAGTGCCAGCGCCTCCTGTTGCCAGCAGAACTTTCATACCATGAGAGCGGCTGTGTGTCTGCGAAGGAACACCGTTCCAACGACATGAATACGACAGCCGATTGTGGCCGTCCCAGAGTGGTTTTCAGCAGGTATTGGGGCATGACTAGCCCTGCGCCTGTGACCCACCACACCTTGCACGACCTGCATGCTTGCGTGCATGCCTTCGTGAACCGCGCGCTGTGACAACACCAAGCGACATGCATAATCAAAAGGTGTGCCCATGGCGCTCAGCCGCCGGAGCCAGAAGAACAGTGCCATGCAGTGCATGGGATTGGTGTTGCACAAGACTCACCCGATCGTGGCCCCGCCACTCTCGCGCAGGCCGCTGCTCGAAAACGGGGCATGTCTCGCGGCCCGGCACCGTCTCGTCACTGCCCATGGCCGGCGCGCCGCCCGGCAGCGCCAGGACCATGGCGCTGCTTGGTTGCGCCTGCGCCGCTGGGAAACCCTGTTGCCACTGTTCGGGCGCCACTTGTGCTGACAGACTCCATGAGTGGCGATGCAACCTTTCCACGAATCTCTTTGCAACAGCCAAATGAGGTGTGCAATGGATTTCCAACCGCTCTGCTGCAGAGCCGTGCCGGCCGGCAGCAGCAGAGCTACCACAACAGGAGGCGGTACAGCGCGGAGATCAGGTGCAACAAGTACGTGACCGAATATGTGACGTTCACAGCGGAATGCGCACCGCTGACGAGTTGCGGTTCGGGATCACCGCCCAAACCCGCACGACGGTGTCCTGTCCGGCGGTCGCCAGGTGACGGCCGCTGCAGCTGAAAGCCGCCGCCCAGATGACACCTGTGTGGGCGTCCAGCTCCTGCAGCAGAATCGAGCTTCACAGCTCAGACATATAACAAGCCATGTAATGGATGGCTGCGTCCTGCCCGGCGGTTGCCAGGTGCCACCCCTGGCAGCTGAACGCCGCCGCTCAGATGATGTCCATGTGCGCGTCCAGCGCCTGCGGCAGTAGATACGTAATCTCTGTGGACAGTGGACAATGGACTGTCTCCTGCACGATGGTGTCCTGCCCTGCTGTCGCCAGGTTGCCCCCGCTGCAGCTGAAAGCCGCCGCCCAGATCACGCCTGTGTGCGCCTCCAGCTCCTGCAGCAGCAGGAAACTACATGTTTGAGTACAGCGAGCTGCCTGTTGCGTGACGGTGTTCTGCTCGGCGGTGGCCAGGTGGCGCCCACAGCAGCTGAATGCAGATGACGCCTGTGTGCGTGCCCAGCTCCTGCATCAGCACTTGAGGACTCCAGAAGTGCATGGATCAAGAGATGCGCTGAATGTCAGATCATGGTTGCGTGCGCGCTACGCTCATGCGCGCAGCATGGCCCGCCCTCAGGCTCAACGATCGATGCCGGACACATGGCGCAGAAGCAGCTGTGCATGTGCTGTCCCAGGGGCGCAGCAAGGGGCGCTGCAATGCAGCCTGCTGGGCACACAGGCCACCTCTCGTGTGCAACACCCCAAGTCAGGCGGGTTGGGAGGGGCCTGGATCCTGCTGAGGGCAGGGAGCTCCTCTATACTCTCTGTTTGTTTTCGAGCCGCACCTGCACCAGCACCAGGTCGGTCAGATCGGTGTGCAGCTTGCTGCGCAGGCCAGTACCGCACCTATCCTGAAATTGCAATATTTGATCGTTTCGACTGACGAAAGCCCACCTGCACCAGCACCAGGTCGGCCAGGTCGGTGTGCAGCTTGCCGCGGTGGTGTGTCGGCAGCCGCATGCCCAGCGGCACCGGCCCCATGGCCGGCGCCGGCATCGCCTCCTCCCCCTCGTCCTCATCCTGTTAGCAAACAGGTTCATCTCGGATCTGTACTCGGAAATGGCAAAGTACTATATGAAAACGAGGCACATGCGGATCACTTGCACCCGCCCACGCCCAGCCGTAGCTCAGCCAGGGAGTTGGCCGCCCTGCTGAACTAGTGCTGTGTACTCTCCTTCTGGAATACTCTCTGCGCGGTCATGGGCCGATATCCTGCCGAGAAGAGGCAGCTTGCATGCCTTGAAAGTGACCGATCAAGGTGTGAAACCACTCTCACCCTGCCGTCGCCGCTCGATGCCAGGCTGCGATTGGACCCGGTCTTCAAATTCGCTGTGGCGTCCACGGCAAGCGTGGAGGCCTCGCCCGCGAAGCCCGACCGCCCGGACAGCCGGCTCACGCCCCGCCGTCTTGTCGGCGAGCCTGCAGATACGGTCTGTACTCGACGTCCGCAGTGAAATGCATCCGGGTCAGGCCAGAGAAGCAGAGATGCATGCTTGCCCCTAGAAGTCCTTGAAGCACATGCATATGCATGCGCAACTTTTGTCATTGTGTATGGCGCGCCGCGGCTGCACTGCCGTCGTGCTTTGTGCAGCACTACACAATGTCAGAAGCTGCCGGCAGCTCGTGGCCACAAGGACACAAAGAAACAAACACCCACCCGGCGCCGGAGTGACGGCTCCGCCGGCGAGCGTCTCCGAGTCGTCGGATGCGACTGACGAGGCGGCAGAGTGCCGAGTCACAGACTGTTTCACGCCGGCCCAGCCACCAGTCTTGCCCGCCGCAAAGGTCTTCTTGAACCAGGCGCCCGCCTTGCCCGCCGCTTTTGGCGACGCCGCTGGTGTGCTGGTCGCGTGCTGCGGCGGGAGGCCGGCGTAGCTGCATTGTACCACGCAGGTTCAGTTCATTAGGAAATAGCAGACATCCAGAGTCATTCAAGTCCAGTCAGAGTAGAATCAGGGTGTGTTTGACGTAGGGAGAGAGCGTCAAGCACATGCGCCCCCTCATTTACTGTGTGCATAACTGCAGCGAGTGCATGCCACCTTGGTGGCGGGCCGACGGCAGCTGCTGCGGCCGAACCGTCGTCGTCATCGCCGATCTCCGAGGCCGGCAGGCTGCCGTCCTCCTCATCGTCCCAGGAGTCGTCAGAATCTGAGTCAATGGCGTCGTCCTCTGACATGTCCTCCTCCTGCGAGCGCGACAGCGAGTGCTGAGATGGTGTGGTTAGCTGACGGTTCCACGATATCCTACGCGTGCAGCCACATTTGCATGTAAACTTGGACAGGCGTTGTTGCATGAAGTTGCTGCGCTGTGGTACCGCGGCGATCGCCGCGGCTAGCATGCTCAAGTTTGCACCAGCCTCCAGCAGCAAAGGGCCTCACTAGGCCCGCGGTCTCCGACTTTTCATTTGCGTCGGCCATCGCCTTCGGCATCAGCGGCATGCTGTCGTCAGGAGATTTGCGACAGTACAACAGTGGTCAGATGGCCAGAAATCTGCAGTCACATCTCGTCGATTCCTCTGCTTCCCTGGAACCTTTGTGAATTTCCTCAGGTCATAGTCTGCTTTGCTGAGCCTGTCGCAATTCGACTCTGTGTGACTTAAAGGAGTGATATCTGCTGGTGAAAAAACTCCGGAATGCCGAACTCTCAGAAGAGCGACCTGCGATTATCGGAGGCGAAAGCTGAATGTCGAAGCGTGCTGAAGGCCATGCGGATGTGAGAATGCTGACACTTCTAGCGCAAGCAAAGCAACTAGCTTGCGGTTACGCAATACGGAAGCTGGCACGTGATGCTTGTTCACCGCCTGCCTGCCCCTGCTGCTCAAGCTGAACAGCCTCAGCTTCCCTAGGTCACAAACACTAGATGCTGCTCCACCTCAGCAGCGCTTTGGGCTCCGCGCGTACATCAGGTGCCCGCCATGTGTAGCGACGGAACGGATAGGAGCTCTAATCTGATCGATGCTGGCACCGTGGTGCCAGACGAAGCCCCCACCACCAGCTACACGGCAGGTTCGTTGCACCAATACGACTGCACGCATATAGGCACATGGCGGCATGCTTGGACACGCCGCACAACAAATGCCCGGCGTGCGTGTGTGCACCGCAGTGCAGCTCTTCAAACCAGATTGATTTCGCTAGCGCTCCACTGGCGAGCTGCTCTTTATGGGCCTTTGAATTGCCGGCGCGGCACCGAGTTGCCGGCGCGGCACCTCCGTAGCAGATGCACTCCGTGTGCCGCTGAGAGTCCAGGCCACACGGCTCCCACCTTTCATGCCTGGTCGTGCATCGACTCCGCGTGCAACTCATTCAGCAACTCTGAACCGGCATGTGCGCTGCAGGCAGGCAGCAGTGGCGCCTGGGCAGTGGGCGGCGGCGCGACGGGCTGTAATGCTATCATCTGGATGCCTCATCGAAGCACACTCTACGAGCACGAGTGCGACGCAGGAAAGCAGCAGTGAGAGGTGGGCGGCGGCGACTGCGCTGCGATGGTGCGCCTATAGAAGGCACTGGAACGCATGTACTCAACCATGAGTGCGGCGCAGGCACACAGCGGTGGCAGGTCGGCAGTGGTGGCGGCGGCGGCGACGGCGCGGCGGACGCGTCGCAGCGGGAGGCCCTGCGGCTTGAGGTTGCGCGCCTGTGCAACGCGACGTCGCACCTGGAGAGATCAAACGACGAGCTGAAAGCGGCGCTGGCGGCGGATCCCTCGGACCAGGACTTCAAGGATGCTCTGGGGGTGGGCCTGCTTGTCCCTCACGGCCGGATCGTGTGAGAAAGGTCTGGTGGCTGGAAAAGCATGCCAAACATTGTCAAACTCCGAGCCGAGAAGCCTTCGCATCGTCCACCTGGCTGCCGCCATGGGCAGAAAGTGCATATCTGCAAAGGACATCTGGTCAACATCAAAGCGAGGCGACAAGGCCGCCTAACGATGCCTGCATCTGTTCGCATCCCATAAGGCGTCATCCGCCTGCGTGAGGCGCTGCCTCTGCGTCTTTCCGCAGGAGAATATTGCCGTTATCGCGAAGTACCGCGCCAGCGTGGCGTCGCTGCAGCAGGAGCTGGAAGCCGCGGGCGGTGCCGTCGGCACAGATGAAGCAGCATCACCCCCAGGCAAGTTTATGTCTATGTTTTGCATGGGTCACGTGACTGACGACATGCTTTACCGCTGAGTCGTGTGGTGCGCTGCTGGCCCGCCCCATGGACCTTTTGAACCGCAGCAGAAGGCGGTGCTGCGCATGGCACGCTTCCATATGCAGGTTCGGTCAAATCAGCCTAGCCGTACCCTGACGTCATCTCCCTGCAGGAGCAGCAGATGTGGCTGCGGCAACGTCCAGGCTGCAAACAGCATCGGGCCCATCGTCAGACACGATGATGGGTACAGAACCAGGGACGGACAGCAGACAGCAGCGCACTGCAGGTGGGGGCTGTGCACATGGAAGCTTCGAGTTTTGCAGCAAGTTCAGCGCTATCAAATGTTTCACTCGGTTCGACACGCTTCACATCCCCAGGGACTCCACCATCCTGACGGCGGCATGCTCAGCCGTCGAAGCAGCTGCAGCAGCAGCGGCGGCAGCGTCATTCAGGCGTACGCCCGCCAATAAGATGCGATCAACTCCCGGAGCACAATGGCATCGGTTCCCAAAAATGCTGTGCCGCAGGCGCTGGCGACAGCGACGAACACCCGGCCTCGGCCATGGACATGACATGACGGCAGAGGAGTGTTTTGAATCATGTTTGGAGGCTGGGACGACAGAGGGGGAGGCCTTGTGGGAACCACAATCCTTTTCAATTGTGGCGACGTTGCTTCGCGTTTGCAATGGGTCAAACACCACACATAGAAGATGCAGCTTCTGATGCAGCTTCTGCCTCAATCATCTCGAAGCACATCTTCGATGGTCTGTGTCGCTCGCAACGTCACCAGCATCATGCATGATGATCATCTGTAGTTTTCCCCGACCATACCGCTTCCAACAGCAAGTCTACGGCGGCGGTGCTAGAACGCCGCCGCAATACTGCGTAGCGCGCTACCCTCCCGACAACTGCATGTACAGTCTCACTTGCCACCCGCTTATCCCACTTCACACTGGATGCATTATTTGGCGTGAACATATCCACTCACGGAATTAAATTCGTATGTGGACACTGATCCATTATCTCCACATGCTGCAACGCACGGCTGGATATTTGGTGCACATCATTACGAGCAAACAATGCGAGAAGGTGCGATAGGTATGGGCCTCTGCCCAGCACACCAGTCGGCGCAAAGCCTCCAGCCTACGGAGGATGCACATATGTCATGCACGTGTTCAGCACTGCAGGGCGGCGGTTGGCGCGGTCGGCAGGATGGCATCTAGGCAGTGCCGAGGCGCGCCCACAGCGCGGCACACGTGTTATGTCACACGTCCCGCTGCCAATTGCGGGGCCCAGCCCGCCGGCGATGCACCGCCCTCGGCTTGCTGTATGCCCGCTACCTGCTGTGGTCCCGCTTGCTTGGTGCGTGCCCCCTGCCTCGCTCTGCATATATGTGCAGACGCCAGGGGCCAGCACGAAGCAAACGCCGGACTCCCATCGCCGCCAATGCAGCCGAACATGGCCGTCCCTGGCGGTGCAGCGGCTGCGCTCATTGCTGGAGGGCGGCTCAGGCGCCGAGCCTGGCAAGCCGCTTCAATGCTAGTTGCCACCGATTGCCTCCATTGCTGTCGCGCTCGATGCAGCTGGGCTATACTGGAAGGGTTTTTCCCGTGCTCAGTGCAGTTTGGGGGCCCATGCGCCCAGCAGGCTGCGGTCACCGGACATTGCCGACGGCATTGAGCGCTGCGGCTTCCGCAGCGCTCAATGCAGGTCGCCGCCGAGGGCATCGCCGCTGATATTTAATGCAGGCGGGCGGCCCAGGCGCCAAGGCCCAGCAGGCCGCCGGTGCCGATCGCCGCCGGCGCTGGTACCGCCAGAAAGTCCACCATGCAGAAGCCGATGATGCCTGCAGGGAGCGCATGCAAGTTGGAAACACGCCTGACGTGCGGGGATAGTCACGCAGCTTTTGTCGAGCCTGTCAAGGAGTAGCAAGCCGCTCGTTTCGCATGTGGAAGCAGCTGCAGTCAAAGCGAGTTGGGCAAGCTCCGAGGCCTTTGCTAGTCTCATGATGCAAATTATGTCAGTACAGGCAGCGGCACTGGCAACCGGAGACGTGTCCATGACTTTGTAGGTCTTTGGAAGCTGCACCGATGCATGTGGAGGCCACAGGGAAGGGGCTGTTGGACCGCACGGAGAAGGACAGCTGAAAGACCGCCGCAGTGATGAGGCCCACCGCCGCTGCGTTCAGCCCAGGCAGCATCCTGTACGGCATGAGCAAGCCGCATGTCAAGTGCTGGTGCAGGGCGGCCAGGCGCAATCGCAGTGATGAGGCCCACCGCCGCTGCATTCTGCGCCGGCAGCATCCTCCGCGGCAGAACAAATGAGCACTGGCATTTTACAGCCAAAGGTGGCTGTACGCGAGAGTCGTGTTTGCAGCCGCAGCCGCGATTGTCCAATGTGAAACTGGAACAAGCGCAACACAGCCCGGCACAAAGGAGGAGGTGGCTGCTGCTCATGCACGTCAATGCAGTCAGCCAGGCGAGAGGTTCAGACCTTGTCGCAAGTCACGGCCTCAGACACATCACAAGGCGGCGCACTTGCTGCAGAAGGTTGCCCACCAGGGCAGCACGCCAGCATCCATCCTCACGAGCAGAGGTGCAACGTCAGTCGCAAGCGTCAGACACAAGTGTGATTCAAAAAATGCGCATGAAATAGGCGCACCTGCGGTACGTCTTGAAGCTCCGGAAGGCGCCCCACCAGGGCAGCACTGCAAAGATCATCAGGATGCCTGGCGAGAACAGCCCGAACCAGCACACCAGGATGCCCACTATCGAGCTGGCGCCCGCATTCGTCGCGATGATGGCGCCTGCGGCGCGTCTGAGAAAGTGTGCAATCAGAGCTCACGCTGGGACAGGCGCACATGCCGACAGCAGGGATTCAGGGCCGTTTGCTTGGTCCTTCACATCGCCAGCGACAGCGCCTGCCTGTTCTTGCATGGCAGCGGCCTGGACAGTTGCATCCGAGTCCAGACCGGTGCGAGAAGTAGATAAATGCGGCACAGGAAGACGGCAAAAGCGGCGTGCCAATGTAGGCGGCGAAGTTGAACAGCGGCCCGGGCAGCGCCTGGATGAGCGCCAGCCCTGTAAGGAATTCCGACTCCGACATCCAGCCCGTCGCCACCACCTCCGTGCTCAGCATCGGCAACACCACCTGCCTCGGACGGCACACCGCCGCTGGGCTGTGCTTGTGTATCGGGGTCAGGTGCATTGCGCCGCAACAAGTCACTGCAGCCGACGCGCTGTCAAGGGATACAGTCTCGGCAGAGAGAGTATATTGCATGCATGCGCCAGCCTCATTCAGGCTGAAAGTTGGGAAGAGAGCGACACATGTGGCGGCTTTTGAGTTGTCCGCATACAAATAAGTGTACGGAAGCTCACCTGGCCGCCGCCAAATATGATGGACCCCGTGCGGAAGAAAGCCTCCCACCAGTTGAGCAGCTGCATGCCATCACAAAGAGGTCATGCCAGAGGTGTTCTCATGCTGGTGAGGCAGCCACAAGCTGCAGCTGCGAGGCACATTTGTAGCGCTGATCAGAAGCCGCAACGAATGCAGCATTACTGCATGCACTTTGTTTCCAGTGCTGCTGCATCCCCACGTTCGCCAGCCAGAAGCACAGTCATTTTTGCGCAGCTGCGGGGGAAGGGGTGGCAACAGCTTCCCACCCCGGCGGCATAGAGGACTGCAGCAGATGCTCCTGTGCGTGATGCACACGTCCCATACATACAGCCAGCGCACCTGCCAGTCGACGAGCTGGCGCAGCACGATGCCACCAACGAGCAGGGCCAGCCACAGCGCTGCAAGCGCCAGTCCTGCGCCGCGGCTCACGCCAAAACGCTTCACGGAGCCGTCATCGCCTGGCGGCGCCGACTCATCGTTGCGCCGTGTGTGCAGCGTCACCAGGCCGCCTGAGGCACACAGGGTGCGTGTCACAAATGTACAATTCCATTTTGCATTCTGCACCAGAGCGCTTCACGGAGTCACCATCGCCCAGAGGCGCAAAGTATCGCTGCGCCGCGTGTACAGCGTCACCAGGCCGCCTGCCACAATTGTGGTGGTCACTGTGAAGCAATTGCATGTCATAACTGTCCAGGACGCGTCTGACATGTCAAATGCTGCTGGAGCCCACTGTAAGTTGATTGATGATCCTCAGCGCATTCGATAGGGTGAGCGCAAGAAGGCCAAATGTCGCGGGCGCACCCAGCACGATGACGAGCGGGAACATCCAGGTGGCAGGGTACAGCAGGATGGCCACCGCCGCCGCGGCGTTGGTCACCATGGCGACCTTATCTTTGCAGGTGTTGCGCGTCAGGCCCTTTGCCGCGCTGGCAACGAGCGCCACGCCCACCGCCGACAGGCCTGCGGGGCATTGGCAATTCTTAGTGCGGCTTGATGTGGGTTTTGATGACAGCAGGTCTCATTGCCGTGACACAAATGCAGCCAGCGGAATATGAATCTGAATGCTTCATGTCGGGCCACAACCCCGCAAATGCAGCTTAGCCGGTCAATGGGCAACACAGCGATGTGCACCTCCGTTGGTGACCGCGTGCAGCCAGGCGGGCGGGTTGCGCAGGTAGCGGGAGGCGCCAACGCCCGCCAGCGCGCTGATGAGGGCTCCGGGGTACTGGAACAGAGCGCCTGCAGGCAGTACCGCATTTCGTCAGTGGATAAATGATCAGGCGCCAGACCCTGCAGGCGAGGTTCTCGGGGTCAACCCTGCCATCGCAATGTCGCCAGGTCAGTGAGACCAGCATCGCAGTGTCCAGAAAAGGGCACTGGGTGCGGCGCCGCTGGCGCACGATGTTTGGGCTGGAAGGGGAGCGACCGCGGCGCAGAAACCGCATCCGCTCTCGCGTCCGCAAGCGCGCAGGAACGCCCGGGAAGTACGCAGAAGCTCGGCAGGGAAGGAGGAAGGGAGCCCCACCCGAGAGCAGGCCGCCGACTGTGCCCTGCTGCGTGACGCCCAGTGCAAAGGACAGCTGCGTCGACGACGGCCCGGGGAGGCACTGGCACAGTGCGAGGAGCTCAAGGAAGACGCCATTGGGCAGCCACCCCAGCTTCTCCACCAGCACCTGTGCCGCCAAAACATCTCATGAACTGCCACCTTTGCTCAGCACTCGACATGCTGCCGCGAGAGGGTCGCCATCGACTTTGCAGTAGCTGCAGGAACACGCCGTGGGTTACCTAGCACAGCTTCGCCATCAGCACCTGGACCGGAGATGGGCTTGGGTCAGGAGTGTCAGGGTCATGCACGGTCAGATGTGTCTGTTTTCGCGCTTCAGCGCAGCGCGAGGAGCTCCAGGAATGTGCCTTTGGTGCAGCCGGCCCAGTCAATCCCCCAGCACCTGACACAGATCCTCGCCGAAATGTTCAGGGGATGAATGTCCCAGCAGATGGCCTGCTGGCGGCATGGCACAGCGCCAGCGGCCGCAGGCACGTTCCGCAGGGCCACCGCATGTGATGCAACAGCACCTGCAATGCTGCTGTCACGCATGGTGAAAGACGCTGGGCAGTCCAGCTAGGCTAAGGGCGCTGACTCTGGGCACGCTGCGGCACCTTCTGGAAGAGCGACACATGCGCGGACGGCCCGCCGAATGCGGCCCAGCCCAGCCACCCGAACTGCTTGGCGAGGCCACCGATTCTCACGGCTTGCGCGGGTTCCTCTGCAACTCCTGTGTGCCCTGGTACGTCCAGTAGCGGCGTCGTGGCCGATGCAGAGCCATTCTCGACGTCGCACGGCGCCATTGCTGACTGATCTGCCTCCTCCAATTCTATGTTGCGTATCTCAAAGCAGGTCGCACAGCACAGGCTATGGTAGATGATGGCGATCGAGTGACGGAATTCAAGGCTGTCGCGCCCGATCACACGGCCGACGACTGTACAAGCCCAGCCTCACCACAACCAAGGTGTTCAATTCAAGCGTAAAACCACCGCCGCCAGCCGACCGGCTCTGCCGATAGCTGCTCGAGCGGAAAACACAGGATTGGGACAAGCAAGAGGATGGCAGAACGTCTGGCTGCTGTGCGTCGACGCGCGGCAATTATATTCCGCTGTTACGTAAACAGCTTGAACAGCCGCCCTGTACTGAAAGTGGTTCAGAAGCAAAGTTTTGTGCGTGCTTATGCGTTCCATAACTCAGTTTTCGAGAGTCTGTTGATAGAATTCTGCATCTGGAATGTCTCGCCTGGTCGAAGTAGAAGATGTACGCCCCAGGAACGCTGACCCAGCCGAACCAACCGAATTCCCGAGCAATCTCCCACAGGGACGCAAGATCATGTGGCTCGTTACACGCTGCATCTGCGTCCGCATCCAGTGCGGCCTCCAGCAGCGGCTGCTCCATAGTGCGCTCGATATCCGCACATGCCTCTTTGTCGCTTGGCTGCATCGTTTCTGTTCGCGACAAGCAGCTGAAAGCATTGCACAGCCTACATCGATCTCCTGGTGAGAGTGGACACTGTGCCTACTGCCGAGACACGTTGACAAGGTGTTTCAGGCTCAGGTGCCAACATAGGTCAACTGAGGTGCAGTGAAGGTACACATCCGCCTGTGCATGTATCGTGCAGCGCGCATGTGACTCGCAGTGCCTCCGCGAGGTTGCTCATAGCCAAGCTGAGAATGGCGCATGTGTGCCAATGTTTCGCATGTGGTCGTCCTCGTTTTCCCTCGGTGCAGAAGGGCAAGAAATATGTATCCTTTTGAGGGCCCGTCAACACGTTGCATCATCAAAGTGGCAGCTACATTTACAGCCGCGTCCTGACAGCGGTGCATGCCATGGGGAGCACTGGAGCACCGGGGCGCTGTCTGCAATTGTTTGGAGGTGCAGGACAGCTCCCGGCTGCACGCCGCCGCTATCCCAGCACTGGTTCTCCGACCCCAGCGTTTGCCCGCATCATGACCCTGGTTCGCTGCCGCCAGGGAAGCGATCCAACGCCGCCGCGTCGCCGTTCACGTACCTGGATGAACATGCAGTGGAAACTCAGCTGAGCCTCATTGTGTCACCTTCCACCATGCGACCAGGAACCAGGCGTTCAGTGCTAAGCAGATGACCTGCAGATGATTTGAACAGGGTGCAAATGAGAGCGTAACCCACCTTTCCACGATGGCCAGCATCCGCTCGTGCTTGTTGGGCTGCGGGAGGGGCAAAGACGGACGTCAGCATAAATATCCAAAGGGCAAGCTTTCAAGAGGGGACACCAATGCAGCATGTTTGCTGTGTTGGTGTCCCCTCAGCATACGAACTGTATCGCAGACCCGTGCTGGACGAGGCCAATGCGCTGCACAGGCATACCGGTGTGTGGTGCTAGTCAAGGCGTCAAATGGCACAGGCTTTGGACGAACTCACATGGTAGTTGACGTGGATCATGACCGGCTTCAGGTCCGCAAACCGCGCCTTATCCACCCGCACCACCTTGAACAGCACCTGCGGGGCGGCCACCAATTGCATTGGAGTTTGCATTTGCATTTTGGCCTGATCATGCGAGCTTGGACGTCATGGGGATACATGCAGCAGCTCAGCGGCCTTGCGGAATAGGCAGCCATCGTTATGCATGTCAATCATACATATAATCCCAGCAGCTGAGAAGCTGCCTGCAGCTATCAGAGCAGGCCCACCTTGGAGTTCATGAACAGCAGGTAGTCGAGCACGCGCCGCCGGACCAGCGGGTCCGTGTACCCCGGCCGGCTGGGAAAATAGATCAGCTGCGCACATGGGTTGTAGATGGTCAGACCAGAAAGACATTGCACACACTGACAGGCAGTGCAACGCCGCAACTGAGCACTGACACTGCCGCCTCCCGAGCAGGGCAGATCAGGCCCTGCACAGGCAGCAGGGCCATCTCTTCCCCCGCACTGACGCTACTGATGGATATGGAGATCTTCGAGATCTGCCAGATCTGCATGGAGGGCCATTCTAGGGCGGCGCACCTCGTTGATGATGGCCTGGTCCCAGCCGTTCTCTGTCTCCACACGGTGCACATTCAACGTTGCTACAATCGACGAAATCCTTTTCAGACTCCAGCAGAGGAATGGCACCTCGTTGACGATGGCCTGCTCCCAGGCCGTCCTCCATCTCCTTGCGGTGCATGATTTTATCGAGGAAATGCCAGGTACCATATCATCTTTTCAACCATGAAACCCACCTCGTTGATGATGGCCTGGTCCCAGCCGTTCTCCGTCTCCACACGGTGCACCGCGCGGTCCAGCAGGTCCAGCGCCGCCGGCGTCGGCCGGATGTAGAACAGGCCGCTGCATTGCGCCGAAATCAAGTTGGCAGGACTGGATGAAACCGCTTTAGCAGTGACCTTGCACGAGTGAAAGGCGTCTAGAATTGACAGCAGGCGGACCCTGCATGGAGTCTGTGCAACATGTACCCCCAGGAACACGCACCTGTTGAAGACGAACACCCGCATCGAGTGCGCATACCGGGCCCTGCAGGCAGCCAGCTAAACATCAGCACCCCAATTCAAATGCGATCGCCTAGTGGAGTAAGATATGGTCGGCTGCTGCCATGCATGCAGATAACGAGTGTCACGGTTCAAGCTGCGCACCAGCCCATGCTGGCATCATCAAGCACGTCATTGTAACCTGCGAATTTGTGATCACATTCTCAGATCAGGGCTAACAGCCACTCATATTGTTCTGCTGGTAACTCTTCGATTTTCTGGCAACATCAGCCTCAGGCTTCTTAAGCATGCACGGCGCTCACCGTATGCCGTGCCATTGTCGAAGCCGTCGGACATGCCCTCCCAGTCCGAGTCGCGTGTCAGATAGTTGAAGGGGTTTTGCAGCGTTACAATGTCCTGCGCGAAGTGCATGATGAATCAGTATTGAGTAAGTATCTGAATGACGACCTGCTTGTGTGACATGCAAGAGAGCAAATCATACTACGTCCGGGCCAAGTTTACTCTATGCCCGTTTTCTGTATGTATCATTGTATATAGTTGAGGTGCACATGCGAATGTACACCAGGCGTGGACATTGGTGGAACACACTTATGAATACAGGGAAATGGCGGCGCACCACCACATTGGACAGCACGATGGAGTAGCTCAGGCGCAGGAAGGAGCGCGGCAGGTGGAATTTGGTGCTTATTTTTGTACTGTCACGATGTCACATAGAGCAGCGGCAATACGGCTCACCACATCGGACAGCATGACGGCGTAGCCGAGGCGCAGGAAGGAGCGCAGCATGCATAACTTTTGGATCTCTTTTGTTCATTGCAACTTCGGCAGCAGAGGGCTGCAAACGCACCACGTCGGACAGCATGACGGCGTAGCCGAGGCGCAGGAAGGAGCGCAGCATGCGGAATTTGGTGGCGCTCACCGCGTGGTTGTCCCCGTTGCCCGCCTGTGCCTTGGGGATCTGCGCGCAGAGGCAAAAGCACGTAGGCATCATAAGATATTGTGAAATGGCACCGACTCACGGCGTGGTTGTGCCTGTTGCCGGCCTGCGCCTTGTGGAACTGCGCGGGACGGCAGCGGTGTGAGATCTGGTACAAATACAGAAGACAGATTGTAGAGCACAACACAACGGCAGATCTGCGAGAACTCCGCCAGCAGCGTGCATGAGCACAACCCGAAATCCATGACCAGCTTATCCCCGCAAGTCGCAGTGCACTGTCTGGTTTGACTTCCGTCAATGACTTCCATTTGTTGCCGCCAAGGGTCGCAAGTAGCTTCACCGGGACGTGCATCTCGTGCGCTAGGCCACTGGCCTCAACATCGGCTTTCGTTTCCGGGTGCAGCGAAATAATTGCGATTTCTTGCACACTTCTTCAGCACAACAATTCGACGGACGTCAATCGTGTAGCAAGCTTGTCACCCAGGTTATCACCCAGCCTCACCGGTATGTGCATCTCGTGCGCCGTCAGGCCGTTGGCCTGCGCATTGGCTTTAGTTTCCGGGTCCAGCGCGATGACCATCGCGTTTTTGACGCCAGAGCGCTTGACGCCCGCCATCCAGGTGTCCAGCATGCCGCCCGGCGACGCGTAGTTCTTGTTGCTCATTGCCGCCAGCACCTCGTTGTTGATGGCCACCTGGACGGGCGGAGGGACGGTTTTCAAACATCTGCACATGGCTGCAGGGCATCCAGCATGCCGCCGGCTGCCCAGGCCTTGTTGCTTGTCGCCGCCAGCGCCTCGCTGCTAATGGCTGGCTGGAAATCAGCGGATGTTGTTTGCCAACTGCTTCGCAGGTGCCGCTCGTCGACGCGTTGCTGTTGTTGCTCATCGCCACCGACACCTGGCTGTTGGTGGCCTGGGAGAATGGCTGGGCGGCTGCCCTCTTGTAGTCTCCTCAAGAATCGCGAGTGTCAGCTGCGACCCACCTTGCGCAGGACGGCCGGGAGTTGCAGGCCAGTGCGTTCGCGCTCCTCCAGCGGAATGCGCGGCGTGTGTGGGTCACAATCCAAACACGAGACAGTGGTTCGGTGCAGTCGCGATTGTGACCTTTGCAGTTTCCAAAGCCCACCTTGCGCAGGACGGCCGCGAGCTCTGGGTCCGTTTTGTCCCTTGCTTCTGATGGGCCCCACGGCGTGTGCCAGGCCTCGGCGCCCGAGCCGCCTCCACCGGCCGCCGCGCCCGCCACCGCCTTGCCGTCTGCCACCTTGAGCTTCACCTCCATGTCCGACAGCCGCTTCTGTGTACAGTTCATTCAACACAGTTCATACAGTGTCCTTTGAACATTGGTGCGTCATGGTGATGGCTGGCTGCAGCGGTGGTAGCAGCGCCAGGCCGTCACCGCCTTGAGCTTGTCCTCCACCAACAGCCGCCTCTGCATACAGTGCATTAACAAGTTCATCAACACTTGGTGCGTCATGGCAATGGCTGGCCGCAGCAGAAAGACGACGCCGGCCGCCGCCTTGCCGGCTGCCGCCTTGAGCTTCATCTCCATCTCCGACAGCCGCCTCTGCAGGTGCGTGCAATGACACAGTGCTTGGCATTGACAGTGGCGGGCAGGCAAAGATGACTCTTCGATCAGTACAGGAATAAGCACTACTGGGCCTGGACAGAGGTTTTCACCAGACCATCGTGCCATCGTCAGCATGTACAGACTGCCAGACAACAGATTGGGGTTGGTGAATCTGGTGGCAGCACCTGCAGGTTGACACGCGCGCTCTCTGCCGAGTCTGCCTTCGTCTGCTGATCCGCCAGCATCTTCAACTGCGCAGCACAGCGGCTGGGCCGAGTCAACCCTCACGATCTCAAGCGAGATTATGGGCCGATGCCAGCGAGGGCAGCTGCCCGCAAAGCCAGCAGCTGGAAGTGCAGAGCCTGCATCTAACAGCATGCGCAAGGTACCAGTGGCGCTGCCATGCCGCACCGCTTTCGTGGCCTGCGCCTGCGCAATCTCGATGGCGGCGGCAGCCTCGCGCCGCACGCGCTGCAGGCGCAGGCTGCCCAGGCTGACCGCCAGGCCCAGGAACGCGCCGAACACCAGCAGCGCCTGCCAAATGTGATTTAGAAACCACCTTGCCGAATTCTTATGATGAGGTGACAGAAATGCATGCTATCCAGGCTGAGCGCCAGGCCCAGGATGGCGCCATAAACCAGCGTCGCCTGAAGAAACAAGAACAGCACATCTCACTGCTTCAACTTTCAGAAGTTCAAGCAGCGGAGGCTTTTGCAGGTGCAGGCTGCCAAGGCTGAGCGCCAGGCCCAAAATCACGCCGTACACTAGCGCCGCCCGAATTACAGATTATTGCACAATTCTTGATCAATGCCTGTTCCAACTGGAATGGGTTTACTATGCCAGCTTAGCTATGCCAGAAAATCTCATATGCCAGCGCCGCCTGCCTCCAGGTTCGCCGCCTTTTTTCCGAGTTCGTCTACAGGGGCCACTCTGTGGTTTCTGCTTGTTTCTCTTGGAGGAACAGCTGGTGCAACGCGGCCCACCATCACCCGCGAGCGGCCGCCGCCGCCGCCGCCGCGCGGCGGCATGTTGATCGGCAGGCGCTCCGCCGGGCGGTAGCTGAACGACGTGGTGAGTTGGCGGCACTACCCTGGGAGTTGAGACGCCTGGTGCGCTGTGTGTCGGGGCCGTCGCTGCCGCTGCTGCTGTTGCTGCGGCGCTCTTGGCGGTCGTCGACAGCGAGGTAACCGCTGTGTTTGGCTGACACGTGCGGCTACTGGATCGCAGACGTCTGCTGGCAGGCGATGCAGTAAAGAGCGCCGAGTGCACTTAGACGCGGGCTGCTGTACGGGACCACTGCTCAGACACCAGGCTTTCGGTTCGCCAGCTTCCCAGCGAAGGAAAGCTTCTGCCACCAGGGTCAACTATGCTATACTGCTGAGTAAATGAGACAAACTGCGAAGCCCGCAACGTCGTCAAAAGCTGCTGCACCTGGGCACAGCTGAGGCTGAAGCTGATCTGTGCACGACCACGATCTGCCGCAAGCACCGGCCGGCAGAGGCGGCCAGTGCTGCTTCCGACAAGTGCGTGCAGATGCAGAATGCGGCAATCGACGCGAGCTCTTCGAGTTGCCCATTCTGTAAAACGAGGGTGCGTATCGTTTACACACCTGACCGAGCTGGCAAATTCCGACACCATAGCGCGCTCACCCTCAACAGCTCGGCAGTTTATGTTTGCCTGCCTTCTGTTGACGCCGTGGGCGACCAAAAGCCTCGATTGCTGATACACCTCCGCTTGCTGCCGCACCCCGCACCCAGCTTGTAAACTGTCGATGCTGACGGTGTCGTATTGAGCTGTCGAAGCGGGGATACGTGCAATCGAGACCGACGCTGCTGCATTTCGGTTTCTAGGCTCTTGGTGTGCTTCAGTTATGACGTCGCTGCACTGCGGCATGCTGCACGGCAGGACCCAATCGTTACGCCCAGTTGTGCACAGCCCCGGTAAGTGCGGTTGCATAAAATTTTTGGCGAACAATCCTGAATATCCAGCTTAAGTGCAGCCTTGGACATCCTGCTGAGCCCACGTACGTGTTTAAAGCATGCAACGATGTTCCGCTTCCGACAGTGACCTTGCACTCGCCCGATTTCATTCTGGCTCCATGCTTCAGCCGCTGGCACCAAAACAGGAAGAATTGTGATGAAACATTGAATGCATGTCGATACGCAGAAGGCATGCGGCGCCGATCTCATTGCACAGATTGCACCGGATTAGGTTATTGAAGACATGTTAATTGGTGCAACTTGCAGGTGTTTCCACACGGCGGAGCTGCCAGCGCCATGCTCCGCCGACAGTGCGGGCCGCGGTGCAGCGGGGCATGGCAGACGAGCCGATCGCAGACCTGGTGAGTGCAATTGCGCTCCCCGCACTGACTCATGCTACGACTCATCCTTGCTTTGAGCCCCTACTGGAACGTGCGCCAGAGTTTAGCGATCGACCTGGCCGCTAGCATGCCCTGCATCAATGCGAGGCTGCACATCAGGTGGCAGCCTCACCGGGCCGAAAGCGCACTTCTACCATGGCCGCGCCGCCGCCGTGCCACCCTCAGCGATGAACGCCCGACTTCATAATGCGCGCAGGTTGACGGCAAGGTGACCAGCGGCCCAGACCTGAGCGTGGAGGTCAACGGCCTCAAGCTACCCAATCCCTTCGTCATCGGCAGCGGTGCGCAAAGGCCGTGTCCTGCTATCGCCTCCGCACTGCCGGCGCATCCGGGCTTGTCCTCGTAATGCACGCGGCCAGACATGGCTGGCGGGCTGGCTGGCTCGTGTTGGCGCAGCGGAGGCAGAATCAGCAACTGCCGCAGCCTGCATCAGATGCTGAATCACTGGCAGCTAACGCAAGTGACTCAGCCGATCGTGACGGTCTCTTCAAACCGGCACAGCCATTAGTCGTGATCAAACGCCGACGTTGTCGCAATGCAGGCCCGCCGGGCACAAACTACGCAGTGATGAAGAAGGCATTCGAGGAGGGCTGGGGCGGCGTCATCGCCAAGACCGTGTCGCTGGACTCCTCCAAGGTAGGGGTTGTAGATTTTGCGCCCGCCAGCAGTGGCGGTGCCAACGGCGGCAAAGTAAGGGCTCATTGGGGTGCAGTGGAGGTGGTGGCGGGATTCAGGAGGTGGCTGTCAATTGCGTAGTTGCAGAGAGCCTAAAAGTCGCGCCGGAAAAGGCTGACAAGGGTGCCTGCCATGAAAACAAACATGCCGTGCCAACTCTGCGCCTCACCTTGGGTGGCGGCACCCTCAGCAGCGCATGTAAACCCCGATCTGAACCCTGAGCTAACCCTGATTGCACGCCTCCCAGCAGGTCGTCAACGTGACGCCGCGGTATGCGAAGCTGAAGGGGCGCGCAGACGCGCGCGAGGTCATCGGCTGGGAGAATATAGAGCTCATCAGCGACCGGCCGCTGGAAACTATGCTCGCGGAGTTCAAGCGCCTGAAGGAGGAGTTTCCGGGGCGCATCCTGATCGCCTCCATCATGGAGGTGAGCTGAGAGACGCTGTCCACTTAGATACCTTCCCCCACAAAATCTCACCAGCGGCAGACTTTGCGGCGTCTGGAGACGATGCTGGAGTGGAGTTCAAGCGCCTTGAGGAGGAGTTTTTCCGGCCGCATCCTCACCGCATCCATCATGGAGGTGCGTCGGCGGAGACGGTACCCCATCCTGGAGTTGCCCTACGAAAGCTGAACAGCGGCAGAGCGCCATTCGTGGCAGGCTGCCTGGCGGCGCGGGCCCGCCTGGCGGCTCGCTCCCGCTCCGTCCAGCAGACCGGCAACAGCTGGGCGCATGGCACAACACGCTTCAGAAGATGCCATATCCATTTGCCGCTCTATGCCACGGGTCGTGCTGACCATGTGCCCGGCCTGCAGGAGTACAACAAGGCGGCTTGGGAGGGGCTGATAGCGGGGTGCGAGGACGCAGGCTTGGACCAATCGAACTTTAATCTGCCTTACAGCAGCCACAGGACGTGAATAAGGAAACATAAACTGCCCGCAGGAGTACGGCCTGGGAGGAGCGGCTGGGAGGAGCTGATAGCGGGGTGCGAAGCGCGGGCGTGGACCCCTCGCATATTAACTCCAACTCACCTTGCTGATGTAAAACGGAACCCATACCGCCATGCAGGAGTACAACAAGGAAGCCTGGGAGGAGCTGATAGCAAGGTGCGAGGACGCGGGCGTCGACGCCTTCGAGATCAACTTCAGCTGCCCGCACGGCATGCCAGAGCGCAAGATGGGCATGGCCATGGGCCAGGACTGCGAGCTGCTCGAGGTGCGCAAACGGAACGCTGGCCCCGATATTTTCAATGTGTAGCTTCCACTGCCAGGCCGTCGAGCGACGCTGTATTCACAGGACCAACAGCATTGCTGGATGCAAAGGACCACCAGCATCGATGCGCTCCCTGGATTCAGAGCTGGTGCTGGCCGCCACAGATCGTTCTGGCTGCTTTGTCACAGATCGTTGCATGTCGTCCCCTTGCAGGAGGTGTGTGGCTGGATCAACGCAAAGGCCACGGTTCCGGTGTGGGCCAAGATGACGCCCAACATCACGGACATCACTTTCCCCGCACGGACAGCGCTCAAATCAGGTGGGGTGAAGCCTGCTGCAGTGTGTGCACCATCGGTGGCTGGCTGGTGCTCCCGTGTTGCTCGCAGCAGTTTCAGCAAACCGCTCAGGTGTCATCCTCAAAGAGTCTTGCTGCGGAGGGGCTGCCATGGCGTCATGTGAGATCTGCAAAGTAGTCTTCCATGCCCCTCACGCATGCTAGCCCACCAGCGTGTCTTGCTTTCAGCGCTGCTGGTGGGCTAGCATCAGCCCCACCAGCATGCTTTCAGCGCTGCTACTGCAGCAGACTCTTTTGTCTCATGGGTCTGTCTAGATGCAGGCTGCGAAGGCATCGCGGCCATCAACACCATCGCGAGCGTCATGGGCATCAACCTGACGACGCTGCGCCCTGAGCCCAGCGTGGAGGGCTACTCCACCCCGGGCGGCTACTCCAGCAAGGCCGTGAAGCCCATCGCGCTCGCCAAGGTATATTGCTGCACATAGTCGCTAATAATCATCAAGATCAAGTGATCGCATGATTTGGGAAAATCTGAAATGGAGCCCAGCGCGGAGGGATACACCACCCCTGCAGCTACTCCAGCAAAGCCGAAAAGCCCATCGCGCTCGCCAAGTCATACTTGTACTCCTGCGTGGCGTTGCCTTCCCTCGGCAAGAAGTCATCACCCATTTCGGGGCTGCCATCACGCTGGGGAAGTATTCACACAGGGTGGGCCAACCCAGCCCCAGGGTTGTTTAAAACTGTCACGCACCAGGCTTGCTGCGCGCAGCCCTTTGTGCTGAACCCTGAACGTCTGTTCATAGTTGAAACCCCTCCACCACCCACGGGTCGTGATGGGTGCACTTCCCTGTGGTGCGTCCAGGTCATGGCGATCGCGACGCTGATGAAGCAGGAGTTTGACGCCACCCGCTCGCTGAGCGGCATCGGCGGCGTAGAGACGGGCCGCGACGCCGCCGAGTTCCTGCTGCTGGGCGCCTCCACCGTGCAGGTGTACGGCAGCCAGACGATTGCGGATTCTCGTTGTGTGGAGCCTGTGCTGAGTTGCGCAGCAGACTCTTTGCTCTGAATGCAACAGGTCTATCCGGGCGTCAGATGGGAAGTGGATGCAGACTCATCCTCCCCTTTCTCTGGGGTGTTCCAGCGATGGCATGAGCTAGACATCCCTTCTACCACGCTGGCATTGCAATCTCACCGCAGGTGTGCACGGGCGTCATGCTGCACGGCTACCCGCTCGTCAAGACGCTCTGCGGCGGCTTGCAGGTCCGAGCTCCACAGCCCTTCCCCTCTCTCCCGTCAAGTGCTCACATCGCAGCTGCAGACAGGTTTCATATGCTTCCTGTGCGTCACCAGATGCATCACGGGCTGTTTTCCCACGCAAAGGCTGAACTCCCCCTCCGGTTTCCTCTTGGTTGCCTTTCCCTGTGTCCCGAACGTCCAAACCCCTCCCCGCCATCGTTTTGCCGCAGGAGTTCATGGCGCAGCACGACTTCACCAGCATCGAGGACTTCCGGGGAGCGGCGCTGCCGTACTTCACGACGCACACGGAGCTGGTGCGGCTGCAGCGGGAGGCCATCGCTGCCAAGCGCGCGCGCACGGGGCTCGCCAAGGACGACGAGTGGGAGGGTAAACTGCTGCCTATGTGCATCAAATCTGGGCGGACATCTGTGGCTTACTTTTGTTTTGCCGCGCATGAAAATGGTCCTGTTGCATTCCGGCGCCGCTGCCGCACAGTGCGAGACCAAACTCTTGGTGCGTTGCGTTCCATTGCAGGCGACTCTTTCGTGAAGCAGTCGGAGTCCATGATCAGCAACCGCTGAGCAGGGCAACATTCGCCCGGCGGCTCCAGCTGCGGCGCGTAGACCTTTCGAGTTTTTGCACTTGAGGCAACAGCTGGGCGCGAAGTCTGTGTAGGTGTTAGAGGAGTGCGTGGCCGCGGGTGCTGAGGTTCAGAACCGAGCCCATACTGTGTTGAATGTGGACGTTTCTGCAGCTCTTGCGCGCTTCGCCGCTCAGGGCGGCGGTGCGCGGCCACTCTGTACTTTTGTTTGGGCGTTGTTGACCGAGACTTGATATCAGTTCAGGTAGTTGCAGAACCCGTCAGGATTTGATTGCTCAGGATCCGCTACATCTCCCTGAGCACTGAGATTGGAGTGCGCTGAAGGGTTACTGAGGGGCATCAGGCCTCACCTTGAGGGCAATAGGTCGATGACACCATGTAATCCTGTCATCCGAAATTACGGCACTTTCGAGCACGCCGTGCACAATCGTCGTACCAAACACTCTCACGCCCGCACAAAGCTACGTTGTATCGTGCTGGCCATTCCAAACCCGCAAATGCGTCCAATGCTTTTCGCGGATTGATCATCAGCGCTGCACCTGGTACAGTTCCTCAATGCAAGTGGTGCCAGATTCATTGCTTCTCGATGATTCTAAGCACCCTGCATCCCGCAGCATGCATGCGTGGTGTGGCCTTCGATCCCGCTTTCTGATTTCAGCAACTGCACGCCAACTCTGGGTGTTCATGCATGAACGACAGACACTACCCACGTGCACGACTGGCAAATCCATGATGCAAATCCATTTTTGGACGTGCTCCTGGTGATTGTTGAGCTGATTTTGAGGTGTTGAGGTGATGTCCGAGGTGATTTTGACCTGCTTTATGTATGCCGAGCGCCACGTGCTATGAACGGATGAAAGGTGGCGGATGTCCTCTCAGCCGTCTGCAGACGGACGGCAGCCGTGAATCGAAACAAGACTCCATGGCTGCCATCTGTTGTCAGCAGCGTCGCTGTGTCCTTTTCTCGTGCATGGTTGCAACAAACACCCGTGGCTACCGAGACCCGGTCGTGGGCCGACGGGGGCGCAGGACTTGCTCCATGATGCCTGTGCACTGCTGTGCTTGCACAGCTGCCTGCGAGTGCCTCATGCCATAGTCTGTAGCTTGATCCACTGTGGACAAAACATATATGCTAGGCGGCTATATGGCGGCAGACGCAGAAAAATATACACCATTGAGTATGTGCATATGGCAATATCTGTTTGGCAAATGCTGTTGTTGCATTGCTCGTTGTAATACTGAATCGATTATAATCGTATATTGTTTACCGAGGAAGACCACCACATGTATCTAAAGTGCTACAGGACACACAAGTTGCGGACGACAGCAGCAAACAACAGCCACTGGCAGCTGCTACCTATGCTCCATCTAGAATGCGAGGCACTTGCGGGTCAACCTCCTGTTGCGCCAAGCTTCGCCAGTCATCACAATGCAAAATATGACGCACTGAAAGATTGCTAGGACCTTCGAAACGATGTCGTACAAACAACGTCTCGGACCGGCGATCGATGTCGTCTGTGCCTGCAGGACTTCACATTTCTCTTCCCGGCGGCGGACGTGCGAGTCACAACCATGACATCACCGGCAGGTTTCCGGTCAGCAGCCCGGTGGAGGCATTTGAGTCAGAACACCTGCACGTCGATTTCAGGATCGTCGTATGCATGATCATGCGGTGCTGTCCGCCGCAATATCTACTGCAATATCTAGACCACATACAAACAGTATGCAGCATGTCATGTTGCACGCCAGCATCAGGGTGCAGAATGCAACCCGCTCGATCGACAAGCTATCGAGGAGCTGAACACGCAGCCTGGCCGCCGCGCAACAATGACATCGATTGACATGCTCATCTGATGGGCGTGAATTCACGACATGCTGACAGCTGCATCATATGACCTCCATGAAAAAGATATTCAGTTGACACATAGATGCAACATCACGTCAATCGACGCACCCCACAAACCAGAGACGCAGCAATGCAGCATCAGGCCTTGACCTCTATGAAAAACTCCTAGTTGAAAACGGCCACATGAACAATGCTTATATTTGAAGGCGCAGCAATTGCGGCATCAGGCAGTAGGGAGGCAGACTGCCAGCCACGGGTCAACGTTGGCGTTAATGGCTGACCAATTTTGGGCGCCCGAGGAACGGCAGAGAGCTGCTGGGCCGCACCATTGCAGTTGGTGACATTGCCGGGGATTGATAGGGCGGTGGACACGCTCCCAGTCAGCGAGCCGTCCAACCTCCCGCATGACTGGCAGGTGAGCACGTGCATGTCCACGCCGCAGCCCTCGCACGACAGCCGGAAGGTGCCCCCCGGCAGATCTGCAGCCTTGGGTGCGGCACATTCAGTTGATCGAGCATTTTAGGATTGGCAGGGCCAGAATGTAGGCCTCATGCTGCTGCTGGTGATCGCAACGAGGCAGCGGTGTGCGGCGCACGCGGCCAGACATGATGAAATGACGACGACATCGTACGGCTGCAGTGCAGGAAGGCACCGCACCTTCGGATTGCTGTGCCGTCGGGCTGGGGGTGCCTGCTGGGATTTCTTTGAGAGGAACGGAATTTGTGCCCTGAGCGAGCGCCCTGGGCGAGCCTGCAGCCGCAGTATGAACCCTATTACCGATTATCCGGGCCTGTTCATCAGGTGATTGTTATGACGACCAAACTGGTCTTCCCAATCAGTGGGAAGCAATCTGCTACCGCCGATACATGCATGGTCGCTGCAGCAGCACAGAGTGAAAGGCTTCGTTTAACTCCAACGTGCAACGAATGCGCGCAGAGACAACCGAGCTCATCACCCTGGCACAGGGCCGCCCCCATCAGCGCCACCACCAGCAGCAGCAGCACGGACGTAGCCTTCACGATATCAGCAGCAGGTGGCTACTGTCAAATCGACCGAGGTGTGCAAGTGAGGAGTGTGATGAGTCCGTTGACTGTTCTGTTCTGACTTCATCACGTTGCTTGGCTGACTCAGGGGTCAGTGACCCCTCCGCCATCTGCAGACAAATGGCAAACTCTTTGCTGTGGCTGCCAGATGGCAACGCAAGGCCAATTTCTGCTATGCCATCGAACCGATGGGAATGCGCAGGGAGGAGCACCTGTGGCTACCAGTGACGAGACGACGACAGCCGCATCCCGGCCGATTGGGCGTATAATTCGGCGGCACATTTTTTCCACCCCTTTTGCTGACAGCTAGATACGTGGCAATCGTCTCTGAAAAGTTCTGCAACAAGGGCAATCCATTGGTGCAAGTCAGCGTCGTGCGAGCAGGTTTAAATAAAGCTCTGGCCGTCCAGGGGATGTCCGATACAATCAGGCGGACTCTAGAACAGATCTGTTGCGGTTTGTAAAAACAAACACGCCAACGCGGAAGGTTGCAACTTCTGCACGTCCCAGGTCGGCGCAGTCGTTGATGCTGCATCACAGCGCTGATCAGTGACAAGCTGAAAGAAGGCTGCGGCACTGCTGATCACAGCTGCTGTTGCAATGTTGTGGAGTGGCGAGCGGCGGAAGACCTCCAGAGCTGCAGCAGTCGTTTTGGCAGTTTTGGCAGGCTGCTGTGTGCTCCTCTGGCAGACAGGTGCGTACGTGCCCGCAGTTGCATGTTGACCATCACCTCGGCGCTGCACCGCAGAGTAGTCTTTGCTTGACATGCGCGCTGCGTATGCATGGTCTCAGCTCTTGCACATGCGCCCTAACAGCCCACCTTGGCGCTGCCGTGTTGGCATTGGTATGCATGGCTTGCTCATTAGGTAGATGCGCGTTGCAGCAGAGATCGGCATGCACCCTCTGCTGCTCACTTGAAACGCAGGATACATTGGCAAGAACGGCAGTGGCGCTCTGCGCCTAGTCGTAGCGGGAAGGCCGGCACGCGTTGGGGCAACGCCGGCTGACGCCCAGGGCAGGCTAGATGCCGCCGCAAAGGTCGCCCAGGCGGAGTTCTGCAGGGCGCATTCGGACATGCCCGGCCATGCAGCTCAGGTGGGGCAGCCTCGTCGATTGGTTCACTGCGCATCCCGCTGCGGCGTTTCAGCGCTGTGAGACGCTGCCGGCATTGTGCAGGAGTGCTCATCAGACACACAGCTGCAGATTGGAGTGCGACTGGACAGACCTGGGCAGTGAGACAATGTTCTGGATTGGATGCAGGTCCGGGTGGATGGGCTGTCGGAGACAGGCTGGGACATGCTGGTGTACGGCGGTCAGGACATTGTGAGCAATTCCATCAGGCAGTCAGGTGTGCAAGCACAGGCGGCGCCCACTGCTAAACTGTGTCCGCCACAGGGCAGCATTGATGAGCGGAGCAGCTGCCGCTTCGATCAGCAGCCAACGGTGCCAATTGTGCCCACGCTCGGACGCACCATGGTTTTCGTTTTTTCCCTCATCGTGTGGGAAATCAGAACCAGATGACGGCGTCAAGCAATGGTCGTGTGCGCCACCCGCAGGATCGTGGGAGGCGCATCGCGGCCAGCACTTTTTGGACGTCATGCGTTCGGCGTCCGCCCAGCGCAACCTGACGGCTGCGCAAGCCACGTTCGTCGACATCGGCGCTAATGTCGGCTGGTTCACGCTACTGCTGCTCTCGCATGGGTGAAATCCTCAGCGATTGAAACTTATCTAATAGCGGGGAGGCACAGCCTGTGTGGTCGCCTTTCTGCATTGCTGGCATGCGTTTCAAGCCCAGCAGTTCCTGTGAATGACGGATGTGGCGCACCTGCATCATTGTGTGCACAATGTCGTGCGGGGCTTCGCAATGCGGTGTATCCACATGCTTGTCCTCACGACAATCTGCCTGTGTGCGCCGCAGGTTTTCGGTGATAGCCTTCGAGCCTCTGGAGGAGAACCTGCAGCTGCTGCGCCGCAGCATCTGCCTGAATCCAGGCTTTGAAAGCCGCGTCACACTATTCACAGAACCCTTGAGTGCTGTGGTTCGGTTCTCCAGGCCCCTGCTGCTTCCGTGGCAGTTCAACTCCCTTGCAAGATATTGCCGTCTGCACTGCGCAGATTGCCTGCTGGGCCTCGTGTGCGCATTATGTTATGGAAGTAAACGCCTTACAGCGGCAGCAGCCTCATGTTGGCGCTGCTGCTGGCTCTTTGGAGGGGAACACCTGCCTGTATATTACATCCGCACATGCATCCTCATCGATGATGCATCTTTTCGACCCCAGCCACAGATCTGCTGGCGTGTGCGCTTCTCTGGGCAGGCGCGCTCAGGGTGCACGCTCTACAGCGACAACATAAATGTGGGGGACGCGCACACCAGCTGCGGCGAGGACCCCCCCATTCCGGACGGCTACTCTGTGCGCAGCCGCAACGCCCGCACTGCCACACTGGACAGCTACCTGGCAGGAAGCGGCAACCTGCTGCTGCTGAAGATGGACGTGGAGGGACACGAGGGCCAGGTGACTGCTTCTCGTAACTGCTTTTCCTGAACGATCCGACAAAAAGTCAACTTGATGAGCAGGAGGACAACTCGGCAGTAAGGCTGTGCCTGTGCGGCTCGGGTTCATGAGCTCAAATGGTGCAGGTAGTGTTCACGTGCAGTGTTGCGCCTCTCGTGCCTCTGGCGGCAGTGCATCACCGATCAATGAAAGCTGGGCCATCCTCACGCAACATGCTGCAGCTGCCTCCTGGATCAGCTGAGCGTGTGTGCAAAATTTCCACCTGCAGGTGATGCAAGGGGGCCTGCAAACGATGGCTTCGGGTTCGATTCCTTTCCTCACCATGGAATTCGGTGCGCGCCCTCGCAGGACAGTATACTGCACTACGTAGTGCACATGCGCTGCAGCCTGAATGATGACGTGCTTTCTGATTTAGTCTGTGCAGCATCAATTCGTTGGTGCACTGACTGGTGGCTGGTCGCTGTCACAATGGCGTGGTATGAACCCACCACCCGCCCCTCCTCCTACTCCGCACCACAATGCGTTTTTGAAATTGTGCAGGCCTTGGTACCGGCTCCTTCGTGGGCGGGGGCCTCAGCGGGCAGCAGATGCTGGAGATCCTTTCGGCAAGCTACACACTGCGCGGCCGCAATTCCTTCGAGGCGCCTCCTGTGGCACCCGAGGATGTGGCGGTTTTTGCGGCAGACAATCAAGGCATATTCGACGTGTATCTCACCAGCAAGAAAGCGCCGCCTGCTGGGTGACGACGTGATCGTTGGTGTATCCTTTCAACATGGTGCTAGTGTGCGAACAGGGCGTGGCGAGCAGGCCACAAACTGAACTGTGACCGAGCTCCGACGCCGGCAGTCAGCATGTAGTGCTGGGTTCATATAAGTGCCGATAACAGCTCTTGACTGCGAAGTACCAACATGGTGGTCAGCACTGGCACCACTTCACCTCTAGCTGCGTCGCCTAGTCCCTCCGCCAAGCAGCAAGGGCTGGCGCCGCCGCTCACTACGCAGTATGCAAATGGTGCGCGCAGGAAGTACAGCAAGCACAATTCTTTCTGCCATCTTCAGTGACGTCACTAAAGCGTCACTGAAGCGTCGACGCCACACATCACAAGTGCAAGCAGGCCGGTCGCTCATGGGTGATCAGCCGTGAGACAAGTGAAGGCGGCTGGGACAGCGTTGTGTTCCTGTTGCACCCTGACCAGACCTCGCCTGAGTGCGCGGTAACCTGCCCACGACGTGGTTTTCGTTTCCACTGGTTGGGCAGAAGTACGGCGACCGGCAGCACGGTCCGGTGCACCCTAACCTGCTATCGGGCACCTGACCGTATATGCCTGATGCTCTACAGGTAAGCTCTCGCGCTGCCGCAGCCCCACTGCCTGCCGCTCTGCTCGGACGTGTGCTGGACTGCTGCTGCTGCGCCGCGATCGCCTGCACTGCCTTAAGGTATGCGGAAAAGTCGTATAAAATAACTTCTGGGGGGCCGTTAGGTGCACAGCACTTTGCCTGATCGCTCAGCTCTATGAAAGCTTGCCCCTGACGATATTTTGCAGGCTTAACCACGGTCAGGTCAGCCCTCTTTTCCTTTCCAGACTGCTTGGGACAGCCACCGGCCCTACAACACCCTGATCAAGCCTGCATGAGTGCGTAATGCCCGGCTCGCACAGTGATTTACGTTTTCGCTTGTGTAAGGACAGTAAATGGTTGGGCAGAGAGTGAAGGTGGCTTTTTCGGCGGCCGTATCACCACCTCGGTCCTGTTTTGATCTGCCCCTCTCTTCAATGAATAATCGCGATGCGCGACCGGACCCAGAATCAGCAATCCTCCTCCCGTGATTCATTGTGTTTTGTCTGATCGCACGGCTGTTGACCTGACGGAGCGTGCAGCGGGCGCCGCGAGGGGTTGGGAATTGCAGCTGACCTGCGGTCCGACACCGACACCATCACTCTCTGAAGCTGCCCCACCGCGCAGGCTAACCGCAGGTGAGCAGGACGCTCAGGGCATGCATATTGGACTGCAATGCCCTTTGAATGAAGCGTGCTCGAGTCGCATTGCTGATGTTGTAGAAACTCGGCCGCTGCGTCTACTACGACGAGCTTCAGGCTTGTGAAAGAGAGTGCGTCACCGCAAGCGTGCTTTCATTGTGTCATCGCAGGTGTATTGAAGAGGGCCTTGGGCTTTTTGAGGCGCAGCAGTGCGCGTCGTCCTGAACAGCTGGCGATTCCCATACTTCAGCCTGAGTCCCCGCGCCAAACAGACGTCTTAGGCCACACACCCTTCGGCGCAGGTGCAGAGGCAGCTATGCTTGTACGCTGGCTTAGACCTCTAGCTCTGCTGACTATGCTGCGTCATCGGTGACTGTAGGTGATGTAGTTGCTTGCGATGCTTACAGTGGCACTAGCAGGATACGCACCTACCTCTTGTTGCGCTCACCACCTACAAACAGGAACATACCTGATGACAAATTGCTGCCGGTGCCTTAACTGTGTCGTGGGCCGCAGGCCGCTGTTTACGGGCGGCGGTGCCGCATCCCCGGGCGGCTGAGCCGCGATGGGGCAGGCCGGTGCGCCATCGCCGCTGACGCAGCAGCGGAGAAGGTGTCGCATCAGCCTGGAAGGTGGCCCCTGGCGCCCATCCTGCATGGCGGCCGCGTGCTTGCTGCTGGCGGTGCTCGCCGCCGCTGGGCCAGGGCCAGATGGGCTTGCCGCTGACCAGGTGTGGTGCATCCTTCTGTGGAGTTGTGCTGATGCAACAAGCAAGGATGGCCAGGCTGCTTCCACTGCCAGAAAGGGCACACGCAGCGGGCTTCGCCCAGCTGCCGTGCGAGTTTGCGCGCCCGGTTGCACCGCCCTGCCGCACAATGGTGTACAGAACACGCCTGTTCCGGGGCCTGACATGCAGCACCAATCCCTGCCCTCAACATGAACTCAAGCATGGAAACAGCTCCACCGGAACCTCCACACTGCCATGACTCATGCTCTGCGGTCCGCAGGGCCGCATGGGCGGTGGTCGCCTGGCGGGCGCGCTGCAGGGCGAAACCACACGCTACCTCCTAGTGTACGAGGAGGCACAAATCGGGAAAGTGTCGAAAGAGGAAGTGGAGGCGGTCGTGGCGGCGGCAGGCGGGCGGCTGCTTGCGTGGCACGACGCCATTGGCACCGCGCTCGCGGTGTCTGAGGACACCGGGTTTGCCCCCAATGCAGTGGCGCAGGTGAGGTTCCCTTGACGCAGCCTTTGATTTACCGCGAGTCTGTATTGTAACAGGCCTGCGGAAGGATTACGCAACCAGAGGCAGAAAAGCCCGCGGCATTAGTTGATCAGTCGCTGGCACGACTGGGCGCTCTCATCGAGGAGCAGCTCGACCGGCAGGTGGCTGGTACAGATGGCTGCTGCAAAGCTAAGGGCGAAGCCTGATCAGCTGGGTTCCCGCGGCTGCACAAGCGCAAGCTTGTGCCGACTTGCCGACTTTGTTCAGGGTGTACATGCCTGCTCAGCACTTTCGCCCGGTAAGCATTGCCTCCTCCATTACACTGCCCTGCTTCAGGACGCGCAGCTGCAGAGCGAAGGGCCCACCGCCAATCATGATACAGAGGTCTTCATCGTCACCGAAACTATTGCTTTGCTGCTGCTGAGGCCCGCGCCTGACCTGCAGCGCCGGCATCGTGCCCTCATGAATGCGTCGTGTTCTGCAATTCGTTTTGGAAAATTGCCCTTTGGCTGCCGCAGGACGCACGGCTGCAGAGCGTGGGCCCAACGTTTGGCGCCGGCGTGGGGCGGCCGGGGCGGCTGCCGCCGCACGAGCGCGTCCCGGCGTCCAATGCCAGGGAGGCGCACGACGTGAGCAACGAGCGCACCGCAGGCGCGGCGGCCACCTGGGGCGACAGCCTCTCGTCGTACCAGTGGTGCGTGTATTTGTTTGCGGGCAGGGTTGGGTGTTCATGGGTGCCCATGGAGTGCATCGCTGTCAGGCCCTCCTGCGCCAGGCTGGCGGCGTTTCTTACGGCCCAGACACATGCGGGCTGACACAGGCAAAGCCCAGCTAAACCGACGTGAAGTGGGAAGCTGCAAGCAAGATCCTGGCTGCACTAGAGCATGGTCCAAAAGACATCCCTGCGGCGCAGAACATCACCTGCGGGAATTGTGCAATCGATGTGAAGCATCGCGCCGGGTTCAGTCTTCCTCTTGCCTGCAGGGACATGGTGCAATTCAGCGTGTCGGCAGCGCAGGTCACCACCCGTCAGAAGTGTGCTCAGGAACCGAATCCAATTTGAATCATTACTGCAGGGACATGGGGCAGATCAACGTGCCGGCGGCGCAGGACATCACCAAGGGCAAGACGTCCATCACCATCGGCATCCTGGACACGGGCGTCGACGCCACCCACCCTGGTGCGAATTTTACCAAGATGTCTTGGAACCTCTTCAAAATCAGAAGCGTACTCAAGTCGCAAATCGGCTGCGAAAGTCAACGTGCGCACCTTCTTTGAAAGCTTTGTGCTGGCAGCTGCAATTGCCATGGGCACCGCAGCTGCTCAGCATCATGAACATCTCGACGCCTCTTTTGCCCCTTGGGGTTTTCACTGTATCATGCCACTGTGGCCCTGACATAACAGCCAACAGGGCTGCCGCTGGCGCATCAGCAATGCGACGGGTCTGGAGGCGCTGCCACAGCGCCGTGGGTGTGGATCACGGGCATCAAATCCCAATCAGTTCCCGAAAAGATCTGCAACTGAGTGCTTGATCGCCCATGGACCTGGAGCGTGTCTGTCAGCTGCAAAGCCGATGACCTGGAGATGAAATCCAGCAGGTGCATTCGTTGCGTTAAGCCTCTGACCTTGGCTCCAATATCGCGCAATATCGTGCCGAACGTGGACCTGGCGTGGTCCGTCACCGCTGCATCGGCGGCACCGTCAACTGTAGATCAGTCCTTCAAATTACGTGTGAATGAGTTCGTGAACGCCCTGGCAGCAGATCCGGCGCCAAACATGGACCTGGAGCGATTCGTCAGCTGCGTCGGCTCTGGCAACTCCATATCAGTCCTTGAAATTACGTGTGAATGAGTTCGTGAACGCGCGGTCCGTGAGCTGCGTCGGCAGCACCGCCAACTATAAGTTAGTCCCTGCAATGATCTTGATTTGAGTCCTTGATCGCCCTGGTCTCAGATCTGGCGCCAAACATGGACCTGGAGCGGTCTGTCAGCTGCGTCGGCGGTACCGTCAACATCGACCCCGCGTCCTGGACCGACAACAACGGCCACGGCACTTGGTGCGCCAATTTGAGGCCTGGCATTTCCGTGGCTATTTGTGATAAATTGGAAAGGACGGGAGCGCGCCACAGGGTTTGGTGGGGAGGTGATTTCCCTTGCACCTTGCTTCTATTCCATCGCTGGGGTGCGCGACGCTCGAAGCAGCACACAGGCTGGGCGTCCATCACATCGCAGCTGCGGAATGGCATTCCTGTGCATGAGCTCTGCAGCGCATCAGCAAGCGATTGCTGGCAGAGCATAAGGTTCGAGGCCTGCGCATCTTCAGGGCGCAAAGGTCGCACAAGTCGCCAGTCATACTGGATTATCTGCCGCAGGTGTGCGGGTGCGGCTGCGGCGGCGCTCAATGGGCGCGGCATCGTGGGCGTTGCGCCCAAATCCAAGATCGCCGCCGTCAAAGTCGGCGACCCTGATGTGCGCCGCTCGTGCACCCCCCGCTCGTCCACCCTGTTGCACGAGCCACTCCTGCTCTGTGACAAATGGTGGTTTCGGCAAATGTGCCCAATAGCCCCGCGGCGATCCGTGGCGAAGACCACTCTTGCTTCCCTAGCTGTCTTTGGCATTTCGCAAGGAAGTTCCCTTTGACGTCCTGAACAGCTCATGATGATTGCGGATGTTCGTACATCATACAGGGTTACTTCTACCCGGAGGCGACGGTGTGCGGCTTCATGCACGCGGCGGACTCCGGCATCTCCGTCACCAGCAACAGCTACTACACCGATCCCTGGCTGTTCGCCTGCAAGAATGACCCGGCACAAAACGCCATCTTCACCGCCGTCAACCGGTGCGGCCGCCTTGCCCGCTCGCCCAACCCGCAGCTCCCATGCACGTCGCCTGCATTTGTTTGCTGCGGGCTGCAGCAGCCGGCGCTGTAAAGATGCGCAGGGGGCCGGCGTGTGATCCTAGCCTTCATGCATGCACCCTGCTGCTGTTTGGCCACCTGATTACGCATCTGCCACTTGCGCAGCTCACCTGGCGCACTCTGTCTCCATGACGACCACACCTCCCTGTGACTGTGCAGGGCTGTGCAGTACGCGATTAGCAAGAACGTCGTCATTATCGCGGCCGCCGGCAATGAGAACACAAACTTGAACGACCCAAGGTTCGATTCGACCAGCCCCAACAACGGCACCGTCATCCCCAACCGCCCCGTGGACCTGGTGAGAAGCTCCTCCTTCGGTTATGTGTCCCGTTCAGGGTTCTCAAAATCCTCAAGGGCTTCAGATGCCGGTGGCGAGGGCCGTGTCTGAGGGGGGACCGCGGCGCAGTTCCCCTGGGCCATCCCTGGGACATGCTCCTGCATTCTCCGACTCTGGACATGCTTCTCCTTCTCCGTTTGTCGTGCAACTTCGGACCGGTCTGCTGGCTGAACTAGGAGGTGAAAATGTCAAAGTTCTCGTTGAAACGGTGACAAATCGCGTAATTTGACTGGTGACTTTCACCCCTCTCCGCAGAAATGCCTCAAATGCTCTGAATCCCCCAGCATTCCAGCGGTGCTGCATATGTGCTGGGCGTCGGCGTCAGTACCGCCTCCTGATACATTTCTTATGCCTGTGCCGCACCCTGCTGTTTCCCAGAACACAGAATGCGTCGCTGCTGCTGCACAGAACTGCCCCAGCATCCCGGCGGAGCTGGACAATGTGCTGGCCGTGGGCGCCACCGGCAACACCTCGGCCAAGGCGCACTACTCCAACTACGGCTCGCTGTACACGGATGTGCGCTTGCACTCACTGCATTCCAGTTCCCTTTCTCAGTTCATTGCGCCCCGGCTCCGCCTGAGTCGCGTAGATAGAGCAATCAAATTTCATTGTCGCAGGTGGTGGCGCCCGGCGGCGACTTTGCCGTTCTGACGGCTGCTGCGCCGAAGGGTGCCATCCTGGGGACCTGGCCTGCTGCATTCACACGGTTCGCACATGGTTCTTTCATGACACGTTGTGCACTTCCGATCGCAGGTGGTGGCTCCTGGCGGCGACTTTTCCGTGCTGACGGCCGCCGCGCCGAAGGGCGCCATCCTGGGGACCTGGCCTGCCAAGTTCAGCAACGACCAGGGCAGTTTTGTGGTGGAGAATGGCGCCTACTACAGCTACCTCCAGGTTGCACCCTGTCACTGTCCGTGCCATTGTCGTTGTCATTCGCAGAATGGCGCCTGCTGCAGCTTTCTGCAGGCGCAATTGGCATCGGCAGCTTTTCTGGCCGAGCCGCTCATGGGAATGCTATCTGCTGGTTGACCAAATGTGCATCCTAACAACAGAGAGCCGCGTGCGCCGAGGTGGAGTCCTCCTGGCCGGGCTGGCAGGGCCCGGAAGACCCTGGTTGTTCGGGCTTGGGGCCGGTATAACGCTCATAATGCCGCAAGCAGCCAAAAGCAACCAGCCATTAGCCCATGTTTGCATCTTGAAATCGTGAGACTGTCCATGTGCAGGGCACCTCGATGGCGACGCCGCACGTGGCGGGACTCGCAGCGCTGATAATGGCGCAGTACACCGCCAGCACGCGGCCGACGCCGGCGCAGGTGTCGTCTATCATCATGGCGACCGCGCGGCAGCTGCCCTGTCCCGGCAACACCGGCGCCTGCACGTGCGTATATATTACGCCATCAATTGCGTTAACATGCTCGCGTCATTGGGGTGGGCTTGTTGCTCCCAAGACGATGGTGCGATACCCTGCAGCGCGAGGGACACGATGCGCTTGCGGAAACCAGGGTTGCTGGGGTTTGCGGCACTTGCCTCAGGAAAGTGCTTGTCTAGCATGAACATGCCACAGATCGTAGAACAAGCCTTTCTTGGCTGCCGCGTCAGCTGCGGCGGCGTACGGACTGGGCATGCGCGCGCCACTTGCAGCCGACCACATATTAAGGAGCAAGCACCTGAGAGGTGAAGTGCCTGAAGTGTGTCCTTCCACACTTTGGACACCTTCTGTGTCGCAGGCTCAGCAATGGCGTGAGCTCGTACTACGGCGCAGGCCAAGTGGACGCGCTGGCGGCGCTGCAGGCAGGCCCGTCGGTGAGTCCCGACACCGCTGCCCCCACCCCAACACCCACTGCCGCGCCGACGGCTCAGCCAACGCAGATTCTGTCGGTGCCAACGGCGCAACCCACTGCCAGCCCGACAGATGCGCCAACGGCGGCGCCGACGGAGGTATCTACAGCGCAGTCCACTGGCAGCCTGACAGCGGCGCCGACGGCGGCGCCAACAACGGCACCGACAGCCAGCCCCGCAGCCTCGCCGACTGAGGCCCCCACAGCGGCGCCAATGGCGGCGCCGGTGACAGATTCGCCGACGGATGCGACAACGGCGGCGCCAGCGACACAAGAAACTTCGGCACCCACAGACAGCCCAGCCACAGCCAGCCCGGACACAGACAGGCCGGTCACGACGGCACCCGCTGCAGCCCCCACGGCTTCACGCCCCGTACCGACGCGTGCGCCGACGCGATTGCCGGTGCGGGCTTTGCGGCACCCGCCGACAGGCCCTGCTGGAGCCCAGACCCATGGCACCCCACACAAATGCTGCGAGAGCGCTGGCAGGACTTTTTCCAGCTAGGAGAGACTGGCGGCAGTGACGCCTGAGCTCAAGGCTCGCAGTCTTTTCTCTCATCATCTGCTGCTCTGACAGAGCGTGTGCTCATGGGTGCAGACGAAGCTGCCGGCGACCAGGCCCACATCCAAGAAGCCAACGCGCAAGCCGACGCGCAGGCCGACGCGCAGGCCGACTCGCAGGCCGACGCGCAGGCCGACGCGCAGGCCGACCCGTAGACCCACACGAAGGCCGACGAAACGCCCAGCTTCACGGCGACGCCCGACGAGGCAGCCCACGGTGAAGAAGGGCTAGTGCTGCACGAGCTGACAGAGCAGCTAAGGCTCGCAGCGATAAGCCCTTGAAGATGGGCATAGCTGTCACAATGTGAGCAAGGTACGGATTGCCATTCGAGTCCTGAAACAGCAGCAAATTCAAGGCGGCAGAAAGGAGCGCACTACTGTCCTCTGGAGGTACCGCCGCTGTGTTTTGACAGTCCCTTGTTGGTTTCGCGCAATCTCTGATTGGTAGTGTCGACCATGTTTTCGCGCCGAGGTAGACCAGGCGCATGCGATCCGCGCGGAGGATTTCTGTGACCTGCAAAATTATTCTTTCGCGCGCCACCTCTAGGTGTCCTTGCGCTTCCAGGTAGCAAGTGCTCTCTCCGCGAGACTGTGCAGTGCGAGCTCGTACATAACATTTGTTCCTTTCAAGCATCACAATGCTCTAGAAACCCTGATGTAATGGAATAAGAAGTGGAACACACACACATGTTCTAGAGGACACCTGTGACAGCGGCGCCCGGCCCGCTTTAAGGGCCATGGCCTTATCATGCCGCCACACCCCAGCAATGCGCCCATGCAAATTTTGCCACAAAGGTGCCAGTACTCTCAAAATTCATTCATGCAGCATCCACGCACGCAGACCAGCAGGCGCCATTTGAAACAAGGATTCGCCCAACTGGGGTTTGTGTGGCCTGCTTAAACTGCGCGCCGGCGTGCTTGCAAGCATGTGCCGCGGTTCTGAATGAGCCTTCCCGATGTCACCATGTTGCACCGCTTCCAATTGTGCACAGTAACCCCACCAAAGCCTGTCCACAGACAAGACACAGTGCTCAAACCCACTCCCTCCCTTTGTGTGAAAACCCGCCTTCTCATGAGCGGCTCGCAACGGTTGCTCACTTTGGCGGTGATGGCCCATCTGATAGCCCTTCGTCCTGGAGCACTTTTCCGGACAGCGGCTTGAGCTGGCTGGGCTCCTCCTGGCTTCCGCGGCCGCTGCCGGAGCCGCTCCAGAAGGGGTCCCGGCCCTTAGGGTTTACTGAGCCACCGTTCACGCCGCTTCCGTTTCTAACGCCGGCGTTCAGCGCCACCCACGCGGCAGCGGCGCCGGCGGAGGCGGCAGCCGCCGCCAGAGGGTCGGCGGCGGCGACGCCAGCCGCCGTAAGGCCTGCACCCACCAGCGCCGCGCGGCCGGGCAGTCCTGTGGCGAGACATAAGCGGCAAGACATATAAGAAACTCTGCAAGTTCAGACACACGAGCATGCCCGTGTGCTGGCCTAAAGTCTAGTCTTCCCCTTGTGGCCCAGATTTGGGGCACAGAGGTGTGGCAGTGCGCCGCCAGCGCACTTGCAAGATCTTCGATTGCCATGGTGATGTTGGTGCTTTGGCGTCATTGCAACAATATGCAGTTTGTGGCTTTGAATTCTACCTTGGGTGGCCCAGATGTGGGGCACGGAGGTGTGGCGGTTCGCCGCCAGCGCCGCCGCGGCGCCCACCGCGGCCGCCACCGCCAGCAGCAGCAAGCGGGGCGCGCGGCTGCCGTCTTCCGCAGAGTCCCCATCACCACCTGACCAGTGTCGGGCACATGTCAGTCAAGGTGGATGCCGAGAGCGGTGCCATTGACACGCATCCTGAATTGCATCAAGCATGTGGTGAGTGAAAGCAGGATGAGAGCACAGCAACTTCAAGCTGCCAACACAAGAGGCAGCAGCAGCGGGGGCTAAACAAAAAAGTCGTGCAGTACAGCCATGTTGGACAGGATCTGGGTGCCAGACCTGAGCCACTGCCACCAGAGCCGCCGCCTTTGCCTCCGCCGCCGCCGCCGCCACCGGTCCCGCCGCCGCTGCCGCCGATGACGACGCGCGCGGCGGCCTGGTCTCCGGGCACGCCCAGTGAGCCCGGGAAACCGGCGCCGGGGGAGCTGCCGCTTTGGCGGCTGCCGCCGCCGCCACCGCCACTCCTGCTAAAAGCAGGCAGCCACTTGAAGCCGTTTGGTGCTGTTCTTGCTCCGTTCCCCCTCGAGTCCACCCCGCACGAGGCTGCATGCCCCGGTGCAGCGGCAGCCCAGTAACTACGCAAGCCGAGACTGTGCTCGCATTCCGAAGATAGCCACCGTGCACCTCCCTCAAGCGTGACTTTGCAGGTGTGCTTCAGAGCTTGCTTCTATCTCAACAGTCAGCAGCGGCGACAGCGATGGAACACCATAGACAACGCACCGGCATGCCAAACCCTGCTCTAAAGGTGCGGCTCTTGAGATGCGCAGGATTGGGCCTGGAAAGCAGGGCTTGATTGACGACCTAGCCCACCCGGCGTCGGCGGTATTAGCAGTGGAGCGCCCAGCGTCGTACACAGAAATGCCAAAGCCGGTGGCGGTGCAGAGGTTGCGCGTGGCAAAATGGAGCCTTTTTTGTCCGTTTGTCAATTGTATGAGCTCCTCACCGGCCGGCGGCGGAGCTGGCGGTGGATCGTCCCACGTCATACACGGACACGCCAAAGCCGGTGCCGATGGAGGCGCCATAGGTTTTGGGCCTCCGCGTGTCGCCCTGCGTCGGCGCCGGGTCGGCCGCCTGTGGAGAGAAAACACGAGTGTAGCTCAGCAAGACAGCTCTGCCCCTCGATAGAAAGTTCGTTTGCCACACAGCTCAAGGAGGAGTTTCGTCTTTTCATCGGCATAGTGATGGCTGCCTCGCTGACACCCTGCAGTGCAAGACGGCAATGCAGTGTTGCCACTCAGTGCATGAGCCCTGTCACGATGTGATCAGAAAGTGTCGGCCCGCATCGGCGCTGTGCAGTGGCCATATTGGCAGCCTCGCCTACGTCCAGTGATGGTCATATGTATCCAGGTAGATGCTGATGGTGCTGGTTTCGGAGCGCATCAGGGCCTCCGCAGCAACGTATTGAAGGAAGAGGCGGACATCTGCTCGCAGAGTTGGAGGGTGGCAGTGCAGCGAAGAGTTAGACTTGAGTTCCCCACCTGTGGCCCTGCACCAGTCGATGCCGCCTTCGCTCCAGCTGATTGCGTCGCCGCTTTCACCGCCGCCTCCGCCGCCGCAGGGTCGAACGCAATGCTGCCAGCCTGCGCAGGAGGACAGGCAGTACGTGTAGTTGTATTGGGCCATGTCGCGCCATTGATAGGCACATCAATGAAGCCAATGAAGGCAATAGAACGAATGAAGACAACGCGTGGATCGCTTCCATACGGCCACAACAAGAACCGTCCAGAGGCAGGAGGCTGCAGCCAAGACCCGCCTGCCCAGGTTTCATCTTGGGCAGTGGCCGCAGCGGGTTGCGCTTGCTGTCGGACACAGGAACAGATGGAACAGCAAAGCCAAAGGTACAATGACAAGGAAGTGAAATGTGGAACGGCGTACCTGTCCAGGCTCCATCTTGGGCAGCGGCCGCAGCGGGTTGCGCTCGCGCCTGCGCTGCACCTGCGGCTCCGGTTTGCACTTTGGCGTCAGCGGCGCCCTGTTGCGCGCCCTGCACACCCCGTGCACAAACGGCACTCAGAACTTCTAACGCAGCACCGTGGATAAATTGCGCTACACCGGCAGCTCCGGCTTACCCTTCGGCAGGAGCGAAGCCCAGTTGCACGCCCTGTAGTGACAGCAGATGCAGCCACAGCAACTGCATCAGTGCAGGTGTTCTTGCTGTGCATGTGCCTGAAACTGCAGGTTATGCTATGCGCCGCCGGCGCTCCCAGCAGCATTCTGGCTGCAGATTTGCTTCAAACCACCAACGTCGCAGCAGCAAGGAAGTGCCACCCCCTGCAGACATCGACGTCAAAGGCTCCGTATTCAGGCCTGCTTCTGCTGTCGGCGTCTCAGCAAGGGCAGCGCACCAGGGCAGCAAGTCGTCCGCGGACGGCACGCCAGCGCTGCTGCCGCTGGTGCCCTCCCGCATCTCCAGCGACGCCCGCATGCGGTCGCTCAGCTGCGGCTCCACCAGCTTGAAGCTGTCTTCGGGCCTGTCTTGAACCTTTTCTCCGGGCTTGTCTCCAGGCTTGTCTCCGGGCTTGTCTTCGGGCTTCTTTGCAGCGCCCTGCGGGCTCGTCAGGTACTGCGGCGTCTGCTTCTTGTTCGCGGATGCCGCCTGTCGGTCCGGCGCCGGCGCGCCGTCGGGCGCCTGCCCGCTGAGGGAGGTGTTGCGCTGCGGCTGCGGTGGCGTGGCTTCCTTTGGCAGCGCCGGATCGAAGAATGCGCGCGGCTTGGCGACGCCGGCGTCAGGAGACGCCTGCAGCGGCGGCGGCGCATTGGCAGGACCCGCAGCGCCGCCCATTGCAGCACCCGGCGGCGGCGCCTGCTCGGCTCCGGCATCCTTGGGTAGCTGTTGCTTGCTTGAGTTCGCATTCGCTGCCTGGCGGTCCGGCGCCGGCGCGCCGTCGGGCGCCTGCCCGCCGAGGGAGGTGTTGCGCTGCGGCAGCGGCGGCATGGCTTCCTTCGACGGCGCCGGGTTGAAGAACGCACGCGGCTTGGCGGCGGGGGCTGCTGCCAGCGGCGGCGGCGCATCGGAGGGACCCGCGGCGCCGCCCGCTGCTGGCCCCGGCCGCACCTGCGCGGCTGCCTGCTGGGCTCTGGCGCCCGGCTGCTGCTGCTGCTGCTGCTGCTGCTGCTGCTGCTGCTTCTTGTTTGCCGCTTCCTTCGCCGGCGCTGGGTCAAAGAACGCGCGTGCCTTGGCGAAGGGCGACTGCTTGGCTGCCTGCTTGGCTCCGGCACTCTGAGACAGCTGCTGCTTGTGCTTTGCTTTTGCCGCCTGTCGGTCCGGCGCCGCCGCACCGTCCGGCGCCTGCCCGCCGAGCGAGGTGTTGCGCTGCGGCAGCGGCGGCGTGGCTTCCTTTGGCGGCGTTGGGTCGAAAAACGCGCGCGGCTTGGCGGCGCCGGCACCGGGAGACGCCTGCAGCGGTGGCGGCGCGTCGTCAGGACCCGCGACGCCGCCCGCCGCCGGCCCTGGAGGCGGCTGCTCATTCGCCCGGGCGGCTCCAGCGCCCTTTGTTGACTGCTGCTGCTGCGGCGCCGGCGGCGCCGGCGCCGGCTTTGTGTTCTGGAACTCCCGCAGAGCCGTCTTCGCCTCCGCAGCTCGCTTCTGCTGCTGCTGCAGCTCGGCCTGCGCCGCCGAGGGCTGCTCCGGCTGTTGAGGCGATTGCGTCTGCGCCGTGGGCGCAGCCTTGGCGGTCGGCTGCTGCGACGGCGGCGGCGGTGGCGCGTCCTGAAGTACCCGCAGAGCCGCCTTTGCCTCTGCAGCCTGTTTCTGCTGCTGCAGTAGCTCGGCCTGCGCCGCCGAGGGCTGCTCCGGCTGCCGCGGCGTCTGGTGCGGCGGTGACGGCTTCATCGCCGGCGGCTGCTCGCGCCGCCGCCGGGCATCCAGTCCCCACTCCGAGCTGCCCTTCTCCGGTGCCGCCTGCATTTCTGGGGGCGGCGCCTTTGGCGTGGGCAGCTCTGGCGGTGGCGGCGCTGGGCCCGTCACGTCAGCTGCTTTGCCGCCGGCAGCAATGCCAAAGCCGGCGGATTTCTCTTCCGCCGCCGGCTGCATCTGGCCGCTGTCCTGCCCCTTCTGTTGCTGTTTTGGCGGCGGAGCGACGTTTGTCTCTGCCGGCGGCACGGCCGACGCCTGCGCTCTCTCCCTCGCCTGCGCTCCTCCCGCGGCACTGCCGCTGCTTCCGGCTCCCGCCTTCTCGTCGCCGTCGTAGCTGCCACTTCCGAGCCTGCTGCCAGTCCAGGAGGCCAGGCGCTGCACAGCGGACTTGGCGCCTTCATTCACCTGCACACATCAAATGACAAGTGCTTGTGCCCATCGTCCTTGACATCACCAGCGACGAGACGCCAAAGGAAATTGCATGTCGGAGTGGCTGTGACCATGGCCTGCCTCCTGGAGCGCACCAAGGCAACACACCGGCAATACTGTGCCATAGTGCGGCTTAGCCCAGCTGCACGAGCTCACAATATGAGGGGTAGTCAATGCAGCAGGCGCCCATCGTGGGATGGAGTGCCTGTTGCATGTCCTCTACAGCGATCAATGGTCCTGTGTATAGCCTTGCAAAGCCCAGTATCACGTTGTGAGTCACAGGCCTGGCACAGCATCGTCTTTTCTGCTGACGACCTTTTGAGGCAGCAGCCGAGGTGCATATTGCCGCAGACGGCCCGCAGAGCACGCCCAGACTCGCAACAGAGATGCCATGAAGGAACATCTGAAGACCATCTGAAGACCACTGCCACAGGGAGTACCTGCTCTTGCTCCTGCGCGAGAGATGCCGCCGCAGCCTTGACGTCTTCCGCCGTCGGCGGCCGCAGCGCCGATGCCACAGGCGGCTGCATGCCCTCAGGTGCCCCTTTGCCCACTGGCCTACGCTCGCAAGCGCGCACTGATCGTCAGCGTGGGCACACTTGCTGCCAGCATCAGGTTTGCCCAGCAAATGTGTCTTGTGTCAGTGCACCGACATGCCTTGCGTTCACAAATCCTTCGGCAGCTGCAGCGCCGCCTGTGGCGAAGGTGCCTGCGCTCCGCTACTCCTTGCTGCCGTCGCATGCAAGCCATCACAGGAGCCTCGGCTTCAGAGCCTGGCTCAGTTACAGAGCCTGGAGACCTCACAGTCTGGGCCTGCATCTTGCATGGTGCTGCTGAGCGGAGCGCGCACCTGAGGGGCTTGGGAGGGTTGTCGGGGCGTCGCCACATGGTCTCGGGTTTCTCGCGGCCCGGCACCGCGCCCGGGCCGCCCTTCGCCGCGTTCTCAAAAGACCCGCTGGCAGAACGCGCCAGGCCCTCCGCCCCCGCTGCCACGCTGTTTGCTTGCTCTGTACACGCGACCACCCGTTTAGTTGAATGCATGTCGGTGTTGAGACGAACTGCAGTTAAAATGGCTTTTGCCGCGTCCTTGAAGGAGCCGCCGGCGGAACGCGCCAGGGCCCCAACTGGCGCGCTGTCCACCTGCACTGCGGCTGATGCCCGTGTGTGCATGGCGTCTGAAAGGCCGAGTGGCTGACTGTGCATTGACGCCGCACATCATAGAGGGCGTTTGAGCCATCCAGGTGCCCTTTGAGTCCCCCTGGGTGCATCAAACTCCATTCAGCGTAGGGTAGGCAAACCTTGGACGAGGCGGTTGCTCCTGGAGGCCCGCTCCCTGAGAGTTAGACTAGAGACAGACACCAGCATCAAGTATAATTTTTGTTGTTCTACTTGCTGAAGTGTATTTATCCAAAAGCAGGGTTGGCAAACCTTGAAAGGCGCGATTGATGTTGGAGGCCCACTCCCCCAGGTTTTGTCCGACGCGCTCTGCTGCCTCAGCGTTGCGTTGCATGACCTCCTCTGTGGCGGACCACACCTGCTGCCGCCACTTCTGCAGCAACAAGTGCACATGTGTCTGCATCAGCTGGAAGGTGGTCGCGGACGACCCACTGCAGCAGGCTACTGACCTGGCGCTCTGGCGTGCGTGCAGAGCAGACAGGGTGCACTTCAAGATTATGGAAGGGCCGCCCCTCACAGCAAGATGCAGGCAAGCGTTCTCTGCACAGCGTCAATCTCACTCAAATCACGAGACCGGCCGAAGCACAACATATGAACATGATGAGGAGAAGTCCAGAGACAAACGAACAAGCAGGCTGGTTCCAACCTTGAAGCTCTCGGCCTGCACATCGCTTGGCGGCAGAACCTGGGTGGCAAAAAACCTGATCTCAACGAGAGAAACGGGAGACAGATTCGGACCTTGAAGCTTTCCGCCTGCACATTGCTCGGCGGCAGGTCCGCCGTCGCGTCATCGAGCCGCCGGCGCAGCGACGCGGCCGACGGCTGCACCGGCGCCGGCGAGGGGCCGCCGCGCCCTTTGCTGCTGCTGAAGCTGGCGCCGGCATCCGCGCCCGAATCCGGCACCGTCGCCGGCAGCGGCCCCGGGAGCGGCTCACGGTCTGCAGAGTACGCCGCAGGGTCGGAGCGGGCGGACAGCGGCACCGGCGACACCGGCGATGCGGCATCCTCCCTGCAGCAGGGCGCAGTGGGTTGTTGCTGGAATTGAGCTGGTACAGGTTTTGCTGTTGCCGCTTTCGAGCCAGCGGACTTGCAATGACGCAGCGTCCCTGCTGCACATACCTGCGCGGTGCACTGGAGAGCCAGATGCACACGGCTGTGATACCTGAGTCGTGCACACCCTTCAGTAACCTGCTGCGCTCCTGCCTACTGCTCTATTAGAGCTGCGCCTCGGCAGTGTACGCCATGCCCGTTGCAGCGTCAATTGCCGTTTGCAGGGACGCACCTGGGACATCTCAGAGTTGGATTGGGTCTTGGCTGCTGGTTTCACAACCGATGCACCTGGCGGTCGTGCGGAAGAGGTCGCTTTCGCTGGGTGTCAGCGCGGGACGGCCGCAGCGCAGAGGCACCTCGACTAGGGAGAATCGTCCAAAATTTTATTTTTACTTGTGGTTCATGCACCTGGCGGTCGGACGGTCGAGATCGGTCTCGTCGGGCGTCAGCGCTGGACGGGTGCTTCGGCGCGCCGCAGGCGAGGCGCTGCGGCTGCGGGCCTTCTTCGTGCTGTCCACCACGGCACCTACGGCCTGTGCGGCACAGACAGGCGTTCGCTGACGAGAGCGCTGTCGGGCTGCAGCTGTGTGACAGTGCCACAGCTCGGAACCATGCCGCATGGGCTGCTATTAAGCGTTTCGAAGATGAGTTGCACATTTCAGGCCAAGTCCTCCAGTTCTTTCTAGTGGTTGCGTTTTTATTCAGACCAATGATTCTTACTTGCCCTACAACCATGGCGCCGGCGGTGAGCGCCGCCGTCACGAGGATGCCAGTGGAGCTGGCGCTTTTCAGGCCGGTCTCGACGGCCGCCCGCTCACGCTGCGCCCGTGCGCTGGCCCGCTTGGACCTCTCGGAGCGTTGCAGCGACAGCAAGCCGCCCTGCAGTCGGCGGAACGGCCACAGTCGGCGGTGGTGCCTGACTGGCAATGCGTGTTGCAGCTGCGCAGCAGCTGTGGCTTGGCAGTCGGTTCGGTTGGCCAAGCAGCATGCACGTGCAGGTGGGAGCGCGCATGACACTTGGCGGCTGTGCAGACGCAAGGCTGTTGTGCTTGGGCTGTGCGAAAGCGTGCACGGAAGTGTGGACGATCTGATGTGAAGTGATCATGCATAGTGTAAAGCTGATCGAAACGTGTAGGGAGCTGGGTTTTACACTAGGACAATCAGCAATAGAAACTCGAAGCTGTATCACACCTTCCTGCGACTAGATGCACCAGTTTTGGGCGTGGCTGCCGCCGCCGCTGCACGGTCCTGCTCTGGCGCTGAACCCATCTGGTCACCGCCGTCCGGGAGCGGGTTCGAAGCCTTCACTGTCCCCTCGCCCGCCGATTTGACCCCGTCGACTGTGGACGGCACGCTGAAGCCGCCCGCGTCGGCCTTTTCGTCTGTCTGCTCCGGGCTGGACGACACCTGCCGCTTCGCATCGCGGCCGCCCGCCAGATCCTCAGGACCACTACCAGGTGAGTCGCTCGCATGCACCAGCGTGCGGCGTCGCTGCTGGCGGCCGCGGGCGGATGCGACAGCCCTCTCTGCAGTTGGTGCTCTGCAGGATTTCTTGCCAATCCTCGTGGGCAGCTGATGCCCCGTCAGGGCGCTCAGCGCAGACATGGCTGATCCTCCTGCAGTCACTTTCGTCAGCGATCGCAGCTGCAAACTGAGAATTCGACCTGGAAAAGATCCTCCTTCTTATCGGCGAGCGTGTACGGCAACATTCACAAAGTACTGATGGCCTTGTATGACGTGAAAACCCTTCCATCACGTGGAAATTAAGAGGTCTACTTCCGAGAAGAGGATAGGCAGAAAAACAATGGGCGTTTGCCAAACTAACAGGCCTAGGCCTCCGAAGGCCTCACCCACAAGTTCGCGTGTGAATTTTAATGGGTTGTGAGCTGCCGGCCTCAGCCGGCCTCAGGTGTCAGGTATCAGCACTGTCACCGGAGTGTTTTCACAACGCCACAGCAGCGACCTCCGTCTGCGTCAAACGGCGCAGGGCGCTGGTGTGCAGCTTGTCAAGAGGAGCCGTGCAGACAGTATCCGCTCTGCTGGGCAGCACTCCGAGGCGACGGCGAGGCCACTTGCTGCCGCGACACACACGCCTTGCTCAAAACACAGCAGACTGCGCACCGCCTCCCGCAAGGTGACCCCCGAGATCGAGGTGGTTTGCATCCCGCAATCTCGGGACGAATACGTCCCCCAGATTGAATTTGCAGCGAGGTTTGAGCACGAGTGCATCTTTCTAGGGCTCTCGAATCCTTCGGCACCGCTTCTGGCCTCATTTCGGCTCTTTGCATGCACAGGTGCGGCAGCAGCGGCGCAAAATCACGCAGCCTGGCCCCTGGGATGGACGCTGGCGGGCAGCCTGGCGGCGCAGCCAACGGGACCGCCGGGTACACGCCGCCCTACAGTGCCAACCCCCCTCCGCAGCAACACGGGCCGCCGGAAAATGAGGGCGCTGCGGCCCCAGATGTCGCTGCGGCGGCGGCGCCCGCCACTTCCGCGGCACCCTACCAGCAGCCGTACCAGCAGCAGTATCAGCACTACGACTACAGCGCACAGTACGGCGGCCAGAGCTACGACGCGGCCTGGCAGCAGTATTACCAGCAGCAGGGCTACTATGCTCAGCCGCAGGACCAGCATGCGCATGGCGCCGCAAACGGCTGGCAGCAGCAGCCGCAACAGCAGCAGCAGCCGGCAGCCGATGCAGCTGCCCCGCCTCCCGACATCGGACAGCCGAACGCCGGCGGTGCTGCCGCAGATCCGCAGGGTGCGCAGCAGCCGGCGCAGCGCAGCGTGCCCTGGGAGAACCAGCAGCATGCCAATGGTGGGGAACACCTGCTGCAGCAGCCTGCGGCAAACGGCCAAGCGGATCCAGGGCAGCAGCACGGCAATGAGGCACAGCATCCAGCCGCCCACAATGGTGACGGCGGCGCGTCGCATGCAGGAGACCCCGCGAGGCAGCAGCTGCCACAGCAGCAGTGGCAGCCGCCGGCGGGGGCGGGCGACGATGCCCCTGCCTGGCAGCAGGCAGCACCCAACGCGCCGCAGGGGCAGCCCGCTGACGCCATCGCGGCGCCGCCGCCGCTGCCAGACGGCGATGCGCCGCCGACGCCGCCGTCGGAGCCCGCTCTGCCGCCGCCCGACGCTGCGCCGCTGCAGCTGGGGGCCGGCAAGGCCCAGCAGCAGCAGCAGCAGCAGCAGCAGCAGCAGAGCCACTGGCAGCAGCAGGCGCAGCCGCAGTGGCCGCAGCAGCCGCCGGATCAGCAGCAGCAGCAGCAGCACCAGCAGTGGACCCAACAGCAGCAGCAACAGTACTGGCAGCAGGCGGGGTACCAACAGCAGCAGCAGCAGCCGGCGTGGGGCGGCGCATACCCAGTCGCCGGCGGCGCCGCAAACGCCGCCTTTCCGGCAGCCAATGGCGCGCCCGCCGCAGCGGCAAATGCAGCCTACCAGTATCCTCAGTACCAGCATGCGCAGTGGGCGCTGCAGTACCAGCAGCCGGCGCAGCACTACGGCCACCAGCAGCAGCCGCAGCAGCCGCAAGCCGGTTACGGCAGCTGGCCTGCCGCGAGCGCGCCGTTCGCCGTGCATCAGCCGCACTCTGCGCCGCAGGCCTACCATGCGGCCAGCGCATGGCCAGCAGCGTCTGCCGCCGCAGTCGCGGCCCCTGCAGCTGTTGCCGCCAGGTGCATGCCGTGGCCCTCATTTGACACTTCCACGGCAAGAAAATTTCAAATCAGAGGGCGCCATGGCGCAACAATCAAAGCAGCAGGCGGTCATGCTCATGTCTTGAGGGACTACAGGATGCACTCAATTATTTTTTTCTCTAATTTGACATGAAGTTCATTTCATCCCGACATGAATCTCTGGTCTGGCAAACCTGCAGTGCCACTCCACAGCAGCAGCAGCCGGCGGCGCCGGCCGTCGCGGCCGCCGCGGAGCTCTTCCGGCTGCCGGGCCGCGGCGGCCGCCCGTCACGCATTGTGGTGCTGCTGCGCGGGGCGCCGGGCAGCGGCAAGAGCGCCGCGGCGCGAAAAATTCGACAGGCGGAGGCGAACGCGGGGGCGGATCCCGTGCGCGTGCACTCCATCGATGACTACTTTGTCACGGTGCGGCGTCTTGATAGTCATGAACTGCTATCGATATAGTTATCTCTACCTGAAATCTGTGTGGTCTGCGCCATTTCATGCACTTCGTCGATTTCTTTGACACGGTGGATACTGGAACGAAACACCGTTTCTGCACCTGGACACCATTTCATGCCATCCATCTCCCCCTTGTCGTTGCAAGGCAGTGCCCAAACGCACGTCAGCCGCGGCATGCCATGCACATGCCCTGCAGCTGCCATCGCTGCAGTGCGCAGCCACACGGTTCAGGTTCATCCTCTTGCTCTGCCGCAAACCTGTCGAGCTGCATCTCGTGAAGACTTGCCGCCACCATTACTGGCACCAAACGCACACGCAGGAGGTGGAGAAGGAGGTGGACGACGAGAAGCGCGCCGGCAAGAAGCGCAAAGTCACCGAAATGGAGTACCTGTTCGAGGCGGAGCTGGAAGGTGAGCAGGGATCCAATTGAGGGGTTAAACTGCTTGTCCCACGAGCTACACCGCATGTCCCTACGAGACCAGCCTCCAAAGGCGAACAAGAAGCCGGTTGAGGATGGGCGCTTCTGGGCAGCTGTGCTTTCTACCCCGAGATCTTGCCTCCGGAACTTTCCTCGAATGCTTCGTTTCCTTTCATTGCAGACGCCTACGAGGCCAGCCTGCTGAAGGCGTTCAAGAAGACGGTGGAGGAGGGCCGCTTCCGGGTGGTGCTGGTGGACGCGCCGCTGCTGAAAGCGCGCCAGCTGCGGGACTACTGGACGGCCGGGCAGGCCGCCGGCTACGAGGTGTACGTCTCCAGGCCGCTGGAGACGGACCCCGAGGTGAGCACAGTTCATGATCCAACATCAGTTCAAATCTTCTGACAGTAAGCTTCGTGAATCACCTGGGCTTGGGTGCAGCAGCGCTTCCGAAGGCACAAAGTGTGCGTGCTTGCTTCATTGCAATGTGCACAGCTGTAGCCTTCGGGACGTGTGGGGTCGCCTTGCAGCCACCAACTGCCGCCAAGCCTGAAGGCCTTGACTTCATCCTCGAATGCCACCGCCTCTGCCGCGGCGCCACGGCTGCGGGGCTCGCGACCTAGAAAGCGTGTCTCGTATCCTTGCACCACTGAACTGGTGTTTGCTGACAGGTGTGCCACAAGCGAAACACGCACAGCCGCAGCCTGGAAGACGTCGCCGCCTCCGCCGCGGCGCTGGAGCCGCCGCCGCCGTCCTTCCTGCAGCTGGACCTGTCGGACCTGTTCGGTGAAGCAAAGCAGCGCGAGCCGCCGGCTGCTGCCGCCGCCGCACCCGGCCAGGTGCTGAGCAACTCTCCGGGCATTGATGCAGCTGTCGGGCTCTGTTGACAGCTGTCTTTCTCACGGGTGGCAGACGACGACCCTGCGCCAGCCAGCGGTCTTGGTTCGGATCCTGATTTCTAGGGCTTTGGCTTGAGGCAGCGCCCGTGCATGTGCCCTGTTGCGTGACCCTTCCGTGTGGACAGCAGCAGCATGCCACACCTTTCCACACCTGGACACTGCCGTATTGACACCTGCCCAATAACGCTGACCAAACCAACGTGTCTGCCGCAGGCGCTGCCGGCCGTCATCGATGAGGTAGACATGGACGCCGGCAGCGACGGCGAGGGCGGCGCCCGCGGTGAAGGCGTCAACGGCGGGGGCAGTGCCAATGGCGCCGGTGCTGGCCGCAGTGGTGCAGCAAAGCGCGGCAGCGCCGCCAACAGCGACAGTGGCTCCGATAATGACGAGGAGGCGGTGGCGTTGCTGGGCAGTGCCTCCTCCAGGTGCGCACCCATGTGATGGAGGTTGCACCCAGCAGAAGGGCTGCAGACAAGACACCCCGCGAACACACCCCGCCTCTACAGGTGTGGCACCCTGGAGGGCGGTACTGGTGTCGAATGGGATCTGGAGGAAAACGCGAATGACCCTTGTTCAGACGCCTTTCTGCTCGACCGTCACTTCAGGGCCATTCTGTTCGAGCCTTATCCGAAGAAGTTTCTGCTCGACACACAGGTGGGGCAGCTTGGAGGACGCAGAGGAGACGCCGCAGAAGAAGAAGCGGCGGAAAAACGCTGCGGGGCCGGCGGCCGCGGAGGAAGAGGCCGACGGCTTCCAAACTCCGGCGCCGTCCCGTGCCGGCGCCAAGGCCCGCCTGCGGGTCAGCAGCCATCTATTCCCGTTCGTGTGGTTGAACGCACACACTTGCTCACGCAGTTTGACGGTGTTGTCAGCACCGTGAGCACGCTGCAGCACGCACAGTGTGGCGCAGGCAACAGCTTTGGGCTCTCATCGAGCAGGCGCAGCCTCGCCGCCCTCTCTCTTGGTCGTCCGCTGGCTTCTGCCTCCTCGTGCTGCTGTCAGCTTTTCTGCGTCTTGCTGCAGGGCATCCTGAGCACGGGCGGACCTGGCAGCATGCAGCGAGTGCGCTGGGCGGACGAGGGCGCCGACCAGGCCGCCGGCTTCTCCGTCGGCGGCGCCTCCCGAGAGCAGGTGAGCTTGCTTCCTGAGGGAAATCATTGTCTGTTTTTGTTTCATCCAGTCGTCTGTGTTGTTGTACAGATGTGATGGTTTGTGCGAGATGAAGCGAGCGGAGTGCCTGCTGCTCCCAGCTGCAGCTAAACCTTAAACCCTTCCCCGAGGTGCCACTGCTGTCCTTGCAGCATGCACTTGAGCTCCATGTGTCTGGTGCCTTCCAACCTTCAGTCCTGCGCAAGGCTGCCGAATGCATGCTTGGCATCGGGTGCTGTCACCAAGGCAGCATTCGAGTGCTGTTGCCCAGGAAGCTTTGTTATTTGTCTTCGAGCTCCAGGTTGTGCTTTGCGCAACCTGGAGACGGTGTAAGTGCTGGAGGGTCTGGGGCCGCCCATGGACGAGGAGCTCTCATGTTCTATAGTCTGCAGGTGCTTTGTTGTCCAGGCTTTGTGTCCACGTGCGCAGCTGGAGACGGTGTATGTGCTGGAGGGTCTGGGGCCGCCCATGGACGAGGAGCAGCGCAGCGCCCTCAGCGACGTCTCCTTCGAGCAGCAGGCACGTAAACCCTGCTCATAACACCTTCTGTCTGCCAGCGCTTCAAACAGGGCTATGTGACGAAGCGCTCGGCAAGGTCAGCCCTGACGTGATGACTCCCACGCCTTGCCTGTTCTCGTCTCCGCCTTGCATGGTTTGCGAGCTTGCAGCCTCTGCTGCAGGGCAATGCTGCACTGCCTACCACCGGCCTTCTCGTGCCAAAATGCCGTCTTTCTTGTTGTGCACGGCGTGCCTCACTGCGAATGCATCATCTTGCCTGTGTGTGCATCCACATACAGTCACATAGCATGTGCTTCGACTCGCAGGTCAAGGGCGAACACCAGGGCGAGCATAACCTCTTCCGGGATCACGTGTTTGGCGGCCGCCGCGCCTGAGGCGCCCTCACTGGGGTGCTGCAGCGCCGTCGCCGCTGTGACAGCTACCCGCCGTGCTGGGAGCCGCCGCTCGTCATCATATAGTGCATGCCCCTACCAGCAGCATCATAGGTTTTAGCACCCCCAATCGCAGGTGGCTGCCAGCGCCTCGTGCAGGCGCTGCAGGGTGGGGCAGAACCCTGCGCAGGAAAAGGCGCCTCACGCATCCCCGCCACAGGCTGTGAGGTATCATGGACCCGTTGCCCTGTGCTTGTCGCCCCGCAGCGCGGCATCTCCACCGCCCCAGGTATGCGCGCTGTTGCAAATTCAATCTTCGCCAACATGGTGGCTGCATTGCTCATCTTGATTGGCCATGTGCCTCTTGATTGGCCTGGCAGCTTCATGCCTGCGGCGCAAGAAGTGGGCTGCACAGTATTTTACGCGACAGCACAGGCCATCTTTGATGTATCCAGACGAAGGCCAATGTGGTTTAGATGCAAGGACTGAGCTTTGCAGATGTTGCAGCCGCCATGCGCGGCTCGCAGGGGCATGGCGTGGAAGGTGTGCCGGGTCGAAGACGGGGTGGACACTACAAGACCGCCGCCATGTTGATTGCCTAGGTAGCTTCAGGTTTGCACGCTCGTGTTCAGGTAGTTTTGGGATTGTTCTGGACGTCGACCAACGATGCGGCATGCACAGGATTGCGGCGATTGTGAACTCAGCTCTGCGGTCAGATATCGCCGGCGTCAGTTGCCATTGCTGGGTGCTTCTTGACCTTGTGTGAAGTCCTCTGAGGTGGGAATCTGGGTGGCTGGATTTCCGACTGAACGCCTCCTCGAGCCTTTACTCACCTGACGAAATCCACTAGCATGCGTCACCTGCATTATTCAAGCTGTCGCGACACCACCTGCCTCCATGCACATTTCATACGCACAGCATTACGCGACTCACGTGCAGCTAAGGCTGCAATCACTATAAGATTTACTGCTGCTGGATGCACCTGCATGTCCTAGCGCTGGGTCGTGCATGCACCCCTTCTTGGTGTCACCGCCGTGAGCAACTCCAGGCTGCCTGACCCTGACAGGACCACTGGCGACAGCACATGCCCGCCTCGCGCCTCATTCGCCTCTCTCGCTACACCTAACCACAGCCGGCGCCCCTCAGTCCTCTGCACCTCCTCTTGCCATCGAGGCCCAGCCTGATGACTAGCCGTGGCCGGTAGTCCTCGTCATCACTCGCCTCTTCCAAAACCTGGCAGGCTGCCGACGGTGTCCAGCCGCTGCAGCCCGCCCGCCCGCAGCCGCGGCAACAGCCGTTAGAAGGCTGCCCCCGGCTCCGGCAGGCGCTGCAGCGCCCGCAGCGCGCTCAGCTGGGTCAGTGCCAGATGCAGCAGGTTTCTGCGAAATCATCACACACATGCGTCAAAAGGACGTATGTATGAGGCATGTGAGCATCTGTTCTCGAAGTTATGAGCGACTGCACAATGGGATTCCTCGTCACCGGCAGCGGGTTTCCTTGACCAAACTACAGGCAATTGGTCTAATACGCCAATAAGCTGGCAGTTGCAGGCAAGGGTGCATTTCAGGGTGCAGTATCGCCGCCTTGCTCAGTGCCAGGCAGTGGTGTGGCACTGCCGCCGGAGTCAGTGTGGCTGCCGTACCGTTGGCGAAGAAGTCCACAGGGCTGCAGTGTGCGAGGCTCAGCGAGTTCAGGCCGGCGGGTAGCGTGCACAGCAGCGCTGACGCCGCGGCGGAGTGCCGGTGGCTCGGCAGGCGTCTGCGCTTACGGTGGTGAAACATGCGACATGATATTGATATGATGCGCGAGTGCGCCCTGCCCCTCGGGCTTTGTGTGCGTCTCGACATGTCGTTGCAGCAGTGACGATCGAATCGCGCTGCGTGCCGACGCAGACTGTTCCACCTGAGGGCATCGTCTTTGTCTCTGAATAAGTTGAAGATGGCTGCCCGCATCACTGTTGCGGGAAGGAAAGTGGACCTTAGTACGACGAAGTCGCTGGCTACGGTGTACTATTTCGGACAAAAAGGCGACTTCAGTTCGACTGGTCGTGTCAACTTTTCGTGGGATCCAGCCTGGCATGCGTCAGCATTCGACGCGAGACCAGCTCGACTCGCGGTTGGCACCGAGGCCGCGTCAACGCAGCAACGCAGCAGATGAGCTTGCTTCCGAGGCGCATACTGGCGCTGCTCACGTCTTCACAGCCGCAGGAAAACCTGGCCGAGGCCAGCACTGGATCACGTACCAACCGGGGCCGCGTCCAAACGGACTGCAGGGCGATGCCTCGGAAAAGTGGGCGGTCAACAACCTCAAAGACCATGTACGGGACCTGGGACTGCAGCATATGCGCAGCAGGTGCTCAATTCCCCCAAGCAGTCGATCTTAAAGCTCATCAAGCGGTTCACCGAGGAGGACGGCGGCATTGGGTTGCGATCCAGCAATGCGTTCTGGTGGCACCCCGCGCTGTCGCCCCTGGCAATGTACCACGCTATGCTTGCTCGTGCCCACCGCCTGCAAACACGGTGCAGGGAAGCGAGGTTGAGAAGCGCCGCAGCCCCAAAAATTAGCACGGCGTGCCCTCTGTGCAAGGCGCAGGTAGACGACGAGGACCATGCCGTTGGCGGAACCTGCACTGGAGAAAATGTCATAAACCTTATCAGGATGAGGCATGACCACGCTGTGAAATCTATATGGTCTGCTGTCAGGGCTGGAGACCTCGGTGGCTTCCCAATGTGGACGGACGTGGAGACACGCTCCAAGACGGCCATTGCAAGGGACGGCGCCAGGACCAGGCGGCTACCAGTCTTTCTGCTTCCACACGTTTACCAGTATGTGCTTGGGCGCGTGTCGCCGCAAAACAGCAGATCCGCAGTGGGCAGTACTCACGTGAAATCCTTCCTGGACACCACCAGGTTGTCGTCCATCAGCGGCGCGCCAAAGAGAGCGCCATATGCAATAAACCGCTGCGGCGTGGCGGACCCTGCGACAGGCGCAACATTGTAGAACACAAGAAATTGTACACAGGATCCGGCTGTCGTCGTCATCCTTTGCATGGATTCAGCACACTGGAAAGTCCTGTATTTGCCCATTTGGGAGACAGTAAAGTTTCAAAACGCCCACCCTCCATGTCGAACTTGGACGCCTGCGCGGTAAGCAGCTGCTTGAAGGAGCCGCTCGTCTGCTGCGCCGTCCAGTTGGCGAAGATGGTCACGCCCCGCAGCGGCCAGTCGATTGCGGCGTTGTAGCTCGGCTTGTGCCAGATGTATTCCGGATAGTTG
>JAABUL010000980.1_pt1 | contig 57724 bp, 98 predicted proteins | sample 5559151 | NCBI WGS metagenome assembly JAABUL01 (sample SAMN10711876, study PRJNA513368) | rock metagenome | isolation source: Antarctica rocks | place: Antarctica: Victoria Land, Pudding Butte sud
GCGAAATTCGCAGGACCTATAAAAACAGAGCAGTGCATGTGCTTACCTAACATGCTTATGGATATGGTACACTTCAAGCAGGCAGACACAACGAGTTCGAACTGTGCCAGTCCAACCGTAGACAATATGAATGTGTGAGGCGGCATGGCCTGGGTGGTCCAGGCTTATGAATGGCTACTGCTTTCGTTTGAAGTGCACTTGTCACATTGAACAATCTCACAAGGAACCCGCAACTCACAGACGGATCATCTGATACACAGCTACACATGCGTAGATGCACCTGCAGATGATGCCTTGATCAAGGAGCATTGACGACTCAGCAGAACGGCCAGGCGGGCCTCCTGCTCTAGACAATCTTGTACAGCAGCTCGCCGGCTCCACACACTGCCAGCCGAACTGTAAGCAACCTTTCAACGCCGCAGTGTCCCCAGCGGCACTGCCGCAGCAATCTTGCAACTGCAGACAGACATGCCGAGCCAAATTTCACGATCTGCGAGTCAGCGCGCGGCACCGCAGAGGCTGCCGCGCCGCCACGTGTTTTCCGATTCTGGCGCCCATGACGCGTCAGGCGACCTGCGCGGCGGTGTGCCCGTACTGCTTGTGCACGCGGCCGCCAGCGGCGCCTGCCCGCAGATGCGCCGCGACGCGCTCGCGCCAGGCGGCCTGCCCGTCCCCGCCGCAGTGCTGATGCTGGATGCGCTCGCCTGCAGGGGGTTGACAGGCGCTGGTCAACAGTCCTCCGAAGATCGTCGAATGCTCCACTACTGGATGTACCTGGATCAGCGCAATTGAGGTCTGGCGTCTGCTCTCGTGGCAAGCATAGACCCACAGAGCTGGCATGCTAATCGCCGTCAGACCGAGATTTGCGCAGGAGTGCCTTTTCCACATGGAATGGGCCTCGAATCCTCGAGCGCTGGCCGACACCAGCCGGCGCAATTCCACATGCGAAAGGCTGGATATGTTGCGGGTCCTCGACTTGCACCACCTGTGAAGTTGAGCAGCGAGCGGAGGCCGGTGCCGGGCACCCAACCCGCGGCGGTGAGAGCTTCCTGCTGCCGCTTCCTCAGCCGCGACACGTCCAGCTCGCCTGCCGACAGCAGGGCGCCCTTGCTGACACCGCGCGCGCTCAGCACTGCGACCAGCCGCTGCACCTGCGCAGAAAGGCACAGATAGACCAAGGTTTACCCTGCGCAGAAAGGCACAGATAGACCAAGGTTTACCCGGGCATGGGCGCCTCCAGCTCGAAGAAGTAAGTGGCGTTGCCATACTTAGGCATCGCTTCAGCTGATGAAACTTAGAGTCCACGCTCTTCAAGCTTCCAAACTGTTTCACACCTTTGTGTCGTGTCGCCTGTGCAGCGATAGATATGGGCGCCTCCAGCTCGAAGAAACAGGTCGCATTGCCACACTCTCTGACGCCTTCCACCATTAATCCACCACTGAGGATTCTTTTCGATATTGACTTTGTACCTGCGCAGCCACGGGCATGGGTGCCTCCAGCTCAAAACTCAGCACTCTTCCGCAGATGAATGTTTGGCTTTGGCTTTGGAATGACTTCTTGGAGCCTGCTTGTGTTTCAAACCGTACCTGCGCGGCGACTGGCATGGGCGCCTCCAGCTCGAAGAAGTAGGTGGCGTTGCCATATTCCGGTGTCTCCAGCACGATGCGGTGCTGCTCCTCGAACACGAAGATGAAGGCGCGCACCTCACTGCAGACGACAAGGAACTGGCCTGTCTCCATGCATGAATCAACGTGGCGAAAACGTGTTGCAGGCAATGTCCTCGCATTGCCTTTACAAAACAAAATGGAGTTCGTGAGCACCTCCTGCCCGGCAGCACGGCAGGGCAGGACACGCCTACCACAAGACAAGGCGACGCCGACAAGCTCAGTACGCTTTGGACAACAAATGGCAAAGCAGGAAAGGATCACAACACGAGAAGACTTCTTACCGGCACCAGCCCCACTGCAGCGGCCGGCCGCGCGCCGCGGACTCCTCCGCCAGCTCCACCAGGGTTTCGAGCGCCGCCAGCGGCCGCGGGTGCCTGCCCCGCTGCTCCGCCGCCGCCGCCGGCTGGCCGCTGCCGCCATCGCCGCCGCCGCCGGCCGATCCCTCTGCCGGGATGCCAGGCACGGGGAGCGCGTCTGCCAACGCACATGCCGCCACCGCCGCCGCGTCGCCGCCGATTGCGTTGCCGGGCCCGCTGGCAGCGAGCAGGCGCTGCCAGCCATCTGCCGGCAGGCCAAAACCGCTGCCGGGCAGCGCCGCCCGGGGGAACAGCTTCGTCAGCACCGCAGCAACATCCGCGAAGGGCGGCTGGCCTGCAGCCGCGCCTGCAGCGAGTTGCGCGCTGCCGGCAAAGCTGCCGTCGTCTGCGTCGCCGCCGCTGGTCACGGGTTGCGCCGGGCCGGCGGCGGCAGAGCTGGCAACGGGGGGCAACCCCGGCTGCTGTGGCGCGTCGGTGGGCAGCAGCTCAAGGCGTGGCAGGATGTCGTGGTGCTTGAGCAGCGCCAGCAGATCTGGCGAATCTGCCTGCATGCATCAAACAACATTTTCATATTGTCAATAACAATGAGGATCTAGTGCGAGTTAGTAAATGAGCTGAAGGTTAGAGCCGACGGTTTAGTAGTTGAGCGTCCGCCTGCAATCATGGTGCCACTCCTTTGCTTTTTGCAGGTTCGGCAGGTCAGGCGAGTGCACCTGCATATCAGGTCAGATCAGACGTCAATGCACATCAGCCGGGACAGACGTAGGTCGTTGTTCGGCAGCCCCAGACCCCGTGTTCAGAGGGCACATCGCATCGCTCAGCCGGAAGGCTAGCACAGCAAGCACATCATGATAACACGCTGCCCTCCCTGGAAACAGCAGCAAGAGCTGGATGCCCACCTGCAGAGCCGCCACCGCCGCCTCCTCCCGCATGCGAGTGGACGGGGCCGCTGCAGCCCGCTGCCGTTCGAGTGCCGCCGCATTGCCGCCGCCGCTGCTGCTACCACCGCCACCGCCGTCAGCGCAGGGGGCGGGCGCCTTTGCCGGTGGCTCCGGAGGCTTGTCCGCTGGCGGAGGGGCCTGCGAGGCACGCAGCGCCGCCACAATGTCGTCCAGGCCACTCTCCCCGTCTGCAAGCCAGAGGTGGAGCTCTGAATCAGAATGTCACGATACGGGCTGATGTTTCACAAAGGGCGAAATCATGTTGAGCCTGCGGCGCTCTTCAGTCCCGCATCACCGAGTGGTGCCGCCCCAGAGGAAGCGAGGAAAGATTGGCTCAATCACAGGTAGGCAATTCTAGTCCGTCAGCACAACTAAGGGAAGAAGAACAAAGGATAAACGATCAAGGCATGCCTGCGTGGAATGCGCACCTGAAAGCCGCGGCGGCTTCTGCTGCTCGCGGCCGGTGGGGCCGCTGCGGCCCCTCCCCCTGCCGGTGGAACTGCTTCCAGCGACCGGCGCGCGGCCGCGGCCCCTGCCGCCGGCGGCGCCAGTTGCGACAGCGGCGCCGCCGGTCGCCGGCCCGTGCTCGCCGCAGCCCCTGCTGCTGCCGCTTTCGCTGCCAGCAGGCGCACCGTGACCTCTGGCTATGCCGCCCTGCCACTGCTCGGCCGGCGCTGCCAGCCGGCCTGGCTTTAACAGAGGTGCGGCGCTGCTGCCTGTCCGTGAGCCACTTGGATCGCCTTTCAGACTGCCGAGGCGGCGGGCGCCGCCTCTGCTGCTGCCGCCTCCAGCGGCTGCAACGCCGCCATGCCAGCCAGAGCCGCACAGGTCATCCAGCGGCTGCAGCTGACCCACTGGAGGGACGGCAGCCGGCGCCACTTTACCGGGAGCTAAACTGGCCCCGCCCTGCTGCAAGCGCTGGATCGCCTGAAGCCTGAGGGGGTTGTCTGACAAGGCAGGGCTGTCGGGTTGCTCAGAGCCACCAGGCTGCCCATGGCGGCTGCTAGAGCCGGCGCCTGCAGCCAAGGGCGGCGGTGGCGGCAGCACGCCGCCTGTGTCACTGTGGGTGTGGACATCCCAAGGGCCGGTGTCCAAGCCATTGGCGGCGGCGGCTGCCAGGGCCTGAGAGGGCAGCGTTGCTGCGGCCGCCGCGCAGCGCTCGGCTGCATCTGCATGGCCGCCGGCAACGTGCCGCTGCATGCCGTCGCTGCGCGAGCCTGCCGCCGGCGCCGCTGCGTCAGCTGGGGCGCTTGCGTCTTTGCCGTGAGGCCGGCGTGCCGCCAGCCGCTGTGGGCATTGACACTGGTGCCTGCGCAGCTTGCAGGCTTTGCACTTCTTTTGCGCCACCCAGCACTTCTTCTTCTTGTGCCAGAGGCCTCGGCACCAGGGACATCTGTCCGGGTGCTCCCTGTTCTGGGGCGCTGGCACCTGTGCCGCGGGAGCCGGGTGAGGCCGGTCGTGGCGCTGGTGCGGACTCTGCTTGGCAGTAGCAGGTTGGCCGGATGCACTGGGAGGCTGTTGGGCGGGTCTGGCGGCGGCGGCGGCGGCAGCGGCCTGCTGTGCACGCGGTGCTCGAGCCGCCGCAGGGGCGCCGCCACTGCCGCCTCCGAGTGCCTCGCTGGCGCTGCGGTCCCGCAGGGCGGCAGGCGCGCCCCCCAGAAGCTGTTGCCCCGGCGGCGGCTGTGAATGCTGCACTGCCTGCGTCAGCGGCGGCGGCGGCGACGCCTGCTGCGACCGCGCTGGCTGGTCAGCCGCCCCATTTGCAACAGCACCGTTTGCGGCAGGCGGAGGGGACGCCATCGAGGGGGGGCCGGTCCCGCTGGGGCTGGTATCGGCTGCTGGCGGCCCATTCACCACAGGAAAAGGCGCCGCCGGCGCGGAAGCCGCCGCCAGCCCGCCGCCGCCTTCCGCCGGCCCAGGCTGCTGAGCATGCCCGGCGGCTGAGCTGAGGAGAAAGGCGGCGGCGAGGGCGGAATGACCATCGAGCCATCCGCCTGTGAGGTGCCGAACGGCCGCAAGGCTTGCAGCAGCTGCTGCCGCGGCAGACGCTTCGCCTGCCGGCGCGCCGGGTATGGAAGCTTCCTCTCCAATCATGTTGCGCCCACCCACGTCAACCTGGGCCGCTGCAGCTGCACGCCGCTCCACTGCGGTCAGCGCCGCCGCATGTGGCGCCGGCCGCTTTGGGGGCCTCGCCGCTGGTGCTGGAGCTGGACCTGAGTCCGCGGCTGCGCCGCCGCCGCCGGGCACGTCGGCCGCGGCATGACGAGACGTGGCCGCATCCACATCTGGCGACTTGCGCTTGGCCCCCGGCTGTGCCGCCGGCTGCGGAACGTGCTTGCTGGTGCCATGAGACACTGCCTCCTGCTGTTCCGCAGGCTGAGGCCGGCGGGCTGGCGCGGCCGCAGACTGCTGCTGCTGCGTCATGCCGTCACGCTGCTCAGACAGCGGCGGCGGCGGGTGCTGTGCGACGGCGTGCGCGCTGCCGTCTGACGGCGCCGCAGCCTGCTCCCAGCCAGCTCCGCAAGCAGCGGCGGCGGTGGCGCATGCGTCTGGACCGGCCCGTGCAGCGGCATCCGCGACAGCAGCCTGAGCCGCGCGCAGGTCGGCAATGAGGCGCTGTGCGTGCTCGATTCTGCACACAGGGTGTGGCACATGGATGTTCAGCTTTGAAACGCGAGGCTTGCTTCTTCATGCTGCCACCTGCAGCTGCGTCTGCAAAGAAGCGCATGCGAGCTGGCACTGCAGTCAGACAAGGACGATACACTGCTGCAGATAGGCCGCTGCGGGCAGGTTGTCAGTTTTCCGCAGCTAAGGACAGAAGCCTGGCGGGAACATGGACGAGTGAACTGCAGGCACCTAGTCTGCAGCGATGCGCGCGCGGCGGCGGCAGATGCTCGCGCAGCCTCCAAGCTGGCTCGGATGCCTTCGATAACATCATCACAGCGTTACTGCATATTCACCTTCCGACGGGTGTGCATGCACAATAGCATGGTTAAACCCCCCCACATTCGCCAACTTTGGCACTGGTCAGCAGGCCAACCACGCAGTGCACAATCAAATGCAGTTCACGATTCATTCGCTGGCTTGTCACTCACCCAGGTTCTTGCTCTGCAGCTTCAGCGCATCCGCCAGACGATGCGCCGTTGCTCGCTCCTGCGCCGCCAGCGCCGCGTTCCTACAGTGAGATTTGACGATTGACAAGCTGATCTGAAACAGGACTCCAACCAACCGCCAGGCGCTGCGCTGCTGCCCGCTCTCCTGTGCCGCCAGCGTGCCTGCAGTGAAGCTTAATGTTTGAAGACTGGTCCGAAACAGAATGCTGGTGTGATGCCCGGCGCTGTGACACCCGTTGAAATCCAACTCTTCGAAAATCGACTCCGACACGAAAACGCGACGTGCATGCGGAAAGGAACTTATTACACCTGGCGTCGAGCTGCTGCTGGCGGGCGGCCAGCTGGCGCGCTCGATCCTGCAGCGCCGCCGCAGCACGGTGCACTTCCGCCTCCCGCGCTGCAAGCGCCGCCTCGCCAGCTTTCGCACCGCCCACCCTGCAGTAGAGAGGCTGTTTAAGTTTGACACGGGTTCTCAAATCGGATTCGATTGGATTCAGTGGCGCCCATGGCCAAGCTTCAGCATGCATGTGTGCATGCAGGTTGTGTGGTGCGCGGTGCTGCATACATGCGTGTGAGTTGATCAACAAGATGTTCCTTGAAGAACACACATGCAGAGCAGGGGATGGCACCGCGCCTGTCATTCGCTGCCGTCTCGTGATGCTGCCGCGGCGCTAACAGGTGAACGCACTGGCTGGCGCTGCCAGGCTGCGACTGATGCGTCATGGCGAGCTCAGGACGTGTGGTTCCAGAGTGAAGGCCTTCTCAAAGACGAAATGGGCACAGGTTGCGGTCCTCTGCCGTTTGCTGACGCCGCTGAGCTCCCAGCATGTCAGTGGCCACTGGATCAGTTGGGTGCCCCAAGGCTGCTGTTGAACTTGTCTGGCATGCAGATGGTCACTGGAAGATCGCTCTGATCCGCCAAGGCCGGAACGGAGGCGCAAGTGGGCTCTTCCGTCACATTGACGGAACTCTGCATACTGGAAGACGGAAGATGCGGGCAGGATATCGAAACAGGTACACAGCCACACTTTATCTGTTTCGAAGCCTTTGGCCTGCGGAGTGTCGCAGAAGGTGTTGTTCATAAGAGGAACATGGCCCTCGTTATTTCTCTTGCTTGTCTGACTTCCGACAGCAGGAAGGAGTAATGCCCGCCAGCAAATGGCTGAGCATTTTCGCCTGTAATGATTCAGTAGGTTGCGGTGCCTGGGGGTAGGCAGACAGGCTGAGACACTGTGCGGGCGGGCTTGCTGTAGCGAACGAAGCAACATGAGGTCAAAGATCTGATGGTGCGCATTTACCGACAGCGGCGGGCCGGCGGCAGCAGCGGGAAGGAAAGCAAGTGTGAGGGGTGTGGTCGAAGCCTGAACTGGGAGCGATATGGAACTCCGCTGTTACACGAGGGCAGAAACCGTGACGACCACGACGCCTAGCGCAAAACGGCTCTGAACTGACGACCACAACATCAGAGAGCTGCCTAGGTAACAATAGCGGTGAACCTGAAGGTCCTCCAGTTTCGTTGGACTGAAACTGAATGAGACTCAAGCAACGAAGTGGACTGGCTGTGTGCATCGAAAATCAGACATTGTTCAATTTTGGCCTGCGGCCAGGTGCGGACAACCAAAGGAGAAGCCCCGCTGCCGGGCTGTGTGGCAAACAGACCAATCGAGTAACTTGTTAGCTGCTGGACGTCTACTCCCTTGGGCATGCGCAACATCTTTCTGGATCGAGCCACCGAGGGCAGGCGCCGACCAACAATCGTTTGAATCCACCTGCCTGTCGCTGGCGCAGCTAATGTACGCTCTCACTTCTCTAGCAGCCGCCGCCCATCAATTGCGATGGGTACAGCGGCCGGTGCTGCCGGCTGCCTGTTAGCACCCCAAGTGCGGGCGTCCGCACTAGACGCACATGACCGGCAGCTTGGTGGGGCAGCCGGTGGGCACCTCCTGAGTGAGCAGTACAACGGGCAGCGCCGATAGCTTGCGGCCGACGGCGACGCCGTTGTCCGCCGGCGAGTTGATCGCAGAGAAGGCGTTGCAGCGGGGTGCCGCCAGGGAGGTGTCGAACCACACCGCCTGCTGGTTGCCGACGCACTTGGCGACAGTGGCGAGCGCATCGGCGCTGACGGCGGCGCCGTCTGCGAATGCAAAAATAAGTCACGTCAGCATGAATGTCTTGGATATAGATGGAAGTTCAGGTCAGCCGCAGAACAGCAGGTTTCACACACGCTGCTGGGCATCGAGCAGTGCAGCGGCACCGCTGCGGCGGGCTGGCAACGGACAGCAGGCGTGCAAAATAAGTTCAGCAGGCAGGGAGTCTCAAGACAAAGGCGGCAGGCAGGAGGGCGGGGCAAGGTGCTCACTGCTGCCAGAGTAGATGACGTCAATGTCGGGCAGCTTCAGGCCGGCCGCTGTGCACGCCTTGGCGGCGGTTGCGAAGGTGTAGAGGCCCGGCAGGATGGTGAACTCCAGGCTGCCGGAGACGGGGCCCTTGCACGCCTCTGCAGGCAGGAAAAGCACAGTATGTCAGAGGAAACGTCCGTGGGACCACTGGGTGCGATGCATTGGAGTTATCAGGACGTGATTGCGTCAGTGCAACCAGCAGGTCGGGTGACACAGCCTGCAACTGCAGTTTTATGCATGCATGCTAGCATGGGCATGGCAAAGGACGCACTTGTGAGGCCCTTGGCGGCCTTCAGCGAGGGGTCAGCGACGGTGGGCTGCGACACTGGGGCGGTGGTGACCTTGCCGGGCGCCTTCGTCGGCTTCTTCGTCGGCTTCTTTGTCGGCTTCGCCTTGACGGGCTTGCCCTTGACGGGCTTGGGCTTGACCACGCAGGCGCCGGTGGACTTGATCAGCACGTAGCCGGACTTGCACACTGCCGCGGAACAACAGACAGGCTATCAGCTCGGCGCTGTCATCAGCACATCAGAACTAATAACATTCTTAGCGTGGATGCAAAGGATGGAAGGCGCTGCTCGATGGCAAGGTCAGATGGGATGCAGCTCATGACAGAGCGCAACGCGCATCCGCCGCCGGCTGGCAGGTATGCCACCGCAGGCCGCATGCCGACCGACAGATCCAAGCAGCGTGTTATGCGACTGACATTGGATGACACGTGCAGATCAAATGCGTTGCAGCGCGTCCAATGCATAAGACAGGGCGTCAGTGCTGCAGGACGCAGGACCAATCCAAGAGACAGTTGCACACCAGGAGGGAGGGAGACCAGGGCCAGGGCGTTACTCACCGCACTTGGAGCCCGTCTTGGTGTAGGTGGTACCGCAGGTGCGGCAGGCGGTCTTGGTGCAGGTGGAGCAGCCGACGCCAAAGGACTTGCAGGCCTTGCCGGTGAGGACCTTGACAGTGGGCTTTTTCTTCAGCGTCGGCTTCTTCGCGGGCTTCTTCTTAGTGGGCTTCTTTGTGGGCTTTTTCTTAGCCGCCAGCAGCTCCCGGCCGTGATCCGCGGAGCTGTCTGAGGCCAACGCCGAGGAGGCGTCCGCCGACGCGGCTGCGAAGCCGGCTGAGGCTGCCAGCATCGCGAAGAGCAGCACCGCCAGGAACGACGCGGCGCGGGCCATCGTGCTGGTGCTGATCAGGTAGACTGGAGTCCTGCAGAAGCAGGTATGAAAGCGCGCTGAGATCCAAGGCGCAGTACCTATACGACCCTACATAACACCCTGCGTGACGCACTGGATCGGCAGGTGCAGCCCCCCAAGGACAAAGGTCACGGGGGCACTGGGTGGCTGAACGATCTAGACGGTGCTTGAGAATGGATCAAGGCTGCTGGCAGGTCGCAGGGAGCAGCGGATTTTGGCCACTAACCTGGGTCGGACTGTGCGTCAACGCGGTCCTTATCCTCCGTGGGTGCGTCGCCGGCTGCGGGGCGCGGATGCAGCAGTGAATCCTTGATCGGCAACCTGCAGCAAGTTTGAGGCCCAGGCAATCAGAAACGGGGATGAGCAAGAAAGCAGCCGCAGTTTGCCGACTCGACGGGCTGTACCAACAACGCAACCGGTGCCGCACCGGCCCGGCGCCAAGCAAAAGCACGCAGCAGGCTAAGATCGGGTTTGATGCACATTGCAAGCTTGCGAGTCGGCGCCCCGGGGCACGTTGCGCTCGAGCCGAAGTGCAAGGCAGTAAGACGGACTGATAGAGCCCGGGCGCAGGCGCCGCGCCCAGCATTGCCCTTGCCTCTAACAGTCCCAGTGCCCCAGCCAGGCTGTGTGGCTGCAGCTTGTGTGACGCGGCAGGAGGCGGACAGAGTCCAGTGGCCAACCGGATGCTCACCTGTAGTGCAGTGGCAGCGGCGCAGGCTTGGCTGTTGGTGAAGCTTCTGAGGGACTGGTGAGGCGCTGGGGTCAGTATCGAAAGAAGTCGGGAGAGGGGCGGTGCAATTGCGAGAATGCAGGACGAGAGACGGGTCGGGAAGTCTTGAAGGCTCCGGATCTGAACCTCGTACGAATTGCTGACCGCATGATCAGATCTGGCCCTCGACGTCACGATTTACGTGACAGCCAGCTATGCCACTGCACATACACTGCACACGCACTTGCACTGCAGCGCTTCCGCGTACACGAGAGGCTTGATACCCGCAGATGGGCATCTGCAACCCTGACAGGAACGTGTGAGAGGTGTCTCGCCGATGCGCAAGAAGATTCGCAGCATGTCGGGCAGGATTTGGTGTTTTAAACATTTTGTGTACGTATAGCTCTTGTTGATGACACGCTCGCCGTGCAGTAGCATTGCTGCTCGCTATCGCGTGATGTGCCAGATGCGTATGCTTGAACCCCAGGATCGTGGTTCAATTTGCGTCAGCACTAGGGCATCAGTCACCCTGTTTGTCGTATGGGCCCGTACTATGAGATCAGTTCCTACCGAAAGCGAATCAAAAAGCGCGTCGACGTGACAGCACCGGCAAAACTGCAGGTCAACCAATAATCGCGAAGCTGCACCGGCAAACGAATGCGCAGAAAGATGCAGGGTAGGTTCCCTAAACTTGTGTGGTTCCCATGTCGCCGCCGCATCCCTGTGTTGTGCTGTGATGACCTACTGGGGGGCCATGTACCAGCAGCGGCGCTAGACTGGTAGTTGCCTTCCCAAACGACAAGCAATGCCCACTCCTCGAGGGAGCCCCACCCCCCTTTTCATTTGTGCTTCTCCTCTCTCAGCCCACGCTTGACGGCCGCCGAGCCCTCAGTATCTCTGTGCCGGGTAGCCAGTCGGCGGCGTCGCCGGGTGCGCGTCCGCCGGCCAGGGGCTGCCGCTGGTACCAGCTCCGTTGTAGTAGGCTGCAGGTGCAGGTCAACTGAGGTCAGTTCGCTTTCATCAGCACGACGTCTCGTAGTGCCTCGGAACACAAATTGCATCGTGCCATCGGCGAGTTGGCTTGCAGCCTCCCAGTCGGCGCTCACACTACACAACGATGCTTCTGAGACGATGTTAGAATGATGCTGCGGCGCGAGCACTTGTGGGACCTCGCCGCCTTCATGCGAGTCCTGCACACATCCAGTGCACGGTTGCGGGGCACATGCCAGGGCGCGCGGCACCGGGCGTGAGCAGCCTGTGAATTTCACACCTGGCCCGTACCGCTCCCAGTTGGTGTTGCCATTCGCATTGGGCGCATAGGTCTGCGGCTGCTGCGCCTGCGGGTACGCGTTCTGGTACTGAGGCGGCGCCTGCGCACGGGCACTTTGAGGCTTGAGCAGACAGCTTCTGTGTGCAGATACGTTTGCTGCGTGCAGACAGAGGCGGACACCAGGCGGCATCGCCGCAGCGTGCTCTGCTGCCGCAAGACGGCCCTGCCTGAGACCCACCTCCTGATCAGGAATCCTATTTTGCAGGCAGCGGCCTCAACTGAGTGCCTGCTCCCAAGCTTTCTGGCACATCATCCTGTCAACACACGTGCCGCTCGCAACCTTCCGCAAGGCCGAGCGCACCTGGTTGGGGCAGCCGCCGCCGTAGGCCGGCAGACAGGGAGAGAATCGGGTACGAGTAATGTGAAAAAGGCGTGCGCCTGGTTGGGGTAGCCGCCGCCGTAGGCGGGCGGGTGAGAGGCGCCCACGATTGGGCGCGAGCGCTTGGCGGCGCCGCAGCAGCCGCTGCGGCGCAGGCACGTCAGCAGCAGCGATGCCAGCGCCAGCACGACGACGACGCCCACCGGCAGCACGATCCACCACCTGCGGCGGGGGTGGCTGAGATGCCTCAGCAGACTCTCGCAGGGGACTCTCGAAGGGGACAGAAGGTCCAATCAGGTAATGTGCTGTCAAGTCGCTCTCCTGCACCTGGGCTCGCATGTGTTGATGCGAACATTCGTCTCCAAGCAGCGGGCAGTGCAGCGTTGCGCTACTGTGTTGTATCGTGAGCAAGCTTTGACTGAGTGAAGAGGGTAGAGCGAGGCAAACAAAGGAGCGCGCCACCGAAGGTGTTTCGGCAGAAGTCAAAGCGTGATGCAAAGTGAGGCTCACCAGTGCTGTCTCCACCAGGAGGTGTTGCCGAGCGTGACCACGCCGTTGTCGTTGCTGCTGCTGGCGGGCGGCGCTGGCGGCGCCAGCGTCAGCCCGTCCGTCACATCCTCATTGTACCTGAGGCAGTGCACAGCGGAGGACACATTATGCACGACTGGGCTTGGCGGGCGTCACGGTTTGATCCACCTGCCTGCCTTGCACAAGGGCACGATCCCTGGTTTTGGATTTGAACGCTGGCTGCTACGCGCTGCCAAGCTACATTGCAGAGTTTCGGTCTCGGAGCCCGCAGTGCATTCAGCACAGATGTGGCAAGAAAGCTGCAAAGCGGAGGACCCAGCATGCCACGGCACCTCTGCCAGTCGAGCATGTCGTGTCCTGACAAGAGTGGATGCGGCAACACACCAGCCGACGACTGTGTTGTAGACGAAGGAGTTCATCTGCGTGGCCACGTTGTAGGTGGTGCCGTCGCTCTCCTGCAGCGCGCCTGTCAGCACCGCCCGCACCGTGCGATTCTCTCCGTCCTGAGGATCAAAAGAACAAAATGTCATCGGATTCCACCTTCCATAATATGACTAATCCCTGCACCGAGCCATTAAGTACCGCCCGCACCGTGCGATTCTCCCCGTCCTGACGGCAGCGCAACACAGCCATGAGGAAGGCGTCACCGGCAAATGCATTCAACAGTCTATGAAGGCGGCACGTCACGCTTCTGATGGTGGAGGGCAATGCGCTGCTCGCGGCGGAAACTTTAGTGGAGGGAGGTGGAGGCTGCAGCCGCGAGCTGGCTGCGCCAGGCAGGCGAATAGCAATGGGAATGCTGCGGCGGAACGGGCAGATGCCAGGCTGCAACACGATCAGGATTTAGTGGGTACATGGGTTGTATATCTGCAGGGGTTTAGCGGGCGCACCGTAGACCAGATAGCGCTGCCGGACTGCCCTTCGTACGACAGGCAGTCATGCACCACGATGTTGTTGCAGCTGGTGCCGCAGTTGAGCACCGACGGCCCGCTGGTGAAGTCGAACTTGACGTTGGTGCAATTGACCTGCGGGTTTCCGCAAAAGCGCAGCAGTGAGAGATCTGGGAGCTCTTGAGTTCGTGCAAGCCGCCAGCTGCGAGGTTGGATGGAGGCGTCAATGATCGCTTCGCGGTTCGATCGGGCTGTGAGTGAGGAAGCGCTCTTGCAGAAGAGCAACTGGGCTTCCAGTGTCGCATGTGCAGCCAGGGGCTTTCCCCCTGCAAAGGCTGCCAAAATCAGGCGGGAAGCCCGGTGCTACTGCAAAGGTCCTGCCGTGGTGACCGATAGCCATGATGCAGCCACAGGGTGCAGCGGCAGCATGGTGCAGAGGAGAAGGCTGATCAGGAACACTGATGCCGAATTGCGTTGCACGCACCGTCCACATGTTCTGGCCCGACTTGTCCGCCGGGTATCCCGCCGTCGTCAGGTCCAGCGTCACAGTCCCTTGTCCCGCTGCGATGTCCAGGCTGGTGGTGCCAGCAGGGGCGCCCTCCGAAAGCGTGATGAGTGCAAAGTCGTAGTTGAGCGCCAGCGGCGTGACGGAGCGCTCCTCCACATACTGCCGCAGCACGCGCGCCTGCGGGGTTTGGAGCATAGGGCTCAGCCGGATCTCAGTTGTGCCAAGGCTGGAAGCATGGTGAGCGCAAAGTCGTAGTTTTAGCGCCAGCGGCGTGGCGGAGCGCTCACCATGCTTCCAGCCTTCCATGAGCACACTTGCCTGCGGACAGCGGCATTTGGTACTAATTCCTTTACACATCCTCCGATTGTTGATGGAGCGCCCTTCGACAGCCGTTTGAGGCCTCCTCCACATGACTCCCAAGCGCCAAGGAGGGTACATGTGGTTATCCGACTTAGGGTTTAGGGTTTAGGGTCCCAGTTAGGGTCCCAGTGGCATGCATGGGTGTCACAGCACGTAAAGGGGGGGCACCATGTAGTTGTTGGCGCACACTCTGAGGCACTCGGCGGCGGCACCCAGGTGATTGATGCACAAACCGTGCCCACCTTGACGGCGGTGAGCGTGCCGAAGGGCAGGTCGGCACCCTCGAAAAGGCTAACTGCAGGAACACTGCCTGGACCCTGAAGGTTGCAACACCCACCTTGACGGCGGTGAGCGTGCCGAAGGGCAGGTCGCTGCCCTTGAGGCCCGGGTAGAAGGTGATCTTGTCCACGTTGCCGGTGGACTGGCTGCTGTCCACGAGGCAGTGCCCCGCCGTCAGCACGTGCTGCCGCTGCATGCCGATCAGCGCGCCGGAGCACTGCGCAATGCCGCTGCGGGGGAGGAAACAAGCGGGGGACATAGTTGCGGGCCAGAGTGAGCGCGACGGAAGCACCTTGAGCAATTTCAAATTGGCCTTCCTGGAGCCGGGTCAGTCTAGGGTCAAGTCTGCGAAGTCACTGGCCCAGTGTAGCGCCAAGCGCCGTGGGCTGCGCCCGTCTCCTCGGGGCGTGAATTCATCAGAGGCAGGCTGACAGCTGGCCTCACGACGGCTCCTCTCGATCTTGAGATTCCATCTCCCAGTCGCCAGCACGAAGGCATGCCAGCACAAGCGCATGCAGGACGCACGCTTTCGGAACCTCCGGCACAAAGGCGTGTCAGAATGCGCACTTGGAGATGCTGTTGGCGTCCTGCCGCGCCAGCAGCCCGATCGAGTCCCAGGGCGTCTTTGTGGTGTCGCTGATCATGACGCGCGTGTCGGTGGTGGGACAGCTCGAGCACGCCAGGTCAGGGTTCAGCGACGCCGAGGCGCCGTTCGCGTACGTGCGGATCTCCGACAGCTTTCGCGGCAGGTGGGAGTTGTCCACCACCCTGTGGCGAAAGAAAAAGCGTCTCGAGGTTCGGGAGTCATCTTTCATGTTGTAGAGCAGACACGCGTTTGCGGGCAGATGACGGTGATCGCTGGCGCCGCGGCAGGCGGGGACTGTCCCTCCACCCTGGAGTGACGTTGTGCGCGAAACATTCAAATGGAAGTGGGTGGCGACTTGCAGAAGGCCAGGCGCGCCGAGCACAAGGCACACGAGTCCAAACGGTACGACCGCTGCAGTACACCGATATCAGTACGATGGCATTCTGCCTAAACCCTAAGCACCTTTCCAGTGCAGTTCTGTCCAGTCAGTCCACAACGTGTCCAGCAAAGTTTGTCGGGTGAAAATTTATCAAATTGGATAGGACAACGCATTCAGGGTTTGCAGAAACTCACGGTTTCGTGTATACCGAGCCCTCAGCAGTGAACATGACGGTGGAATGCCCCTGGTAGCCTCCGGTGCCGCCAGCGGCGTCCTCCCGCGTGAGGTTCCAGCCGGTCCGCCAGTGCCCAGCCCGTTCGTAGCCCTCCGGTACGCGCGTGATGCCTGCAGAGAGCAGCAGTCTTTCAATGAACAGGGCACTGGATTGGGTCTCCGCCGCCGAATTGGAGCAGATCTGGTGATGCTCGATGTTGACTGACCTCTTATCTGTGGTGGCTGGCAGGGAAGCCGTCAACAGGTGAAAGATGTGCGGTGCTCACAACACTGCTTGTTGCTTGGCCGCATAGCCATCCCTGTCATCGTGTCGACATAAAAGCTGCAACCTCGGCAGATGTATTTGTCAACTGACACTTGGAAACCCACGCACTGTTTTGGACCATCTCCTCGAGGTCGCTGCGCCGCCGAGCCGCCTGCTCAAGGTCGATGGGCCGCGCTGTCTGCGTAGTCTGTACCCTACAGAGCGCCGGCTGCACTGCCAGCAGCAGGCACACCGCTGCCGCCAGCGCCGCCGGGATCGCGCTGCGGCTTCTGGCGCCGCGGCGGTGCCTCAAAGCGCCACCGTGCTGCTGCATTGTGCCGCGCTGTGCGCGGCTGTGCTTTGGCCCCGCCACGCTGTGCTGTCGCCGCCGCCGCCGCCGCTCCTGCTGGCGCTGTTGCTGCCCCCGGAGCTTTCAATCCAGGGGCTGGTCGGCACTTCGAGGCGGGCGCCGAGGTGTTGCCGCACCGGCAACCGGTGCTGCTAGCAGCTCGGCGGTTGCCCACTCCCTGCTCTTCTGAGCGCTGTCGGCGTCGCTGAGTGTAAAGCGACGTAAGAACCGAGACGGCTGGCCTAAAGTCTCCGAATGCTGCGGCAATGGGTTGTCAGGAGCGCCTCGTTCGCGCCGAATGTGTCAGGCCGGTCGTGGATAGGGAATCTGCATGTCAAGAAGTACCGTGTCAGTCAGGCGGAGTGACACAGCATGCTCTGCAGCTCGGTGCAGCACGATGACAGGACACTGAGCCGAGGCGCCACAGATGGCTTCTGCATGCCACCGTACCCTGCAGCACGCCTTGAGGTCCAGCAGCTGACTAGGAAGCACAACGCAAAAGGGTGCATTGCAGCAGATAGAGCCAGCTGCATGTCTGTGGCAGCTTCAGTGTACTCCACCAGACGCATACAGACTCCAACAGGCCATCTCACACGCTTGAATCATGCGTGGGCATATAAATCAACACAAGCACGTCTATGCGTGTGCCTGCTGCCGGGGCCCGCGCTAAACATGCTCATGTATGGGGCACGAAGTCACGAGGGGGCAAATCCATCTAGTCTCTGCAGGCAGGCTATGTGGACAACACCGGTCTAATGGCAGGGGCGACGCAATTGCTTCTTCTGTAACGCAACAAGGCGCTGCGGTCCTGGGGCTCGGTGATACGAGCATCAGACATGGAGTTGTCACCTCGGGTCACAGCGCCTGGTGCTCACAAGCGCTGGATGCTGAGAAGTCCGCCGCTGGGCTGCCACAAACCACTTCAAACGACCGGACGAGTCAGATGCAGACGTGCTGCCTGCGCCAACTGTGAATCTTGTTGTGAGCCCTCGCGTGAGGGCGATTTGCTACTCCTGACTTCACAGCACACGTGTCACGACTGTCAGCGCCACGAAGCCGTCGACGCAGTCGCGGACTCGCAAACGGCCGCTGCAGCATGCACTGTGCGACCTTGCTATGTCGGAAAGGTGTGCGCCGACATTACGCGGTCGCGCCGTGCAGTCTCTTGGACCTGACTGACAGCGGTGGCAGGGGTGGCTTCTACCTCTGACATAATCGCAAGATTCAGGCAGCTGGCCATCTTCGCCTGCCCACCACACACGCATCTGCAAGTCCGAAGCATGTCTACGATGAACAAAGGAAGGTGAGCCAGATGGGGCCGCCAGCGGCAGCAGTGCCAGACGTCAGCGGCCCAGCGGCGGAGCAGCAGCGGCTGCGGCGTCGGAGCAGCACCCTCGATGTTCGTCAAAATGCGAGGACTCCGAAGCGGTGTGCCTCCCGCCATCATGGGTGTTGCCCAGCGCTGTCACTGCGGTACCGTTGCCGTCGCTGCTGCTGGCGGGCGGCGCCTGCGGCACCAGCGTCAGACAGTCCGTCACGTTGTACCTGAAACGCTACACCAGAAGCACGAGGGAGCGAGAGGGTTTCCACAGTAGATCGCTGAACACGGGATCAGATCGATCTGCATGCCAGAGGCGCTCATGGTGCCTCTGCACTCAGAGCGGTGTCTTGCCACCTGCACCATTATCATCGCAAGGAGGCCGCAGCATGCTGAAATCCTATACTGACAGGCAGAACCCGGCAGCCAAGGCAGACGCCGCCTGGGGCTCTGCTGAACTTCCCCTGCTGTCATCCACCTGTTGAGTTCCGCTCTGTGCGTCACCAAGCCGCACTAACACGCCCCTGCCAACGGTGATGTAATGGACAAAGGGGTTCGTCCGGGTGGCTACTTCGTAGGTGGTGCCGTCGCTCTCCTGCAGCGCGCCCGTCAGCACCGCCCGCACCGTGAAACCCTAAACCCTAAACCCTAAACCCTAAACCCTAACCCCGTCCTCACCAGTCCAAAGGGACATGCCTTTGGAACGCCCCTGGGAAGGCCGTCACACTCAGGTGAAAGTTGTCCTGCAGCGGCCCGCCCGCACCGCCCAGCGGCGCAGAGTGTATGCAGACCCAGAGGCGAATCGTGGCTCAGATGGCCAGGAACAGCCTGCAGCACCATTGGGGTGTAGTTGGGGCAGCTTTCAATGGGGCCAGGGTCTAAGGGCGCACCGTGGATCAGACGGCACTTCCAGCCTGCCCCTCGTACGACAGGCAGTCGTGCACCACAATGTCGCAGCCGGTGCCGCAGCCCAGCACTGCGGGCCCATTGGCGAAGCCGAAACGGAGCGAAGTCGAAATGGACGTCTGTGCAGTCCACCTGCGGGCCGCTCCAGGAATGACGGGTGAGCGCACAGGGTCCTGGCCCGGCTTGTCGGCTGGGCTTTTATAAAAGGCCTATAAAAAATGGTTTTGAGGCTGCACCACAGCTTCAGGTCCAGCTTCGCATGCGCAGGGAGGTTTCCAAGAGAGTATCCAGAGGGAATTTGTACGCACCGCCCACATGTGCTGGCCCGGCTTGTCGGCAGGATACCCGGCGGTCGTCAGTCAGTCGTCAGTCGTCAGCATTGCCGTGCCCCGCCCGGCGGCGATGTCCAGGCTGGAGGTCCCGCGAGAGCAGCGATCGACCGCGTGATGAGCGCAAAGTCGCAGCTGAGCGCCAGCGGCGTAACGGGACGCTCCTCCACGTACTGCCGCAGCACTCGCGCCTGCACGAATGGGCACGACATCACAGAAACTCCAAAGTGCATGTGAAAGCCGCAGGATGGACTGCATGCTCGCCCATGATTCAGCCGCAGCACTCTGGTGCGTATACGGGCTTGGTCTGTATTATCAACCAGTGTGCAGAGAGGAGGCGTCGAGTATGCCCGCATTAAAACCTACAGGGGCTCCGAGCACTGTGCTTCGGAAGCAATTCCCACCTTGATTGCAGTGGGCGTGCGGTTGGGCTCTCACTGCCATTGAGGCCCGGGTAGATGGTGATGGTGTGTATATTGCCAGTGGAGTAGGAGCTTCCACGAGGCAGTGCCCCACCGTCCGCACACGCTACCGCTGCGTGCCCGATCAGCGCGGCGGAACACTGCGCGATGGCGCCGCTGCGACAAGAGATGATGGTTTACCGTCATCTAGAAACGCAGTGCAGGTATAGATCACGGTAACAGGACGGACATCAGAAGCTTCACGTAGCAAAACGGTCCTGCCGCCAGCAGGCCGACCGCATTCTACGGTGTCTCGGTCGCACAGCAGTGACCCTGCTGACAGCCTGGACCTGGTTGTGAATGTGTGACACATGAAGCACATGAAACACATAGGGCAACAGGTCCAGGATACGCGGGCAGCATTGGCGTCCAGGCCCTGCGTGCTCCTACAAATATATTTGGAGGAAAGGAAACGCTGACCAGATTCAACGATTAGACAACGAGGCAAAGAAACGAACGGCTTTGTGTATACCGAAACATCGGCGGTGAACATGTGCGCGCTTGGTAGCCTCCGGTGCCGCCAGATGAATCCGGCAGCGGCAAGTTCCTGTCAGTGCGCCAGTAGACAGAAGTCATGAAGTTGAGAGCTTTGACCAATGGCGGTGCTTATATTGGCGAATTTTGCCAATGACTTGGTGGTCGTCAGAAGCAGTCACGAGCAGGGTTGCTGGCTGGCGTTGCGGTCAAAGGTGCTCGGCCCATCAAGGGCGACCACTTGCACAGTGTGTGCACAGTTGCGCCCTGCCTGGGCACAGCGGGGCATTGCGCGCGGTGATGATTTGCTGCGCACCGGTGTGGGCCGTTTCATCCTGGAGGTCGCTGCGGCGGGCCATCTGGACGGTTCGTACCCTACAGAGCGCCGGCAGCAGAGACAGCAGGATGCACACTGCCGCCAGAGCAGCCGCAAAAGCCGCACATTGGCTTCTGGCGAGGCGAGGTCTCTTGGCGCTGCCGCGCTGCTGCATGCTGCTGCCACTTCTGCACCTCCGAGGCTGCTGTCGGGTTGCTGAGTGGCGCACGTGTGTGCAGACGCTGCAGGGCACGAACTTCTCCCCAGGCTGCCGTGTGCGTGGCCCAAAAGCTGCTCACCCTCGCTTGGCGTGAACACGCGTGCAGTGTCTTCAGACTGCTTGTGCCCGTTTGTCTGCACTTGCAAAGCAAGACAGGCGCTGCTTTCGACACTGCGTAACTTTTCTTTTGCTGCCGGCTGATTGACTTCTCCAACCATGCGAGGGAGAGAGCATGGTAGACACGTGTAGGTCCGTCGTGCTGGTCGGGTCTTCTGCCATTTGTTTGGGGGTCACGTTGCATGTGTCGCCATCGATTGAGCCGCTGGACGGCTAGGGTTTGCACGAGGACCTCGTCTGCAGCTGTGCAACAAACGCTGGACAGAGCATACGGACATGTGCTGCCTAAAGGCTGGACTCAGCGCCATATAGCGGCGTAGGTTGCTTCCGAAGCAGTACAATATATCTACCAAATGCCGGTGACGTCAAGCAGCAAGCAGCTCCGAACTGGGTCTGCGCAAGGACACTCCGCAGACTACGGCCGTCCAGGTATCATGATATCGCAGCAGCCGCACGAACTCGGTGCGGGCTGTCAGTAGCCATAGCAGCGGCCGCAGCGGCTGAAGCGGCTCAGCACCCGGCAAACACCGAAAGGACCTCACATCTCCCAGTCTCAAAAGCCGAGGTGCAGGCGAGTGACGTCCATGAGGCCGGTGTCGAACGCGCCGCTGGCCGCCACCTTGTCCCACAGGCCGGGCTCCCCCTCGCACGCCGCCTCCACTGCCTGCATAGACCAGTTGGACAGTTGGTGTTGGGTGTGTTCGACTCGTGGAGCAATGTGGCCCCGCGAAGTACGGGGCAACGGCATCTCAGGTTTAAGCATTGCTGACTGCGGCAAGGAACTGAAGCAGCGCCGGCAGTCATGACAGGCACTGCAGGGTCCGCCAATGTGGTTTAGGGTTTAGCAGCAATTAAATCCGCGACACGTGTATGTAGTCTCTTCAAGATCACCAGCGCAGAAGTCCCACCTGGCGCCGCTGCCGCAGCTCATAGTCTGGCAAGTCCGCCACCACACGCTGCCAGGTTGTGTGCGGCGCCGCGGCAACATCGCGTGCCACAGCGGCCGCCGCTGCCGCCGGCGCCCACGACACGGCGTGCCGCAGCAGGCCGGGCAGCGCGGCGGCCGGGCGGCGGCGCAGGATCGCGCGCAGCCGCGCCTGCCTCTGCAGCGCATCCGCCTCAACCTCGCCTGCAGCCGCATACACATGTCCGTTTGCATTTGATGTCGCGGGCGGACGTTCTGTCCATGTCAGCTCGGCAAGCAGCGATGGCTGCCACCCAGGCGTGTATCCACTGACTGTCAATGTTCCCAATGTTCAGCGATGTGCAGAACAGGACTGTGGAAAGGTGGATGGCAAAGTAGACCTGGAGCACAGTTCACCTGTCCCCTTTGGCGCCAGCAGCCAGGGCATGACGTGCACATTCGCCAGGTCGGCCGCAATCGGCGGCTCCCCTTCCGCCGCCGCAGACACCGCCGTTGCGTTTTGCCCCACAGCGCTTCCGCTCTGTCCTGTATCAGGGGTTAGTCCGCCGTCCAGTTCCCCATCCGCCAGCAGCTCTGACAGCCGCTCCAGCACGGAAGCTGCCAATCTGCCGCCGCCGCCGCCAGCATTGCCGCCGCCGCCGCCAGTGGCGGCGGCACGGCCAGCGGGGTGCGCGAGGTAGGCGGCGGGACCGCCGGGGGCGCGGCCCAGCGGCGGCAGCAGCGGCAGCGCGCGCTCCGTCGCTAGCGCCGCGAGCGCCTCCTCCTGCAGATCAATTGTACACTGTGTCACAGCGTATGTTCTGACATCAAATCTTGCAGTCAAGGCGCGCTTCGACGCCAGCGCCTCTTCCTGCGGTTGCATGCTGTTTCTCAGTGATTCGGAAATGCAAGTCTGTCGGCAGCGCACACTGCGACGCCACGTTCATGGACGCGCCAGAGAGCTGAGGGCAAGTGCTGCAGGGTGCGGCTGCACAGCTGGCCTTTAGCAAGGATGATGGGTGGATGACTCGCGTGGATCCAGCAAGCGGTTGTCATGAGCAAAGCGCCATGAGTGCAAGGTTGAGGTTGCGTAGGTTGTGTTCATCGGTGGCAGCTGCCAGCACAGGTAAAAAAAAGAAAAGCCGCTGCGTGCCTGCACGGCAGGCGGTGCTTCGGGGCGAAGCAGCAGCGACAGGGCTGCAGCCAACAGCGAGTCCCCATAGCTGGCCGCCGCGAAATGCTCCGCCCATCGCCGCGCATCGCCGGCGTCCACCTCGACCCCGACGCCGCACACACTGTACCTGTGGGAGCGCAGATATCTGTTCAGGTACGCAGATGGGGACATTTCCTGAGTGCCCTGCAGCTGGCCGCCCCGAAAACTCTGCCCACCGCTGAGCGTCGCTAGCATCGACACCAGACTCGCCACCGCCCCTGCTGTACCTTGCCTCAGCTTTGAAACTATTCACAGGTCTCGGCTGATCGACGAACAACAGACAGCTGCCTAAACGCCGTTGCAGCAGCAGTCTGCCAACTCGGCTCGAGCGCAGGCGGTCGTTGGGGTTGCCTGTCGAGCAGGGCGGCGGCCGACCAGCGCACGGCAGCGTTCGTCCACGGGGGCGAGGCGCCGTCGGCGCCCGGTCCGTCTGGCGCCAGCAGCAGCGCCAATACCGCCCGAAGCTTGACTCCTGAACATGACATCAGCAACGCTGCGCAACTGTAGCAGCAACAGTCTGCGGTGCAGGTCTATACCATCTATTTAATAGAAATGAATATATATATATATAATTTTAAAGATATACAAGCCAGGGTGGCGTAAAGGGGTTGTTCCTGCAGCACCGACAACCGCCGTGCACCAGCACGGCTTTTCTGAAACTTGATGCCTGCAAGAGGACGATGGCATGTGCGCCTGGAGGTTGCCCAAGTGGGGGAGGTCAGGATGTGGCTGGCTCCAGAGCGTCACTAGCGTCACTAGCGTCACTAGCCGCTATCACTAGCTATCACTTGCTTGATTTCAGCTGCAGCGTGACGGCTGGCTCCAGGCTGCCAAACACGGGCAACAGGGATAGAGGCTGCTGATCACAGTATCATAGCAGTTCTATGAATCAGTCTGCAAATCTCAGTAAGTCTGCCAATCACCTGTGGGGTTGGCACGAACGTGTTCCCGCACCCTGAAAAGTACCTTGAGAGTCCAAAACGTGGAACAATACTCGCCTGTGGGGATGGCAGCAAGGTACACCGAGCCACTGGCCTCCAGTCCCAGCAGCCAGGTCAGCGCCGCGGCGATCCCCTCGGCCGCCGCTGCACCGCCATCCGGGGCGCCGCCGGTGTCATCTGCGTCGCCCGCCGCGCTGGGGTGCCAGGGCTCCAGCAGCGGCCACGCCGGCGGCGCCGGCAGCCGCGAGCCTGCGGACGGCGATCGCGGGCTCATGCGTGACCTCGGTGACGACATGAGATGACGACCGCCCTTGCGACAGCACCCTTTGCAGACAGCTTGATTCCCTTCGATCCGCAGTGCAGATGCTCCAAGACGTGATGACACAGTGCAAATCTGTCCGCATCATGCAAATGAGACCATGCTTGCTTGTACTGCTTGTACTTGGCTTTCCCTTCACCAGGAAAGCCGACTCTATCGCACAACAAATCAATCGGCAGTTGAGACGTACAGATGTGTCATACCTGACGGCTGCAGAACGATGGCCTCAAGCGGCGGCGGCACCGCCGCGCCTGCTTCCGCCTTCCCGCTTCCTGCGCCGCCGCCGTCCCCGGCGGCCACCAGACCCAGCCAGGCGGCGGCGTAGCTGCGCAGCAGGGTGCGGCGCGCGGCGGCAGCGGCAGGCGGCGCCGCCGGAAGCGGGAAGGCGGAAGCGGAGCGGCCGCCCGCCGCAGCCCATGCCCAGCCACTGCCTGCGGCCTATTCATTCAAGAGACAGAGAATCAGCCGTGCCGGCTGGTGTACAGGCGGCCCAAATCGTTGCACCAGCACTCCCAAATAGACAAGCAGCTCGCAAAGACATGTTTCAGAGACGACTGGCCTGCCGATCGACGCGTAAGGCACATGTGTCCACACGCGCTTTTGGGTCCAAAAAGCTGTTTTCAATTGTTCACCTAAAATCGATTGTTTAGCTACTAAATGAACAGCAGACCAGCACAGCACGTGCCCCACCTGAAAGGACAGCAGCTCAGCATGCGCCGCCCGCAACGGCGGCGTGAGGCGCGCCTCAGATAGCGCAAAGTCCAGTGCAGCCAAGCCCGCCGCCTCTGAGCCCGCTGGCAATGCCGCCAGCGACGCCAGCGCGGCGTCCACCTAAGCATTGGATCTGATTCAGTGAGAGAGTTCGGTCGCTTTGCATCCGAGCCCAGCAAAGCGAGCCTGAAAGTCGAACCGTGTAGAGAAGACGCAACCAAAGCAGCTGCTGGATGGGGTGCCAAGGAGGGAATGCCAAGGGGTCGATGATGTACTGGCAGCTGCTACTGCTGCTAGGCAATTAGACAGCCGCCTGCCACGAGCCGTACCGAGGGCTGCGGCGGCAGCTGCGGCGCGCGGCAGGCTGCCGACAGGCGCAGCAGGTGACTCAGCGGCTGCACAGCCGCCGCGGAGGCCGGGCTGACCGCCACGCTCGGCTGCTGTGCCGCCGCCGCCCTCACGACCTGAAGCAACGAGGCACACACGGGACTTCGCTCTGGTGGTGCAGCACACCTGCATTCCAGCAATGTTCATGATGCACAATGAAGGTGAAGTGAATGTTGCAGCCTTTCACAGCAGCGCTCCAGATGTGCAAGAAATCGCGAAAATTGCACCGACTGGTTGGCCCTTCACACGTGTGGATGACAGAGGCAAGGTGGCGGGGCTCACCAGGGGGTCGGCGGCCGAAGAAATTGCCGCCGCCAGCGCCGCCGCCTCGCTCGCCGCCGCTCCGCCTCCCGGCTGCGACGCGGCCGCGCGCGCCAGGCTGACGATGCCGTCAAGCGCTTCTGCCGTGGCAGCGCCCGCCACCGCCGCCGAGCCCGGCGCCGCTGCAGCCGAGTGCGGCGCCGCTGCATCCGCAGCCGTTGCAGTGTTGCCGCTCCCTGTTGCCAGGCCGGGCAGCGCGGCCAGCAGCGCCGCCACCAGCGGGTGCGGGCCATAGCTTTCAGCGACGCTCCCCTCGCCGCCGCCGCTGCAGCCGCCGTCGCCGCGGTGCTGGGAGGCCCCCAGCAGGCCAGACGCCTCAATGACAGCCAGCAGGTCCGGCTGTGGCACTGACAGCGGCGGCGCCAGCGCTGCAGGACTCTGCTTGGACGCCGCCAAGTAGGTCGCCGCAAAGTGGGCTGCAGCAGCAAAGGCGCCCAAGTGGGCGCTGCTCGCCACAGAGCCGCCCGCCATCTGAGAGTCCGTCGTGCGCTCTGACGTGCCAGGCGGCAGGGCCGGCATCGCCAGCCACTGAGACGCCGTGGCCGCTGCGCCGGCGGCGCATTCCGCGGACACCATGGCGGCGCCCGGGTGCCTGGGCAGAGACTGGCGGCCAAGGTGAGAGTGCATGAGGTTGGTGATGACGAGGATGTTTCGGCACTTGTGAACGTGCAGTAAAGGATGTGTATTGACTCCTGCAGAACACATGCCACCCCCGATGCATATCACTTGCCACCCCCAATGCGGAAGACAGCTCCGAAACCGAATGCTAAGAGAAAGAGGGGTGGCGCGCCAGCGCCATGACATACACCCCATGCTTCCAGCGTCACGAGGTTGAAAGCAATTTGATGAACGCTTGGTTTCTGGAAACGTGATAGGTGGCCTCCTCTTGTTTTGTTTATTTCTGAAAGCGTCGAAGCGCCACCTGATTCCACCTTGATAACGGAACAAGCCAGCCGCTGCCGCAGTTCGAAACGAAAGGCAAAACAGAGGAGGCCATCAGCTTTCTTTCCTTTCTTAACAAAATTATGCTGACGGTCAGAGCACTCAACCAGGCCTGTTGTCAAATGCCAAACTTACATTGGTCAGGGTTTAGCGTTTATGGCTCCTGCGGAACACTTGTCACCCCCGATGCCGAACACTTGCCACCCCCAACGCGGACGGCAGCCGAAACCGGATGCCAAGAGAAAGAGGGGTGGCGCGCCAGCGCCGCGACATACACGCCATGCTTCCAGCGTCACGAGGTTGGAAGCAAACGAGGTTGGAAGCAATTTGATGAACGCTTGGTTTCTGGAAATGTGATAGGTGGCCTCCTCTTGTTTTGTTTATTTCTGAAAGCGTTGAAGCGCCACCCGTTTTCCACCTTGATGACGAAACAAGCGAGCCGCCGCCGCCTTTCAAGACGAAAGACAAAACAAAGGAGGCCATCAGCTTTCTTTCCTTTCTTTCCAAAAATAAAGCTGACGGTCAGAGCACTCAATCAGGCCTGTCGTCAAATGCCAAACTTAGATTAGTTAGGGTTTAGGGTTTACTTCCAGCGCACCTGGCGGCATGGCACACCAGCTCCGCAGCCGTCAGCAGCGCCTCACGCGCCAAAGCGTCCGCCAGAACGGTGCCATGGGCGCCGCTGGTAGCGCCGCCGCCAGAATCCGCAGCCGGCCCGGCGAAGCGCGCCGCGAGCAGCGGCCACAGCGCGTCCAGGGAGGCGACGCAAACGTCGTACATTGCGCACACGCGCCACAGACGCAGGCCCTCCATCTGTTCGGGTCGATATAAGCAACATGGTCAGACGGCAAGGGAGCGGTGCCCTTGCGCCGCGACATGTTCTGTGCCTGATTCAAGCATGCCAGGGCAGAGCGGGGTGTGCAGCAGCATGGACCGCACCTGCAGCGCTGCAGAGTAGGCGTCCATGCCAACGGCGCAGCCTGGTGCCGCAAGACCCTGTCCGGCCGCCAGCAGCTGGTGCGCACAGCTCAGTAGGCCTGCGCGTCACAATATGACTGCCTCGGTCAGACGACAAGCTGCTTTGAGCATGTGGGCCTCTGAAATCGCCTGAGGAGAGTGCACACGCACATGCATACTGGCACACCCTTGCTCATCATGCACATGGTTAGGTTGGTGCAGCGAAGATTTCCTTCCCCCGCAAGCAGTCGCGCTCTGACACTGCAGGGGAAATATAAAAAAAGTGATTCACACAGCACTACACCCTACACTCTCACCCAGGGAGCGCGCGGCGCGAGCGGCGGTGGGCGAGCTCTGCGCCAGTGCCCGCAGCAGCGCCGCAGCCGCAGGACGCGCCGCATAGAGAGCCGCGACCTCTGCGCCGCATGCCCCGCCGGCTCTTGACACCTGCTGCTGCGGTTGCGGCGGCGGCGGCGGCGGCGGCGGCGCGGCCAGGATCGCCTGCAGCGCGTCCGCCATGCGCGGACAGCGCACCACTGCCATCGCCAGCTCGCCGCCCGCGCGCGCGTAGCTGCAGGCGACCGCACCGCAAGCGTGAGGTGGCTCCAGTGCAATAGAGCCAAGTCCTGTAGGTCTCGTCGTTGAGGGACCCTGCAATAACCTTGCTCAGCGTACAGTCCAGCACACTCATTGGCCCGCTTGCACCTCACGGTCCGGCAGGCTATGTATGTCGACCATGCGGGCTCCAAAGCTGCAAGTTCCGGCTGAATTGGGATTCTCATCAGCGCCAGGCAGCAGCAATGGCGTGCCTGGGAGCTGGACAGCACCCAAAAAGTCAAATCACCCCAGGACGCGCTGCTGCGCACCTTGTCAGAATGGCGAGCAACGAGCCTATGGCAGCCGGCGGGCGCGCCACCTCCAGCAGGTACCGAACACGCTCGAGGATCTGCAACCCGCAAAGAAAAGACTGAGGCGCCACTGTAGTCACGTTGTGTATGGGCTCGAGAAAGGCCGAGGCGGAGCGCTCACTAAACACATGGCGCTTCAGCAACCATGCAGTCTGGGGCGCGCAAGGTAAAAAAGGGAAGCTTGATGCATCAAAGTACGTAATCTATGCTTGCATGCGCAGCAGCCCCATGACCGGGTGCTTTGCCGCGAGCAGAGCGCCTGCCTCCGCCGACGACGCCAGACATTGCATCCCGAAGCCTACGGAGTGCCGGTGTTCCAGGTCTGGGCTTGCAGGCTGTAAACCCTGACAAGTAGACTCAGGCTGTTTCCGAGAGTACAAGGCTCGAAATTCGCCATGCCTGCGTACGCAGCAGTCCTGAGAGGGGGCACTCGGCCGCGAGCAGCGCATCCCCCACCGGCGACGGCTCAGAAGCATCGAATGCCAAACTACTCGCATTCTTTCAGTTCCAGCTCATTCAGTGAACATACCTGCATGCGCAACAGGCCGGTGAGCGGGTCTTCGGCAGCGAGCAGCGCATCCTCCTCCGGCGACGGTCCCGCCGGCTGCTCAATGTGCGCCATGCCTGGCGGCGGCGGCTCCCGCTCCAGGGGGGGAGCTTCGAGGGGCGCTGCGAGCCAGGCGGCCAGCGGGTGGGGGCGTTGCGCGTGCGCGTAGGCGACCGCGGGCCAGCCTGCAGTCGGCGAAAGTCCCACTGTTGTTCCATATCAAGTGCCGGCAAAGCGTGTTTGGGCACGGCCCCCAAGTGCGCTCAGCGGGTGGGGCCGCCGAGTGTGCCCGTAGGCGGCGGCCGGTGAAGCTGCGGTCGGCAATAAACAGTGCTCTCTTTCTGCCTGGTGCTTGCTATATGAGTTGCCACCAGTTCTGCACAGCACCAAACATTTCACGATTTTCTGAAGGCATACATGTGCTCTGTGACCATGACATCCTCAGATGATGCAGTTCGCACGGCCGCTGCTGCTAGGGGCGATTCGTTCTGCAGCAGCACGACTGGGACCCATGCCGGGAGAGTACCAAGGGGGTTAAGAAGGCCTGCCTGTGAAGGGGTGGGCGTCGGCCCGCTCCTGCGCGGCGGCCACGCCGGCGTCGCCAGCGCCAAGCAGCGCCGCCGCCAGCGCCGCCGCCGCCGCCACGACGCCGTGGTGGGCATCGTCCAGCCCCCGCCGCGCCGTCAGCGCCACCTGGCACGAGCGCAGTGTCTGCATCAAGGCTGTTGGGAACGTTGCGAAGGTGTTTGGTGTCCTTCCTTCTTCGCCCGCATGCTGCCACTGCGGCGACGGCGAGTGGGAGTCGACTGGAAAGGAGCTCCACCCTTAGGGTTTGGGGTTTCCCGTCTGGACGGCGCCGCACCACCTGACGTCTGGAGCACCAAGTGGTTGGGGATTCAGGCTCTGACTCAACATCCGATCGACTTCTTCTGGGTCAGCGCCGTCGGACGGACGCCGGAACTGTCTCTCGTGACGTGTGTGCGCAAGATCGTGCCGGGCAGCTGCAGTTGTCCAGGTCACATGCATTTCGCACCTCGGCTTCCATGGCGTGAGACCACACCTCCGCCCAGTCGAGCCCGGCGCCGCCGCTTGAGCCGGCGCCGCCGCCCTGCGTCAGCTGCACAGGCCGCACAGTCGAAGCGCTGCCGTCTGCCGGAAAGTCGCCGGGCTTGGCGCGAGCCTGCGCGGCGTCCAAACTTCAGGGACTGCCCAGTTTGTTGCTTCAAGCGGCACTGCCGGCAACATTTCCAGCCAGAGCACCCCGACGAGTGGGCCGGCATCCCATCATAGAGTGTCGCACGCAGGCCGGGTCAACACAACCTCACTTGCTAGGACAATGCCAGATAACCTACAACATCTAGGTGGCCAAGCTTTCAGTTCGTGATCCGTTGGCACCTGCTCGAGGACGGCCGCCAGCAGGCGCAGCCCCGCCGCCCGCTGCCCCGGCACGGAGCTGCTAGCCAGGACCGCCGCCTCGCGGACTGTGTAGGTGCCTTCACCAGCCGCACCCGCCTCGCCCTGCCTGTCAGGCAGGGGTGAAATCGCTTCTTCGTGCACCAGCATTGCAAGCATGTGTGCGCCATATGCAAACCCTCTCCAGCCGCGCCCACGTCGTCCTGACTGCCTGCATGTAATCGATTCGTGAGTTGTCTCCTGTTATTTCGTTTTCGACTGCATTGTCTGAACACCGCCGCCGCCGCTGCCGCCTCCCGCGCCATGTACAAACGCTCCGCTGCTGCGTCCACCTTGGCCTGCCTGCATGTGCATAACTCTTCTTAACGCCTGGATTCCCTGTTCTCCCTTTCTTCGACTGTACCAAGGGCTGCGGGCGGGTGCGCCGCGTTCTTCATGCTGCAAGGGCGTTCACCGAAGGGCACACCAGCTGCCAGGCAGCGAAGCAGATGAGACGACCGAGGCTCAACAGCACCGTGTGGCTGCACTGCTCACAGGACTGTACCGCGGATTGTACCGCGCCAGTTGCGTAGCTTCCTGCGCAGCTGTGAGTACCTGAGGGGGTCACGCCGCAGAACGTCCGCATCCGGCTGCGCCACACCAGTGGCGGGCGCAAGCGCCAACCCGGCCGGCCGGCCGTCCATGTCGAAACGCAGCCGCGCCGCCGTCGCCGCCGGCGTGGCACGCTCCGCGGTCGGTCCGCCGCCGGCCGCGGCCTGCTGGCTGTGCGGGGCCGCCGCCGCCAGCCGTCCCTGGGCGTCTGCGGCGCGGTTGGCTCCGCGGCCGATCGGCCGGACGCCGCCGCCGGACCCGGCGGTGGCAGAGCCCGCGTATGCTGCGGCAGGGGGCTGGGCGGCGGCGGCGGCGGCGGCGGCCTCAGAGCGCTGCTGGCCCCGCTGGCGCAGAAAGGCGGCAGCCTTGGGCGGCAGTCGGGATAGCACCTCCGCGCGGGCTTCCTCGATCTGGCAAGGATGTGCAATCAGATGGTACAGCTGTCGATCTTGGGAAGTGAATTATGGTCAGCGGAAGGAGGCACCGTCAGCAAACTGGGCGCGACCACACCTCAGGATCCAAACGCAGTTGTGCTCCAGCAGAACGGTGCAGGGCCAGTCCGGCGGCGATGCGATCACCACTTTGCCACCTGCTCGGGAGTCATGGCGGCCAGCACTGCGCGGTTCTCGGCGTCGAAAGCGCCGCCGTTGCCGCCGGCGCGGGGCGGCGGCTGGGCTGCTGCGGCGGCGCCACTGCCGGCCGATGCTTCCTGGGCGGGTCGCTGCGCTGCCGCCTGCTGCTTCGCCTGCCGTGCAAGGGCAAACTGCACAGGGGAATGCCAACAATCCATCATCTACCCTATGGCGCGCCCTGCGTATGCTGTTTCCTCTGTCTGGACAACTGCACTCATCTGTAGTGTATGAGGAGTGTATGGTGAAATGGCATCACCGGCCCACCTTGGATTTGCTGCGATGGGTGGCGATCGGGAAGGCGGTTCCCCCAGCGCCGCCGGCGGGCGGCCGCGGGACTCGGGCGGCGCCAATCTTTCGCTCCTGCACCTCCCCCATGATGCCCGGCATGAGCAAGCCGCCGCCGCCTGGATCAAGGGATGTGCACCGTTACCTGGCAGCCCTGCGTTGCTGGCGCAGTGGCTTCCTGACGCATCTCGGAATTGCCGGAGTGCCACAGCCAAACGGTGCTGCAGGGTTACAGCGTGTGAGCCTGCGTCCTGAGACATCAAACGCCTGTGCGTACTGATGTTGATGTGGCATCGATGCCGCGGCAACAGCGTGACGTCCGCACCTTCGTGAGCCACGGCGTCATTATCCACTGCAGCAACTTCCGGCTGTCCAGTGGCGCATCCTGCATCGCTGCCCGCAGATGCAGCCGAATCCGGGCCCTCCTCTGCCGCAGCCGCTGCCGGCTTGCGGGCGATCCGCGACACCTTGGCAGCGGGTTGCTCGCGTCGGGTCAGGAAATCGGCCTGCGCGCGATGCGAACAATAATCAACAAACACCTGATCGTGTGGTTCACGCAGCGGACTGATCATCGAAAATGTTGTTTCACTGTCATGCATGGCACAGATTCCCACCTGCAGGCGTTCGAGGTCATCGTCGCCCTCGTCAGCGGGCAGTCTACCTCGTCTCGGATCCGACATGATGTTTACGTGTTCTCGCCAGTTTGACATCCATATCGGTGCTGCAGAATGCGTAGCAGCTCCCCGAAAGCCGGAAGTCGTCACGGTTGGCAAGTCGTCACGGTTGGCAGACTGCAGGTGCAGGTGCAGGTGCAGGTGTCGTCCCCAGCGCGGGACGCTCAGTTCTGTCCAATGCCGATCCTCCCGCCAAAAACTCTCGGAAATTGATTGCGTGGCGTCCATGCTATCCTGCACGGCGCGCGGCGCGGCAATGCGGCATCCATTTGCAGCAGCCGCTCGACAATTGTGTTGTCGCTGAGAAATTCGCGATATTTTCGTTCACCACGCAGCGTTTGCTCTACGCTAGGACTGCTTATAAAGCGAACACCTCAACGTTACGCAGAGGGACCCGTCGGCAAATTTGCTGAAGCCCCACCCAGCAGGGGCCTGCTGGTCACTCACAAGCTTGTCAGCATGAGCCTGACGGCTCCGGTCGCGGCTGCCGGAGGCACCAGCACTGCCCACGTGCAGCGGCATTGCAGCACACAAAGCATCAGGCCGCATTGGCGGACGCACCTGCAGCCGTTCAGATGCGCCAGCAGAGGCCGATGCGAAGCGTCAGGCCGGTCCGCGCTGCAGGCAAGCCTGTTCACAGGCCCCCTGGACACACCGCTGTCACGGCCGGCGCTTTTGCACTTGAGGAACCGTCCCTTGATGCTGTTCGCGTGACTGATAGCATGGTCTGTGGTACCTTTAGGTGCGGTGCGACGACTTCCCGCGGCCAGCGCTGGACAACACCTCTGGGTTTCTGGACGCTGCGGCGCTGTCGGCAGGTGCGCTTGGGGCAGCGGGGACGCCATCTGTCGCCGCGAGTCTGAAACCGTGGCATGCTCATGATACCAGGCCCGCACAGCATCTGACAGTCCACAGCAATACCTGAGGTTTTCCCCCGCACCGACGGCCATTTGATGGTGCCATGTTGACGGCCGCTGCCCATGCACATCATTGCAGAGCTCAAGGCAGCCCCGCGGCCGGAGCGCCCGCTGCGCGTCGTTATCGCCGGTGCGGGCCTGGCGGGCCTGTCCACAGCCAAGTACCTGAGCGACGCGGGCCACATCCCAATCGTGCTGGAGGCTCGGGACGTGCTCGGCGGCAAAGTCGCCGCATGGCAGGTGTGGAGCAATAAAACTCGGGGCTGTGCCAACCACATACCACGCGCAGCAGTCGCTGACAGCGCGCCATCGCTGGCGTGGCAGCATGACGCGTGTCTCGCACATGCTTTTGGAGGCACGTTTCGAGGCACATGCGTGAAGGAAGCTGCATCCAGTGTGCCACCGCAATGTCACAGAGGTAACGCTGGAGCAAGGGCAGCCGGGACTCAAAAAGTATCAGGGCTTGTGGTGACTTGTGCTGCAGGATGAGGATGGCGACTGGTACGAGACGGGGCTGCACATCTTCTTTGGCGCCTACCCCAACATGATGAATGTCTTCAAGTGCGCGTCCGCTCGCGCCGCCGTGTCTCCGACAACACTCATGTGGCGCCCTTCAGGCAGCGTCATGCCCGGCCTCGCTGTCTCCTCATACCTCTTCCGCAGGCACTCGTGCTGCAGTTGACAAGGCAGGTTTCGACAACAAAGGCATACCAGGTGTTCTAACCACAAATCCCTGGTCGTGCCGCAGGGAGTTGGGCATCGAGGACCGGCTGCAGTGGAAGCAGCACTCCATGATCTTCGCGATGCCCGATTCGCCTGGCGAATTCAGCCGCTTCGACTTCCCGGACCTCCCAGCGCCGCTCAATGGCGTCGTTGCCATCCTGCGGTGAGCAACACGTGTGTGCTGCTTCTTCGCGTGTTCAAGGGAAGAGACGAGAAGATAGCGGAACCACTTGCACTGTGTGACTTAGAGGGTCCTGACATCCTGCACCGCTTGTTTTGAACCGAGGTACAGGGTGGCTTGTTTCGCTTCAAATTGACCACTGTGGCCATAATGCCGCTCGATTCTTGCCAGCTGGCGAAATTCATCTGCGAGTAAGCGCATGACCTATTGCAGGAATTATCAGATCCTGGCGTGGATGAACAAAGTGCAGTTCGCGCTGGGGCTACTGCACGGTCAATCTGTGCAGAATCACACCTGTTGCAGGAACGGAACAGCCAGATCTCAATGCAAACACATTCTGTGCTGCAGGAATAACCAGATGCTGACGTGGAAGGAGAAGGTGCAGTTTGCGCTCGGGCTGCTGCCGGCAATTGTGGGCGGCCAGGACTATGTGGAGTCGCAGGACCACCTCACCGTGAAGCAGTGGATGAAGCAGCAGGTGGGTCATGGCGCGTACTGTCAGGCTGTGTGGGCCGCTGCACCAAACCCTAAACCCTTCTGCAAGCGTGCATACGTGGGGAATCTGCGGGCACACACCCCAAGGCAGATTCTTGTCCATCTTCGGTACATTCTTGTACCAAAGATGGAAGGACATCCCCTGCCGAGAGCTGAAGATGGATGCCAGCAGCAGGCTGTGGTTGCTGCACAGCGTCGGGCGCCGCAACAGTGCATGGCTAATGTTGTGTGCATGACTAATGTTGTGTGCATGACTAATGTTGTGTGCCTCACCGCCACATGACAGTCCTGCCACAGGGTGTGCAGGAGCGCGTCAACAGCGAGGTGTTCACCTCGTTGCCATGGCCAAGGCGCTGGAGCCCTGCAACCGAATACCACCGCAGGCATCTGTCTGCTTCCACCTCGTGCTTGTGGATTTTCGCTGCAGGGTGTGCCGGAGCGCGTGAACGACGAGGTGTTCATCGCCATGGCCAAGGCACTCAACTTCTGCAACCCGGACGAGCTGTCCATGGTGTGCGTGCTCATCGCACTCAACCGCTTCCTGCAAGAGCGCCACGGCTCCAAGATGGCATTCCTCGACGGTGCGGAAGAGGGATTCAGGGTTTAGGGTTTAGGGCACATGTGCCTGAAGCCGCACGGTCCTCAGGGCTCTAGCTGCTGGTCGAGCGTTCTTATTGACGGGCACCTGATTGACAGACACCTGAGCCTTCAGCCTTGCATGCTGCGACCGCGTAGTGACACTGCAGACGCGCCGCCGGAGCAGCTGTGCAAGCGCTCCTGCAGTATTTGTACTCATTTGTACTCATTTGTACTTCACAGGCAGGCTTGGGGTCCTAGGACCCTTGACCCCGAACAGTGAAGCTGCCAATTTTCATTATCCACTCTTGCAGGCGTGCCGCCAGAGCGGCTGTGCAAGTCGCTGGTAGAGCATTTCAGCAGCAAGGCAGTGAGGTACACTCCATCTAGATCCGGGCACTAGGTGCATTCAAACATCATGTTTACTGCAGGCGCGCCACCGGAGAGGGTTTAAACCCTGCCGCAAGCTGCTCGTCGAGTACTTCAGCGGCAAGGATGGCGAGGTGCCCTCCGATGCCTTGCACCCCTGATTTCAGATGTCAAAACCCTGAATCGCTGTCGCATTCCTCGCAGGTGCGCCGCCGGAGCGGCTGTGCAAGCCGCTCGTGGAGTACTTCAGCGGCAAGGGGGGCGAAGTGCACTTTAACGCGCGCCTCAAAAAGTTCGTGACCGGCGCCGACGGCGGCATGACTGGCTTCGAGCTGTCGGACGGCCGTGTAATCGAGGGCGACCTCTTCGTGTCCGCCATGTCAGGTGGGGCACGTGACTGCTGAGTGTAGCCGAGTGGGGACACTGGCTGGACAAAATCGTGCGCTGGCTTGCGGCAGCCCGCCCTGCTCGGCTTGAGCAGGATGCTCCTGCGCACCTTTTTCTGTGGCAACCAACGAACGGAGAAAAGGGTGCCGAGCAGACAGCATGTGCATGAGCTGGCCGACCAGGCGAACTGAATTCAATTCAAGTGCAGTTTTCATCACGTGTGCTGGTTCAAATCCCGATATGACATGCGCAGTGGACGTGCTGAAGCGGCTGATTCCCGAGCAGTGGCGGGACATCCCCTACTTCAGCAAGCTCAACAAGCTGGTCGGCCTCCCCGTCATAAACGTCCACATCTGGTGCGCCTCGCACCCACCGTGAAGGCTCGTGCCGTCGCCGGAAATGCTGTACAGGCTTCATGTCGGCCATCTGTTCCGAGTCCGCTCCTGCGCTTCCCGGAAGCGATTCATGCTGCTTATGCCTTCAATGCGACAAGATCTGCCTGAACAACTGCTGCTCTGCGGAATGGACGCACTGTGCCTCGTGTTGGCGTTGCGTCTCGCACGCTTTCCGCCACATCCTGCTCCTCGCCTCCTTGCATCCAGTATCACGGACTGTTTCTCACGCCTTCAGGCTCGGCCAGATGCTGTCGGTACTCGACGACCTGCTGTTCACACCTCCCGGCAAAGCTCACTCGAACTTCTTGCAAATGATGTGGTCTTCCCTTTTCCCACCGCAGGTTTGACAGGAAGCTGTCGACGGTGGACCACCTGCTGTTCAGCCGCTCCGACCTGCTCTCCGTGTATGCCGACATGTCCGTCACCTGCAAGGTGCGGCGCCATGATCCAGAAACATTTCACTAAGCCTGTCATGTGCTGACGAGCCGATCCGGCCAGCTGCCCAACACAGAACCGGAATGCGGAGAGCCGCAATGAGGTCCTTGCACATGCTGAAGGGTTTAGGGTCACAAGGCATGCTGACGGGCTGCTGGTGGGACTGCCCTCGCATATCGCTGTCACCCCTCGTCTCCCTCATTGTCCTCCCCCTTCTCCTCGAGAATGCAGGCACAGCGCCTCCACTCGAAAAACACTGGTCTTTTCCCTGAGATGTACATCCACAAACGACTGCAGGAGTACTATGACACGGAGAAGAGCATGCTGGAGCTGGTGTTTGCGCCTGCGGACGACTGGATCGGCCGCTCCGACGACGACATCGTCCACGCTACAATGCTGGTGTGCACATTCCCACGGCAGCAAGCCCGGGTCCCCCTCACAAGCAGACAGCAGCATTGTCGTCTCAGAAGCCGAAGGAACAGGAGCCGCTTGCAGCACGAGACTTTCTCGTCTTCCTCGGCAACGGCCGGCGAAGCAAACCCAGCGCAGCGCTCGGAGCAGCGGTAACACCTTACAGCAAAGTTCCGTGACCCTTGCTGCGACAGGAGCTGAGTGACTGGGATGTTTAGGGTTTCTACAGGTTTAGGGTTTTCAGGCGAGACTGAGGCGGACCAGCCGGCGGGTGCTGGCCGAATTCAATCGTCAGACGAACAGCAAAAACCTATCCAGTTGTTGCGCCAAAACTGCAGGAGCTGGAGCGGCTGTTCCCGGGCGAGATCAAGGCGGACCAGTCGCAGGCCAAAATCCTCAAGACGCACGTCGTCAAGACGCCGCAGTCCGTCTACCGCACCGTGCCCGGCTGCGAGGTGCGCTCAATATCCACAAGATCCCTGCCGGTTCTGAACAAATGCGTGTTGCAGCCTGGTGTCCTGGAAAAAAAGGCGCTGCTGGCCAGATCTTGCAGACGGAGAAGCTGCATCTCCAACGTCGCATCTTGTGCAAACTCCTACCGCAAGACGCATGCTGCGTAAGCGAAGCTGTATCATGTCTCGTCATGTCATCGCATCTTCCTGTCTCGGTCATGAAACAGCTCATCGCCTCCCCTGTGTGCAGGCGGCGCGGCCGCTGCAGAAGAGCCCCATCCCGCGGCTGTACTTGGCCGGCGACTTCACAAAGCAGAAGTACCTGGCGTCTATGGAGGGCGCCATCCTCTCCGGCAAGCTCGCCACGCAGGCGATTGTCAAGGTGAAGTGCCCTCAAATCTGCAGAAGACTGTCGTGATTGAGACATCATCAGCCGTGAATGTAATGCAAACACGCGTAGTAAGATGAGTTTACAGAACACTAGCATCGGGTCCTGGAGCTGCTCGTCATTCTGTCCGCAGGACTGGAACTCGGATCCGGCGCCAGAGCCGCAGCAGCAGCCAGAGAAGTCGAAGCAGCTCGCTGGCGCCGCCTGAGGCAGCGGTTCTGGCGGTTTTGCCCCATCGGAAACAATATCTCTAGAGGGACTGATCCTTCTCTAGACGGAATGTACCCAAACATGAATAGACGGAAGTAGAGGTGTGCATTTCCTTGAAACGTCATGTGCGTCGGTCTTGTGCCTCGAGTAGTCCTCGGTCCTGGCCGCACCATGTGTGTCTCACTTGCTAGAACATGAAACAGGATATACTCTCCACGTGGGATGTCCAGTCTCGACATGTTGTAACGTATCGAACGTGGAGTATGCCTCTTGACGCCCACTCGTCGATGTGCAGTTGCATGTCACGGACATTACTGCTGCAGGCGCCGTGTTATGCAATAGCACATCCTTTACTTTCCATTCATTCCCACAGGCCTTGCCTATCACAGTGACCATTCATGCCACACGGCGGCAGGACTCACAGAAGCTTCTCAGAAGCGCGAAATCGCAAGCTCACACCAAGATGTATCTCGAGATGGCAGCACGGTCGAAACGGAAGCCCGTCAGGGCGCTGCTCGAGTACAGCCCGTTCTCATCTACTGAACCCGCAGCCACAGGCGCACTTTCCTCCGCCGCCAGCGCCTCTGCGGGAACCGCTGCTAGCTGTCCAAGCGATTTGCGCTGCTGCTGCTGCTGCTGCTGCTGCTGCTGCTGCTGCTGCTGCTGCTGCTGCGGCGGCGGCCAGGGGGCGCCGGGCGCCATGCCAGCGGGTGTGGGCGCCGCATGCGTGCCGGCGGCCACCGGCGGCAGCAGCGCGGCATCTTCTGGTGCGGAGGCCAGCGGGTCGGCGCCGGCCGCGAGCGCCGCCGCCACGGGCGCCGGCCGCGTCGCCGCAGCAGCTGACCATCCCTGCACACATACAGGCCAGGGTTCATTTGGACTCAGCTTGAACATGCGTCAGCATGCAGGTGCGGCGCTGCCTGTCGTGGTGGCAAATCAGTCAGCGCGGCAAAGCTGTGCCAGGACTGTATGAGCATAGAGCCACACCCTTGCGTGACATGCTTTGCAATTGTTATGTCACCAACCTGCAGGCCAGTCGTGCTGGAGGCGTGCGCCGCCGCCGCTGCGCTCGCCAGCAGCGCCGCCAGCGGCTGGCCGCCGCCACCGCCATCCGGCGCCGCCGCCGTCCCCGGCTGCTGCGCGGCCACCACCAGCTGCACGCCGGGCGCTCTTCTGGGCGCTATCCCCGCCGACGCCGCCGATGCAGCGGCAGGCGGCAGCTTGCCGCTGCCGCGCGCGCGCTTGCCGGCGCGTGCTGCCTTGGCATTGCCAGCGGGTGCCTGGACATGATGCTGCACACTGACCACCAGGTCCTGCAGAACTGTCTTCGTGAGTCTCACGATGTGGAGTAAGATAAGGGATTGACCGAGCTCGGGCCAGCTGGTGGAGCTTCGGCCGCAGCAGCATGGAAGCCTCGCAGAGATTGGAGGGCGACTACGACAGCATTCAGTGCATCAGACAGCTCGAGAGAGCCCACAGCACGTCTAGATTCATCCGAGGAAGGGTCAGACCAAGAGTGCACCTGCGCGGCCGCCGCGGCGGCGATGGCGGCAGTGCGGCGCTGGTATGCGCGGATCCACCGCCGCAGCTGCCGCACGTAATTCCACACCATGAAGAACTTGTGGCGGCCGCCTGCGTCATTGGTGAACACCTGCAGGCGGTGTCCAGCCACAATATGATCAGCAACCTCATAGCGCGCAGGATTGGTCGGCTCGTTAGGGTCTTGGAACAAAAATCGGCGGGGCTGGCCTCGTCGCTGGGGCCGGCGCGCTGCAAGGCTAAACCCTAAACCCTGCAGGCGTGCCACAGGACTGCAGATGCTGCAGCACGCATTGGCCCCCTGACGCAGAGGCGGAAGGCAGTCTGCATGTCGCTGGTTGCAGAGCACACCGCATGGCCTGAGTCATTGCTGCAAGGGAACTGCGGCAACGTTGCAGGCTGCGGTCCTTCAGAATGGGAATGCGACACCTGGGAGTCCTGCTCGCGGGACGCGGGCAGGTGTGCGATCTCGTGCCACGCCAGGGCGCTGATTTCCTGCGGTGAGGGATGTTCGGTTTGTAGGAAAGTTTGTAGGAAAGTTTGTAGGAAAGCTGAGATTGGGCCGGCTCTGGTGGTGCACCTGCCATCAGACTCATGACAAGCGCAGCGGCCCCGGCCTACCACTCCTGCATGCTGGAAAGCCAAGGCAATACTCTGGACATGCACGTTCGTCAGGAGTCTGCAGAGCGTGCACCTTCCGGACTTGCGGCGCGAAATGGGTGGCTTCATCCACGTCCGGCACAATGAAGAGCCGCGTGCGTTTCTGGCCCAGGTGCACCTCGACGGAGTCCTCCTCTTTCAGCCGGCCCGTCAAATCGAACCCCGTCTCCTCTAGCACCTGCCACGCAGATGTTGGCAGCGTCAGGCAGTTCCGACGTGCGGCACCACGAAGGGCTCCTGCACCTCGACGGAGACTCTTCTCTGAGCCGCCCCGTCGATCGAACGCCGTCGCCGAGGGTCATCCACAATCGGTTCGAATCAGGAGCTCGTTCTCGGCGATAGTGCCGCCGGTGACAGCACGAGGTGCAGCACCAGCTTTGGCTGATTCGACTTGCAACAGAAAACGAGGGATTGACAAGCGATTTGCAACAGTCTGACTGTGACTTTCAGGCGGGTGGGACACACAGCCCCGTCTTGCGCCGCACGTACTGCAGGTCCATCTCGTTTTTCGGCAGACTTGTCGCCAGGGGAGCTGCGTAAGGGGTCACAAGCACAGCTGTAACAGCCCGAGTGCGATATGGAGTCGGATGACAAACATAGCTCACCTCGCGCTGCGCGCACTGCAGGTCTGTCTCGTCCTGGGCGATCTTGCCGCGCGGGAAGCCCCAGGCGCCTCCGGCGCCCCACGACTTGACCAGCAGGCACTTGTCCAGCCCCGGATTCACCATAATGGCCCCCATCACCGGCACCGTCTGCGTGATAATGTCAGATGTTATTGGTTTCCCGGCCCCCGCCTCGCCGCACATCCTATTGCTACACCACCGGCACCGCCTGCGTGACACGTGTCGAATGTTGAACCCGTCTCGGTCATGCTCCACCCCAGGCGGCGCAAGAAGGAGCAGACGGAAACCGCGGATGTTTTGAAGTTGAATGCAAAATGGAAGCCAGATGTAGGCGTAGTAACGGGCAGAGGCGCTCCCCATCTGGGACCCTATCAAGATTCAAAACCATGAAGCATTGAGCGGGCACTGCAGCTTCGCTTACGAGGACGACTGCCCCCTGAGGACTCCTCTCGAAACTGACATATCCTACCTGTTTGTAGTCATTGAACTGCTTGTAAATGGCGTCCAGCGCGCCCGAGTACGGCCCAAGCCCGGGACATGTGCCGAAGATGAGCGTTGCGAAGCGCTTGAGCGACAGGCTGACCAGCTGCGCGCTGGGGTCCGCCTCCCGCGCAAAGTCCTGCAGCACAGCACGCAAAGACGGTGCTGCTGTGGTAGGAGACTCCGCATGGACGGAAACCATTGCAGCCGCAGTCGTTGCAGGTTCAGCAGGATCAAGCGTCAGTGAGTCCCAGAACGACTGTGTGCGACGGCAGCACATGCAATGGAAGTAATGTGCTCACCTCGTAGAACCAGTGCGCCTGCTCAATGAGGAACAGGAGCCGCTCGAAGGACCTGCGTTGGCCACAGTGGCCACAGTGCGTGAGTGTGCTGAATCCAGGGTGCAGTCATGGTGAATGTGATACACACAGTTGTATTACGGTGTTGTGCAGCATTGCTTCGCAGCAGGACGACTCACGCCAGCTCTTCGGGTGGGCTGTTCAGGATGAAGCGTGAGCACAGATCATCCAGGAGCTCCTTGCTCGGCAGCGCCATGGCTATGGCGTTGTGTGGGGTTGTGAATGCTACAGCCGCTTTATCAGGCACTCTATTGGTCCCGCTATCAACAGGCTGTCGGGTTGAACAAGTTTATCGCACTTGTGGCATTGCCACCCAAGCAAGTTTTTTCAGCACGCCGCTGTGTTAGTGTCACGCGCGTGGCGATGTCAAACGTTTAAATCGCCTGCTTGCATGTGCTTGCAAGCTCCAAATGCAAGAGCTGGGTGAGCGTGCTGAGCCATGCTGTGCATGCACGAGATCCTCGCCGGAGGGCTCAGAACGCACATTCACACCGTCAGTAGATAAGTTAGGGTTTAGGGTTTAGGGTTTAGGGTTTGGGATTTAGGGTTTCCGCGAGGGATGGGCAACCTGTGCTCTTAGCGAAGTGTCAGACTTGTCTGTCAGCAACTAGGGGATTGGGAATCCTGTCGCTTTATTCACGCCTGACGCCCTTCTAGGCGCAGACGGCGTCAAACTTTCAACTTTCAACTTAAGTTGTAGTAGATTCCATCAACAACAGCCGTTGGCAGCCTGAGGGGCTTCACCAGCATGATGGAGTCAGCAGCAAAGCATATAAATGATCTACCCGATGCGCTGCTGCAGGAGTGCTTCAGCACCCTGGACCTGTTTACCAGGTAGAGGTACCTGCATTGCACTTGGTTTACGCACTTACCACCATACCCTGTCGCGAAGCAGCATCCGTAACACTTCCGCTGGTGCAGGGTGCGCGTCCTGAGCCGGGTGTGCCGCCACTGGCGGGGCTTGTGCTCGTCGCCCAGCCTCATGTGGCGGCACCTGCGGCTGGACGCCCGCGATCAGCTGTGGGGCAAGGTGGGCCGGGCATGGCAGCTGGACGTGGACCGGCTGCTGCGCTTCTTTCGGCCCCGCGCCGCTTATGTCAAGACGCTGCTTCTGGTCAATTGGGTGACCACGCCATTCAATTCGATGAGAAATCCTATGCATCTGCCGTCGCAATATCACTACTCACTCCTGCAAGCCCTTTGCACGCCTGCGTCGCTTGTGAAAGTGATGCTGCACATCATGGGTGACTAGCAAGGTTGATTCGGCGTCGCATGACGCGCAGGAGGGCTATCCAGCCCAGGGGCTGCTGGCGGCGCTCACAAACGAGCTGGCGATGGCGGGCGACGCACTGGAGACCCTCATATGCCAGGTTCATTCTTGAAACATATCCAACAACAGAACTAGCTTACTTGCAGGGATGCTTCGCACAAGGAGAAATCATCTTTCTGTTCTTTTCTGTTACTGATCAAATGAACCTGCAGCGCAAAGTTCAAAGGAAGGAACCGACTTCGTTCATACCACATATTCGTTTGTTCCAGGACTGCGTTGTCGGCAGCTGGGAGCAGCCGCGCTTTCAGGTCTCAGCTCCACCCTCAATGCCTTGTCTGCATTCTTGCGAGTTGTTCCTTTTCGTTTCTTGCGGCCTTGTGCTTCTCAGCTTCATTCGGCTCTGATCGTTGGTCGCATGTCGCTCCTGCTGGAGGCCCCCCCACAGGCCAGGAGGGCCTGTCTGAGCATGTTTTTACTTGCTTCCTGCATCCAGGCGCAGCCGCTGCCGCCGCTCGGCAACAGCGTGCAGGCGCTGCACCTGCACGCCATCGAGCTGCGCGCCGCGGGGGACCTGCCCACGTGGCTGCCCAGCCTGCTGGCAGGCATTCCGCAGCTGCGCAGCCTGGGACTCCAGTCTGTGCGGCCATGCGACGAGTCCCCTGTCGCGCTCCCGCAGCTGCGGTCGCTGACGCGGCTCACGTACCTGCGCCTCGCGGGCTTTTCCGGCGGCGCGGACGCGTCGGCGGCCTTTCCGCAGCTCGTCGGGCTCAGAGAACTGATCCTCGAGTGCGGCGGGGCCATTCCGCTGACAGCAGGAATCACCGCCCTGCGGTCGCTCAGCAGGCTGTGCCTGCTGCCGGGGGTTCTGGAGGGGGAGGCGGTGTCGGTGCTGGCGGCGATGACAGCCCTGGCACGGCTGCACATGCGTGAGCCGCACTGGCGGACGCTGCTGCCGCTGCGCCGGCTGCCGGGGCTGCAGTACCTGCACGTGGAGGGTCTGGCAGCCAGCAGCGAGGAAGCGACGGAGCAGGACGTGAACGACTGCCTGATGGCGTTCAGCCGCCAGGCGAGCGGCGGGGCGCTGTGCCTACGGCTGCGGTGCGGCGTCACAGTTGGGCCTGTCTTTGACAAGCTGGCGCAGCTGCCGGCGCGGCCATGCGAGTGCCGATTCGAGCACTACGACCGATTCTCGAGCGTTTGAGGAATGTGCAGCACGACTGCAGTTGTTGACTGGTCACGCACATTGTTTGGTGCGCCGCTGTGATTTGCAAAACAGTGTCGACAACCTTCGCGATTCGTGACGGGCATGTTATTGAATCAATTGAATAACACCATATAACCCAGAGCTTCGGATGCGATCTCTATGCTCTCCTCCACCTAAAGCTTAATGCGCTAAGACACATGTTTGCAAGCATATTCAAGTGCTACTGCGCCGCTAGCCCCGTTGCCGTGCCTCGGATCAGGCGGTCAGATTGCAACGACTTCGAAGCACGCTCAACCACCTCTTGTGCAAGAGAGTAGCCTGTAACGTGAAGTTGTGCAAGAGAGCAGCCGAGGAAAATGCACGTCTATTGCATTAGACGTGCTCCAGGGCGGCGTTCTATTTGCCCCCCCTGAAGCGTAAATGCAAACGTCTGCCCAGTTGACCTCTCGCCGATGTGCATGCAGGCGAATCACAATTCCAATGGCTGGTGCATGTGTGAAACAATGACTGAACTTTCACAGTCTGACTCACCCACTCATTCAAAGTCTTGGCGTCCCGGCGACAACGCGCAACAACTTGCTGGTGAGTCGCACTCCGGGGCCGTTGCCCGGCCGCTGGATCTCGCCACAGCCCGTCGCCTCGCCATTGCCGGAGGCTTCGTTTTCGAAGGTGCCTCAAGCGATGCGCCCGACGCGCAACGCGCGAACCTCGCAGGTGAGCGGCCGACCGTACCAGTTGCATGCATGCGCCGGTCAGCAGCTGGCCAGTTGAACCAGCATCGGTGTGAGCGTTGAGATGCGTGCCCGGTGTTTATACGACAATACCAACGATTCACAAAGTTCCATGCGTTTCAAAAGCCCCTGGTGATGCCATAGTGTCGCCGCGCCCGCTCGGTGTCCCATTAGTCAGCGCCGCAGCAGCGGGCCACCACAGTGCATCTCGGCCCGCCAAACGAGGTGGTGTCGTTGGACTGATGTCCATGATCTCATGCAATTGCAGCACTCTTTGCGCATCACGGCGTGAACTGCCTGTCCGCACTGCGGCGGCAGCTACATACAGCACCAGCGCTCCCCGACGCCGGCCGGCGGCGTCCAGGTGTGCTCTCACGTGTCCCCCTTTCTGCGCACCCTTCTAGAGACGCTGTGCACCGTCAGAGCAGCCTTTGCATCCTGCCAGACCTCAGTATTTTGTCTTGGGGTTCTCTCTGCTAGAATGATGATCGTTCCTGATACATACCGTTCGTGGTACATGGCAGGCCGGTCGCCGCGCGGCTACCCAGCTGGGGCGGCCGCGGATCAGTACACCGGACCAATAGTCAACGGGCTGCGGCATGGCCTAGGGGTCCTCAACTACCAGGTGCAAAGTACTGCAATACAGTCACTGCGCAGACGCAAACTCGCGGCCGGCTGCAGCATGTGCGCCGCAACCGTGCAATGGCGGCGTCCGGCGGCGGCGCGCCCCTGAGACCTCGGGTGTCGACAGCCTATTGTGGCGCATCCTGTAACCTTATGCCATGCTGGGCAGCCGTGGACGTGTGCAACTGGCGTACATGTCAGGACGCTCCTCTCCCTGCAGGCGGGCGCATCGCTGGCGATGTACGAGGGGCAATTTGCGGGGGGCGTGCGGGAGGGTTTGGGCGTCATCAGCGTCGCGGACGGCGCACGATTCGACGGCAGCTTCAAGGACGACCACATGTGGGGTCCAGGTGAGCTTTATGAGCTTATGAGCCACTCCTGATCCGAAGGTCCAGATTGAAGACCTGCGGACAGCTGGCCGGGTGGTCAGCAGCAACATTGAGATGACGGGCCCTCTCAGTGTGTTTGCGTTTGTAGATTCCGTTGATGTGCCAAGCAGCAGCATGCACATGCGAAAAGCAGAGCGGAAGCATGGGGACTGCAACAATGGACTGCAACAACTCAAAGTATCAGGCAGAAAGCGAACTGCCCCGCGCAGGCGTCTTCCACTTCGCACCGCCGCTGGCAGCGCGCGGCAGCGACGGGCAGCAAGAGGCGCCCGCCGGAGGCAGCCGTCACAGGATGTCCTTCCAGGGCATGTTCAACGGGCGACCCTGCGGGCGTGGTGTCACATACTGGAGCGACGGCGCCAGAGTACGTGTTTTGATTGGCCTGCAAGCTGCGTCCTGTGGACTCCATATTCACGGCTGCAGAATGGAGACGTGACATGGACGCATCACCCTGTCGATGGTGTCTGGCCCCCGGTGTCTGAGGAAGCAGGTGTGTGTCGTTGGATGCTCTGATTTCCTGAGAATACACCAGATTCATGCTCTCAATGTGGCAATGTTTCAGGGTGTACCCATTGCTGATGCATCGCAGGTCTGGGGCGAGGTGGACGGCACCAGAGTCGTGGTGGAGGCAGCCGGTGAGGAGGATCGGGCGTCGTGTGAGCAGGCCGCAGACATGGGCAGGCACTGTGCGCAGGCAGCGCGAGGGGTGCAGCGGCAGGCGCAGGTGGCGGCGCAGCAGCTGCGGCAAGGTTGTGCACCCACGACATTGTGACGGCGGCGGCTGTGCGTTTCCAGTTTTGAGCCAATCCGGTATACCAGATATTATTGAATACCTACACAGTCGGAGTCAAGCTGAATGGTGTTGAAATCAAGTGGTATGTGTACAATGGCAGTGCTCGAGGTAGCGATGGTCTGGGTAGGCATCTTCGTGCTACAGCTCGATAACTCTTTCCTACAGTTTTGACAAATGACGACTCGTACAGTCATTCTGTACCCTGCAATCATGCTGCTGGTCCACCGTCACGCCCTTCCAAGGCTGCCGTGCATTGCTGCGGCGTGCAATTGCAGCAGAGTCAAAGACCTGTGCGCGATAGAAGCAGCGCTACACGCTGCCCAGCCGCTGTCGCGTTCCTCCAGTCTGACCAAGGAGGCTGGGCTCTGATCAACGTTCACAGAGCAGCGACCAGCCGCCTTGTGGCTCAGCTGCGCCACTGAAAGGAGCGGTGGCGGCCTAGCAGTGCAGGCGCACTGCCTGATATGCCGCAGCCCTTCCGTCCTGCAGGCGGCGGGCCTCTCACAAGTCGATTGGCTGTGGCGCGCCGCATCGTGCTGTGCGCGGTGACCAATGTCTCCCAGCAGTTGAGGCCCTGAAGGGCGCAGGCCGCCGTATGGCCCATGTCGGCCGCCTCTCGGCAGTCTAAACCCTCCAAATCCAGCCCTCAAGACAGCCAGTCGCGCGGGTTCTTGCAGGCGTCCACCAGGTCCGCCTCTGGACTGCCTGCGGGCCACACAGACCACGGAATGTAACAAGCTCAAACGTGGAGGCTTGCTGGTGGAGGGCATAGCATGTCAGCGCAGCAGCCTGTGCACATACGGGGGGGCAGGAATTCGCACGCGGTACTTTTATGGCTGTATGCGGAACCAGCAATGACATCAATGATTAAGACATTGGAAAGATCGACACTGCACCAGCAGCAGATCGGACTGACGCTGACGGCACAACGATCTTCAGATTCTACGGCACCGCAGAACGCACCCTCCACGGGGGTGTGGTCGTACTCCCAGCGGCTGGTGAGCGGCAGCGACATGAGGATTGACTCGATACGGCCGCCCGTCTTCAAGCCAAAGGTCGTGCCGCGGTCGTAAACCAGGTTGAACTCCACATACCTGCAGACGAAACACGAGTCAGATCCGGAAGCCGTCTATGCAAACCTGCGCATGGAACTGACTGTCTTCAGCCCGAAGGTGGTGCCGCGGTCGTACACCAGGTCAAATTCCACATACCTGCACACATTACAGGCTGCATAAAAGTGCAGAGGCCCTCCAGGCGAAGAGCCTTCAAAGCAGACTCGATGGCGGCTGTCTGAATCGTGGAACGAACGTTTCCGCACTTTTCGGTCCAGAGGCGAGGGCTGCTTACCGGCCAGCTGATGCCTGTACCTCTGCTCCCTCTGCTCCCTCTTGAAGCTCATGTAAGGAGGACGAGCAGAGCTCTCTGGGTGATCGGAGCTCCCTTTCAGTCGATGGGCCGGTGGAGGGCTCACCGGCCACGGCGCAGCTGCTGCCAGTTCTTCTGCTCCTCGCTGTAGGCGTCGTCCTTGTGCTTGTCCACCAGCGGCAGGTACGAGGGGACGACCGCCGCCAGCGCGTCCGTGGGGAAAGGCTGCAACATTTGACACGAAAGTCGAGAGAGGTTGGGGTCCTGAAACAGCCGTCGTCCATGCGCTTGTCCACCAGCGGCAGGGGGGAGGGCATGACCGCCGCCAGCGCCTTTGTGAAGACTGAAATTGGAGACGGAGCCAGGATCAAGAAATGCGGAAAGCAGAAGGAGACAGCAACACATCGTGCCGATGACAAGCGGACGGTGCACCCATCGAGAAGCGCTGCAGTCAGCAGTCTGTCACCAAGGCAGTCATGAGCAGGTGCTATGCGCTTTTCAATATGACGCAGGCCACGTATTCCAGCGCTGAGCCTTTTCAGGGTGTGGCGATTCGATCAGCAAGCCAGGGTGGCATGTAGAAGCCGGCGCCCGACAGCACCTGCTGGGCAGGGCAGCCTTTGCGGTGTAGCAAGTGCCGCTCAGGCTGTCAGTGTTTGCTTGCCGTCTGTCCGGGTATTGTTGGGCCAAGCGCTGAGAATCCGCCCAAAGCAACCCACCAGCAGCTGCTCGGCAGGGCGGTCGTTGAGGTCGTCGAAGAAGATGCCGCCGAGGCCGCGGCGCTCACCGCGGTGCTTGATAAGGAAGTAATCGTCTGCCCACGCCTTGAACTTGGGGTAGAACGCCGCGTCGTGCTTGTCGCACACGTCCTGCGGTCCGCGGCAGTTCCGTGTCAAACGCGCTGCGCGCTTGTTCCGGCAATGTCTGAGAAGAGCCCTGCGTCGTCTCCCGTATTGACGTCTGCACATATTTGCTGAGAACCCCCCCTAAGAGGGCATGATGTCTCGTACGTGCCTTCGAATGTATCACCGATGTTGTTTCTTGAAAGCATGCACCTTGTAGGTGGAGTGGAAGTGGCGCATGTCCTCGGTGTCCACATAGGAGGGCGTGATGTCGGTGCCGCCGCCAAACCACCACTGGGAGGGGATGCCGCGCCACTCGTCCGTCTCGAAGTAGCGGTAGTTGAAGTGCATCGTCGGCGCGTGCGGGTTGCGCGGGTGCATCACCGAGGAGATGCCCGCCGCGAAGAACGGCACCCGGTCCGTCGGGTCCGCCTGTGATGAAGGTGGTGTATGAGGTCGGGCTGACGCTGTTTCAGAGTCTAGCCCCTGAGGATCCTATGCCCGGATTGCGCCAGTGCATTTTGGAGGAGGTGCCCACTGCAACGAACGGCACCCGGTCCGGCGGGTCCGCCTGCACGGAGGCAGGCACATCAGCTTCCATTATCTGGTATAGCACTAGAACAGAATCTAAAACCCTGCAGATGCCCACCGCGAAGAACGGCACCTGGTCTGTCGCGTCCGCCTGCGCAGCGGAGAGCGGCTGCATGTCAGCAACGTGCTTGCCGCACTGTCTGGCGGAACTTGAAGCCTAAACGCTGGAGCCGCTCGCGGCAGTGAACAGCCTAGTTCGTTGGGTCCGCCTGCGCGGCGGACAGTGGCTGCATGTCGACCTTGTCTGTGCTGTGTGAAAGACGTCCTGCCGCCGCAGCGCCCCTGGCGCTGCCTGCCGCCATGCCTGCAATGCCGCCCACAGCAAGCACAGCCCATATCTGGAGCATGCGCGGCCACGCCGGCTTGCTGACGTGTACCGTGACTGTCTCAGTCACGCTGTCTGGCATGCCTGGGGCGAGATGCGCAACGGAGCAGCTCACCGTGCTGGCGGCCGAGGCGTTGGTGCCGGTAGCAGCCCTGTATGCCTCCGGCGGCATGCTGCCGTACACCACGCTCACGTTCACGCCCGCCTTTTCCCACACATTGCCGCCCTGCGTTTGTGTCCAGGTTGATTGAAATGGTATGCAGTCACTGCACAGGCCAGACCGGCTCACATTCACACCAGCACCCTCCCACACATTGCCGCCCCGCGGCCACGGTAGAATGAGCCACACCTAAGGGCAAAGGACGGGCGTCAGACGCGAGCTGCGCAACACCAGCGGCAGCGGCAGCAGCATCTGATCGCTGCCGCCCTGCCTGCGCCATTTCTGCCATTGCGACAGTGGCAGCAGCACTCCGCAGAGTTACAAACATGCATGTGGGTGGAAGCTCGCCTGCAGCACGCGGGAGATGCCGCCGCCGCCGCCGGGGCGCATCCACGCGTCCTCACGGAATTTGCCGCCATCAAGAGCCTCCACCGCAGCCGTGATCTCATCCTGCGCCTTGCGGATGACCGTCTCGAACTGGCCTCGCATGCTGCGCAGGCGGGAGTGGCGGTGTCAGCAGCGGAGACGCTGTGGAGACGTTCATATCCGGCATGCGGCCTACGCCTTCTCAGGCGGCCCGCGCCACGGATACACCACGGCCCAGCATTGTTGCCGTGTGCTGCGGAGCAGGCAGAGACCAGCAGCAGGCGTCATGTCAGATGCATCAGGCGCTGCAGTTTCCTCTGCTGCCCGGCATCCATGCTGTCACTTCAATGCCAGCCTGCATGCCGTCGACGCCTGAGGATAGTGCCTGAACGCCCTGCAAGTCTCAGTCAACGGCGATCCTCGATGCACGGTGGCAGCGGTGGGGTCTTCCAGCAAGCCGCTGCCATCGCGCCGCACGCTTTGATAGCGGCAAACCCCGTCTCGCTTAGAAGGCAGCAAACCCTGTCTCACTTTGAAAGCGGTGTCGTGCAATATGCACCAGGGCATGTTCACCAGACATAGAGCATGTGGATGGTGCATTTTCGATGTAGGGCAGGGGCGGCACCTGTTGGGGTCATCGATGTCGGGCCGCAGCAGCGAGCCCTCGATCCTGTCCACCGGCTGCTCCTTCTCTATGGCAGGCGCTGCCGCCGCCTGCGGGTGCCGCCACCCATTCGACAGCCCGACAAACTTTCAATGTGTTCAACTGAATGCACGCCGCAGGCGCTGCCATTGGCCCAATGGATTGGCCCAGAATGCGCCGCCGCCAGCCCAGCCTAGATCTCGTCTGGCGTCACGTCCTGCCCCACGCGAGATCATGCACACAGCATCCAGCGCACCTTGGCCGCCATGTTTCGTCGCCGCTGCGCCGGCAGCAGCTGCGGCTGTGGCCGTGACGCCTGCACATGTACGAGGACGCGCGTCAGACGCTGTTCAGGACACTCGATCATTAGCTGCTGGCCATGGCGTAGATGATTGGAAGAATCCGGCATCCGGCGCATGCTCCGCTGGAGCCGCATTGGTGACAACGACAATGCGCGCTGCACGTGCCGCAAGGGCACTGCATCGGTCGGTATGCATGTACATGACGCTCTGCACCCTCTATTTGAAAGGGCTATAGTGCGCACGCATAGTTTCAAGAATCCATGTGGGAGGAGCTTCCCAAGAGGTTGACAGACACTTCGATGACTAGTATACAAACCTGTGATGTGGCGTCGCCGCCGAGCGCTGCGCGGGGTGCCAACGCGCGAGGTTGGGATCTAATTGCAGCAGGCGAGCTGTGCTGGCAGGCAACGCAGGCGGATCGCTGACCAGCGACCAGCACCATCCTTCGAGCCGCCTACCACCTTCGCAGATCCTGTTCGAACCTGCTCGTGACTTCTTGCGCGGCACCCAGCAGCCTCAGGATATGCTCGTGCTGCAGTCGAACTCTGCGCACGTTGTAAGATCGATCAACGGAAAAGAGCGTCTCTTCCAAAGATAAGGGTTTCAAGGATCGCGAAAATTGCCCAAACACGGGGGATGCTCTTATAGGGTTTTAGAATCCTGTCTGACGAGATAAGATGCACAGGTGACTGCTGACTGCCATCGCAGTTCCTGCTGCATATGCCGAGTGACTTACTTGCATAAGATTCTTTCAGTGATCAGGAGCTGAGTTGCAATCGCAGCATACCCAAACTCACCAACACTAGTTTGAAGCATCATCATGCAGGCCCTCAACGCAAGGTGCTTGAACCTCAGGGTCAGCTGCAATGAGAGGCACGCGGGCAGGTCGGTGCAGCGCTGCCAGTCAGCATGCGCACCAGCACGGCACAGCATCACCTTCGGTGCCGCACTCAGGCGGCAGCAGCCACTGGGCGTCACCTCCACATCGGTTGGATTTTTCAAGCTGGGCGGTCAGACGTCGCAGTCAGGAGGCGAGACATGTTATTGTTGCTTGAAATTCGATACACATGCGAGGATAATCATCGGTGCATGCCAGCAGCTGCAACTCGCGCCGCTGCTGCCGCTAGCGGGATGGCACCATTAGCGTATGCCCACCTGCTCTCAAGAGCTGCGTGCGCTTGCAGCACTGTGAGCCATGCTTATAGCATACTTCATTTCCAGTCATGCTGCTGCGTCGCATGCACTGCAGGAGTCTACGGCAGCCAGGCCAAGGATGACTACACTGCGGACGATGTGGAACAGTGAGCACACCATGAACACTTTGCATGATTGCATAACAATGGATGCATATTGATCACCGTGATTGCACAGCAGAGGTGCTGGCTCGAGTCATGTGGCGCTCCTCGGATGAAGGTTGAACACTGATATCCTTCTGTGCTGGCCATTTCAGGTATTTTAACTACATGGTGCGCTATGTGACTTGCATTGTACATCACGACGTCTGCTTCGCTATTCTATGCATATATGCAGGTCTAGCATGTGAAACTCAACCTCATATGCTATGCATATGCTGTGGAGCAGGGCATGCTGGCGGATGAGGGCTCCTACGACAGGCTAGAGGAGGTGCTCAAATGTGTGTCACTCCTCTCTTCATCCCCCTTGGCAACCCTGATGTGCTTTTTCCACCCGTTGTCAGTCTCACAGCGGTGTCCGCTTGAACTTCGCCAGTGGCACATCGGCACCCGCGGCAAAATGAGGACCGGCAGCTCTGCATCGCTCTGCTTGTTACAGCAAAACCATCCTGCGCCCTGTGCGACTTGCAACTGAAATACTCACGGCCCTGACAAATCCGCTGATTCTGCTGCGCTGCCGCAGCCGGGCTGCACTCAGCGCAAACAACCTGCTGCTGGGCAAACCAAACTTCCTGAAGCATTTTCTTTGCGCCGGGGGCAGCGGACCTCCACCCGGCCAACATCCTGCTGCTGTGGGCGGCAAAGGAGAACGACACGCCCAAGGCCGCCGAGCTGCTGCGCGCCGGCGCCGACGCCGACGTCAAGGTGAGGAATGGCATGCCGAAGTGCGTGAAGCTTCAGTCGAGTCCTATGAGCAACATCTCCAGATGTAGTATAGAACATCTGCGCCGCCAAGTCGCCGAGCTGCTGCGCGCCGGCATTGACGCCCAGGTCAAGGTGGGGAAATTCCGTTTCGAGCCCATATCGTTATGGGTCTGTTGATCCCAGACTAGGACGATTTGTGCGCCCAAGACCGCCGAGCTGCTGCGCGCTGGCGCCGATGCCAACGTCAAAGTGAGGATTGTGACCGAACAGAGTTGTGTAAACCTCCAACTACCTTTCCCTCAAGGGACAGGGCAAGACAACGCAGCCAAACTGCTGCGCGCCGGCGCCGACATTGAGACCAAGGTGAGAAACAATTATGCCAGGAAGTGAAACCCTACACAGAAAATCAGGAGCGGCCTGCACGCCTGAAGCCGCTGGGCTGCTGCACATTGAGCCGCCGGCCCGCCAGCGCACACTCGAATGCCAAGGTGAGGTCGTGTGAGCAAATCCTCTCATCACGAGAACACATCTTCTCATGGCAGGACTTCAAGGGTGTCTCTTCGGCAGGCCACATGGCGCGCTGCTGCGCACCGGTGCCGCTAATCAGCCTGAGTGAGGCTGGAACAGTGTAATATCTCTCTCTCTCCGGTATCCTGGCCAGTTGCCGGGCTAGTTGCTGCCCCATCCTCGATTCTTTTTATCGCTCTTCGTTGCCGCCTGCAGGCAATGTCGAGCCCCCTGGTTCGAACTGGGAAAAATAGAGACGCCGGGCGGGGGGTGCAGCCCGTGAGAACCAGGCTCGTAGATTGCTGGCGACCAGCTCTGTTGTGTCTTGGCATCATAGATGCGGACAGCTAGACTTCAGTGGAGGTGGTGACCAAAATCAGATGCCTAGGTACAGAGGAACAGATGCGCAGAAAGCTACGGAACCATCAAACAAATTCCTACTGTCTGCAGGATGCGGACGGCAAGACTCAGGCAGAGCTGAGGTGATCAGACTTGAGATATGAGAAACATACAACGTTTTAGCAAGTGTTTCCGATGTCTGCAGGATGTGGATGGTAAGACTCCGGCGGAGCTGACGACGGATGACGAGATCAAAGCCATGCTGGGCGACCTCCGCATCGCTCAGGATTTCGAGAAGGAAACGCGGTGAGCAGCGGGGGGCTGGCGGCAGTACAGGGCGGCCCAAGGCCGTGTGTTGCGCGCTGAGCATAGCTGTCTATGATGGATGGACCTTGCCGGAGCGGGTGTACGTCTGTCGCCCGGCGGCATGTGTAGCGACTGTGTCATTGGATCGAGCTGCAAGTTGAATGCGAAATCTGCAAGATGTCAGGGTCTTCTGACTGCGGACCTACTAAACATGCGCTGTGTGGCGCTCGGATCATTTTCTAGGCATGATGTATTGACTGGTATTTGCCACAGCACTGGTTGCACAATGCAAGGCCAGGGTCCCCATGGCCCTCTCTTTATTGTAGCGCGCAACGCAGGTGTTTGGCTGTGGTCAAGTGTATGATGCATACGTTCCTCTGAAGGTCAACCTGGTTACAGCACAGTCATGCACTGCCTCCGCAGCTTTCCTCGGGATTCCATCAATGGGTGTCGTTCGCTGAAGGACTCTTCAAGCAGTAGGGCTGCCACCTGCAAGTTGAGACCTACACCTTCAGTCCACACCATGCACGTTATAGCCCTACAATCGACGACCAGGGGCAGAGCTGGCTTCCTATTGTCAACGCGGATGTGAAACGGGTGCTCAACCCACCTGTGACTGCGAGGATTTCGCCGCTTATGTAGGACGCCTCGGGTGACGCCAGGAACACTGCAGAAGAAAGGCAGAGCGAGACGTAAGAGTTCGAGATTTTGCACCATGTATATTTCTTCTTTAACATGATGGCAGCTGTACCTCTCAAAGCTCCAGTATTAATACAGCGATATGGCTGAGGGCACAACACACAACGGCAGCCTCGAACCTGAAAAAGATGCATCACGCATGAGCTCAAACTCACCGAAGGCAGCGGCCACCTCCTTCGGCTGCCCAGGACGCTTCATCGGCACCTCACCGCCGAACTGGGCGACCTCCTTGGCGGGGAATGACGCCTGCGGCAGCGGCGTCCTGCAGGTGCACATATGCCACTTCAGTGCAGGCGTCATGACTGAGAGAAAATGGATCCCACTAATGCACGCTCGGCTGAGGGCTGCCAGAGCGAGTGCACAGCCCTCACCCACCCTACAGTGACACCGCACCAAATGGGGCCGGGCGCGACGGCGTTGACGCGAATGCCATGCTTTTCGCACAGCATCGTCGACAGGCCCTTGGTGAAGCCCACGATGGCCGCCTTAGTCGTTGCATAGTCCAGGATCTGCTCGGGGCATCGGATGACAACGTTGAAGATTCGCCAATACGTATGCCGTGTCAAGTGCCATGCTGGCTGATGAAGCCCACCGCGCACGCGGAATGTCACTGTTGACACATACTATGTGTATATGATATGCAATTCGGTGTCGACATGCAACGCACCTGCGGCGTCGGCGAGTAGCCCTGGATGGAGGCGCAGTTGATGACGGAAGAACCCTCCTTCATGTGTGACAGTGACGCCTGCAGGACCAAGCGCGGCGTTTCAAAAGTTTTTGGGATTAGGGTTAGCATAACGCAGCACTGAAGCAGAGTGACCAACAGTTGAACGAAATAGAACCTGCATTAAAGTACCAGTGTATAGAAGCATCAATGATGGAGCACTCCATCACGTGGATGCAGAACTCGCCCTGCAATACAACTGCAGCACAGCGGGCGAACACTAGTGATGTCATGGTTGGACAAAAAAGCCATGCGTGCAGCACTGCTGATGGCACCATGGCATGGTGCCATCAGCGCACCTGGACCAGGCTGAATTGAGCCAGGATATTTGTAGCAAACGTCCTTTCAATCCGCTCGCGGCTGATGTCCCGGATGTCCTCTTGCTTTGCGCCCTGGATGGCGGCGTTGTTCACCTGAAAGAGCGAGCGGTTGATGCCGTTACTTTCAGTCGCCTTCAAAACTGTCGAAATGTCAGCGTGTCAGCTCATCATTCGCGCTCTGCAGCGAGACCATCGTTCAGAGGACGGCAGACCATGCAGCCTGGCTACAAGTTGTGGCAAAAGGGCGGCGATGATGAGGAGCGCCCACCAGGATGTCGATGCGGCCAAACTTGTCGACGGTGGCCTGCACTGCCGCCTTGCAGCCGGCCTCCGTGGCCAAGTCGCCGGGCAGCAGCAGCACCTGCCGGCCAGCCTCCTCCACCACACGCTTGGTCTCCTGGAACACGCTAGGGTTTAGGGTTTAGGGTTTAGGGAGCGCGCGTGCGGCATGTAACAACGTCCGCAGTGTGAGCGTCAAGCGACGTCCGCAGCAGCTCAGGGCGAGGAGCTTCAGTGCAAGGCTGGGACTAAGGGCATGCCCGCCGGGAACGAAAAGCAAGTTGGGGCCAGCAGCAGCGCAGCAAAACAGCCCGCCGTGTCGCACCAGAGCCTACCCTCCGCCTGCGGCCCGGCCCGCATACCTCATCGACCCTCTGCAGGTCCCTTCAAGCTCACTGCGGGTGCCAGTGGGGCGTTCTTCATATCTTGTACAGAACCCACCTCCGCATCCTTGTGCTCGTTCAGGTACGCAAGGGCAACGTTGGCGCCCTCGCGCGCGTACGCCAGCGCGATCGCACGGCCGATGCCGGAGTCGCCGCCCGTGATGAGCGCGACCTGCAATCCGTGTGAGGGCTGTTCGGCTAAGGTGCATGCGCATGCACGAAGGGTCCGGATCCCAACTGAATCGCTGTACTGCCCCTTGCGCATACTATGCGCAAGGGGCAATATGCGGAACACTGACCGTGAGCGCTCACGGCCCATTGCTAGCAATGGGCGGTAATGGCGTCATGCGCAGCGATGCTCGGCGGGGCGGCAGGACATCACTGCCAGCGAGCTGCCCTTTTGACGCGCTCGTTCGTCTGTCCCCAGAGCCAGAAGCGTTGCTGTACCGCTGGCAGCACTCGTTGGCTGTTGCGCATTTCACCAGAGGTTGCAGACTGGTTGTTGGACGCACCTTGTCAGCGAGGCGGCCATTGCCCTTGTAGGAGTCGTAGCCATAATCTGGTGCCGGGTCCATCCTGCAGCCACAGCACAGCAGGTCCAACCCTGGTCTAAAATTGGCGGGACAGCTTCACACTGCGCGTCAGCAAGGTACGGCGATCGGGGTGGCGGGGCG
>JAABUL010000982.1_pt1 | contig 57705 bp, 112 predicted proteins | sample 5559151 | NCBI WGS metagenome assembly JAABUL01 (sample SAMN10711876, study PRJNA513368) | rock metagenome | isolation source: Antarctica rocks | place: Antarctica: Victoria Land, Pudding Butte sud
GGGGGGGGGGGGGGGGGGGGCACTGCTCAGCTCCTGGTGCATCCGCCGCCTAGGCATGAAGGCCCAGCATTGCTGCTCAGAGATACACATTACCTCACCCAGACGATAGTGAGACAGCAGTTCCGGTGTGGTCAGCTGCACAGCCCAGTCGCATCTGCGAGCTGGCCCCAGCACAGCATCAAGACGAGCTGAACGGCTGCATGTTCCGAACTTCCAGGCAAGGCGGCCGGCGGCGGGAGTGCCCCGCCCCACCGACGCAGCTTCGACTTGGTGGGCGTGAGCCCCAGTGGCTCGCCGCGATCGTCGCTCGACAGCGCCCCTGGCAGCGGCGGCCGCCCGCCGCGCGACCCATTCGACTGCCCAGCTGCATCCTTCGACCGGCCGCCGACAGGTGCGGCCTGCTTTTATGTGCTAGTAAGGTCACCAAAAACCATGGTCTTCCTGGTGTTTCGACGACCAGGCCTTTAGAGGCCCTTAAGAGGGCAGGTGCTTAGTGGGAGAGCTGCTGGCTTTGAAGGTCTTCTTGTTGCGCCACATCCTTGTTGTGCCTGCCAGGCTGTCTCTTGCAGCCCTTGACAGAAGCTTGGGCGAGCTGCGACTGTGAGGAAGTACAAAACATGTGGCACGCGAAAAGAGAGTGCAGCACTCATGTGGACTATCTTAACGCCAAGTTCTGCACTCACCGGGAACATCAGACCTACCGCAAAATTCGCTCAGCTCCAATTTGAAGCATGGCCCGCAGGTGCGCCGCTGGCGGCGGCCTCCAGCGGCGCGGCCGGTGTGATGAGCCCCTTCCTATCGACGCGCTTGTGGCGCCTGCGGGAGGCCAGCACCAGCAGCAGCCAGGTGAGACGCACTGTCACACAAGGCAAGCATTGGTGTATCCGCGTGCCGATAGAATGAGCAGGCGCTAGGTTATGGGCTCGAATAGCTGGCACAGCCGCCTTGTCACAGCGTTGTGGGGTCGCCATGTTTCTGTCTCACAAGATACTGGGTCAGTCCCCAGCGCCTCACATTTAGTGGCAGGACCCGCACCTGGAGGCGGCGATCGCCGCGCTGGCGCAAGTCGGGCTCGAGTCGCCGGCGGCGGCGGCGGCTGGGACGGCGGCGGCACCGGCAGCGGCAAGCTCAGCAGCCGGCCGCCCGCCGCGGCACCAGCGGCGGGCCGCGAGCTCGGACGAGCCAGCTCGGCTGGCGCATGAACGGCAGGACAGTGCGGAGCTGCAGGCGGCGAGCGCGCCGCCGCCGTCGTAGGGGCAGCTTGCGCCAGAAGTGAAGAGGGCGGCGTGCTTAAACCCTAAACCCTAAACCCTAAGGCGTGCTCCGAGCCTGCCGCAGAAGCGGCGGCGGCGTCGGGTGATGCCCCTTGAGGGGTGGCCGGGCATGGACATGCAGACGGTCGGCTTCGCCGCATCCAGCGGGAAACCTGAGCAGCGATGGCGGCGGCGGCCACAGTTGAGCAAACACTTTCGGAAGTGGGTTGGGTTGCAGTATTGGCAACACACAGCGCACAGATAGGGGTGGTGCGCAAGGACCCATGTTGTCCTCTGATTGTGTTTCAAGACAAGTTAGAGCTGGGCACGCATGTATCGCTCCTCCCTGGCAGTGGTGGTAGCACCGGCCACTGCCCGATGTCGATAGTATTCACGTAGGGTCATTAATCTGCTGGCGGCGCACGCTACCTAGGGCTGCTCCGCCGCGGCTCTAAAGACCGCCCGGGGCTGCTGCTGCTCGGGGTCGAGCGCTGCCATTCTGTCAATTCTTGAACCAGTTCGACTTTTTATCGTATAACACGCTGGCGGGCTTGAGCTGCTGCGCTGCACAGCCGCCACGGCGCCAGGGGCAGCTGCTTGCCAGCCCTTTGCCAGCCTTAGGAATGGCGGCATGGCAGGCGCTGCCCCCAGCGCCGTGACAGCAGGTTGGCGCTCGCCCTTTGAAGGGCGAGACACTGAATTCACGAGGCCGTCATCAGTCTTGGACGCTATGTGTGCCTATCTAGTCGGGTACCCTTTTGCGCCGGCTCGCTGTGCGTGTGTGTTTTGATTGGGTTTATTTTGTAATGCAGCCCCGCACACGTCTCCAGTGACCGCGTGTTACTTTCTCCCTCCATCAGTATTGACCTTCACGACGGCCACATGTTGCTGTTGCCTGTGCAACTGAGCCCGCCTGTCAGAATGGGCCCGAGCCACAGATGCACCTAAGTAATTCTGGAGGACATTGCAGTAGACTTGCACCCTGAGCACTCTAGTGTAAATGCAAACCCTGAATATTCTTGCAAAGCGGCGTGGAGTTCCGGCAGATGTTAACTACGCTTGAGGCGGTGTCTACAAGAGACAAGAGCATGGGTTTGTGGTCGAGTTGCAGGGTTATTACTCAGCCGAGAGACACGTTGTTGGGGCTGTGCCAAGACATCATGATTTACCTATGCCTTTTACAAAGGAGCAAAGTGCCCCAGCTACATGGCCTTGGCTTCAGCCACCTGGAAGTACTTTCTGTTTGTGGCTGCCAGCACCGAGGATCGATGCACCAGTGTCCCGCCAGTCTGCGGTTTGTCTTATATTTCACAGCCGCTTGACCGTTTGCACTGCACCAGCGGCTGCCACCAGCACAGCGGCGCTGCACATGTTGCGTGTCGCCGCTCGTGTCGGAATGTGCGCAGCCGCCCACGATGGCCCACAGCGCAGGCGGCTTGACTATAGCTGTCTCGTGTTGCGCTGTCGCCGTCGTTGCCGCCATCAGTGCCTGGTCCCTCGACCGGGCTCGCTGGTCTGCCCCTGTTACCGGTCTGCATCGTCGCGTCTTCACCGGAGTCTCCATCGCCGCATGCATCGCAGCGCCCACTGCTCGCGGGGCGCCGCTGGTCTGCCACGGACACATCTTCATCGCGCCTTGTACGCAGCGCCGCCAGTGCGCGACGGCACAATCGGCGTCCCGCAGGCGGGTCGGCGCCGTGAATCATGGACGGCTTCATCGCCGCTTGTACAGCAGCGCCGCCAGCGCGGCAGCCGCAGCGAGAGCGGCGCCCACAGTCAGCACCAGCGTCTGCTGCTGCCGGGAGGCCGCTGTCTGCAGCGCCGAGTTCAGCTCCATCTCCTTGTTCAGCTCCTCCTTCAGGAGTTCCACCTGCCGCACAATCAATGTGCACGTTGTTAAACACGAATTGACACATCCCATTCTTGAATCTGCACGGACACATTTCGTCGCATCTGCAGCGCCGGTTTCACCGCCATCTCCTCCTTCAGCTCCTCCTGCAACGCCGCCACCTGTCAAACAACATGTTTGATGAAGAGTCGCATTGGTCAGATGCGTTTTCCACTGCGTGTCCTGTGAATCATTGTCTTGTGACTCTTTGCCACAGCGTCTGCAGCGCCTCGCCTTCATCTCGCACCTACATCCATCTCCTTGTTCAGTTCCTCCTGAGCAGCTCCACCTGCCGCAGGTTGAACCATGAGACCGGTCAGACACGGATCTATCTCAGCAAGCGTTTGAACGGTCTGCATTTCAATCTGCATCTGCAGCGCCTTCGCCTTCATCTGCTTGTTCAGCTCCTCCCTTACCGCCGCCACCTGCCGCAGCATATGGAGTCGGAATGGGAAGGCGTCATGTGCTCCGAATCAGCCTCTGAACCGGTCTAAGCTCATGCTGCAGCTGTGTATCATGTCCGTTCCCTTGTTTCCGCCCCTCCTCCTGGGCCGCCACCTGCCACAGAAGGGATTTGGACTTGGTCGAGTGACCCTTTCGACTAGCCGAAGAAGCTCTGCAGCGCCGCGTTCACCTCCATTTCCTTGTTTCGGCTCCGCTTTCAGCACCGCCACCTGTCACGAAACGAGCTGGGACGTCATGTCATATACTACTGCTCGAATACATATTTCTTGGGGAACGCAAAGCGGCGACCCAGCTGGGACTAGGCCGCCTCTTAGACGTCAGATGTCTGCAAGCACGAGTTCAATCACTCGTAACTGTTGCCACAGCCGTCCCCAACGCAGCATTCACTTCGATCTATTTTGTCTCGAGCCTCCTTCAGAGCCGCCACCTGCCGCAGAAAAGACGAAGCCGCGGTAGGCAAATGCCATTTCCCACTATGCAATTTGGACCAGTCTCGACGTGCAACGCCACGTCTGCCGCACCGCCTTGAGATTGATCTCCTTGTCCAGCTGCTTCTTCCACGCCGCAACCTGCTGCAGCACAAGAGACAAAACCGCCATCCTTTCGTAAACGGCACCGAAGAGACAGACCCGCCATCCTTCAATCCTGGCTCTCAACGGCACTGAAAGCATACTCTTCCTTCACCTCCCTCTTCCGACGCAGCTCTGATGCCTGCTGTAGCACAGGAACTGACCCCGGTGCAGCTTGCAACTGCGGACGCCTTTCGAACCATTTCGCCCTCTGAGCACAGCCGACTGCGTCACCGCATTGCCAACGCCTGCTGCCATACAAAGGTTTCTAAAGAAGCCTCCTCCATGCTTCCATTGTCAGTTCGCAATCGGATCAACAATCTGGGGGCTGCCTCGCTGAGCGTGTCAGGTCAAGCCCCACGAGAGGCCACTGGCATTTGCAAGCGCCCGCAAGGCAGCATGCCCCAGCGGACGCAGCAATGGTGCTGTCACTGCAGCACGTCTTGCGCCAGGACACAGCCTGACTGCTTTGAATCGGGGTTGTGAGTAGCAGCAGCTCCTGCAGACGCGGTGGTGAGTCAATCCCGGACACTGCTTTCATGAGGGTTTCAGACACACAAGCGAGGGGCGCTCACCTGTGACGCCATGCGCTCGTTGTCCGACCGCAGCTTCTGCACCTCCTCGCCGTCCGGCTGCTGCGCCTCCTGCTGCTGCCCTTCTGGCTGCTGCGCCGCCTGGCCTGCAGCATCACGACAGGCGCGCCCGCGTCAGCCGTTGTGCACAGGCGGTGGCATGGCAACTGTGCGACGGCTTCGCGGGTGAGGTGACATGCAAACATGGCAAATTTGCATGCGTCTTCAGCTGGTGCTGTGCGGTGTACGGCTCATCCTGCGGTTGCCAGTGCCCACCTGCCGAAGAGGGTCCGGCGTCGCCTTCAGAGCCGTTGGGTCCGGATGCATCTGCGCTGCCGCCTCCCGATTTGACTGGCCTGCTTCCCATTGCTCCTGCTGTGCAGCTTTGGCACTTGCAAACCCCCAAAGTCCCACAACTTCCGGAACTTTGCTGAGCGCGCTTGTGCCGGCTGCGGATGGTGGCAGCCCCTCGAAACGTCAGAATGATGGTCAAAAGGCGGTTTGTGTAGTTGTGCAAGTGCGAAATCTTTCTTGACCCAGCTGCAAATTCGTCTCCGACTATTGCCACTGGAAGCTGAAGGGCAAGTTCGATCAGTCAAAACCCACCTGGCAACCTCGAAAGGACAAACCCCCTTCGATGTGATTCACCTCGCATGACTGCCCTTCAAAAGCCCTCGGACCAACTCATCTATGGGACTCTTCACTCACATCACCCGACATTGCATGAAATCCCACTCCGCTACTTGGCCAGTTAGTGCTGTGCACGGCCGGCGTTGGTGGCAGTGGAATCAACAGTATCTCAGGCTGCCAGCTGTCGGACAGTGCATCTGACCGCTGCCGGACCCTTAGCGTCGTGCAGCGCTGCCCAGCTGACCATCGTGCCGCCGCCTAACATTAACCGCTGATCGGAGTTACAACGGACGTGGGTCAATAATGAGTCTGCTGCCTGTTGCTCTGAGCTCGAGAGCTTAGCAGAGTGCTGGCAAAAATTGACGACAGACAGCTCGTGATTTTGTGTGCATGAGTTGTAGCACGCCGGAACGATGCGACATAGGATGTCAAGCTTCGAACTGTGCATGAGATGATGTGTGCTGCAATGCGCAGTGGCAGATATGTCGTATGCGCATCTTGTCCCTGAAGCCGTGCACGATAACTTTCAGTCCGCAGTTCCTCGTGCGTGCTGTCCGCCATCATCATATAGGTTTTGCAAGCCTTGCAATCCAGTACTTGCTAAACCTTCAATGTCGAGTTCCTAAATATGCCACTTGTTTTGCCACTTATTGTGCATGGCGGCGGCCGGCATTGAACAAAAATGCACTTATTGTTTCTGCTACCGCCTTGGCTGCATAATTAGAGTTCATTCGCCGAACGCAACACGGCGTGTTGCGACGACATGCAGCAATAGCAACAGAAATGTCGATTTCGTGGAAATATTGTCTTTACACGGTGCAGGCCAATGCATCGGAGTTCCTGTCCGGCGATTTTGGGTAATTGAACGTCATTGGTTTGGTAATTGGAAACCAGACTTATATGAGGTTGCTGTTCGACTGCCGCAGCGGCAGGGAATTCCGGCAAAGCGTGCTGCCTGCCTCTAACCGCTGCAATGTAACGCCACCACCCTGCCCCAGGTGCTACCTGACAATGAGAATGTGATCGCAATAGGGTTCACCTCAGTCTTGGTCTGATGTGATTCGATTAAATCTTGCGTGTCGTCTCCGCTGAACCCTTGTTGTACCCTGTCCCCGACGGGCAAATCACCAGCGGAAAACCACACCAGCGTCGGTCCACCGGGGCAGCTTTGACTATGATGCTGCCACCATAGTAGCGCCTGCAGTAAACCACTACAATATCACGACAGACCCCTGTAGAGGAACAAATGACGATGCAGCTGCTGACCTGCCGCCAAGGAAGCCGCCGCCGCTCCGATCTGGCATAATTAACACGTGGCAAGCTCTTTCCGGTTCTGACGTGGTGCGTCAACACGTGCCAGCCGGCATCTACGACCGAGTAATACGCTGTAAATGCCAGCAAGGGCGCTGATTACGCGTGCAGGTGAGTAAGCTGACGTTGCTGGTCTCGATAGTCCCAGCCCGATCGAGAACAGCATTCTGATGGTTTGCGCTACGACAACTCGCACTTGCACTGCGCCCCATACCACAAGCCTTCATCATGTCCCGCTCCGTCGCGCTGTTCGCTCTGGTGCTGTGCACGGCGGTTTGGTCGGCGGCAGCTCAGGCCGGGCCCCCAGTTGGTAACGACGAGCCAGTTCCAGTATGACAATTGAAGAGACCATAATGGAACATCAACATGCCGCATGCTTCAAAAATTGCCACCCGCAAGTCTGCAACCTGAACCCATCTGAAACCTCGGTGTGTCGTCTAGGTAATGGTGGACCATTCGCTGGCTTTGGCAACGCGGATGTGACCTTCGTGCCGCCCTCCAACATCACAACGATGAACTCGGTGACGACAGACATGGCCGCAGGCCTCAAAAGTGAGTCCATCTCCACGACTAGGTCTCTCTGGCTTGCAAAACTTCAACGGACTCACAGACTCCTCGCGCGAGCCCCGTCGCTCGTGCACAGTTCCAGCATCGCCTGTTTTCTGGTGCTGCAATGCTGCTGTTCGGACTAATCTGCGCCACAGTTTGCTGATGCGACATGCTGGTCCGTCCATGCAAACCAGAATGCTCAGCTGGATCCCAGCAAGAATGGAAAGGATACCCTTCATGCTTCATGCTGCACAGTGGCTGGTAGAATGTGCACATGCCATCAGAGGAGGATTTAGCATACTGTATGCGCCGCTGCCGCCGCCGCAGCGCGGCCCCGCGGCGGCAGCCAGCGGTTGCTCGCACCAAGAGACCCATCGAGGATGCAACGAGGACAGTCATAATGAGATCGGGCTTGACGAACGGGATTCTTCATCAGCCTCTTGAGACTTTAGCTGATGGTGATTCAGAGAAGCAGGTGCTGACGAAGTGCGCTATGTGTGCTTGCGCAGCGGCGGACCTGACGCAGATCATCTTCTCGCTGCAGCCGTGCACGCACTTCGCGCCCCACACCCAGTGAGTGCCATGCTTCGGAGTGCTTGCCTGTCTGGTGCAGTCCTGCAGTACTGGGCCTTGTGATGAGTAGCATGAGAAAACATGCTGCGTTTGTGCGGTGCACGCTCAGTGTGCCGGCATGATGCCTGCCACAGGTGCATGAATTGCTTGGGATGCTTTATCGCCACACACAGCAAGGCAGTACCCGACGTTGCTCACTCCTGAGCATCTGACTTCGTTTGCATCGCAGTCCCAACGGAACGGAGGTCCTGACAGGCGTTCTAGGAGCGATGAACGCGTTTGTCCTCGTCAACGGCAACCTGTTCGCCCAGTCGTTGGGGCAGTTCAACACCATCATCTTCCCCCAGGTGTCGCCCTGAAATTATGCTTAAGCGACTCCGGGCTTCGTTGCACGGTACCCTGCTGACAGCGGGTGGTTTCACGACCACCGTCATACCTTTTGGTGGCATTTCCTTGTACATGCGTCAGAGTGTGGGTGTACCTCTCCCCTCCTGCATTGGCGCACAACCAGTCTGTCGAACGACAGGCATGCTGCCTCAGCTGCAGAGCTGCACATGCTGGCCGTGCCTGCAAAACCGCCGATTGATGCCTGAACGAGTGTGCGTGAATTGGCAGCGCCCACCTGCGCGATCCTGCAATCTGAGCTGTCACGTTTCTGAATCAGGATACAGTACATTTCTACTTTAATAATCGATGCGAGCAGGCGCGTGTTTCATGCAACACTGGCCCTGCACAGGCGGCCTGAACCCCTGCTCACCTGAGCTATGTCAAATTTTCGAAGCTGATCAACCGGCCTTCAATCATCCTCGATACATTTTACAGCAGGCTTCCTTCAGCATCAGGAAGTGGTGACCCTGATTTTTGGTCCGTGCAGGCCGTCGCGCAGGCCAGCCTCAACTCTGCCATGCCGGGTGCATTTGCCCTCTACTATTTTTTAATCAAATTTTAATGAAAGATTGTCTGCAGACAATCTTTCTGTTGTTAGCTGTTAGTAAACGCTGTTACGCTGTTAGTAAACAGCTGTCAGTAAACGCTGCACGGTCTGATTGAAAAATTTTACCACGCAAAATTTTCAGTCTTTGCTGATCTGCTGCCTCGTTCCGCTGCCCTGTGTCTGGCCATTGCCTAGCATCGCAGTCTGCCTATCCTAGGTACCTGTTGTCGCAATCCTCCTGTGCAGGTGCATTCTTCTTCTACAACCTGCCGCCGCAGCTGCTGGCGGGCCATCCGACCGTAGCCGCAGTGCAGACGCTGATTTCATCGCAGCAGTCCAATGCCACAACGGACCCAACGCGCCTGTTCCAGACGCTCACCAACGACTGCGCCGTTCGATGTGGTGAGTCGTTGTTTGCAGCGACTCTGACAACGAACCTCATTACTAGCCATGCCGGAGTCGGCACCGACAGCTCTCAGATGAGCAGCATGTGAGTGGCGACGCGCCCAGCTCAGCAGTCGGAAAACACAGTGGTGATATCGTCTTGGTGCTCACACAGAGGATTTGGGCCGCCTGTGTGCGAGCTGTAGCTGTCGGAACATGCTTGCGCACTCGCGTCTGGCAGAGGCGATGCGGATTTCAGATTGGTTCAACTTCTCATCACAAGTTCATCAGCAGAATGCAGTTTGATGTGACAACTGCTGATGTCATCTGTTGTGCACAATCGTGCAGGCCTGGCACCCGCCCCGGAATCTGGCAGCGGCGCGTCAGCCGGTGCGGCGGCGTCTGCAGGCGAGTGCAAGCACACATGCGTGGCTGTGCATAATCTGTGAGGTGCTGCAGAAGCTGCTTTGCCTGGTTGCGATGACGTGGTGAATGCTGGTTCTAGTGGCACGGCCAGCACTTCGACGGTTCCAACTGCTGTGCTGCAGCAGGCCGCCGTCTGCGGAGCGCCGCACAGTGAGTCTCCAGCAGTCTCCAGCCTGCTGCAGCAGGCAGCAGCAGCCACGGCTTCTACGGAGCGCCGGCTGGCTGCCTGGCTTGCTGCAGGCTGCAAGTGCCGCGACGTGCACGACCTAAACCCTAATGGCCTGGTCTCGCCAGGACTCGCCCCCAATGCACGCGATGATGTCGCAGCAGGGAATTTGATGTTGCAGTTCTAGGTAGACGACGCGCCGTCAGCCCAGGAAGTTTGCTATTGTACCGGTTTCATTTTTCGCACCAGTAGGTGCTCGCGTTGTTCAGCCAGCAGTTATGGAATCTGTCCACATGATGTAACGAGTCGGCATCCAATGGCGGCATCGCGTTGACGTTCTACATGCACCTCAGACTCCACGCATTTCAGCCTTCTGGGTCCTGGACGCCTTCTGCTGAAGCACATGCGACTGCTGAAGCACAAGGCAGAACGAGTCAGGCCTGCAAAACGCCTCCAGCTGCGAGGCGCCAACCCGGACCTCACACGAGGTCTTGTCCTCTGGCTGCCACAGCTTCCGCGCCGAGGCAGCTGGCGGCGTGCCGCGGCAGCTGGCGGCCGCGCCGCGGCAGCTGGCGGCCGCTCTATTCAGGAACGAGCAGCTCCGTCCCGCAGTCTCCATTCACTTCAGAGCGTGTTGTTCCTCCAGGCATCGCTGTGGGGCATTGCCGCCGACTGAGTTTTCGCGATCGGCGGCCGTCAGTGCGGCGGCCGTGGCTCATACTGGTGCGTCATTACTCATCCCCCCGGCGGCCCTGACGCGCGCTCGGGCGACGACGGCCGCGCCGGCGGCCTGCGGCGAGGCGGTCGCGGCAATCTCGCTGGCAAGTTTGCAGTCAGTAGGAGGTCTCGGGCAGGCGGCCTTGGGCGCGCAGCCGCTGGCGCGACCGCGAGTCGGCAGGCTGCCGCGCTGGCGGCGCGTCCTCCTCGTCCCAGCCGTCGGCGCGCATGCCGCCGGCGCCGTACCGCGGCTGCGGCTCAGGCTGCAAGCGCAGTGAAGACCGTCACAGCATTGTTGAGATCAAATTGAAAACAATGGCGAGTCTTGTCGTCCCAGCCGCCGGCGCGCATGCCGCCGGCGCCGTACCGCGGCTGCAAATGCAGTGGAAAGTGTTGAAGAGTCGTTGGATATTACATCTGATTGGCGACTGGTGCGCATCGTCCCAGCCGCCGGCGTGCATGCCGCCGCTGCCGTACCGCGGCTGCGGCTGCCAACAGAACAAGTCGAAGAGTGTCTGCAATCCTGGTGGGTTGACGTGGAAATGGGGTGTTGATCAGCCGACTCATGCTGCCGCTGCCGCAAAAAGCACGAATGACGACACATCCACAGGTGCTGCAAGTGTGCGGAGGGGCAGTTTTCAGCCCTGAACCGTCTTGCATGGCTGTTTTGAGTGTGGTATGCTCACCTCTTGGTACGGGTCTTCGTATTGCTCCTGCGCCGGCCCCTCGTATTCCATTTCTTGCCACTGCTCCTGAGGTCTCGGCTGCCGCTGCTGTTGCTGCTGCGGGCGGCCGACGGCAGAGCCCGCCCTGCCCCCACGGCCGCCGAAGCTGCCGCCGCCGCCGCCAAAGGCACCGCCCCCGCCACCGAAGTTGCCGCCGCCGCCCCCAAAGTTGCCGCCGCCGCCGCTGCCGCCACTGGTGTTGTACTGCACACCGCCGCCGCCGCCGCCGCGCTGGCCGCGAGCCCAGCTGCGCCGCGGGTTGCCGAGCTCCAGCGGCACGCCTGGCGCGTTCTTTGGCAGGATCCCGGCGGCCGCGGCTGCGGGCCATCGGGCATGAATCCTCCATGTTCTGATGAATGTGTGCCAGCCAGCCGAGTGAACCAGCTGTGTAATGCGCACGACATTGTGGCTTTGAAGTGCAGTGCAGACCGATATGGGCTCTGACGCACGTTTGCCTTTGAGATGTTTGACTTTGAGATGTTTGACTTTGAGATGTTTGACTTTGAAACTGCAAAGCCAGCGGCAGCGCACCAGCGGTGTTGGATGCTGCGCTGGCGGCGGCGGCCTCGGGGTTGGTGAACGCCTGCAGCACCAGCGGCCCGCGCGCTGCGGCTTGAGGCCCTTTTGCTGACAGCCTCTGCATGCAGACACAGTAATGTGAATTCATCAGAGGGCGATGACAAATGATGATGTCACAATTCAGAATCGAGCGCCTGCACCCAAGGCAGCCGCCTGCGACCCCCGTGCTGCCGGCCTCTGCAAGTGCGCAAAGGGGTCGGTTGGGTTTAGGGTTTAGGGATTAGGGGATGCATGACTGGATGACGATTCCCTGGAGAAAAGTCTGCACATGCAGCTGGGTCTCAACAGCAGGCGAAAAATTGTCATCAAGCCCAGGAGAACGATGAATCATGCTGTGCTGGGGCCACGGCACAGCACGCGGCCGTTGGACGTAAGCCACTGGATCCGTAGCAACACCGCGGAATCAGATTTAGGGTTTTTATCATCTGGAAAACTGGCATTTGACTCGGCTGTCCAAAGGCCAAGCACACCACGCCGTCCTCGAAGCGGTGCAGCGAGCGGCCATTGAAGACGAGCCACCGGCTCTCGCAGAGCGGAGCATCAGGACACATAATGCAATTCTATTGTTCAGACAACAACTGCCATGAAGTCCAAAAGCCGCACCATGCCGTCCTCGAAGCGGTACAGCGACCGGCCGTCTGACACCAGCCACTGGCTCTCAGAGGGCGGCCCCATGTCTGGCGCCGACACCTTGACGCCGACGGGCGCCAGCACGTCGTTGAACGATTTGAGAGTCGTCGCCTGCGGGCGCAAATTCCATGTCATGCAATTCGCAAAAGGAGAAATTGCAAGGTCCGAAACCGACACCTTGCCGCCTAATGGCACCAGCACATCTTTGAACGACTTCACCGCAGTGGTCTAGTCTATACGACACAACGATAGTTGTCTGTGTGGAGACGTTCAAGGTCTCGACCAGCATCACGGTCAAATTGACGTCACAGGTGCCAGCACATCATCGATTGACATCAGCGTGGTGGCCATTAGGAAACTGGTGCAAACATCGGCAGGAGTCCCAAATGCCCCGACTCTAGGCATTTGCAGGATGAAAAATGTGCATTGGAATGATTGGCACCGTGTGGAAGCCCCCCGAGGTGAGCGTGATCTCCCCCTGTGCTGTTATCTGCGCAGCAGCAGAGACCGGCAACGTCAGCTCCCAGCACGATGCTTTGCGCGTGACTCCGGGCGAGGCTTGCAAGGTGATTATCTGCGAATGGCGTCATACCGAGCCACCAAGCCCAATGTCGTGCCATGATCGCAAGCAGTGCTGTTGAGAAGAGGCTCCACACTGTCAACTCGCACTGTCAACAAAGCGAATCACGATGTCAGCGATGTGTATGTCAACGATGGGACTGTCATCCGAAACAACGGGAATCCCGAAAGCGCACCCTGATGATGGTGGTCTGGTAGTACACCGCCACCACGTCGCCCTTCTCCTCGTCGACGAAGCACTGCAGGTACTGCAGCAGCGGGCAAACAGAGCTTCAATCCAACTGCAAATGTTCCACAAAGATGGTGTCAGACAGGCCCCGTGGTGGTTGGAGCTTTTGCTTCAATTGGCAGCTTGTTTGTGGTCAGCGCTTTTGCTTCCATTTGAGGCCTCCACACTATATCTGTCTGGGACGGGATGTAGTCCAGGTTAGGGTTTAGGGTTAGGCGCCTGAAGCAGTGACTCGCATGTGCAGCAGGTTTGTGCATGCTGCCTGCAGCTGTTGCCGCCTTTGCCACTGGGCCTGTGCTGGCGCAGAGCTCGTGCCTCTTGCAGGCCGCACACGGGCAGATTCAGAAGAAAACGGCAGTTCAGAACGCAACATGATGAAACAAGCCAGAGCAAGCCCACCTTTCGGTAGGCATACGGGTTGTTGTTGCGCTGTTGCCCCTCCTGCTGTCCCCCGCCGCCGGCCCCCCGCTGACCGCTGCCAAACTGGCCGCCGCCGCCGCGCTGCTGAAAGCCGCCGCTTCCGCCGCCGCGCCCGGGCTTGGACACGCCGCCTGCCGGCCCGAGGCCCCGACCGCCGTGCCTGCCGCCTGCGAGCCTGCCGCCTGTGAGGAGCAGCAGGGCTTGAGAGCGACAGCATATGCGCTGCTTTAAAACAAGGCGAGCGCCTGGACGGTTACTCGGCATGGACAGCTCTGCAGCGGCGCTGCTGCCTCAAGACCGGCAGTTGGTCAGTCGCCAGTGCTGTAGAAGAGGCTGATGTGGCAACACAGCTGTCTCAGTATAGCAGTGGGGCAAGCATAAGCACCTGGGCCGCGCTGCTGGAAGTGGCTGCCGCCACCCTGCTGAAAGCCTCCGCGACCGCTAAAGCCACGGCCTGCGCCGCCGGCGACACCACGCCCGGTTTGCCTCTGCATTGAGGGCATGACCTTGAGGTGAGTGACCGCCCTAAATAACCGCTTCACATTGCTGTTCCAACGCTGCAGATGGGGACGCTGCCGTCGCGCATGGCAAGATCGTGTCAGCGGGGGCGCTTCTGTGTATGTTGCCATGACCGCGAGGCATGATGTCTGGTCAGGGACGAGACTGTGGTAGCGTTCGCAGTGCAGGTGTCTCTATGTCTCCTACCTGTCTAGTCTTCTTCTGTATCAGAGCATCTAGGCTGAGAAACAGTCCTTCGGGCGCCGTGGTGTCGTCCATAACACCTAGAGGATCCAGCAAGTGGTGTTTCTTGAGGCCGCTGCTGCGTACTTCCGGGACAAGTTCACGTGGTGATCGAGTCACAGGGCGCAGGCTGGGCGGCGCTCAATGGAGGGACAAAACCAGCAGGAGTGCCGCAGTCGTTTCCTCGGCGTGTGACATGAGCTTGTGCTCGCTGGCGCAAACTTAAGAAAGTTGTCCTGATGAGGAGGTAGGACGCAGCATCGCAACCCCAGCTGCTTCCTGTACCACTGATCGCGCACAGAAGCTACACTGTGTGCATTTCCAACCCTGATGCGTGCAGATTCGAGCTGTGTTGTGGTCGGAGCCATCTGCAGCTCACATTGCATTGGGCGGGGCCGTCAGCAGGCAGCCGCGGCCACAGATCGAATTAGGGCAGCCAGTGGGAATTTTGCGACAGCACACACGTCGCCATGAGGGGCTTTGGCCTGGCGCGGCTCGCAGGACTGGGAAGCAAATTCCTTGAAACATGTGCCAAGGATGCCGGGCGGGCGATGTCGACGTCGGCGTCGAATGATGTTGCCGCGGTTTTGGCCGAGAAAATCCCGGAACAGCAGGCGAGCTCTGTCGCAAGGAACTAGAAGGCACTATGTGTCGAAAGTCGTCATGCTTGTACATGGTTGTCCGACACACTTCGGAACAGCCTGTCTCGTGTGGATCCATGCGGACATGCAGACGTGCATGAATCCTAGTTCCCAACGCTGCAATCATTGGGGACGTGTTGTCGGGTGGCATGACACCTCTTACTCGCGCTGCTGTCATTGCGAAGGCACCGCCATTCAGTACGAACCTGCCCTGACGGCACGTTGCCGCCCTGCAGGACCGTTTGAAGAAGCTGCGCGCCTCCAAGGGCAAGTCGGAGCTGGGCAAGGTCACCGTGGAGCAGGTCATCGGGGGCATGCGCGGCATCCCGGTGAGCGGTCCACGGCACCGCTGCATCATCGAATCCCAATCTGTCCAAACCAGTGATGCTGCGGTTCGCACGGCTGCTTTGTCGCTTTCTACGTGATGGCTTGGTGGCGGTGGATGCCGGCGTGGCAGGGCCATGTGCACTTGACGTGTGCACGCGCTATGTGGCATGGCGCGCTGTGATGTCGAATGGAGGACTGCCCCATTGGGCGATCTGCACAATGTCTAAGGAAGCGTGCGCGCGCGGCGCAGGGGCTGCTGTGGGAGACGTCGCTGCTGGACGCGGAGGAGGGCATCCGCTTTCGCGGTTACAGCATCCCCGAGCTGCAGGTGCTGTGGCAATTTTGACGGCAAACATGCCTGCATGCGATGCGTCGGCTTGCGTCCCCTAGATTCAAGAGGTGCTGCATGCACGGCCTGGGGTGGAGCTGCGTGCGAATGTAAGCCTGACGCTGGCTGCATCGCACCTAACGACGAAAGTCGATCTTGTGATGCATCGCCTTTGGGCAGGATAACGAGGGTCGGGGGCACGTGCGCGGCGGCAGCGCTGTGATGCTGTGGTGCGCTCATGCTTTGAGATCGTGCAAGCGTCAAATCAGTGGTGTTTGTGCTGCTGCAGGAGAAGCTGCCGGCGGCAAAACAGGGCGGCGAGCCGCTGCCGGAGGGCCTCATGTGGCTGCTTCTCACGGGCGAGGTGCGCGTTGTGGCTCATGCAAGAGTGCGGCGCTGGCGCCGCTTTGAAGTTTGCCAAAAGCAGCTGCAAGCACATGTGTGTCGCAAGCCTGGGAGCATGCTGTGCTGTGCCGAAGTCCGCGCGCGCAGCAGGTGACGGCACTGAGCTGGGAGCTACGCTGCCGTGCTGCTCTGGCATGTGGTGCTGCTCTGCTATGCAGATCATCCTTTCGTGCAGCTCACTTCTGAACCGTCACGACATGTGCGCCCTCCTGTGCATATGCCCAACGCGCAGCGGGGGGCAGGCTCAGCGGGGATCTCGGAACGTGCGGCGCTTTGCAAATCGTCACATTTAGCTTTGGAATTTCAAAGAAGTGTTCTTGCCGGTGCAGATCCCCAGCGAGCAGCGGTCACGGAGCTGAGTGGGAGCTGCGCTGCTGGACGTTGCTGCCGTTTCTGACTACACGAAGTCAGAAGCTCACTTTGAAACCTGCAAAGCTCATCCGCGCTTCCTCGCAGATCCCCAGCGCGCAGCAGGTGGCGGAGCTCAGTGGGGAGCTCCGGTCGCGGGCGGCGGTGCCGCCGCACATCGCCAAGGTGCTGGCGGCGTTGCCGCCGGACACACACCCCATGACGCAGCTGTCCACCGCTGTGCTGGCGCTGCAGGCAGGTTCATGCTGACCTCACAAACCTGAACTTGTCGCAAGCAGAATGCCCAGTAGTCTGCCAACGTGCTGGCGGCGTTGCCGCCCGGCACAAACCTCTATCGTCGGCGCAGCCGTCCACGGCGGTGCTGGCGCTGCAGGCAAGTTCATTTATGTTCACCTCGTATCCAGCCGTAAATACCCAGAAGCCGTATTGGTGTCAGCCAAGTCGCTGGCGGCACGGCCACCCGTTCCGCACGCTATGTCATGGCGAGTGATCTCCTCACAAGTTCCGTGACTGGCCTAAACCCTAAACCCGCCGTCATGGTATGCCACCGCCATTACGGGGACTGCCATGCCGCAGCGGCGCTGCTGCTGCACCTGACAGCCGACGGACAGGGCCGCGCGGCCATGCTGTCCTGTTCAGTTCTATGTGAAACACTGGACGAGACAGCGTGGTCGTGCACTTCTGTGGCATAGGTCGAAGTCAAATTCCATCATCCAGTGCAGCCTGGAGACCTACCCTCCAATCGGCAGCGTGCCGCAAAGAGCTGCTGCTGCACAAGCCTGCTCTGCCTTCATCGGTTTACCACGCCAGCTACCATGCTAGCTGCCGGGGGTCCCCCCTAAATCTCCTCCAAGGGCGACACAAGCCATGCAGCCGGAATCTGAACACACCCATGCAGTTCTCCTACATTCAGAGCTTCACGTACATTGCGCAGCCAACGAGCGAGTTTGCTGCGGCCTACTCCAAGGGCATCCGCAAGACCGAGTACTGGCGCCCAGTACTGGAGGACTCCATGAACCTCATCGCCAAGCTCCCCGGGTAAATGCCAGTGCGCTATTGGAATTAGCCTCATTTCGTTCCTGCCTCTTCTAGTTTGCTAGCTACAGTCTTGATCTTGGTCGAGATCTCCTCATCTGATTCGATGTGACACTGATTGCACATCCGTGCCGCAGCATCATGATTCACGCCTACAGCCCAATCACGGACTGTGTGCTGTACAAGCTGCGTTCCCACTGTTGCTCGCTCTGCAAGCCATCCAGAGAATCGCTTGTTCTTGCCGCAGCGGCTCGCATCTACTGGACTGCCCCGCACCCGCATCGTACTGATCTGCGCTCACCTATCCACGGCGTGTGACGGTGTAAGCTGCCTCCTCGTATCTTGCCGACAGCTTCTTTCTATGCTTGTCGCAGCATTGCGGCGCACATCTATCGGTCAACCTACCATTCCGACGCAGCAAAGGAGGCGGACCCATCACTCGACTGGGCCGCCAACCTGTCGCACATGATGGGTAAGTGGGCGCCCTGGCGATGATGACTGTTTAGGGTTTAGGGTTCAGGTTTTAGGGACACTGCTGGCAATTCACGTCATGGGCTGTGATGCGTCAAGGGATGCGGAACGCCTGCTGTGCCGCCAAGCCAGCCTGGCACGGCGAGGTTTGAGGTGCATTGCGTGCGGTGTCTGCCTGCAGATGTAGGCGTGAACCTCGGGTTCAAGGTCTGTGGCAGCTGAACCCTAAACCCTCCTGTGTCAGGGCGCCCACTGCGCCGGCTGAGTCCCTAAACCCTAAACCTCTGCATTCTGTCCGCGACGCCTCGACGCCTAGCCGTGAATATGGGGTGGATTGACTTGACGGCCCTGCCCGCAGGCTTTGAGGACGAGGGCGCCAGGGAGATGATGCGGCTGTACCAGACCATCCACACCGACCACGAGGTGGGACGCCCTGTTGACCCTTTTTGAGTCGATAAAAAAAATCTACTATTTTAGATAAAATAAATACTTTTCTTAAAAAATACAAGTTCTTTTGAGTCAGTGAGTCCACTGCAAAGCTGGGGCCATGTTGCAAAAGCTGCACAGCATCCAGCAGCAAAATATGACGGAGACACAAAGCAGCTGCACAGCCATGCCACAAGCGCCGCTGCCGCAACGTGCTCGTTGTTGTGGCACACGCCACTGCTATGTGTCGTTGCATGTGCAGACCTGCCCGGGGGCCGCATTCGACACTCCCTATTGCAGGCCGTTTGTTCCACTGGCCGCGGGAATGTCCCAATGTAAACCACGCACGCCCCGCCGGCGCCGCGTGCTCTGCACTGTGCGCCTGCGGAACGGGTGGACGCCCGCGCACCTGGCGGCGGGGTGTGTATTCCTCTGAATTCAGCACTGTCCATCGGTCTTGGCACCTCAGCCATTCTCTGCAAACCGCAGGGCGGCAACGTGAGCGCGCACGCGACGCACCTGGTGGGTTCCGCGCTGAGCGACCCCTACTACTCCTTCTCCGCTGGGCTCAACGGCCTGGCGGGCCCCCTGCACGGCCTGGCCAACCAGGAGGTCCTGCGCTGGCTGATGGACGTCAAGGCCGAGGTGTGCACGGACGGTGTCCGTATTCTCAGACTCTAAACGACCAGGTACCGACCCCGTTTTTGGGCATGCTCCAAGAGGGGCATGAGCCGGCCCGGCCAGGAGGTGCTGCGCTGGGCTCATGGACGTCCAGCCCGAGGCGAGCATGCCTGCAGTTTCGAAGCATGTTCAACATCGCCCACTTGAAATTAAAGCCTCAGCCCTTATTGCAGATGTATGTAATCTTCTTCAAACACTTTCCCCTTTTCTATTATATCAGAAAAAATGCAAAAAGAAAAACTATGTCGCTCCAGCCAGGATGTCCTGTGACGCAGCTGGGCGGCAATCCGAGCAAGGATGACGTCACGCCAGTCGTCAGGGAGACGCTGCCCATTGGGCTTCGATGGGTGTGCATGTCATGCCAAATCGACCACAAGTCGGACCTGAATCCTGCCCTTCCTGCCCCTGCAGCTGGGAGACGACCCGAGCAAGGAGGATGTGAAGATCTTCACGGAGAAGACGCTGTCCAGCGGCAAGGTGGTGCCCGGCTTCGGCCACGCCGTCCTGCGCAAGACGGTGAGAACCAAGCCCAATTGCTTGCAGCACCCTTCCAGGGCATTCCAGGGCGTCAACACTTTGCCAGGGTGACCCAGCCCCGCCCTTCCCCGCCATGTGCTGCATTTGCTGGAGACAGCGCAAAAGGTTTGGCCGGTTAAAACCACCGCTGCCGCCATGCCGGTTGATGCCAGACGCCGCCGAGTTGCCAGCGGGACACTGCGGCGGCCAATCGAACAAACCCTAAATCTGTGAAACGAAGCAACGCAGGACCCGCGGTACATGGCGCAGCGCGTCTTTGCGCAGAAGCACCTGCCGGACGACCCGCTGTTCAAGCTGGTGTCGCTGTTCTACGAGGTAGTTCCCCCAGTGCTCACCGCGGGCGGCAAGGTGCGCCGTCCTGAAAGTCACATCCATTCTTGCTCTTCGTGCCGCTGCAGAGGTCAGCCTGACGCAGCCGAACCGAGTGGTGGACCGCTGCCGCCACAAGACGAAGCAAGCCTGCAGCTAGCTTGCTAGCAAAGGCTATTTAAGCCAGTAATAAAAACCCTTTTACGAATTGGAATTCTCGTTAGAAGACCATTGTCAATGGGGATAGCAGGAGCGCTTGCACTTGGGCAGGAATAACTAATTATATTTATGTTTATTATTACTGCAAAGGAAAGGACCGCGTGCGCTTCATACCAGCTGCCATGCTGGCGCCGCGCCTCGGTTGCTGTCTGTGACGGGTCGAAGCACTCGCGGGATCCCAAACTCGCCGCCCCTAAACCCTAAACCGCTAGAACAGCTGGAAGCGCGTCCTGTGCTGCCGCAAGCCCCACGACAGATGTCCCAAGTCAGCACTCTGTGCTGAACATGCTGACTTTTATTCTTATTAATAATTTATGTTTTTTGAGAACGCCTGGACAGGTGAAGAACCCGTGGCCCAACGTGGACGCGCATTCAGGGGTGCTGCTGCAGTATTACGGCATGAAGGAGGCCAACTTCTACACCGTGCTCTTTGGCGTGTCACGCGCCATCGGCGTCCTGTCTCAGGCGCGGACATCTGCACAATGACGTCTTTCTCGGAAGAATACTGACACCGTACTCTTTTTGCGTCTCCTGCGCCATCGGCGTCCTGTCCCAGGTTCAACTCTCAGCAGTTTCCAATAAACTGCCACACATTCTCTTGCATGCATGCTTGCCATTGGCGTCATCAAAACCCTAAACCCTGCACCACTCCAAGCCCTTCAGAAACTGTCACTGCCCTTGCCATGTATGTTGTCATGTTGGAACGTCTCCGTTGACGTATTGCCAGCTCGCTCTCCGATGTCTGTGCATGGCAGCTGCTGCGCAGCTGCTCACGTTGTGCCGCCAAATGTGGTCGTTGGGGCCTGCCCTGGGGTGAATTGCGGCGTTATTCGGCACAAGGCCTCCAAAGCTCACGCTGCAAGCATGCAGGTGTCCTTCGCATGCCATCAGGAAACTTCGATTGCGGAAGGGGCGATGAGCAGGCAGACTTTGTCCGTTTTTGCCGTCGACAGGGCGTCTGGAGCCGTGCCCTGGGTTTACCTATCGAGAGACCAAAATCGATGACGATGACGTGGATCGAGGAGCACGTCAAGTGAGAGCACAGCTGCTGCTGCTGCTCGAGCCATCTGAAGACGAGCCAGCGCAAGCGGCGATTGCCAGATCCGCATTGACAGATCCGCAATTGACAGATCCACAGTGCACCGCCTGCGTCGCCGCCGACCTGGCGACGAATGCCGACCAGCAGCCATGCAGCCAGGGTTTAAGGATTGTGCTGACGAGAAGAAGCAGGCTGGCCACACGAGGTCTGAGCAATGCCGACGCGGCGTTGTGAGTGCTGCTGCCGCAGTTTGCCGCCTGTCGCTGTGCAGCAGGCCGCCGCACCTGCTGGTGCCGGAGCCACCACTGGCGTGTTGCGATGCAATATGTAGGTTCAATAAGTGGATGCAAAGGTTGAGGACACGGTAGAATGTTGTGGTGTGTACAGAGCGTCGCGAGCTGTCCTCCGGGATCGAGACGCTTCGTCAGGCAGGGAGGCGAGTAGGGTTTCGAGTGGCTGGCTGACAATTTTCTTTGGAACTGAAACTTCATGTCGATGTACCACTCTAGGAGCACCCACGCGACGCATTACATGCACGATGAAACGCGAGTGGTTCCCTATGCTGTCAGCGTTATACACAAGCGGTCGTGGGTACACGAAAGTGTCAACCGCCGCCGCTGCGGAGCCAAAGTTTTTTTTGCTGTATTGCAGAAAGACAGTAATCCCAGAGACTAGTTTGCAACGCGTCAAGACTAACTTAGTGCGCAAAGTTCATTCACGGTAATCGGATGAGTGCTTCAAGAGCAGACTTTAACTCTGCTGAGTGACGCTGACAGTGCTTGATTCAAGTCATGTGGCACTCCTGGTTCGCGCGCTTGCCATCTGCAAGGACTTTGGCAGCCTCTGCCACACCATCACAAACTCCATGGGCATCTCATTTAGTCCGAGGGCCGAGGCACTGCGGTGTGCCGCATCCGCCAGCAGCAGACGCTGTGGCGCATTGGCGTCAATCACCGCATCTGGAAGTTGAGGGTCTGCGAGGGACCGGGACAGAATGTCAAGCCTCACATTCGCCGCATTGACACCCGCTGCAGAGGCGCTTCCGTGCCACCGCTTTGCAGTGCCCACAACACCGGCAGAGTCAGAAAACAACAGCAGGGTGCCGAGTTCCAGCATCAACAGGTTCACAGGCATCTCCACATGGATCAGTATGCAGGATGCAGGGATTGGTTAAGCACCACACACCTTCTGGGCGATGGCGGAGATCATGGCGAAGAAGCAGGCAAAGCCCGCCAGGATGAGCACTATCCAGCCGCGCATGCTGTACCTGTTTGATCGAGATCATGGAAATCCTGAAGGTTTGGATTCGGGGCAAACACTCAGGCAATGGGGCAGGGGCAGCAATGGAATGGGTGCGCGTCCATGGCAGGCGCGCATCGTGTGGGGAACGGTAGGGTTTAGGGTTTAGGGTTCAGCCAAGGGCACTCACTTGTAGTTGAAGGTATCTGCAGCAGCGCATACATGAGGATTCAGGCCCAGAAGTCAACTCGCGGTACAGCAGTGATGATGCCATCGCAGTCGCCAAGTCGCGCAGTTACAGGTCGGGCGCTGCATGCCAACCGCGGCAAAGCAGGTGCAACCGAGTGTGACACAACCGGCCTCACCTTCCAGGAATTGTGGGACGGACTGGAGTGAGCCGTCGGTGAGCTCGATGAGGCGGTCGTTGAAGTCGCCCAGCTGCGTCACGATGATGCCGTACAGCGCCCAGGACACTGCGATAGATGTACATGAGAACTCTGTATAAAGTCAACATTGATCTAGTTCTCATGTATAGAGAACTCTGTAAACAGTCACCATATCGCAGTTTCAATGGCCAGCTGCTGGTCTGGCCAGCTGCGTCACATGACGCCGTACAGTGCCCAGGAAACTTTGGGTGAGTACACGACATGAAGCTCGTTGCACCGGGTTTGAGTGCAAATTGAATCGACGTGAGACAAGTCACAAGACGGCCTGCGTGACTTGGTCCGTGTTCAACGGATGCGATTTGGATGGGCGCGCACCTGGGTTGATGTAGTACATCCTGAAAGGACAGCAGGACACGGCTCAGTGCTAGTGTGTGTAGCATCAAGTCATCATCATCATCATCATCATCATCATCATCATTAAGCCAGATCATGCAGGGTGTCAGGGCTAGCCGGCAATGAATGTGCCAGCAAACCTAGAAGATTGAAGGCGCTTGGGCACTACAACGAAGGGCGCACCAGATCCACCAGCCGGGGATGGCGCTCGCTGGAATGATGAAGCCCGCCAACTGTGCAATGGCAGAACGCATGGATGTCAGTCAGGCGTCGTGGGTGGTGGCGCATCTGAACATTCAGAGCCGCACAGCAGCAGCGTATCCTGGCATTGCCTGGACAAATCTGCATGTGTCATGCGAGATAAGAAGTGCAGCGCACCAGGTTCCAGAAGCCGTAGAACGTAGAGGACAGGACATTGGCCACCGGCACGTTCGGCGTCAGCGAAACCGCCATCAGACCTGCAAAGCCGGTACATGGTGGTCGTAGTCTGTCACAAAGCTGGGCTTGCGGGGCTGAAAGTGCTGGTTGAGATGCCTGCTTGCTGGTATTTGTAGTGATGGGCCCGCCGTGGTCGCAGGCATTGGACGGCGGAGCATGCTGCGGCGCAGACAGGATGGGGCAGGGATGGCGTCGATGAATGCCGCACCGTAGGCAGTGAAGAGGACGAGCGTCAGAAAGGTGATGAGCCAGTACCAGGCAAACTTCACGAAGGTGATCTGGAAGCCTGAGGCAGGGAAAGGCAAGAATGAAAAGGCAAGAATGAAAGCATTAAGCCATAGAACGCTCTGGCACTGGCAAGTGGCGCAGAAGTGCTCATGTACCATCAGCCCGGGAGTCTCAGGAGATGGTGAGTTGTGCACGTGGCGCAGCAAGACATGTGTGCAGGTTGCACAGGACACGGGCTGCGGACGGTGGGCTGGCTTGAGCGCTGATCTGACAGGTGCGGGCATCAGTGGCAGCGCGGCACACCGATCATGAAGAAGGTGATGAGGCAGTACACAGAGACCTGCACGAAGTTGTACGGCAGCTCCACCACCAGCTGCACGCCGACAGCCACAACCACGGTTCAGTTCACGCCCAATGAAAGCAGAAGGAGGAGGACGGACCCCGTCTGAGCAGTCTCGCCGGTCAGGTTACCTGCACAAGAGCCCGACTGCGGCGCAGAGGACGCTGCAATGATGGAGTCGACGAAGGAAGCACCCGGGCCAGGTTCAAGGGCAGAGCGTTGCACATGCATTGGGACGTGGTGTCTCATAGGCCATCGGGCCTGTCAGGAAAGGGAACATCAGATCGGCACCTGGGCCAAGTTGAAGGGCAGCACACTGTACATTCCGGCGGCCTGCTCGCGGAAGAACACCGGCCGCTCAGCGCCAACCACCGGCTGCACCCTGTGGGGGAAACAGGCGGACAGGGTTTCAGCTGGGCGGCTTTCGGGCCTCTGGACCTGTGCAGACGTCCACACAGTCAGTGAGTGGCAACATTGCAGCGCGGAACCCGATGTCAGAACAGCGCAGCCAGCACACAAGCACTGGTGGCCCCCGCCACGTCGGGGTTTAGCCACCGGCGCTGTCATGAGATGCAGGCAGTAGGGCCAGGGGCGGCGCCGCACGTCATGGAGTTGATGATGCCGATGAACAGGATGGCCACGTAGAGGCTGCCCAGGATGTTGAGCACATCCTGTACCACGTCCCTGCACACGACATGAGGATGGAGTAGGTGGGACTTTCTTGGCTGCTGGACGCGCGTCGAGGCGGATTGGGTGGAGGCAGCTGCTGTCCGGCACTGAACAGCCGCCGGAGCGGCATATTCTGGAACGCTGCCGCTGCCAAAGTGCCAGCAACAGCGGAGAGCATCCGGCCTGTTGGACTCAATAATGGTGCGATGGCGCATGCTAAGATGCAAAGACGCAACGAGTACATGAATACTGAGAAGTTGCGCACGTCTTGTCGCCAATCTGCCAGAAGATGGAGCCCAGCAGCAGCCCGATGGTGATTGATGAGAAGTAGCGCACGCCATTGTACCTGCGGCAGACAAAGGCCACTGTACCGATTGCATATCGATTATGCTTCGAGTTTCCACCCATTTGTAGGGTTTAGGGTTTTAGTAAACCCTAAGGGATGCTGTGCCTCCATGTAACATATGTGCATGTGACGGCAGGCAGCGTTGCAATTCTGCAGGAATTCTGCCCAGATGCAGATTCGCCACACACGCGGCTGCCCTGTGGAATCGCGCAGACACGACGACGTGCTCGCGTTTGCTGGTAGTGTGCCGAAGAGGAGCTGCAAGGAGCAGCTGCAGCTGCACGTGGGCATCCTTTGCCGAGCGCTTCTCAATGCAATTCTCAAAGGTTGTTTGTGGTCAGAAGTGGGGGCAAGCGACGCACGGCGGGCTGCGCCAGTAGGTGCGGAAGTTTCGGTGCAGCAGCAGCCGGAATTGGCTGGAGAATGACTGCGCGGCACAGATGGAGGCAGAATTCAGCAGCGGCTCCATCGACGGTTGCTGACTGGGCAGCGGATGGCGACATCACTCGTCCACACTGCCATGTGGCGCACATCGTCAGCGACGGCGCCGGTGCGGCAACCAGGAGCACAAGACCCAGCAGAGTTGAATGTCTAATTGTGGCTTTCACATCTGGAACTTTAAGCCCTAAACCCTAAAACCTAAACCCTAGGCGCGGGACCGCACCTGCGGGTGCAGCGTGTCGAAGTGCAATGGCGCGGCACCCTCCGCCGGCACGCCCAGCTCCTCGATCAGCGTGTTGTTGCGCCTGCGACGCAATCAGATCGTATCACACACACACACACACACACACACACACACACACACACACACACACACACACACACACACACACACACACACACACACACACACACACACACACACACACACACACACACACACACACTTCTTCAGGACCTGAACCTGTGGCAGCATGTTGTTGCGCCTGGGTCATGTACAGATAACCGACAAACGTTTCTGCTGACGACTCTTCGGGCACTGACCTCTGGCAGTGACAACCACAGCCGTGATGCTGCGATGGGCGCAGGGCAGTGGCTGCACTGGCTTGTGCGCGGAATCCTCTGCAAAGCTGGCTGAGGTCAGCCGCTCAACATGATGGAAGTCCAGGGTCCAGGGTTTAGGGTTCGGGGAAGTCCAGGGCCCGCACCTGGACAGCTCGCTGTTTCGGAACTGCTCGGCAAAGTCCAACTGCAGCCGCGCCTCCGCGCCCGGCATCGTCACCTCCAGCACCTGCCGCGGCCGGTGAGAGCGCTTGTCATGCATGCATCTGCGATGTGGCGTGTGCAGCATGGGCGACGGCTCTTCCTCGCTCAGCGGCTCGCGCGAATCCGCCCGAGTGCACGCGGCCACCCTCAAGCAGAATGGTGCAGGGTTCTCACCCAGGTGGCGGGGTTTGTGCCGTCGCGGACTGGACAAGAAATCTTTTCGGGTTGCTTGCACCACAGTAAGGGAACAGAGACTACAGAGGGATGAACTGTTCAGTTCTCACCCAGGTGGCGGGGTTGACGCCGTCGCGGATGCGGGTCACGCCGGCGATGGACTGGAAGTAGTCCACCATGTGCACGGATCGCTCCCCCAGCGGCCCCATGTAGATCACCTCGCCGCCGCGCTTCAGCAGCTGCGCAGCGAGGAATGCGGTGATCAGCTGAGAAGATTGCGCACCAATTGACGCCAGCTGCAGAAGCTCCTCACCTGTCCAAATGCGCGTTCAGCGGCCCTGTGGCACTCGATGGGCCGCCGGAATGCACCAGCAGGCAGCACGTCTCTACACGCTGCCTTGACACCGAGGCAGACTGCGCCTCTTGTTTCGGTTCGGACCGGTTCGGACCCCCATCATAGTGACATTTAATAACACCTGTAAAGTTGCCTTTGCCAGTTGATAAAACTTATTTATATCAAACTTTATCTACTAGCTTTTTTTGTCGCAAAAAATCCTAGTATAAAAACCCACGAACTGAGGCATGTCTCTCAGGAGAGCGCGACGCACGGACCACGAGAACCTGCCTCGTGAACGGGAGGCTCGACAGGCAACCCTAAACCCTGATTGCGGCAGGAGCGCACCAGCAGCTCGTCGAAGGACTCGAAGATCTCGATGGAGGGCTGGTGGATGGTGCACACCACCGTGCGCCCCGTGTTGACGGTGTTGCGCACTGCTCGCATCACGATAGCCGCCGCACGGGCGTCCAAGCCTGCATGAGGGCAAGTCACCGCCATTTTCCATGTCGTAGGCCTACTATGCACGACTGCGCAGCTCTATTTGAGCTGCCCCCCGGCTGGTTGACGGCCGCTGCGTGCTTGCTACGGTCTCTTAGGGTTTACCGGAGGTGGGCTTTTAGGGTTTACCGGCTTACCGGAGGTGGGCTCGTCCATGAAGACGATGGAGGGGTTGGCCACCAGCTCCACTGCAATGGTGAGCCTCTTGCGCTGCTCCACGCTCAGCCCGCTCACGCCTGCTTCACCCACCAGCGCCACGCGAACTGGCCGCAGCTCCACAAGGTCCATGATCTGCGATGATTGGCGGAGATTGAGGCGTTCATGTGGATTGGACGGGATGCAGAAGACGCGAGCCCTATCCAGTTTCCATGCCTGTTCACCCTAAACCCTAAACCCTAAATAGTGTTCAGCATGGGCGAGTCCGCCGACCAGCACACGGCAGTTGGCCACGGTCGGCACAACGGCTTACACGGCGGCGGGAATCTAGGGTTTAGGGTTTAGACTGTTACAGCAAGAAACAGAAAGGCAACTGGAAAGCGTCGACGGAGCTGTGCACCTCGTCCACGAAGGCGGCTACAGTCTCGTTGCTGACCTCCGGCCCGAAGCGCAGGCGCGCCGAGAACAGCAGTGACTCCCGCACCGTCGCCTTGGGCGCGTGGATGTCGTTCTGCAGGCACATGCTCCGGCACATGCTCAACGTGAAGCCCCGACCTTTCTCCATTGACCGTCAAGCCAGGCACCAATGCAAGAGCACAGCAAAGGAGGAGTGGTAGCTTCTGGCGAGACAGCTGCGCCTTTGGCTGCAGATGTGACATCGTGCTCGTAAACGCCCTGTGGGCGGCCGCTGCCAGAGAAAGGCGCGCTACAGGGCCTGGCAGGGTGCGGCTGGAGGTGGGGGCACCTGCTCGACATAACCCGCCACGCGGGCAAAGGTGGCTTGCTCCTTGGGGAATCCGTCCACACGGATGTCGCCGGTGATGATCCCACCTGCGTGTGACGCAAAAATTGGACTTGAGCTCAATACCGACATCATATGGACGGCGTCAGAAAACCCTACAACACACACGCGTGGCGTAATCGGATGTACACACGTAGGCGCGTCACCCGTCTTGCGGCCGGCCAGCACGTCCATGAGCGTGGTTTTGCCAGCGCCGGATACGCCGACCAACGCAGTGAGCACGCCAGGACGGAATGCGCCGGAGATGCCGCACAGCAGCTCCAGCATCGGCGCCTTGCCGTCCGGCGGCGTCGACACCTTGGGGCCCAGCTTGTCCGGGTCGCTCGTGTCCACGTCCTGCGGTGCAATGTTTGCGGTTTCGAGTCGTGCGACAGGCCTCTGGGGAACAGGAGGCGTCAACACCTTACGTCCCAGCATGTCCGGGTCGCTCGTGTCCGTTTCCTGCCGTACGGGTGTAGGTGAGCACCCATCCTTCAGCACCGAGCAAAGCTTACAAAGCCGGTGGCCATGGAGAGGACGGCGAGTTTGCCCACAGCCCGCGGGATATCACGCGGCTGGCAAGTCGACACAATGATGCATGGTGTGGTGGTGAGACGTCACCTGCTGCTGTGCTACAGCCAGCACCCACGCTCTCATCGATCACTGTGGACTGGCGCACCTTGGGCAGCGGCACGTAGTAGTGCATGTTGGAGAACGTCAGCGCCAGTGGGTTGAAGGGCAGCACCATGCCGCGCTCCACCACCTCCGCCGTCGCCGCTGCAGAGTTCTCGTGGCCGTTGGCAACGGCAACGCCGTTGGCATCGCCAGCGCGCGGCGAGTCGACCTGCGGCAGTAAGATGCACAGCGGTTGCACATCAGCACCGTGCAGTCCATGGCGATGGAAGTCGTAGTTCTGTCCGTCACACTGCAGTCATCGGCTTTAGGCTTTAGGGTTTAGGGCGCGCACGGCTTCCGGTCGGGCAAGCCGGCTGGGGCAATCGGCCCACGGCCAGCAAGCATGGAGGCTGTGCGCACGATATCTGTTCGGGACACCAGCTCGAGTATCGATGCACGCACCGACTTGCGGCGCATGGGTGCGCCCTGCACGCCCAGGTCGCGCAGCGAGGCGTGCGGCTTCTCGACGGAGCGCCTGCCGCCAAGCGAGCGGCGGCTGGTGGCCGGGCTGCCCGCGGGGTCCATGCTGCGGGCGGAAGCCACCAGCGCCGGGCTCACCTCCAGCGCCGTGTCTGTAGTGTGAGTAGCATGCTTGGTGAAGTGGCAGGCTTTGCTTGGGGCAACACGTCCGCCTGATTGCGTCGCGCCATTGCTGGTGAGAACAAAGACATGCAGAACATGTCCAACAAAGGCAGAGTGCTGCACTTTCAACGTGGCCAGAGGCTGCTATCAGGTCTGGCCTGGTGCCATAGCATAGCCGACGATGCAGCATATTGGGAAGTGCAGCCGCCCACCCTTTGGCCCATCGGCGGTGACCACCTCGCCGCCGAGAGTGGTGTGAGTTCCGTATTTGGTGAGGTCTTTCTCCTGCAGGTTCTCTTCCGACACCATGCCCTGCGGCGTGTCCAGCGCTGCAAGCGGATGAGACTACCATCAGAGCGAGCGCGTAAGCCCCCGGATGACACAACGAGGTCCCTGCCCCTTGCAGTTCTCCATCATGCACACGTCCAGCGTTGCAGACAAACCATCAGGGCGTGTGCTGGCGGGTGACAATGGACACGAAAACTGCCAAGGACGTCTGAAATCCAAATGGATTGCAATGAGTCGAGTGCGCAGCGTACCGCCCAGGACGGCATGGAAGAACCAGGTGAGGATGTTGAACAGGATGACAAATCCGATGAGGGCGCCGATGGACAACGGCACCCAGAAGCGGCCTGCATCATGCAGAGACGACAGAAACTACGTCATCCCATGTGGCGGTTGGACGGTCCAGATTGGCACAGCGACAGCACAGCTGCCCGGCCGCGGTGAAGCACGCATCCCAAACGCCTGGCTTTTGCATAGCTGAAACTGCGAAGCAACCATCAGGGGGGTGGCGTAGGGGCCCGAATGCGCCATACCGAGGGGGATGCCGCGTGTGAACAGGATCTGGTCGCCGACGGTGCGGCCGCCGGAATTAATGTTGGGGTCGGGTATCTGCCACCGGCTGGCGGCAAACTCGTTGATGGTGATCGCGTTCTGCAAGAGCAGGGCAATGGTGACCTGTTGTGCTGGCCTGGCGCCACAAAGATTCGAGACAACCATGCTTTGCAAGGGCCAGCACGAAACCGTGAGCAGCCTCTCAAGAGACAGCAAGGAAGCAGGAAGCGGCAGCAGCCGGTACCCACCTGGGCGTACGTAATGGGGGACACGTAGTAGGCCCAGTTCCACCAGATCTTGATGTCCGGCTTGGCCAGCACGAAACCTCCCAGTACCATGATGGATAGGAAGAAGAAACTGCCTGCGGGAATACGACCGTATCGCCGTTAGACATCGCAACAAGAGAACCCTGGCGTCAGCAGCTGCAAAACTCAGCAGGCGCAGCGCCGCCGTGGGGCTGCTGAAGGGTGGGCGCCGGCACAGCCGTGTCTTCGCATCGCATCGGCAAGGCGCCACAATACCAGCACTCCGCGAGCAGCCAGAGTGTGGTGATAATACGATGACTCACCAAAGGTGTTGGCCACGGTGTCGGAGCGGCAGAGCGCTCCAAACGTCCGAAACATGGCCACGCCCAGCTGGTGCATGATGAGCAGAATGGCCACGAAGATGAAGAACCTGCAGTCGCGTGGCACTTGGAATTGCTGATCGGCAAGGCACTTCCCGCAGATGTGCGGGCGCTGCATGACTGCGACACCGGCAAGCAGCAGAGCTGTGCGATATCGTTTTGCACATGCGATATCTTTCGCGTGTGTGGGGGACCAAAAGCAGCAGCAGCTTTGACCGCGTGTTGCCTGCAGACGACCGCACCTGCCAGCCTCGGGTGCGAGGCCGACGGACCAGTACACGATCACGCTCCACAGAATGGCCTGCACAGCGCACGCGGCGTCAGAGAAAACACATTACTTGACGGCACGAGGCTGCGACCGATGGCTCACTCTCTGAGCACGCGTGAACTCCGACCAGGAGCCGGCACATGTCTTCAAGTGACGAGGCCATGTGCCTTGTCGAAGGCGCACCTGACCGGCGGAGTAGGGCAGGCGCATGAGGGTCGTCGGCAGCACATACGACCAGGACGGGAAGAATCTGCAATTGGCAGCATGGGACATCATGTGTCATGGCCACAGCTGAGAGGGAGGGTGCAGCCCTCTGCAAACCATCTGCAGCAGGATGACGTAATGGCGCGGCCTGATTTGACTGTCTGTCTTGAGCGGAGCACGCCAGGCCAGATGAAATGTCAGACCGTCAGGGCGCACCTGTTCTCGATCTGCTTGTAGTAAACTGGAATTTGACACACATAACGTTGGTCAGTCTCTGGAGACCGAGTGGTTTCACACGCTCCAAGCTCAGGTCCACACCAACTCAAAACACAGCGCATCATGCATGGTGAGGGATTTTCCACGTACCGGGCAGGCGCTCGATCGTGAGCACCATCTCCGTCATGGCTGCAAAGGATAGCAGACGAAACTCGAAATCGCTTGCTGATACACCGTGCAATACAGGGCAGGGCGCAAAAGACAAGCACAGCACGACGCGGCATCGCATGTCAGGGAGGGGGCAGACCGTCGAATAGAAACTGCAGGATGGAGAAGCTGCGCAACCAAAAAACGATGGGCGCAGTCAGAAAAGCAGACCAGAGGGTTCCTGGCGGGTTCCTGGCTGACGCAGCAGAGTTGATTTGTAGCTTTGGTCAAATGAAGTACTGCTGTACACTGGTAAGTTTTGCGTCTCAAATGGTTTGTTGAGAAACCATGGTTTCTCAATATTTAGGGTTTGTTGAGAAACCATGGGTTCTCAATATTATTTTCATAGCAGCTGCTGGGGGAGGTCACTCACAAGAGGGCGCCAATGAGGAGGGAGCCGCCGCCCACAGTGTCGAAGGTCATGCGCGGCTTGGGGAAAAGCGTCGCCACCGCAAACGCCAGGAACAGCATCTGACCAAAACGGAAGACGTACCTGCGCCCAGGGGACACAGGCACATCAAAAGTGGATTCCCAGTGAGCAAGGTGGCGATGGGATGCGCCATCAAACCAACAAGATGGACAAAAACTGCCGGCGCATTCACCGGTGGGACAGCACGAGAGTGGACACAAAGCTGTGGGCTGCTGCAGGGCAGGACAGTGGAAGCGCGGCGCACAGGAAGCGGTTGCGCTTCATGAGGATCCAGTCGCGGCGCAGCATCGCCTTCAGCACGCGGATGGGCCCCAGTGCATGCTTTGTCCGAACCAGAGGCTGCACATAGTGAAAATCGGATTTCAGTACGTGCGCTTTCTTGAGGACTGAAGAAACAGACAAGCTTCCTACTGTGAGCGGCATCGAGAAGCAGGAAGGGAACGTACTCACCGCATGAGCAGCAGTGTGGCCAGCCTTCCCAGCAGCATACCGAGATGCATGTCTTTGGAATGCGCTGTGCCACCACCCAACCCACACCACGGGGCCGAATTCAATGCAGAGAATGCAAGCTTGGCCTTGAGCGTTTTGCAGAGACGCACGTCTTTGGTCTGGGATGTGGCGTCGTAGGGCGCGGCCAGCGCGGCGGCGTTTGCGCGCCCCAGCGGGTGCGCCTTGAAGGCCGCCGCCAGGTCGACCACCGGCACATACCGCCACGGCCGCGACTCGTCCGCCCAGTATTGCTGCGCGGGGCGGCATGCACATCCCGTATTCAGATGCGGCGCCAGGCTGCAGCTGTGATAGTGCAGCTGTGATGCTCGGAGGGGACCGATGCAGAAAAGCGGAAATCGCGTGTGCAGGATGTCGAGGCACCAACAGGAGAGTGTCGTTGGCGACTTTCAAGGTGACAAGCACATGTGGCGTGCGGGGAACAATGCCGTCACATCTCCAATGCTGCAGCTACGGTTTAATGGAGTCTGCAGTGCACCTGCTGGTCCTTGCGGGAAGTGACCTCCTGCATGAAGTCGGCGATGTTCTTGCGTTCTGGGATTCTAAAGCCCTGCGCCCTGAAGAAGGGCACGATCTGCTCCCGCGGCCCGTGGTACACGATCACGCCTGTGCGGGCGCATCGACATGTTGCCCTTCATGTTGCCCTTCATGTTGCCCTTCAGGTTGCGCTTCACCAAGCTACTATGTAGCTCACAACAGACTGGTGCTGCGTCGCAAACCCCCAAATCCGCAACATACATGTTGATTAGCAATGAGCCGCATGCTCGCGAACCAGGGTTTTGCGCCGCTGTGCGCACATGGGCTCGCGGTTCTGTTTCGCAATACAGGACGAGCGGGATAACGCACCTTCAGCCAGCATCATGACATCGTCGAACAGGTCGAATACCTCCGGCGGCGGCTGGAGCAGCGACATTAGCACCGTCGCCTGCATAACCACTCCGGAACACATTCATGGAGTGGTTCATCATTCAATATGGCAGTGAGCGAAGGACCAAAGCCGTGCTGTCCTCATGTGCGGCCAGCAAGAGGTCTGCAGCCTGCAAATCTCGACCATCCTTCTCTTGACCGCAACATCTGCAATGGGCAATCACCTCCGAGCAGAACATCCGGCGCAGTGCACTCTCGAGGAGCGTACCTCGCGCAGCTGCACGAAGTCGCGCAGGCACTTGACGATCTGGAAGGTGGTGGAGGAGTCCAGCCCTGTGCTGATCTCGTCCATGAATAGTGTCTTCGTAGGTCCCACGATCAGTTCACCTATTGGAGGCAAGAATCAAGCGTGACTCAGTAGCGCTGCACTGAGTGCATCCACGCGGCAGCGCTTCATGTGCATGCCAACAAGCAAGCCAGGGAACGTTCGCACAGCAGGAGTGTAGACAGTAGCACGCAGGCACGCACAGTGCTCCCGGCCCACCTGTCGTGACACGCTTCTTCTGGCCGCCGCTCACGCCGCGCAGCATCTGAGGAATGACGTGCGAGTCTGTCAGCATACTGCCCTGGCACAGCACACAGCATGTGAACGCTGACATGCCAAGGACCTTAAACCCTTAAACCCTGACCTGGCAGCAGTGCAAGCCTTGGTGCTCAACTTCCACCAGCAGGCACAATCAGGCTGCCACAGTTCCAGCGCCGTGCGCAACACGCACCTGGCTGAAGTTTGTGACTGGAGTTTCCTGCAACATGATGGCGCTGTTCCATCTCAAGCACCTGGTTGCCGACGAGGGTGTCGGCGCAGATGTCCAAGCCCAGCAGGCGCAGCACGTACTCGGTGCCGATGTTGGAGCGCTTGCCCACCAGCGCCTCCGCTCGGAGGAAGGCGTTGATCTCCCAGTCCGGCTCGATGCACATCTCCTTCTCCCGCGTCCGCAGCTCGTTCAGCTCCGCTGCGGGCAGCAAGATAGAGAGCTTCAGGGGCCGGTGACGTGAAGCATGACAACCGCAGGAGGATGACATCTGCTGTTCTCCCAGTCCAGCTGATGTGCCCATCTCCTTCTCAGCACCTGCAGCTCATGCAGCTCCGCTGCAGGCGGCAGCCGGCGTCACACATCTGTGATCACACAGGTGGCCAGGTGCGGCGTCTGTGCCCCCGTTCACTTTCATCAAACAGTGTGTCTCGAGGCCGTCCTCAGTCGAGCATGCAAGGAGCTGCATGCAGCAGGTTCGGATGCAACCTTGTTGCTGAAGAAGGCACACCCTCTTTATGTCCGACGCCCTGGACTCGGGCGGCAAAGTCGAACGTCTCCCGCACCGTCAGCTCGCCCATGTGGTTGTCCGTCTGCGCAGCGCCGTTGCAGGATCAGAGGCGATCCTGAGGTAATGGTGTACCTCGTGGCTCCAATGGCTGTGCGTGCCATGAGGCGATCGCACAGCGCTGCTAGCGCTGGCATCTGGCGGTCTGACGCCTGTCAGGCGCAGTGGCGCATGCGCGCAGCGTTGACCTGCTGTTTTGAGTTTTGAGTTTTGAGTTTTGAGTTTTGGTGTCCAGCACGGTCTGTCTTGGACGATGTTGAATTTCACATGTGGAGGTTGCACGAACCTGCTCCATGTAGGACGCAGTGCGCGCGGGCTGGAAAGTATTGCCGTGCAGGTCCTCGCCGTTGTACGTGATGCTGCCCGTTTCCTGCACACACGAGCTGGACGATCACCATGAGGCGCCATCACCATATCTGCAGTCATGTGCAATTTGTGTTTGAGTATCACATTGGGAAGTGTTCGCAGTGCACAGGCGCAATCTGCATGCGCATGCACAGTCTTGCAACTTTCTGCAGGTTCTGGTAATTGCTTCGATGGAGACGAAAGCAGCACGCACCTTGACGCCGCGCAGCTTGCCAGCAAGCGCCTTGAGCAGCGTCGTCTTGCCCGCCGAGGGCGGCCCCAGCAGCAGCGTCAGCCGCCGGGGCGGGATGACGCCGTTGACGTTGTCCAGGATGACCAGGTCCCGCTTGGTGGAGCGCAGCAGGCGCAGCTTGGTGAGCAGATTCGTCAGCATGTTCAACGGCTGCACGGCACAGAAGCGGTGGGGCATCAGCACCTATCAGCACCAACATGTGGACGAGAGAATCGCCGGACATGTCTGAAACCACAGGCGGTCCGCCAGGGTTGACTGCTTCACCAGTGGTTGCTGATATTCATCCCGCATGCAAACAGAATGTCAAACGGAAGAAAAGCTTCCGGACCTCGTTGAGCAGCGTGGACATGGAGCGGCTACCAACGTAGATGCCCGCCTTGACACTGAGGTCCTGAAACCGCACTTCCACGGTCGCAGGCTTGATGCCCACCCTGCACGCGTTTGATACACGTCATCACTTCAGTCGCGACTTCATCCGACGTCGCAGCAGGCAGGCAGAGGCTTTCCTCTTCTGAGCCGGAGCGCAGCAAGGGCCAGGACGCCGCCGTGCTGCTGCAGTGTCTTCGCACACACCAAAGCTGCTTGCAGGAAGAAGGCAGGTGAGCCAAATAAGGAAAACCAAATAAGGAAAGCCAAATAAGGAAAGCCAAATAAGGAAAGCCAAATAAGGAAAGCCACCTGTCCATGCGCGCCTTGAGCTTACGGAGAAACTTCTCGGTGTCCTGCTCGCAACAAAGAGCACCAATCATGTCAGCCTTACCTCGAGCGCATTGTGCTGCTCCGATTCGACACATGCATCGTCTACGTTCGCCAGTCATGCTGCGCGATGCCTGCCACGCAAGCTTCCCATGCAAGGCTGTGCATAGACCTGGTCGCGCGTCCCCAGAGAACGGTCCACAAGCACGCGCCGCTGCGCCGCCGTCAGCTTTCGCACGTCCGCCAGCTCCACATCGTCCGCCACCTTGGCGCCGCCCGCCTGAGACGGTCGTGCAGAAGCGTGTGCATTACAGAAGACATCAGATTTGCTGGCTGGCATGGCTAGGCACTCTCAATTTTGGCAGAATGGGTAATCTCGTCCACAAGCATGTCGCCGCCAGCCTGCGGCGGGATAACGACAGTGAGACATGCATCATGGGATGTCGAAAGCGTATATGCCGGCGCCGGCGTTGCCTCAGGGCCTACCTTCGGGAGGATGGCGATGCGCGAGCGGCGCTCTAGCGGCAAGTTCTCCAGGGCGGCCACCCGCAGCGCCTCAAAGTCGTCGACATCGTCGGCTTCAGTGTCGGGAATTTCTCCTCTGCCGGTGTCTACAGGGTTTGTGTTGGCGTTGCCGTGGCGGAGGTCCCATTCCGCAAGTACCGGCGCGGCGCCGTCGCCGCCGGCGAACGTCGCCATGGCGCCGGCCGCACGTCAGCGGGTCCGGCAATGGCGGGCACAAGACTGCGGAGCAAACGACAAACTCTGTCGTCAGCACCAGATGACTCTGGATTGGCTGGGCAGATGGTGGATCAATTGACCGTCATGCCCCCGCTCATCAACCCGCTATGCACGGCGATCCACAGTAGATGTTATGTGGGAGCCTCAGGGGGTCAGCTCAGCATCCCTGCTGCGCAACTACGTGACTCACCCGTCCTTGACCTGTGATGGGACAGCATGTGCAAGGCTTGTTCCACATGCACATCCAAAAAATGTGCGAGCTGCTGCGAGGTCCGGCACCGAGATTGGAGCAAGCAACATGGCAACGACGCACAGAGTATCGAGCTATGATCACAAACTCAGAGAATCAGAGGTGCTTGGCTCGATGCCGCCCGTCAGCGATGAAGCCCCCGTTGGTACTGCACCGCGGCATCCGACAGGTGCTTTCGGATAGTGAGCCTGCATCATGAAATCGGGGCGCCGAGATGTTACGATAGGGGGCTCATAAAGGATCGTATCGATGTCAGGGCTGCCTACGTGGTGCCTGGCTCTGTGTAGCCGCAGTACGCCCACCAAGGATGGCTTGGCTAGGGCCGCAGGTAGTAGCAGCGACGCGCGTTGCACAGCTGTGTGGCCTTCGACTCTGCTGCCTGAACGAAAATTTGTTTTGACTTCATTAGTTCGTGCAACGACACAATCTGCTGAGCCACTGCGTGCTAACCGGTGACTAAGCCCAACGAAATCGCCCTTTGCGGCTCGTCGATCACGTGCCGGTGTGAGCAGGGGACGATATAGCCGTGACGCATATTGACATGGGGGGTAGGGGGTCCCCTGACGCAGCCTGCAGCGACTAACGTGTTTGAGTTCGGCAACCCTCTGTCTTCTAGAATCCCACACCAACACCTCCTGCTACACTAACTCGTGGTCGCTTCTGCCAGTGCGACGCCTGTGACGCCGTCTTGTTGCCTGGGAGGCCACAGCCTGGCCCCAAACGACGTGCTACACTAACTTGCGGTTGTTCATGATGTCCTTGAAGCCGCTACAGGGTCTGATGGTGTGGAAGGTGGCAGCGGCGACCGCCCCATCACATATATGGACATGCCTCATCCGGCTCCATGTTCAATTCTTGAGTACTGCAAGGAGTAGGGTTGGCAGTAACCACATTGAGGGTGCGGTTGGCGGTTGGCGGTTGACCAACCGCGGTTACGACCGAAATGTATTCGGTTACTGTCTCCTTTTTGCTGTTTCTGTCCGGCAATGAGCTTCCCAGCACCATGCAAGCCATGTGCAATGGAAGGCTAGCTTGAAACACTAAAAAGTCGTTCGGACTACGATTTGGCTGTTGTACACCTACCGCCGCGCCGCCGCCGGCATGCGGCGCGCCTAAACTGAGCAGATTGACCATCGGCAGTGTGCCAACAATACTGAAATCACTGTTGCACTCCCAGTGTGATCAGCGGTGTCGTCCGCAGCACGCTCAGCTTGCATCTGAGCACCCCAGGCAGCGCCAGCGCATTGCTGTATGGCTCCGCCGCCACCGCCGCCGCCGCCGCATTGATTGGAACAGGCAGAGCCCGGCATTGCGGACACCCACAGCAGCGAACTAAGCTCTAGCAGCGCTGCGCAGCCATCAAGCACTCAAAGCGGATCCCAACGAACACACAAATGCCGGGCCGATCGTTCAAATCCGTTCAAATTCACAGGCTGGGACGGCAGCTACATCTGTAGAATGAGATTCTTGCAACCCAACCGCAGCTAACCGCAGATTTGGCCTGCGGTTGGCAGTCAGTAACCGCGGTTACTGCGGTCAGCCAACCGCCGGTTTCGGTTGAGTGCCAACCCTAGCAAGGAGGCAAGTCCGTTGGTGCATGCGGTGGGGTCGTCGAGTGCGAACGCGCATACTGCAGATCGTCGACGAATGTGACATGTCGAGTCAGCACGCTGTGTCAGACAGCCAGACCAAGCTGCAGTCGTGCCAATCACTCATCTTCACTCGCCTGTTTAATCGCTCTGTTTGTCATTCAGTATACTTCCGCACGCACAGAAAGCACCTCGATAGATCAGGCTCTGAAGTTGGAGCCCTGAACTTAATTGCAATTGTCCAGCTCGAACACTGCCAAACCCTCAAACGGCTTGGGACTTGCGGTCACTTTGGGAAGTGGTTCCAGGGCGTGGCCAGCTCGGCGATGCCGCTAGCAATGTTGGCGCCGTGTTTTCCGACCAGCTGAATGCGGTGGTGGACAGCGAGATCGTAAAGCCGCTTGCGGTCTGCGACGTTTGACGTCAGCGTCTCGCCGTACAGCACGAGGTACACCGGCTTATTATTCTTGAAGTCGGCGGCGGCCGGCAGGTCGTCCGCCGCCATGTCCCTGCATGGCCACAGCAAATAATTAGCAAAGTGCGTCATGCACTTTTGAACCTTGCACCGACCGCAAACCCGAATTCCAAGAATGCATGACCGGGGGACGTGCCTGACGATGGCCAGGTTTTTGACGATCTGGACAGCGGCGTCGCTATCGAGAAGCGCCTTGTGCTCCAGCAGGGCGGCCTCCCGGCTGTCTGCCACCGCCGCATCTAGCTCCACCTAAGCGAGAGAACATCGGCGCTCAAACTTGTGGAGGGTGAAGAAGCATGATGCAAGCCTCTGACATGACTGTGGCATGACAAGGAGATGTTGGCGTTGGCGCAGTAATGTTGCAGCAAGAAAGAGCAACACACATACCGTGCGCTTGTTTGAACTTCTTTGCGCGGACGACTCTTGCATGGGGGTGGCCGTTGATGCGGAACTTGGTCAGGAGCCAGCGCTTGGCTTCCTGTTCCCGACCCGGCGCCCGGTTGTTGATGTAGCGCTGAAACGACTTCACCTGCGCAAAAGCACGGAACATATCGACGGATGGACAGAGAAAGGGTTGAGAAAGAGGGTTGCGTGGGCATCGAATTTGCGCCGCACCGCCTGAAACGCCACCCGCAACAGCCGCACCACGCTGCACGGTGATGGCATCAGATGACTGGGACTAAAAAGTTGTAAGACACGAGAATCTGCACTCATTGCCCGGCCTGACGCCACCAGCGCCACAGAAACTATACCCAGCAACAACTGCAGTTGCGTGTGCCACCAATGAAGAAGGATTCAATGTGGATTACGTTGGCCGCACCGCCCGCAGCGTCACAACCTGCGATAAGACTCCAGCACCAGCAGCAGGCCCAACGCTGCTTTCAGTGTCGATAGTGGCAGCGCAACAAAACTCAAGAGCAGCCTGAAATTCTGTTGACGTTTCGACACTGCTATAGGTGCGCATGCCGCCAATGGTGTGATGTCAAAATGCCACATACCTTGACCGCAAGCGGCACCTCCACACGGTCGACGACGTACTCGCCCTGGTCCTGCAGCGTGAAGTCCGCCGGCCACATCCACTTCATCTCCTTGTCGTCCTTCAGGTCCTTTACCTCCTCCGCGTGCTTAATGCCACACACGCCGTTTGCGGCCGTGAAGGAGACGAAGCTATCGTGGCTGAGCTCCTCGAAGCGCATCGCCTTGAAGGGGGTCTCCTCATCGTCAATTCGGATGTGGATGACCACATCTTTGGCTGTGCCTGCAGCCAGATAACAGTCGCATGTGATGTAGAGTCGTGCATGATCTACTCACGATGAGGGCAGCGTAGGCGGCCGCAGGCACATGGCGAGCATGGACGCTCCGAAAGGGACAGAAGTTCTGCAGCGATTTAACACAGATATTGGCTCACAGGAAGGTGCCCACCACTGACTGGCGCAGCAGCACTCGTAGCGGCCTGGCGCGCCTTGTTGATCGCCACGAGTGTGGATGGATTGCCGGCAGCCGTGCCTGCAGCGGCTGTCTTTCCTGCCCAGGCCGGTGCTAATAATGTTCAGGCTTGATTGTAAGGCAAAAGCAAGGTGCTTTTTGCAATACAAGAGCATGAGAAGGAGAGGTGCAGAGCATGCAGTCAGTCATGATGTTCCACGAGGGCTTTGTCTGTACCCGCCCGGCAGCTTGTTGCCACAGCGTGGCAGCTCAGGACTCCCAGCCGCTGCACCACCCGGCGTGGCAGCTCAGGACTCCCAGCCGCTGCACCACCCGCGAGAACATTACGCCTGCGCATGTCCGAGGCATAATTAAGTGACACAGAACACGTATTGCAGCAAGCGCTGGACTCCGTTGATGCGTTGACATGTCGCGTGCACACTAGAACTCGCCTCCTCTTAGCTGTGCTTCAAGCAGTTCAGCTCGCCGCACGCCTGTGACCGCAGGCCCGTCCCAGGCGCTGGGCGGATCCTGAAGTCTAATTCTGACAGGCTTCCCTCGAAGGAAGCGTAACAGACAACCTGTCGCTGCGTCACGTTTGCACGGTGTTCAGTGGACAGAAGCGCAGTGTGCGAATCGAATTGCAAGAAGAAGAAGATGAAAGTTGAAAGTTGAAAGTTGACCCCACCTGGTTCCCGGGCCAGACCCTCGTTGGAAACTTGTTTAAAATCGCTCACCGCTAACGGATGTAGTGATGATGTAGTGATGTAGTGATGTAGTGATGTGGTTCTCCCCGTTTTCTGCAGCGTCACGCTCCCTGCCAGGGTTTTAAGCCTCGATAACCACGTGCACAGCATTGAAAACCATGTCGGGTCGCCAGCATACTCGCACTCAACCGTGTAGACTGTAGGCAGAGCAGCCAAACACCTCACTACAATTAGTCACGAGCTCGCGCACCTCAACCGAAATTCCCCTAGACCAGCTGCAGACAGCCGATTATGGCGGCTCTTCTGTCCCACGGGGCGCCCCACTCCCTCGGCTGCAGGCATGCCAGCTTCAGTGGGCGGCAGCTGTGCGTCAGACCGATGCCACGGGTGAGCCATGCGCCGATTGACGCCAGGAGTCCATCGGCAGCCAGTGCTGCTGGACTGCGACCAGGGCCTGTGGAGCCAGATTCGCAGCTGCGGCGCGTGCCTGCAGACCATGTGTACAATCGCAAGTATGTCACGTGGAAACAATGGGTGTCGGAGCTGGAAGCTGTGCTGACGACCACGCTGTTATTGCGCAGGTGTCAGTGTCCTTCAGCACAGTCACACAGGCAGCGAAGATCGTGAGTCGCCTCCCTGGTTCTGCAGTAGCTTCATCCAGCGGGGCATGAAGTGGCTGGCGATGTGCATGGGCCATGCGCCACAGCAAGACAGCATGCGGCCATATGTTTTTCGCGGCACCCTGTGCCGCATGCCCTTGTCTGGCTGATAATTCAATGTTAACAAGCCACCCGCACGTTTGCGAGCGGTTGGTGTGCCTGATGCAGGGCCCTCTGAAGAAGTGGGAGCACTATAAGCTGACTGCAAACGGCAAGCCGGTGCGGTTGCCAATGCCCATGAAGATGGGCGACACAGTGAAGATCATCGCCGGCTCTGACAAGGGCAAGGTCGGCAAGATCACAAAGGTGAAACGGACTCAAATGTGCTGTACTGGTGCTGCATACAATTGTGAAGTGTGTCTCCACACTGTGCCCGTGCTTGACCCTTTCGTTCCTGTCCATGCATAGGTGGTCACGAAAATGGGTCAGATCATTGTGGAAGGCGTCAACGTCAAGGTGAGATTCTGCACCGCTGGCTCGGCTAATTCCGTTGTTATGTACAGAGTCGCTGCTCAGTGGGCAAACGGAAATGAGGAGCGGGAAATTTATCGATGCTGCAACTAGCAGCAGTGGGGATGGCCCTCGTGATGCTGGGGTTGCTCTACCACACGGGATTTCAGCTCATCGCACCGTGCACGGCGGCAGCGGCGGCGTGCGGCCATTCTACTGCTATGACGCAAGCGGGCGTCAGATGGCGCAAGCGGGCGTCAGATTGCGACAGTGGACTGCGTGACGCAGCAGCAGCTGTCTCGTCGTCGCGTTGCCATCAGCGGGCGTATGTCAGCAAGCAGGTCAGCGCAAGCCTGGTCCACAAGTGCCGAACTGGGTTCCAGCCCCGCCTCCTGGCTCACTTGGCAGGCAGCGGTCGATTGGCTAAGTCTGGCAGCAAGACTCGGCAGGCAGCGGTCGCCAGCCACCGGCGGTTAAACCCTAAACCCTAAATAGCTGTGCTCGCTAGGCACCGGAGCCGGGGCCTGCCGGATACTCACCCACGCACCTACCCTCCACACATTCCAAGGCGTGACCCGCTGCTTTACGCCCTGCTCACAGACGAAGCACAACAAGCCGGTGCGGGAGGGGGAGCCGGGCAACATCAGCGAGCGGGAGTCGCCGATTCATCACTCTAACGCGATGCTGTACTCGACAAAGCAGAAGGTCGCCTCGCGCATTGGCTACAAGTGAGCACCTTCTTCCCTATCAGCACTCGCCAGAAGGACCTGCATAGCCGGCGGACGCAAACCATGGCAGTTCCCAATAAAGCTTTGCCTCGGCGCTCTGTCCTGTCGACGTCGGCTGCCGTGCTGTCTGCTCGACGTGTTGACTGTATGTCGCATGCGTACTTGCGTCAATACCTCCGTGAAGAAGGGGGTTCATACTGCAGGATTGGCGAGGACGGCAAGAAGGTCCGATTCCTGAAGAAGACTGGGGAGGTGCTCGCATAGAGATGGAGGGAATGCCAGAGCCTGCAGCGTTGCTGCAAGACCTTCAGGAAACTCTTTAAACCTCCCGGTTTTGTTGGAATGCTGTACACAATGTAAGGACGTGCAAATCACCCTCGGCCTCGAGAGTCCAGCCACAACATCGACCCGTCCGGAACTGGAGCTTGTATCTGCACGTGCCCTCATCCACGCTGTCCTTCAACGCATTCCAGGACGCAACAGAATAAACAGCGGCGCAGCTAATTCGAAGCACACTAGAAACCTGCTGCAGTGGAAACTTTGGGCGCAACGTTCACAGGCACTGGTTGCCTGTTGCGCAGTGCGCTCCACACTGCATTCTGCCCTGGAGGCAATCCGGGCAGTCATCGAGACCCTGATCCTCAGATACATCTGTGGGAGCAATGCATCTTTCGGCAGCCATAAGTCCCTGGTGCAGCCGCAGCTCGTGCTCACCACCTTCACCGGCGAGCACAGGCTGTCGACGGCGGTTTCGCATGCGGTGCAGCACTTTTGCGCGCAGCATGCCGATGGCGGACCAAAGCGCAACGCCAGCGTCGTTCTCTTCGAGGAATGGTGCGGGGGAGCTTATGGCAGGCATGGGCCCTGTCATCTGATACCTGCTGGCGCAGGCAGTGGCGGCACTGGCGGCCGACTTCACATGTGGCTGAAGCGCGCATCAGAAGGGACGCGCGTCCCTTGACGTTTTGCATGCAACTAGGCGCTGCACAGGGCAGTCTGCAACAGGTAATAACATGAGTGTCAGTGAAATAACACCCAGCAACCTCGTTGTGAATACATGAATACGTCTGAACCTGACCTTCACGCGAGAATGCTTCGTCGCGGGATTCCCGCTGGCATACTGCACTGCAGAGAACAGGTGGGGCCTTGTCCATGTCACATGTTCCACAGTGTGGAGGCAGAGTTGCTTACGCCCGAGCAGGAGGCGGCGGTGGAGGAGGCGCTGGCGGAGGGCATATGGGAGCTGGGCGGCCGCAGCAATCGCCATCTCGACGTCTGGGAGTTTCCGGCTTCAGCCGTGTGAGTCCAGCTCACCAGTCGCTGGCGGAACAGTTTCAGGCTCCGATTCTCTCTTGGGCTCATCACTGCCCCTCTCTCTCTCTGGAGCAGCTGCGCTCGCTCTGCCATCAGGGCCGCCGCATGCATCTGCATGAGCAGTGCGAAGTCTGAACCGCACTGCGTCTGCCCAGCACATGCTCTCCAACTGGCACAGTCATGTCAATTTGTGACGCTCATGCAATGCGCAGGGTGGACAGCTGCATCGGCATCCCCTTCACCCCAGCGCTTAACTTGACGATCGAGATTCTCGAGGGGAATGTACCAGGCATACGGATCGTGACGGGCCCTCCCGTTGTCCGCGCAGCCGCCGGCTGTGCAGTAAATTGAGCTGCAGCCGCACCCGCATGGGCAGGAGAGCGTCGAATCCTTACTCTTTGCCTTTCTGACGCATGTCGTGAACCGGCTTGCGCACGGCATTGTGAATGGCAGCAGGTCACATCTGCCACGAGGAGTGGCGTGTGCACTGCATGCTTTGGTGTGCGCTGCATTGTTGAATGATGCAGCTTCCACCAGTTCGAGGTCTCGTTGAAGAACCAACACGAATCGATGGAGCAAGCACACAGCCAAGCACAGAACAGTATCTGAACAAACCTTTGGGTAGGGTACACATCTGATGACAGACCACTCACAGACCCTAACAGGAACACGTACTTCAGCAACACGTGAAGCCTGGTGCGTTTTGTGTCTGGCCTGTGCATAGGTCGCATGATGTCGGGACTCCATGTCTTGCTTTCATTGTGCAGGGGCGACCGCCGCAGCCGGTGGCTCCAGCGCCGAGAAGATGTCGAAGAATCGCTGCTGACGCGCATTGCAGCCTGAGCGCTCTGCCCACTGCAGCGCCTGCGGTGCATATCGTGCACAGATGAGTCGTTGGTGCATCCGGTGAAGGCCAGAGCACATAGAGTAACGATGCACTCTATTCCGGATCTGCAGAGAGCGTGGAAGTGGGCGATCTGTTCTGAGCAACCTGAGTCCTCCATCTTGCGTTGCATATTGTGACTATGTGACTAGTTTCCTGTAAACCACCAGATGACGCTGCAAAGGTAGCATGTGTGCGGTGGGTACCAACGGCAGCGCCGCTGTCAGGCTGCCGCGTCCGGAAGTACACCAGTAAACCCTTTACCCTAAACCCTAACACCACTGGCGCAGCACGGGTTGTGTCAGCAGGGGGGAGCCCCACAGGGCGGCAGGGGGAAGCCGCAGCGGCTGGGGCGCGGCGCCTGGTCCGCGGGTGTTCGGGCAACGGTCAGGCAGGAGAAGGCCCAGCGGTCTGGCTATGGCCTGAATCCGCATCCTAAACCCTAAATCCTAATCCACACCTTGGGGAGGTGGGCTTCGATGGCGCGGATGCGAGCGTCGCTGACGGGATGCGTCCGCAGCAGCGCCGGCACTGCCGCGCCCGACTGCTTCTCGATCTGCCCGAGCCGCCAGAACACCTGCGCAGGAGGCCGGATGCAGCTCTGGGCCTAGGCGGCTGCGAAAGGGGCAGGCACACTCGTGAGACTGCAGGCAGCAGGCAGTACAGGATCGACACAGCAAGATCTCCAGCATCGATCGAGCCAGGCACGCCGCGATTCCTGGCGCCGCGCGCTCGCCGACAGCTTTGTTCACCAATGCATGTGGTGTGCGTACATGCTTGCCGGCGGCGGGATCGAAGCAGGTGCGCGCCGCGAGGTCCATGCCTATCTGGTCCGCTTCCAGCTCCTGTTTCCTGGATTGAAGTGAAAGGCAAGATGACCTGGAGAGCAGTGCTGAAGCTCGTGTCATCTTGATAATATTCAGCTGCGTTTTGCTTCCAACGCTTTCTGCCTTCTGCTTTCTGCTTTCTGCCTCGTGGCGACGCACTAGTTCACTGCAAAACATGGAAAATCACTGCCAGTAATCGGAGTCCGAGAAGAAGCTCGTGAAATCGGGCACTGCCAGCCCATCCTGGCTGCACCAGTGCGGCGGGTGATAAGCCGCGGGGCGTCAGGTGTCACCGTACAGAGTGCTGGGATGAGGTATCAGCAGTCTGGCGCCGCACCTCGAGTGCGGCAGCGAGAGCGCGAAGGCGAACAGGTCGGAGGGCAGCGAGAAGCCCAGCGCCGAGTACGCCAGCAGCTGCAGCACCGCGATCCAGCCCTGCTCCGTCACCCGCTCGGCCTGCATTAGATCAGGTGACGGGAATGCACTGCAGATGCGATGGACAGCTGAACACAGGTCGCCTTGGCGCCAGCAGCTGCAGCCAGCCCTGCTCCGTCACCAGTCCCCCCCTGCATTGGGTGTGGCGCTGTGGGAGATGGTATGGCTAATCAATCTACTACCGAAATTGTACTGTGGTAGAAGCCAAGCTGTCCCCTGTCCAAGTCCAAGTGAGCAAGCTGGCGATATACAGCCGGCGCTGCAGCACCGGCACGGCCACACTGCTTGCTTGTCTGAGGTTCCGTCAGACTGCGCCCCCACCGCATGGCGGGCGAGCACGTGCGCAGTCTCGTGCGCCAACACCGACGCCAGCTCGTCGTCCGTTCGGCAGATGTCCAGCATCTTCGCGTACACCACCACCTGGCAGGCAGAATGTTGAGTGTTGAGAGCGTCTGCCTGGGCGAGCGTTGACATGTCTCACCAGGTTCCAGCCGCGCAGGGCAGAGCCGGCAAAGGACGCCGTCTTCCCTCCTGAGCAGGGCTGCAGCCGCGTTCGTGTGAACTCTGCAGTTCCTCGTGAAGAGGCCAAGGCCTTGACAGAATTGTACGTACCTTGCCGCCGGGAACGACGAACGCATTCAGCTCTGGACTGTTGATGACTGCAAACTCCCATTTCAGTCCCTGCATTGGTGACATCGCAAACCGATCGGGTCAGGAGTCTTTGGTGCCAAACCTTGGAGCAAGGCTTCATTGTGCGCTGAGCTGGCTCCCAAAAGTGCAAATCATGGCCGCCTCTGCTGGTGCGACGCTGCTTGTGTGCATCTAGTGACGCGCCTCATTGGCCAGGCACCGTCGCAGCCCTTCACCTGCATGTGCTCATGGAAGCCGCCGCCGGTGCCGTCGCCGGCCGCGGTTGCGATCTGGCGGCCAATGCGCTCGACGCGCTGCTGCGCCGGGTGGCCCGGCGGGACCAGCTGCCCCTTCTTCCTTGCGTCTGCAAGGACCTGGGCATGCAGGAGCGCAGAAAGCTCTAAGACCCTCGTGCTCGGCCATCGTCACGGTTTTGCCAGCGAATGCGGCGGCTCAGTGGCAGGGATGCTGCCGCCCCCGGCATGTCTTTCTGGCAGCACAAGATCAGAACCGCTTGACCAGCTACCAAGCAGCATCTCGGCGTGCAAATCGGTGTAGTGTCATATCGTCGTGCTGGTCTACCTATGTTCTACCTGTGCGCAGCACGCGGACGAGTTTCTACCTTCCAACCTCAACCCACCTGCTTGAATGTGGACTCCCCCATGGCTTGCTCCGAGCCCAGCCCCAGCAGCACCGCGTGCTTGCGGTGTGTGTACGGGATCTCCTGTCGGCTGGACCTGTGAGTAAAATCGCTGACGTCAGTATGCGCATCATTTGAATCTTCGGTGGCAAGGGGGGCGCAGCCGCTTCACGACGCAAGGTTTGCATTGGCGGAGGCTAGCGACGGGTTTGCACTGCGGCGGCGTGGCGGTGGTCAGGAACCAGGCCGGTCAGCAGTTTTGGGTCTAGTGAGAAACGGCGCGAGTAGTGCTCCACGGCAGAGGTGCTGGCATGCGGAGCGGCAACACACGCACCACCACACGATGATAGCGCCTCCCCCAATGACAGCAACGACCTTGCCGCGGTTGTGCAGCAGGGTGCGCACGCTGGTGCTAGGCGCAGCAAAGTGCTCGTAGCCCCTGCATGAAGGAAAACTCACCACATTGGTAATGGCGGCGGGTATCAAAACGCTGCGGCATATTATGCATCGACGGGGGCGGATGCGCATGTCAATGCAATGGGCGCAAGCTGCTGTTCGCCAGTGATGTGAAATGCTTGAGAACCTTCAGGTCGGAGGATGACAGTTCCTTTACGTGACGACAAAGCGATCCAATATATGTTCACATCCGAGCTCGGCAGACCTGCTGTCCCGGTGCCACCCGCCATGCTGATGCCGCAGCTGCTGGCCGAAGCTGCGGTGCGCTGCCACCTGCCAGGGGGCTGAGGCTGAACATCCTGCGGCTGAGGCAGCGCTGCCTGAAGCCGTGCAGCCTGCCGGCTGCGCCTGCCACGCCCGCTGCAGCAGGCTGGCCGCTCGCCTTCTCAGCATGATGCAGCTGGCGTTGCGATGCTGTCAATCTCGGGAGGTGCACGTGACGCGATACAGCGAGGGATTGCGCAAGGTAAATTTCAAGGGCAGGCAAATTTCTGCTCGTTCGGGCGGTTTCGAGCAATTCCGACGTCAATGGGTGGTGCAATGAAATGCATATGACGGCAAGGCCGGCGCAACTTCACTGCAGTCGACAGGAGCGTTGGATGTGCAGCTGCGAAACTACAAAATGTCGCAAAGCATGCTGCAAAGCAAGCAAGCAAGCAAGCAATTTGTCAGACAGAACACGTGACATGCGCATTTTCAAGCAGCCAGGGCGAAGTTCGAGGCATGAAGTGGAATTGCAGCATTGTGTCTCAAGCCGTACTCCGAACGGTGTGCAGCAGGCAGCTGCCGTCACATTAATCTGCGGCCGTTAGCTTCGTGCGATCTGTGGGTGACCTGGGGAGCTGTTGGCTTGTTCAGCAGCCGCCCGTGCCTTTGAAGCGTTTCAGCGCGTGAGGTATGGCAGTTTTCATTTTGCTCTGCTTCTGCTGCTGCGGCCACGTTCGCTTGGGCTGAAGGATCTGGCGTAGTGCGCAGCTTCTGCGGCTACTGTCTGCACATCGAGAGGCCACAGAAGTACGGAGCGGTTCAGCCTGTGGGTTATTGGTCGCCGCACACCGGGTTTTCAATGCACGGACGCCTTTCCTGCGCTTGCCGCTGGTGAGCGCTATGCGGCGAGACGCGCGGGCTGGGCCATGCATGTCCATGCGCGGCACGCAGGCTCTCGTGGCGCTGCCCATCGGCCTCGCCTGCTTCGCCCTGATGCTGCAGGCGAGCCTGCGCCGTAATGCCGCACCGCTGCCAAGCGTATTCACCCCCCTCATGGCACCACAGTCGTCCACGTTCATAACGACAAATGCGCCCTGTGTTGCGGCATTCATGCCTGCATGTCCTGCGAACCACATGATGATCTGCGGCTGCGCTCTATGACTGCTCTCGGTGGCTGCTTTCTGTGGCGTACACTCGCCGCAGCATCCCACCTGACGCTGTTATGCGGCGCCTGCAGCTGTCCTCCAGGAGTACTACAGGGCCGCAGCCGGTGACGCTGCCGGGCGTCGCTGACGAGGTCGGCCTCCACAGGTGAGGTTCCTTTTCTTTATAACACCTTCAGCTCGCCTCAGAGCCCATTGCCGATCATCAGTCGCCCAGTGGGAGCGACTGTAGGAACGCAAACTCCTGCGCATCACTGCGATGCGGCTTTGGCAGGAGCCTGGCAGAGGGGTCGCTGCGTATGCTGCGGCTGTCCTTGGCCTGTGCACCTGGGTACGTGTGCCTATCGCCGTGTCTGTGCAGATACTGCCCATGCGCGTCCATGATGTTCAAATCTGGGCACGGCTGTCCCAGAAGTAAAGCAAACAGCAGGCGCGGGGCGTAAGTGCGGGCGCACACAGCTGGACACGAGCTGCGTCTCATGTTGTTCCGAAGGACTCATCACATGCTTCTAAGTTTACAACAGCAAATGCCGACCACCAACGGCCTAATCACTGTGCCTCGACAGAGAGCGGGTGCGTTACCGGAGAGTTACCGGAGCGGCGACCTGCTGAACTGTCCTGGCAGACCGCACCAGTAACTGCCACCGAAACCGATCGACATGCTGTTCCTTTGCAGCGAGCGGGTGTGTTTCATGTGAATGCCGGAGCGGGTGCTGTCTCGCGCGACAATGACATCCTGGCAAAAGTCTCCAGGTAGACGGCACCGCTTCGTTACTGCCACACCACTTTCTTGTGCCAATGCGTGCAGCGAGCGGGCGCGCTTCATGCAGATGCCTGAGCGGGCGCTCTCACGCGCAGGCGACAGCCTGGCGCACCTGCTGGGCGCCGACCGCGATTACGCCGCCAACAACCCAAAGGTACGTAACCGCCGTCTTGATGTGGAGGCCTCAGCAAGTTTGCTCAATGCGCCTGCCGATCGCAGTTTCTTCGGCTAGCAACCTCTTGGCATCATGCCCTGCAGCCAGCAGCGCTCAGCAGTCTTATGTTGCACTGCCTGCAGGTGCCGGCTGACTGGAGTGTGGGCGGCGGCTACGAGCCGCTGATGCCCGATGGGAAGGACCTGCCAAAGGTACATTGAAAAAATAATGCAGTCTATAATACATATAATATTATTAACTATTTTTTAGTATGCCCTTCTCCACTTTGTTGCGCAGCTGGAACCTTGCGACCTGTCGCAGCCGCCGCCCACTGCTGCGACGTCTGCTACCCAGGCGAAGCAAGTTCCACCATCAGCTTTATCCTTGCTGTGCTGGGCTGCAACGCTCGCCAATCACAGTGTGTCATTGATGCTTCAGCAATGGAAGCAAGGAGCCCAAGGTGTCCAAATGGGCAGGCCTGCAGCAGTGCTGAGGCCCTTGTCGACAGCCAACACTTTCTTCACGCGCAGCTGGCTTTCATGACGACGACTTCGGACAGCTTCCGTCAGATCCAGCTGTGGAGCCAGTACCACCGCGCGCTAGGCGTCGAGCTCTTCTACCTCTTCGTCGATGGCCAGGTGCGCAAGGTCAGACGGCCAGGGCACTGTAACATGCGGCGCAAACCTGCCAACCGCTGTAAATCAACGTCCATCAAGTGTCCTAATGTGTCCTAAACCCTAAACCCTAAACCCTAAACCCTAACTCACGGTTCATCTGGTGCGCCACACCCCACACAAGTCTGGCATGGCAGTCATGGATGCATTCAAAAGCTGTGCATCATGCCGGATGCGCGCCAGTCCTGAACCCGCGGCGCGGCCGCACGTTATGCAGCAGCTGGGGGCGCCATCGGCGGTGCGCTCATTGATGACATCTAGATGTTATTGTACCTTTAGATAAGACTGACCTAGTACCCCTCGTAGGCGGCGCGACCGGATGTGATGGAGCAGCTGCAGGCGCCGCCAGGGGTGCGCGTCATTGCCAAGGCGCCGGAGCTCAGGGACCACCCTAGATATGCTGATGACTCACGATGCATCTCATACCTGGACTGTCACCCTGCGCAGGCTGCGCGACCGGATGTGATGCAGCAGCTGCAGGCGCTGCCGGGCGTGCGCGTCATCGCAAAGACGCCGGAGCTCAAGTGGCGGCAGGACAACTCACGCATCTGGAACGAGACGTGGCTGTCCGCTTTCTTCCACAAGCCCTGCAACCACGAGCTGTTCGTGCAGCAGAGCCTCAACATGGAGGGTGCGCTGTTCTTGTACAGACGATGTCGTGTATCGCTGGAATTGCACAGGCACTGCGCCCGCCCTCCCCAGCAGGTGGCAATCTGCTGCGCTATGTGCCTTGCGTGGCATGGCACAGATTGTACAGAATCTACAGCTCATGCATTGCAGTGCGGTGGCAGCGGCTGCGGTGAGGCGGAGGATTCGCTGTGTAACTGCATGAGCTGTAGATTCTGTATTAGTTCACCTGCCCAGCTGAGCATGACATCCCACCATCGCAGAGGGCATCAAGCTGGCGCGGGAGGAGGGCGCGGACTGGGTGCTGCACATCGACACCGACGAGCTGATGTACCCCGGCGGCGCGTCTCACTACTCCCTGCAGGTGACATGTCGCCGTGCAGGGAAACCCTAAACCCTAAACCCTAAAACCTTTGCCACCTGTCCCTCCAGAAGGCCGCAGCTCGCGCGCCAGACAGCATGTGCAGGGGTGTCTGGCCCGGTTTGAGACATCCCTCTGCCGAGAGAAGCTCCGCCGGTGTGGCGAACTCTGCCCTGACAGCACGCGGTAACAACAGCGGCACCAATCCCCATGGCGCTGCTGTGCCAGCTGGCAGTTTCAAAAATGCCCCTTCCACCCAATCGCACCGCAAAAAAGTGAAGGGTGCACCTCCCCGACACACGCGCCTAGTCATGCATCACCTGACACCTGTCAGGCATCCCATGACGCTCGGTTGTTCCATGTCTACAGGCGGTGCTGGCGGCCATCCCCGCCGACGTGGACACTGTGGTGTTCCCCAATTACGAGTCCATGCCCGAGCGCGATGACATCACCGACCCCTTCACCGAGGTGGGCGCCGCACCTGATGGATGCCGATATGCCTGACGAGGATGCTGGTCCCCACAGTTGCATGCCCTGCCCCGGCCTGTCCTCTGTTGCACCCTGCAGCTTTACACCCTCGAACGCGCACACACAGCTTCAAGGCACATCGAAGTTGGCCATCTTCAATCTTATTGCATATCTTCAATCTTATCGCAACTCGCATCAGGGAGATGATTCACGACTTTGTCCGGCTGCGTCGTGGTGTTTTTTTCTGCCGCCCAGGTGATGCTGTTGATTCGGCTCGCACCCAGGTGACGCTGTTCAAGCGCAACTTCCACCACGTGGTGAGCGACGCCTACTTCCGCTCCTACAAGGCCGTCACGCGCGGCAACCCCAACTACTTCATCACCTACGGCAACGGCAAGTCCGCCGCGCGCATGCAGCGCGGGCTGCGCCCCAACGGCGCCCACCGCTGGTTCAACTACTTCAAGCACCCCAGGCGCGCCGGCCCATGCTCTCGAGATGCTCTGATGGACATAAAGCGCCCTGGTTGCAGCCGCACCGCCTCGTTCGACCTCAAATCACAAATGCTCTCAGAGCCGCTCCACGCCAGGTGGGTCAGCGACACGTCGTTCTGCATCACCGCACAGTCTGGCTTCGTGCCGCTGCAGGGAGGTGACGCATGACACGGCGGCGGTGCTGCACTTCACCTTCAACCGCTTCGCGGACCTCAAGGCGAGGCGGGACCGTTGCGACTGCGCGCCCACGGACGCCGACGCCAAGCGCTGCTTCATCCTGCCCTTCGACCGCATGGTGTGCCGCAGGATGCCAGGCAGGAAAAGTGCATGAGCCCGGTCACATATCCCCACGAATTTCCCGCGACAAAGCGCAACACTGCAGGAACATGCAATATCTGCTGACTGTGATGCGGCTCCATAACTATGTACATCCTGGTTCTCCATACATCTGCCATCCAGAAAACGTTGGGTTCCTGAACTTTCTGGACGCTTCTAAGGATTGCAGCATGAAGCAGGACAAGGAGCTGTTGGAGTTGTTCTTCTCTTTGCGCAATTCATGACGTTATTGCCCTTCTTTCCAGTGCAGGCGCTCCTTGCGGCCAGCCAGAATTTGGACGGGAAGCTGCTGGAGTGGGTCCGGATCCCCTTGCACATTTCGATAATGAGAACACAAGGCGTGCTTCAGTTTCTCCGCTGCAGGCGTTCCTGGCAGCCAGCCTGAAGACAGATGGGGAGCTGCTGGAATGGTTCCGGCAGCGACTGGTTTGGAACGATCCGGAGGTCGTCAAAACGCTGGTCAAGAACGGCCTCTTCTACCGCATCTACACGCCGCAGGTACGACCGCCCGGCCTGGCCTTGCGTCCCAGCTGCTGCTTCGAGCGATTGCACAGCTGCTCTGGGTGGTGTCGTAGTGCATACGAGCTGTGGCACCAACATCGCTGAACTCGCTGTTGTCTGTTGGTGCAGCGCAGAGATGGTGAGCGCAGACACCACACTTGAAGAGCTTCTCGTCGTGTTGAAGTGTTGACGTCTGTGGATGCTGCGCTGCAGGTGCTGATCCGCGGGTTCCTCGCGCTGAACGAGCGGGAGGCGGCGGCGGCGGTGGGCCCGGCGGGTGGCCGCGCAGATCTCACAGGATCCGCTGTCGGCGGTGCTGCATCAGTCGTTGGCGCCGCGCTCGCAGAGCAGGTGCCGAGCCTGATCCAGCATCTCGACTTTTTGCAAAAAGAGCACTTCTTGTCGTACCTGAGCAGGTGCCGAGCCTGATCCAGCATCTTCACTGCTTCCAGAAAAAGGCGCTTGTTGTCGTACCCGAGCTGCAGCTGGGACAGCGGCGGTGGCAGTGCGGCCGGATGTTGCTCGCGCATTGGACGCGCTGCTGTTGTGGCGTGGAGGTGGTGGTGAAAGCAGCGGGCCCGCATTGGGCACGCAGTGCATCTGCGTGTTGAAAAGCGCCTGTACTCGTAATGCCCTTCTGTAGAGGTTTGCTGAGATGCATGTTCTGAACCGTCTTTTCCGTCGCGCGCGCCGCAGCGGGGGGCGGCGCCGCTCGCAGACGCATCGCGGGAGTCGCGCCGCGGCCGCAAACGGGCCGCGCATGCCCGGGAAGGCGTCGGCGCCGCCGGCGCCGTGGTCCGACCCCTGCAGGACAGCCCGCAACAGCCTGGCAGCGAGCAGCGGTCGCAGCGGCACGCAGGTGAGGGGCCACAGCAGCGGGGGCAGGGCGGCCTGGGGCAGAGGGCCGAAGGCGGCCCGCAGCAGCAGCAGAACCAGGAGGGCGCTGACGGAAATGGTGCAGCGCTGGAGCTTGACCGATTGGCGGCGCTGCGGCCGCTGGCGCCCGCCGAGCTGCTGCCGGTGGCCGATGCGGTGGCGGCCGCGGCGGCACGGCAGGAAGTCGAGCTCGGCCGTCAAGGCGGCAGTGGCGGCGCGGACGGCAGTGGCGACGCCGAGCAGCTTGCTGCCAGGGGCGACTCCTCAGTGGGCGGCGCCGGCAGGAACAGCAGCTCAGCAGAAGGCGGTGCTGCCGATGGCTCCAGCCTTGCCCGTGCCGCGGCAAGCGGCAGCAGCACCTCTGCGGCTGGGCCCGTCCACATGGCAGGCATTGCCAAACGCAAGGGCAGCCTTGCTCTGGGCGTCACGGCGGCCGCGAAACACTCCGGCAGCGCCCTGGTCGCCGGTCAGAGTGCGGCTGCTGGTGGCGGCAGCGGCAGGTATGGCGGTGGGCAAATGGCGGTCAGCAACGACGGCATTGAGGTGGTCGCTGCCGGCGGCGGCGGCGGCCGGGTCCGGAACGGTGGCGCGGCGTCGGGACGCGCAGGCGGTGCCGCAGGCGGCGCCGCAAGCGGCAGCGGCGGCAGCAGCGAGCATGCAGGCGTCGCCGACAACGGAGACCAGGCCGCCAGTGCCGGCGGCGGCGGCGCCAGTGTGGCACTGCTGCCTGAGGCCCCTCTGACGGCGGTGGAGCTGGCCAGCGACCTACAGACCCGCGGCGTTGCCAAATCGGAGCAGAGGCGAGGCGGCAGTGGCGACGGGGCAGTTTCGCCCGGTGCCGCTGGAGAGGCAAGTGGTGCAGCGGCGGCAGACATGTTAACCAAACCCTAAACCCAGACCTTAACCGGCTGGATGATGGAGGGACCTGGGATCAGGTCGTGTGAATGCTTCACACCGCTCTGGCACGGCTCAAGACTGTGAACATGCATGAACACAATGCGCTTAGGTATGTTTGCTGCAGGTTGCAGATTTAGGGTATTCAGAAGGTTCATTCGTTAGTGCATGCCTAACTTCTTGTTTTGCATATCGCCAACTACGCGCCACATTGGTAACGGTAGCGCTCTGCATAAGACTGCAGCACGCTTGGAGCACATAATGTTTACATGATGTACTCGGACTAAGTAGGCAACAGCTGCAAACCAGTTGCCACGGAGTCAAAAGCATGACAAAGGGACACCACATCATCAGAAAACCCCTAGCGAATCCGGCAGAGAGGAGTGCTGCTGAGGCCAGACCCATCAGCATTGAGCGACGAGCGGCAGCCATCGTGATTCAGCTACTCCTGTCGCACCGGCACATCGGCTGTCACTGCTGCTGCTGCAGCGGCGGCTGCTGCTGCTGCGGCGCGCCCCAGCATGTGTAGAACAGCGGGCATTCATGCAGGTCGCCATCAGCTGTGATGAGGATCACGCCGGGCGCCGGCCGCTCCTCGCTGGGCGGCGGCGGCTGCGGTGACTGCAGAATAGCATGCGACACGATTTGCGTGTCAAAGCCATCCTTCTCGGCCTCACGGGGCAGCAGGCGGAGTGTGGTGATGACCTTGGCGATGCGCGCGACGCTGGACAGCTCCGCCATGCTGGACGGCGTGTGCGATATATTAGACCTGCTGAGGCACAGCGGGGTACCCTCCGGCTGCAGCGGCGCGCCGGTTTCCGCATTCAGCCGCACTGGCACCGGCCGCCCGCCCTTGACGGCGCGACGTGACTTGCCGAGCACGAAAGCTTTCGAAAAGCAGCCTGCATGACAAGGTGCGATATCAGAGTGACTGTCATACGCCTCATTATACGTTGAAATCAGTGAAATGAGCCGCAGATAGCAGACGTCGGCAAGCTGCAGAGGTCAAGCTGTCTCCACAGGCCTGGGGCTATGCTGCTGGTGCTGTGCTGCTGATATCGCAGTGCATTTCAAGGCACAGACTGTCCTCACCGAAGGAGGACGTTCCAATGCATTGAACGATGTTTGGCTCCGAAACTGTGCTAATCACGGCTCCGCCTTGCCTGCATTCTCTGACTGGTTGCTTTGTTCAGGCCATGTTGATAGTTGTGGTGAACGGTTGGCGCACCGGAGCACACTGTCAAGACTGCCACTGTTCGTTTCATGAGGATACGTGCACGGCCGCAGCAGGCCAAGGGCGCGCCAGCAACTGCTAATGACGGGACGCACATGACTGGCGACGAGGCCTGGAAGAAGATTGAGATTGTGGAGGACAGCGAGGACTTCATCCTGGTGGTGGACACCAACGTCCTCCTTCGGTGAGGACAGTCCATGCCTCGAAATGCACTGCGATATCAGCAGCACAGCAGCAGCAGCATAGCCCCAGGCCTGCAGAGACCTCTGCAGCTTGCCGACGTCTGCTATCTGCGGCTCATTAAACCTTGACATCAGTGAAATGAGCCGCAGATAGC
>JAABUL010000983.1_pt1 | contig 57699 bp, 103 predicted proteins | sample 5559151 | NCBI WGS metagenome assembly JAABUL01 (sample SAMN10711876, study PRJNA513368) | rock metagenome | isolation source: Antarctica rocks | place: Antarctica: Victoria Land, Pudding Butte sud
CGGGCCCCTCCCCCCCCCCCCCCCCCCCCCCCCCCCCCCCCACACACACACACACCCACACCTTGAAACCGAACTAGTTGCCCTGCCCCTGCCATGCTGGCATCTCCGAATCCCACTCATCTGCCCCATGTAGTCCACTTTCTGCAGATCCGGCCGGCGCTGTTCCACCAGTACCCTGGCCCTGACATGGGCCTGGACCATGGTCCTGGCCAGGCGCTCTACTCCTCCGACATTGCACTTTTCGGGGCGCACTGCTCCAGCTCACATGCATCCTCTTCTGCAGGTCCGCCCGGCGCTGTTCGACCGCTGCCGCCACCCCGACATGGAACCTGGACCAGGCGCCACACCACCTGCTCACTGTGGGCTGCGCTAGGTTGGGAAAACGTCAAGTCGATAGACATTTCGTCAGACTGAACGATGGTCTTCATCGCGTGCAGATCCGCCCGGCGCTGTTCGGTTGGTGCCATGACCCCGACATGGGCAAGGGCCAGGCCCCCTACCCTGTTGCCCTACTGATAAGGGGTTTGATTGAACAAATTCAGACTTTGTGCATGCAGATCCGCTCGGCGCTGTTCGATCGCCACCGCGACCCTGACATGGGCCTGGACCAGGCGCCCTACCCCTCCGGCGTTGCAAATTCTTCGTGCACATTGCACTCACTTGCCCGCATCTTCGTCTGCAGATCCGTGCGGCGCTGTTCGATCGCTACCGCGACCCGACATGGGCCTGGACCCGGTGCCCAACATCTGCTGCCGTTGTAAGCTTCGTCGGAAATTAGAGTTGTGAGTCTCCATCAGCACTTTTCGCAGATCCTGCCGGCGCTGTTCGATCGCCACCGCGACCCCGACATGGGCCTGGACCAGGCGCCCTACCCCTCCGGCGTGCCGCGCCCGGGGCGCCACCCGCGCGTCGGCGCCGCACTGCCGCGCCTGCGCAGCCGAGGCCAGTCCGTGCTGCACGGCGCCGCGGCGCCGATGTCCGCCGTCGCGTCAACGGCGGCGGCCGGCATGGGTGCTGCGCCTCGCGCCGGCGTCAGCGCCCGGTGCGCATATTAGTGATGCGAAACATTGGAACATGCGGCGCTGATCACCGCGACGCAGCATGTTTTGTAGTTTCTTCCGGCGCCCACTCTGTTCCGGCCCATCGTCCGGACAAGGGAGCTCAATGCAGACAAACGCAAACTGCTGTGTAGCGTCCCGGCCCCGCAGTCAGCCTCCGGCCTCTTTCGCAGTCAACCCAACGGAGACGGTTTCTTCGAAATCTGACGCCCAGAAGGCTTTGGGGGAGGCACTTCCAGGCCGTGATCGGCGTACTGAGCCATGTAGTAGTAGGCCTGCAGCCTTCGCAGCTCTGCAGCTGCCGTTGTTCCGACTGAAGGCGTTGAGGACCATCTCGCACGAGTGTTCATGTCCACAAGGGTTCGGTTGCAGGCGCGTCCTTGATGTTTTTCCGCAGGCATACTCTTGAACTTGCTCGCCAGGCCCGCCGTCGCGATGATCACGAATGACCACCGGCACAGATCGCCACTTTTCAGTGTTGCTTCGCGGGCCGCCGTCTCACCCACGCAAGCCTCTGCACTCTGTCAATCAACTGTGACATCGGTTCTTTGATCGCTCGCGTGCAGCACGAAGATGGTGCTGGCGGAGGGGGAGACATCCGCCGGCCCCGCCGTCTTTGCGATTCCGGCACGGGAGGAGGAAGAAGTCGTGGAGATCGCCGGCACCTTCGTGCACCGCAGGTGCGAGTCATTGCAAGTATTGAGGTGTTTCACAGTGAAACCCAAAAGCGAGTTTCATTTCTTAACATGGAGGAGGTCGTGGAGGCTTGCGTCCACCGCAGGTGCGAAGTGCTGCTCTGTAATGTTGGGTTTGATGCATTCACAGAAGAGATACTGTACTTGTTTGGACGAGAAGGAGGTGGTGGAGCTCCCGACACCGTCGTGTATTGTGGGTGGACTTTTTTGACTTTGATCTTGGTCGCATGCAACAAAACGCACCAGGAAGGTGCAGGAAGCCCCCCAGTGAGCATACCTTGAAGTGCCCATTCCTGTCACATTCCATGCAGCCGCCTGGTGCCGCTGGGGCGGGCGCTGAAGGAGGAGGCCAAACGCGAGGCTGCGGCGGATGCCGTTCCGGAAGCCACCGTTCCGGTGCGCGGGCCTTCTTCGTTACTCATCCATTTCCAGCATCTGCCTCACATCGCAAGATCATCAGTGCTTGCATCATCAGCTGGACGACGCTGCGGGAGGCGCAGGCCAAGGCACGGCTGGCGGCGGCGCTGACGTAATAAAACCGATGAGGCAATGGAAGACATTCTGACGATCCAAATTGCAACTGGCGTGTAACCTGCAAGTCATGCTCAGGAGCCGACGACGATGCGGGCGGCGTAGGCCAATATGCGGCAGGTGGCCACGCTGGAGGAGGAGACGAACGACGCGATGCCGAAAAGATTTTGGCCAACGACATCTGAGGTTCGTTGCAAACAGGAGCCGCCGTCGATGCGGGCGGCGATGACAAATGAATGAGTCGTATTAACACTGGAACGTCGCTGTCAAGCACAAGAGCCGCCGTCAATGCGGGCGGCGCAGGCCAAGATGCGGCAGGCGGCCACGCTGGCGGAGGAGACCAACGTGGCGATTGAGTTTGCGGCGGCTGCCTCCGCGCAGTCGGACTTGTACAAAGCGGCGGCGGAGGCGGAGGCGGCGAAAGCCGAGGCGGCGCTGCTCAAGTCCCGCACCATGCCCAAGGCCACAGAGGTAGAGTCCCTTGCTTTCAAATTCATCCTATTCTGCAGCGGTCCCATTGCAGAAGATCCCCGCAGGAAGCGGCCGAGGCACATGCGGCGCTGATCCAGTCCCGCACTTTGCTGTTGGGCACCGAGGTGGGGTCTCCTCGAGCTGTTTTGCTGCACTTCATTGTGGCACGACCGCGATCACCCACAGGAGCAGCAAAATTCACAACGATAAACCTGAACGTCGACTGCATCAGCGCTTGGAGGCATTGAATTCCCCACAAACCCTGCAGAAAGAAGGTGCAGGTGCTGCACAAGGAGCTGTTCCGATTCGTGCGCTTAGATGTGGCGTCAACATCCTTTACACTCCTTGCAATGAGCTCTGCAACCATTGCTCCCTGCAGGAGAAGGTGGAGGTTCTGCGCAAGGAGCTGACGGCGATGCGCACCGCCGTGCGCGACAAGTCTCGCATTGTCGCCTCCCTCAGCGCGTACGCCCCCTCTGTTCTATCTCATCCCCTAAACCCTAAACCCTGCACCCTAAACCCTCTGCGCGTGCGCACTTCAGCTTTTACAGGACCGTGCCGTCAACGCCCTGTGCGCGCGAATGCGGTTTTTGTCTCAGCGTCTAGTGTGCTTGCATGAAATGGTTGCTGATGGCATGTACGGCGTCGCCTCCCTGCCCCTATGAGGTTTGACATTGCCCTCGTTTGCTGTCCATCTCATCCGGTATAGCCCTTGTGGATCCCTGGCCATTTCCATTCCTGTATTGCTGCAATTGCCGGCCGGCCCCCATGGAGATGAACTCCGCCTGCGGACAGTGCGCATGTGGCTCGGAGGGCAGCAGCGCTCATATGACCCACGTGCGCATGCAAATCGCATATATGGGGAAATGCGCAGCAGTGCCTTGGTGAGCATTCGCGCCAGCGTAGGCGGCGAAATCTGGGTTTCAAGCCATGTGTTCCAACAGCAGATGTATATCCCTGGTGGCGGACTGCGACAGCTGTAGCTCGTTGTGAAAGAGCGGAGCCTCTTGAACTTTGACCTTTGGGCGTTATGCCAGCATCACAGGCAGCATCATTTATTCTATCACACGTGATCAAACTCTCGAGGCTTTCGCTGTTCACATCCTCGATTTTCCTTTGCACAGCTTTTCAGGAAGCTGTCGGCTGTGAGCGTGCGGACCTTGTTGACGAAGCTGCTGAAGCCCATTTATCGTTCTTGCATAACTACCTTTCATGTCGTATCTCATACCCGAAAACCATCTTGCCCACTGCAGGGAGCTGGCGGCGATGGAGGCGCGTGGCCAAGAAGTGCGGCTTTGCGGCGAAGCTGCCGGTTTGGATCACAGCTTGTTTCGGGCTACCATATGCCTAACATTTTCAATAACCTTATGATTCAAACGTGCTCCCACTGTTCGATAGTACTTCAAGGGCGCTTGCTCTGTTCAATTCAGGGAGCTGACTCCGATGGAGGCGCGCGTGGCCAAGAAGCGCGGCTTTGCGGCGACGCTGCAGGCCGAGGCCAAGGTTTACTGGCCGTTTGTTTCCATTACTCTTTCACATCTGTGTTTCTGTTCCATGCAGGGAGCTGGCGGCGATGGAGTTGCGCGTGTCCAAGAAGCGCGGCTTCGCTGCGTCGCTGCTGGCCGAGGCCAAGGCGCGCGCAGTGGAGGCGGAGGAGCTGCGCCGTGCGGTCGAGCGCCTGGGCGTTTTGGAGCGCGAGGCCGAGACGTCCGCGCGGCACGCCAAGGTGACGAATCCGACATGACATGGTTGGATTGAACAGGAAGATTGTGCAAACGCTGCGCCGTGCAGTCGAGCGCCTGGGCATGTTGGAGCGCAAGGCCGCGACCTCTGCGCAGCACACACCAGTGACAAATATACATGTATTTTCAACGGTATCCTCTCGAAACACAAACGTAAAGTGCACGGCGTCGTCGGGCGCCTGGACATTGTGGAGTGCAAGGCGTTGCACGTTGCAGCAGCACACAAGGGTTCGGAGACTTTCAGATGTATACTTTCAGATGTATACTGTCAGAACCGGTGGAGGTGTGATCTCTGAGACGCTTGGGCATTATGATACGCCACGTGTGCACGTTTCATTCTTTCAGCCTTCTCGCAGCACCGATTTTGAGCGCTACAGCTGCCCACGTCGCGACCGCCAGTCACGCGTCAACAGCACGCGGTTCAGCACTTGGCAAAAGTGGTCGACCTGCCGCCGCTGGCAGACCTTCAAAGTACTAGGGTTTGTTTGGGTCTCGAGGACTCTGCCCGCTGTCCCTTCAGCGAGTCAGTATTCATACCCACAGCACTTTGCGCTCGAATGTTGGCAGGTCATCGAGCTGGCGGTGAGCGAGGGATTCAAACAAATCCTCAGGAAAGCCCGGGGTCGAAGTCCTAACATTCCCGCCCATGTGTGCAGGTCATCGAGGTGGAGGTGAAGGAGGGCATGACAGGGCTCGATCAGTGCAACTCCTTGTTCAAATTAGTGAACTTCAAAGTCACATCGTTTTGTGCCGGTTTTGGGCCGGTTTCTTGCAGGTCGTCGAGCTGGAGGTGAAGCAGGATGCGGAGGAGCTCCGGGTGAGGGCCGCCGCCGCCGCCCAGGTCGCCCAGGTGTGTCTGCACAATCTTGTTCAGATACTATTGAAAACCAAACACTCGTCTACGCCGCGTAGTACGCGGCGTAGACGGGTGTTTGGTTTTCCCCAGTGGAGGTCGTGATCTAGCCCAGTTTCTATTGGGAGGCTGTAACTCACCGATGCAGTCGCTTGGCAGCGTGGGCTAAATCAGACTCAAAAGCTCTGGCCCTTCCGAGCTAGTTTCAGCTGCATTGGCCCCCACCCTGCCAGGAATGCAACCCTGCAGATATGGGAAAATTGCAGTCTGAGCAGTGCAATCTGAATCCCTAAACAAGAAATCCAGCATCAGTTGGGTTGCATGCAGGCGGCGCTGCTGAAGGCCAATGCGACCTGGCAGCAACATGTTCACCAACAAAATGACAGTCAGAATGCCAAAACGCATTTCGAAGTGGGCATGTCTCGCAAGCAAGGGACAGGTCAACTCGTTTCCGTGTTGTGGAAGGTGGTCTGCTGAAGGCCGACAAGACCTGGCGACTGCATGACCTTGCATAACACAACAAAGCCGTCGTCAGGATTCTGTTTTTGACATTACGGTCTTTTGTTCCTGCAGGAGGTGGCGCGCCTCCAGGTGGCGCTGCCTACAAAGTGTCTGGCGACAATATGCCACAGTCAGCTTGGTTCGGTTTACACACAGCACAAAGATGTGTATGTAACAACCCATGCAGGAGGTGGCGGGCCTGCGGGCGGAGCTGCACAAGGCCAACAAGGACCTGGCGTCGGCGATTTCCGACGAGGAGATGGCGGAACCCCGCGCTCGCCTGGCTTCGGAGGAAGCCCGCGTGCATGTCGAGCACGCCGCGGTGAGGCTTTCTTAGTAGGGTCTTGATGGCTACCTATTGGGGATGCTCAGGGATGCAGAACAGCCTCTCCAGGTCCAATCAGTCACAGCTCCTAACAGGCGGCAAAACATCTACTCGTGTGCCACAGCTGCAGATGCAAGCGAATAATGAAAACAAACGGCAGCCTCAAAACCGTCAAGGCATGGCGCTGCCCTGTTGGGCACCACAAGCGATTCCACCAGCTGAAGCGGGGCAGGTCAGCATAGGGGGCGGTCGGGCTGCCGTTGTCAAACATCTTTGCACGCAAGGGAGCGTTACTGTCCAGGATGAGCTGATGGAGCAATTTTTCATAGCGACCTTGTGCATGCATTGCTATGGCGTCTCATGGCATTGCCGACTCGTGTATGCACAGCGCTGCAATATCCACCTGCATGGGGGAGGCCTCTGCCCAGGGCTCCTGCCCCGTCGCCAGCTCCCACAGGACCACGCCGAAGCTGTACACATCTGCGGGTGCCAAAGACAAACACAGCATGAGTGGCACAAGCATTGACTCTGAACCGGTGTTGACGGCACTGGCCGCGTGGCTCTGCAGCTTGACATCGCGCAAATGTTCTTCATTCAACTTGACTTCTCTGCTTCCGGCATGATCGAGTGAGCAGCATCCTGCCGAAATGATGGGATACCGGGAAGTTCGCAACACATATATTCACAGTGAACCAAATGCGAGAGGGGGCAACCTCGTAAAGCTGGGCAGCATCATATGTCCCAAGCCTTTGCAGGCCTCAGAGTTGGCAGCATCCAAGGTGGCAGAGGCGTGATTGATCGTCATCATGTGAAGCACACTGAGTGCTGTGCTAAATGACAAAGCGATGCGTGACTGTCAGGCGGTGGAGGCAGTTGCGGTCAAGGCGGCAAGGATGGCGTCCTGTGCCCAGCCTCAGCACCCTGACGACTGCTGTCCGTCCCATGGTGAGCACGTCTCCGTTGCAGGCGGCGGAGGCGGCGGCGATCAAAGCGGCGGAGGCGTGTGGGCGGCTCTCGGCGCTATTTAATTACATGTAGGTGAACCTGGTTGCCTGCAACTTCCCACAGGCGGAGGCGACGGCGGTCAAGGCGGCGAAGGCATGCCGTCCACTCTGTGAAGCAGCGTGTGTGCTGTGGAAAACCCCACCTTCGCTGTGTCAAATTTCAGGCGGCGGAGGCGTCGGCGGTGGAGGCGGCGCAGGCGTGGCAGGTGACTAAGCGCCGCGTGGACCAGCTGGAAGCTGAGGCGATGCGCGTCTGGGAGGAGGTGCCACCCTACCTTACTACACAATACAATTTGAACTTTTTGCACGTGTCGAATGGTGCTCAGTGTGAGTTGACGAGGCATTGGCCGCTGTGGCGGATTCTTAGTCTGCCCCTGTGGAGGGCCAACTCCAGATTCATGTATACCTCTGCAATGCCAGATGTGCTGAGCTGAGGTGTATTCATTCGGCCACTTGTCCATTCGAAGGCGATCTGTGGAGACAGTGGCGACTCTTTGTCAATGGCGCAGGTGCGCGTGCTGCAGGGGGAGAAAGCAAATGTGGACGTCCCTGGGGTCGCGCCACGGCAGGTGAGCCAATCTCAGCTCCAGATCCGCAATGTCTAATGACCCTTACTATTTCACAGCAAGACCACAGGACTGTCCGGCAATCTCACATGCATACTGTCAATAACCTTGAGCCGATGCGGGCAGGCAACAAACGCGCCAAGCGACGTTCAACCATTGCAGCTTCCACAAGTTGCGCCTTCCACCAGCTGAGAGCGAGCCGCCTTGCCGAATCCGCTCAAATGCAGCCGCCCATCATCAATGCAGGGCGAGGCGACAGGTTGCTGCTGGATGCGCAGGCCTTCGATCTCTTCAGTATTTTTGATGGCTCTGTAATGCTCAACTTTCAGATGCATCTTTCTTGTAGAACGTCGTTGTCTTTCAGGCGCCCACAATACTCGGCGACGAAGGCAGGGTGGGTGCTTTGGCGGCAGTGCGCGTGCTGCTGGAGACGCAGGCAGCTGCCTCGATATAGCATTGTATTGCCATTCTAGCGCGTCGTGTACCATTTCGTTTCAGGCGCCGGCCATGGTAGGTCACGACGGCAACACGGAGGATTTGGCGGCGGTGCGCATGATGCTGGAGGTGGAAAAAGCAAAGTGCAGCCGAACATGGGATAAACTTGCCGACTTTCAGACTCCAGCAGCCTTGAACTGGGGAATCCCAACGGGTACCGGCGATCATTGGCGATGATGGCAAAGCGGAGGCGCTGGCGGCGGTGCACGTGCTGCTGGAGGCGCAGGCAACTCTGCGACAATGCCAAACTGCACAACCAGTTCAACGAGCTGCTGTTGATGGCATGCAGGCGCCGGCCATCGTGGGCGACGACGGCAAGGTGGAGGCGCTGGCCGCGGTGCGCGTGCTGCTGGAGGCGCAGGCTGCGCTTGGTGCCGCAGAGGTGGCCCTGGCTGGCGCCGGCGCCGGCGCCGCCGCGGAAGGTGCGACTGCAAAATCTATGGTCCATCTTTCATGTGTTAGCTCTACAACTGGTATGACAAGCTTTCGGTCTGAATGGCTGGGCGCCACGGAGGTTGCGCTGGCCGGCGCCGGCGCTGCACTTAGCCGCGGAAGATGGTAGAACAAATTATATGATCCCATCGTTCATGAGAAGATCTGCAACCGAATACAAAGGCTTTCTGAGCGGCTCTGGCACTGGCCGGCGCCAGCTCCGCCCTGGCCATGGAAGGTACTGGGGTTGAGTCATCCATGTGCTCCATTCGTTTCCTTAGCTTCTTGTTCGGCAAACGGCTGAAGAATGCACGGCTAGCGGCGCCAAGCACCAAGGAGGCTGCGCCCGGCGAAACTTTGTAAGAAAAGGATTGATGTAGGTTCTAGAAGGTTCTAGAAGGTTCTAGAATACAAGATCTTGTATTCTTCAGGCAGGAGAGGGAAGGCACCCCCCTGCCTCCGGGTTGCATGGCGGAGCCTGCTCCACGGCAAACGATCCCACTCTTACAATTGACAACTCCCATGTAAAGCTCATGCAGCCCAACAAGCTGATGTGACCTGCTTCTCCGCAATAGTGAAGCGGTCGACACTTTGGTGGAGGCGGGTGCGGCGGGGGCCTCTGGACCCGACTGCCTTTTGAGTATCATATTCACATGGAGGAGCTGTCCACAGCAAACCTGTGACATTGACCTTTCAGGTCCATATCTGCATCCAGAAGTCGACATCGAGATGGAGGATCGCGATGGAGGGAGCAGCAGCTGCCTTTCGCTTGAGCACGAAGTCGGCGGCGCCGCTCACAGCAATAAATACTGGCGATACCTGATACTGAAGTTGCCAGTCTCAATATTGCGCAGAAGTCGACGTCGTGGCGGATCTGTGAGCCCACAGGAACTCAAGAGCACTGTCCACCCGATCTGATGGTAACGCTGCTATCTGATCTGGCGCAGAAGTCGACGAGGCGGCTGTGGAGGATTGGGGACCGGGCTCCGAGTACGATATTGGCGGCGCCGCCCACATGTCGACCGAGGCTGGTGCGCTTTGGAAGTACACCACAACACACAACTCCTGCATACAGTCTGATAGCTTTTCGGGCCCCAGCTCCCGAGTGTGACGTGGGTGGCCGTGCCACATGTCGACGGCCGAGTCTGGTGCGCGTGGCCAAGATGTTTTACCTCTGTTTAAGAGCGCAGGATTATAAATTTTGTGTGGGTACCACAGCGGCGCTGCTCAAATGCCGGTCGCCGAGTCCGGTGCGATTTCGAAACAATATACTTTGATCGAACAGTGGGTGATGTAAATGTTCCATGTATGACTGTGGATTCTCCGGCATTCTGACGATTCCGCATGCGCAATCAAAGCTAGCATCCCCTCAAGAGGACCCTGGATTGATGCCGGAATGCCAGAGGGACAGACTTCAGGACGGCCACTGTGCTTGTAGGATGCTCTGCTGCAGCGAACGGGTTTTGTTTGTTTGTTCACGCCATTCTGGCCGCGACCGGGCACAAAAAGCAAGCGCCTCAGTGAAGCGCCTCCCAGCTTTTGCACACCGACTGCCAGCATGAAACGAAGATAGCTTCACAGATCCTATGTGCTTCGACTGTGATGCGAAGTGTGTGACGCTGATGCGATTCACTGCTGGCAGATCTTTGCGAAAGTGCTGAGCAGAGGAGACTGTGGCATTCTGACTTACTTCCAGGGGTCCACACACGCCGGTGTCGTGACTATTCCAGCCTCTATTTGCAGCACACAGGCGCTGCATGCGCATGGCAGCCAGCATGCAGGCACAAATGTATGTCATGAGGATAGTCTGCTCAGCCCGCCGTCCGGCAAATTGCAGGTAGTTGCCCTGGACCTGCAAATTCAGCTGGTGATGCCGTCGCCGCCGCCGGATAGCGTCAGCAAACAAGCAAACTCTGACAAACACTACTAATTCCGAGACAGGCGATGACGCTGGACCGGCGATCGAGGCGGTGACCGTGCCGCCGCCGCCGGACGAGCCGCCGGTGGTCGTCGCCTTCCAGGTGGAGGTGGAAGCGGAGGAAGAAGAGGAGGCCGACGACGCTGCCGCCTCCGCGGCCGGTGCGGGAACGGACGGCGGCGTAGGTGCAGTCGGCGATGGCGGCGTCGGGCCGGCACAGAAATCGGTCCCCTTGCCCCCGAGCCGCGGCGATGCGGCGCGCGCGGCCGCCACCGCTCCACAGGCGCGCCATTGTACTGTTGTTCCAAAGTCCCGTCAGGGGATTACCAAGTCCAAGCATTGCATCAAAGGCAGATTCTGGCAGGGAACACGAGATCCATACTTGCAGCACATGAGACTTGATGTCTGTCGGTCCTGCGTTTTCCAGCTGTTTACTGTGGCTTGTCAACTAAACCCAGTACTGTTCCTTGTTCCCCCACAGGCCGTCGTGGGCGACGACCACGGCTCTGGCGGATGAGGCACAGTATGCGGCATGCACGGCGCTGCACGCCCAGAGCCCGTGGCACCGGCATCTCTGCCCAAATGTCGTTGTCTTGCGGGGACATTGCGCCGCGAGCTTAAGGCCTGAGATGCCATCGTCCCATTCAGCAAGCTGCCGCCGGGAGGGAATAATATCGATGTGTGCACGGAGCAAGATGTGTTCAGGAGCTTGTAGGGTTGTTGTATATATGTGTGCGTGTTGTGATACTTGCTGCAAATGAACGCGGCGATGTTTGATGGCCCTTTGGTCCTCTGGCCAGAATGGCCGAATTTGCGGTTTCTGGTTGGTGCATGCCATGCGATGAGTAGGTACAGTGTTGATAGATTTTGTTGATGGTGCCATAGAGGCGCTGTGGTTGTGGTTGTGGTTGATTGCTGCCAGGACTTCGAAAGAGCTCCATAACGTAAACATGAACCGCAAACCGTGTGCCTCAATTGTCCAATCCTGAAATCTATGCGTGCAACAAGACAATAATTTCGGAAGGATGCTCCAGGCAAGGAGCTTCCGTTCCAGCTCCCAGGTTAATTTCCGACCCCAGCTGTCACGTCAGGGCGGCTGCACGCCGTATCCCTTTGCGCTTCGCGCCTGCATTTCAAGAAATTACGTAGGCAGGTCATGTATGTTGCACGAGACAAGTTGAGCCCTGAGCAGGCAGCGCCAGCCGCTGCACGCTGGGTCCTGCGCGCCGCTGGCCTGCATCTTTATGAGTGCATGTGTGGGAGGGACTCGTGATGCTCAGCAGAAGCAGCTTCTGACAAGCCCACCAGCGTCAGCCGCGCCAGGTTTCAGCGCGCTGTGTGCTGCGTGCCTGCCTGTGACAGTGCTCCAGGCGACGAGACATGGTGTATTCTGCCGACAATGGCGTCATGTCAGGCCCTGCCCCTTCCCGATCTGCTATCCACCAACGCACTTGATCACGTTTGCACCTGAATGACACGCGCAGCCGTCAAGATGTTACGTTTCGAGGAGCCCTTGTGAGTGCGGCGCACCTTCTGCCAATCCGCGGTGGCCCGCTGGCAGCGTCTGTGGGCGCCCACGGCTGCGAATTGGCCGCCAGGTCCGGCAGCACGCCCACTGGCTCCGCCCGCAGGGTGATACATGCTGGCAGCATACAGCTCTCCGGCTGCAGCGCATGTCAAAAGCGCTTAGGCGCAACCGGCGGCTGCCGCTGACGTCGCGCGTATGTGGTATTGTGGGTGTTGTGCATGAGAGCAGCCACTGCACACAGCCGCACTGCCGGGTCTCTTTCAGTGACAGTGCGTTGTTGAATGAGCTGCCCTTGTCCGTGCTTGCTGCCAATCAACGGGAATCAGGCGGCATGCCAACAGCTCGCCAAAATCTTACTTTGGGCAGCGACTTCATGGAGGCAGCCAAGTCACCCACCCACGCAGCACGCGCCAGGAAAGCCATCTTCCGGGGCTGACGCCGCCGTCGCCGCCTCGTAAGCTGTCATGGTGGCACGTTCCGCGGCTCCCACCGCGATCGCTGCCGCTGCAGCTGCAATGCGGCCTCCACTCCTACCGCTGCCGTGTGCTTCTGCGGGCTGATGATGCTGTGCGAGACCACTGCGACACGTTTTATATGTACATACAGCGCTCTTATACAAGCTGCATCCGTCCTGCAGCTCACACAGCGTGCCTCCGCCAACCTGTTGTTGGCGCATTACCGCAGCCGTGCTGACATTGTCCTCCACTTCTCGTCCGGAGCATGCTGCCCCGACAACACTCAACCGAGGAGCGCGTCCTGTTTGGTATCCAGCATTTGGAGGGACGTACGCAATGTCTGGTTGGCCCACACGTCATGCCTTGTGCTCAGAGGATAACCTGCACTTGTGAGTTTTAAGTTAAGGTCAACACTCTGTCTGTTTTTCTGTCTGACATGTCCGGCGGGACGACTGGCACGTGTTTGCTGCTTGACCATGCTCATATGGAATGAGCATGGATACATACATGCAGCACCTATTCTTGCAATTGCAGCAGGTGTCGAGCTTTCAAGGCTCAGCGCCAGGCTTCCGGGGACAACATTATTGCATTCGTGGGCGACCAAGTAGCCAAAGTTGTGGAGCAGCGACCAGACGGCTTGGGCAAATCAGTCGGGATATGGACCTGTCGAGCGAGGTGAAGCTAGCGCAAGAGAGCTTTGTCGCTGTTCGTGGCGGATCTTGTGGGGAAGGTGTAACACAATTTTTTTGTCCTTGCAGATTGCAGCATGTGCGAAGAAACGCGCATTATTGATGGCAGAGGCGGACAGGCTGGAACTTGAGGTCAGTCGGGCGTTCGATGTCGTGATGGCGCCCTCGCTGGGGTGCGATGACGCGAACCACAAGCGCCTCGCAGCTCTGATTGCAGCGGAACCGGAGGTCACAAAGCAGCTGGTTGAAGTGTCGAACGAGTTCTGTGGTGAGGCTCCTGTCCGCTGCTGACACAATTACTGAGGGTATCCAGCCATGTCCAAAAGTTACGGCGTTCTGTTTTCAGAGGTGCTTGCGTTGCTGCAGGCCTAATGCAGCAAGTTGCCGGCGAATCTCGAAGAGTACACCCAGAGCCTCCTCAATTGCTGCAGCAGAAGCAAGAAGCATCTGGTGAGCCTCGTCGACGGCTAGCTGGAAGACGACCTGCATCACAGGTTGCATCGGGCCTGTCCATCTGGGAGCCACGGCGGGTCTGTAGTGCATGTCGCACGACCACTTCTCCTTGGGTTGCAACTCCAACAGCACATGTCCTTGAATGTACCTTCAAACCATACACAAGCTTTGCATAACATAATACAGGGACTACGGAAGCTGGACTGAGGCGACGCATGGTGAAGATCAGCAGCAGGACCGGAGATGCGAGGTGACAGGTGCTGCTTCTTAGTCTGAGAGTCCATGTGCACTGTACAGGAGATGTGCTAAAATCTCGGCAGGGGTGTCGGTTAGAGAAAGGACAGTAGCAACTCACAGCGGTCGCTCAGGGCCCGACGCGGCTTTCCATGTGTCAGCGTTCACTCTTAGCGGACACATCTGAATTGCTAAAGCCTGGCTTATCCAGAAGCAGTATGTGAAGATGAGCTGCCCGCAATCAGCTTCAGGCGAGAGTGCTCCTTAATCACATGCTGTATAGAGCGACTTTGATAGTGTTGCATATCAGCACCCCCAGCACCCAAAGAGGCACTCGCAACCTCTCTGAGCGTGTTGCCTCTCTCAGGCACAGGCGCGGCGCCAGCGGAGGGCTCCAACATCGTCATCCCATGCTCCCTGCATGCCTCCTACGCCGGCAGCACGCTCAAGTTGCCGCATCTGCGCACGCTGCTGTTGCTGTTTGCGATCGACGGCGCCACGGCTTTCGGCGCCGGCGGCGGCGGCAGCGGCGGCGGAAAGGGCGTCTGAGCGGCCATCGGCGCCGTCGCGGGCGGGTTCGGCACTCATGGCGCACGCGCCCAGCCTCAGGTCCCTGGGCCTGCAGCGCTTTCCCAGCATGCCGGCGGCGGCTGCAGCGGCAGCGGCGGCGGCGGTGGCGGCGGCGGACTTGGCGACGACATAATGGCAGATTGAAGACTGCCGCCAGGGCTGGGGACTGCCGACGACGAGCCCGGCGGCGGGCTGCCGCACCCCCACAACGCGTTCAAGGGCAACGACCTAGACGGACCATTCGGTGGCACTGTCAACGGCGGCGGCGCGGCCAGCCACGGCGTTGGGCGGGCTGACGCTGCAGGTGGGCGTCCATGGGGGCGCCGCCACCGGCGGCGGTCGCGGAATGCCGGCTGAGGCGCCGTTGGCTTGCCGAGGCCGCCTCCACCGGTCGGCGGCCACGGAGACAGCAGCAGCATGAGCCTGTCGGTTGGAGGGGGCCAGCAGCAGGCAGTGCAACAGCCGGGCGGCTTTCGCACCGATGGCCGGCCGCCTAGGCCATGACAGGCGCAAAGTGGCATGCCACGCTAGCTGCGGCAGGCGTGCCCCTCGATCTAAGACATATGTTCGTTGGATCTCAACAACATTGATCGTCCTTACATGGCTCAAGCCAAGGGATGACAAGGTAACGGCGTGATTCCCCCAAAACCAAGGCCTACAAGCATAATCTCGCGCCATCATCATGCGCAGGTGACTGCGCGATGCGCGATGCGCGATGGCGAGGCGGCGGCGGGGCGGCTGGATCACACGCCCTGGCTCCTGGAGGGCAGCTCAGATGCGCAAAGTTCGACATTCCATACGACAGTAAACATATGGCACAGTACCTCCACTGTTGCGCAGGTGACGGGCGCATGATGAGGCGGCTGCAGGCCTGTTGAAGCATGTGCCCTAGTTCTTGAGGGACGTTTCGTGCAGAGCCAAGCTTGTCTTCCTAACAGTATGTCTGTCGATGCGCAGGTGACGGCGGCGATGCGCAATAAGGTGGCCACCGGCCTACTGGAGCATGTGTCCTGGCTTCTGAAGGACGGAGCTCAAGCACAGGGTTCGCTTTTTCCCCTAACAAATGAGATCCCAATGCAATGGTCAGGTGACGGCGCCGACGCGCGACGATGAGGTGGCTGCCGGGCTGATGTGAGACGAGCTCAAGAAGCGCGGCGCGGTCGTCAGCCACGCCGACACCATCGACGCCCCCTGGGCCATGCGCTCCGGCCGGTGAGGATGGCGACTGGTTGAATTCCTTGAAGCGGTGTCAATCCACAAGGATGCAGTGCGGGCTTCAGCCACGCCAACACCATTGACGCCCCCCTCGGCCGCGCGATCTGGTGAGCAGAACCCGGCAGTGTGAGTCCCTGTTCGGAGGACATTGGAAAAGGAATGCGGGAGGAATAAATGCTTGCCGAGAGCATCATGGCAGGCAAAGCAGATGTAGGGGCTACTGCTCTACCTGTTGCGAGGAGCGCATGTTCAACTTTCTGCTGAATGCGCATGCCTAGTGACAGGCCCTGATTTTCATGTCGCCTGATGGCGTCGCAGACAGTTGCTGATCAAGCTCTCATGTACAAGTCTCAGTGGCTTGCTGTTATTGTGCTGCCAGCCTGGTCATGGGACACAACTTTCATGCCGCCCGGCGCATCGCGGAGCTGGTCATCGAGGAGCAGAGCTTCGGAGTGCGGGTGAAGCCGTAAAGAGGCGGCGGCGGCAGTGACGGCGCTGCGCCTCTGGCAGCGCAGCATCAGCCAGGGAAATGGTGCTTTTTGCGCAGACAGATCGGGCGATTATGGGGTCGGTGGATCAAATGGCGGAGGATGTGGGATGAAGGGGCCAAGGTACAACGCATCTCGTCCTACGTCTCCATTCGAAGCATCACCTGCGAGATTCGTCTCCTCGAGGCGTGACAGTGAGTGCGAGATGGGCAGGAGTCTGCTTTGTTTGATTTGAGAAGAGTGTGAAAGGGTTGCGTGTTCGGCACAAGTTGAGGTGGTTGTTCTTTGCGGCCGAATTTGCGGTTTCCAGTTGGTGCATGCCATGCGATGAGTAGGTACAGTGTTGATAGGGTTTGTTGATGGTGCCATATATGGAACCATCAACAATCTATATAGAGGCGCTGCCGTGTGGTTGATTGCTGCCAGGACTTCGAAAGAGCTCCATAATGTAAACATGAATCGCAAACCGTGTGCCTCAATTGTCAATTCTGAATTCTGTGTGTGCAACAAGACAATGATTTCAGACGGATGCCCCAGGCAAGGTAAATTTCCGACCCCAGCTGGACCCCTCCCCCGTCAACGCCCTCCCCCAATCCCCATAGGTCCCCCCGACGACATGTGCAGATGCAAATCTCGGACGCAAGAGGTACCGCCGCCCTAGAGTCCCCATTCACAGGTTGCTCCAGCGGCCGCCACTCGCCCCGTCGCCCCAAAAAAAATCCGTTGCGGGTGTGCGGCGGCAGCCGCGTTTCCCCTCGCAGCAGCGTGAGGCGCCGCTTCCTAGGCTTTAACGACCCCTTGAACTATGGGGTCAAAGACCTGGACGAAGCCGCGTTGCACCAGTTTCACTACCATCGCCTGCGCGCACAGAATGTGGACAACATGAGCACTCGTTGCAGTTGCTTTTGAATTGAGCTTGTCGGGGGAGCAGCTTTTCCGCGCTGCGCCAGTTTCACCACCATCGCCTGCGCGCACGGAGCACGTGGCATGAGATTGACACATCGCTGGTTCCAGCTGCGCCTGAACAGGAGAGGAAAGCTGCCAGCAAATGCAGCTGGTATGCGCTGCACCGGTTGCGCTGCGGTTGCCGCCGTGCGCAGAGCATGCCGCAGCTCGCGGCTTTTGGCGCCGGCGGCTTTGCGGGCAGCTCTGAGACAAAATCAACAACATAAATGTGTCAACCGGGGCGCGTGTTCCAGTGCTTCAAGCTGTCCTCGAGCAGGAGAAGGAGCGCCCGTCCGATTCCGCACCTGCTCAGCGTGCGTCATCACGGTGTTGAGTACGTCCGTCGGGAAGCCCACCATCTGCACGCGCGCTTCCGGCGAGCAGCCCAGCGCCGCCAGCAGCACTGCAAGGCAGCAGGAAGCAGAATAAAGTCAGGATATGGTTGGAGCTCAGGAATCTGAACTGCACGCATCCAAGGAGCAGCCCAACGCGGTCAGCAGCACTGCAGAAAGCGGCGCAATGTCATGTTTCAGGCACAGCATCAGCTTGATTGGCGAGGTCAACATTGCACTCGAGCCTTCGGCGAGCCGGCGCCGCCAGCAGCACTGCAAAACAAAGGAGAGCAGCAGGACGCAATGAGAAGCCAGGGTTGGGGCGCTGCACCCATCACATAATTAATGACGTAATTGATGCCCGATGCCCGCTGCCATGCCTCCGCCCCAGTGCCAGCAAACGCATTTGACAACCCGAGAGGCCCCAAACAACACATGACAGCAGCCTCCTTGGCGGATGTGGGCCGAGGCAGTCCAATGGCTGACGGATGGGCATTGCCGCATACGTCTGAGCCCTGATGGCAATCTGCCTCCCCAGATGCAGAGTTAACCGGGCAGCTATGACAGCCTCGTGGATGATGGAACTGCGTGCCGATGGTGTGCATCCTTTCGGAGCCGGCAGCAAGCAGCCGCCTTGAAGGCGGCTCAGGCAGCTTTGTGGGAGAAGAAGAAACTGCAAGCAACTACAACGGCGGGGGCGGCGGCGGCTGCACCTCCAAACTGCGCGCTGACGGTGTGCATCGTCTTTTTGGGGACGTCCGTCGGCTTGGGCGGGAACAGCAGCCGCCGCAGGTTGCCGAGGCGCGGGCCGAGGCCGTCCATGACGACGCGAGCTACTTCCGGCTTCCGCTCCAGGCTCAGCCCGAGCTTGTCCATAGCCTGCAGAAAGTTTTAGGCAACAACCTCTAGAGATAGCATTGAGCAGTTGTCAACACCTACGACGTGTTCATGCCCGCGCTGCTCCTGGCTTCCGCTCCAGCGCCGAGCTGTTCCATGGCCTGCAGCACTGCACATGTTAGCATACGGTAAACTTTTTGACGATCTGCACTGCATTCACAAGTATGATAGATCCGTGGCGCCAAGCAGTTACATCTGGCTGGCTGAAGTCGCTTTGTGCTGTTGCCTCTCTGTGTTGACGCTGGAGTGCAACCCGCCCTGAAACACCCGGGACTCGGCGAGGGCTTCGGAACATCAGGAACAAGCCCCGCAACGAGCTTCCTTTACCGCGCACTTGTTTGACGTTGTGGTGCAGGCCGCCCCAGAAAGCAGGGACTCTTGCGCCCTTGGATATGTGGCATGCTACAATGACAACTTTCAATTGCTCGGTTTTCGCTTCTCGTATTGAAATTCAACTTCGACGGCGGTGAAACTTTGCGTCACCGTCTTCACATTGTGATGCAAGCCGCCCCAGAAGACGAGCGGGACGGCGAGGCGCAGCGCGGCGGCCATTCTCATGAACATTAAACGTGGCAATTGAGGAATCTATCTTCACGCACCGTTTTGATGTTGTGGTGCAGGCCGCCCCAGAAGACGAGCGAGTCGGCGAGGCGCAGCGCGGCGGCAATCTCCGGCGGCGTGTCGTAATCCAGGCCGGCATAGCCGCCGCCTGCCGGCGCGCCCGGCGCCTGCTGCCGAAAGGTGCTCACCCACACCGTGCTGCGCGGGCCTATCATCCTGCAGCAAGCAAGGTCAGAAACGTTGGCATTCAGCATTTGTGGCCTGGCGCCCACTGCCGGAAGGTGCTCACCGTGTCCTGCGAGCCTGCCCATGACATCTACAGGGCCTGTGAAGGCTATGCGAAAGCTGTGAAACCTCCGCATCCTGCAAGATTCGCACCTGCGGTCCACGCTGTCAAAGCGCACGATGGTGTCTGCCGCGCGGATCGCACGCTGCTCCGCGCCCGTGAGCTTGCCGCTGCCGACGAGCGCAACACGCGCCACGTTGCTCACCCGCAGCCGGCGGCACAGGTGTGGCAGGGAGTCCGGATTGGCCGCCGCGTCCTCCCGCGATATCTTCTCCACGTCCGCATCGGCGCCTGAAACCGAGCTTGGGTCTATCAGCAAGGGGATTCTGCATTTGAACCAACAGGTGCGGCATGGGGTGCAGGTTGGCAGTGGCGTGCTCCAGCACATTTCCTCCACATCTAGGTCAGCACCTGCAGTACGATGCATGGTTTTGCCGTGTTGTGAAACAGTTATATTGTTTGAGCCAGCGACACGTAGCTGCTGCAGGCTGTCGGGGTTGTGACCGCGATCTCCCGCGCTTTCTTCTCCACGTCGGCTGCACGACTGCAACTGTTGGAAGGCTTTGTCGCAGGCGTCGGTTCGTACCACACGTGCAACACGCTGTCTAGCTCCGCCATCAGTCCTCTCGCGGGCTCTACACAAAAATGCCCCGATCCGAGATAGACGCAAACGTGGGGACAGCACTTTGGAGCACCTGTGGCGGCCGTGAGGCCGCGGCGGTGCAGCTCCTCGCCACACCGCGTGCACCGCGTCTGGCAGGCAGGGCAACAGGACCCACATTCTTCTGTGGAAACTTTCAGCCGACACTGTCGCAAATCTCTCATGAAAGTCGGCACCTGTGGCGGCCGCGAGGCCGCGGCGGTGCAACTCCTCGCCGATGGCGTGCACCGCGTCGCGGAGGTAGACGGTCGGCGCGACCCAGCACTTGGCGCGGCTCGCCTTGCAGTTGACGTCCAGCTTGCGCACACACGCCCGCAGGCCTGCAGGAATCAGACGAAGAAATTTGATGGGAATGTATCGATTCGATCACGGTACGGGTGCTCGTACTGCAAGTGTGGCGCGGCTCGCCTTGCAGTTGATGTCCAGCTTGCGCGTGCACGCCCGCAGGCGCAGCATAAAGAGAGGACGAATACTCATACGGTATAAGAGGATGAGTATTGTGAAGGTCGACAGAGATGATGCCAATCGCCGGAGGATGTCGGCAAATGTAACTTTCAGCACACCTTGCGTCGCAATGCGTGTCCGTCCACAAGCTGTCAAAGTGTTGGTCCAGCTGTGGCACTGCCACACATTGTGCACAAGGCCGAAACGCCGCACAGGCACCAGCTGCAACAAGAGGAGCAGAAGCCAAGCCGGTTGCGCACCGTGGCAGGGCGTTGGGTGCACGCGCAGCAGGCCGGCGGTCTGCAGGCCGGCGATCGCACGCGCTTCGGCGGCAACGTCATGCCGCGGCCAGTGCCCCGGGCTCCAGTTGAAGCCGTACAGCTGCAGCGCGGACTCCGCGGGCAGGCACGCCAGCGCCGCCAGCACCACTGCGTTGCACATGTTGTCATGAAGAGAGACGGTCGGTGGAACTGGAAAGGGACGGGACATTCATTGATAGTATCGATGTAGCTGAGAGCTGAGCTGATGTGAAGCGGACAGCTTCACCAAGTTCAGCATTGCACGGCGAACAAGGCGTACAAGCGGTGGCAGTTGTTTGCATGATCGGCAACATCCACCAAAGCATCCGACAGGGAGGAGGCACGCACCGACAAAGCCCGTGGTGGGGCTGACGGCTAGCCGTGTCGTGACGTTGCTGGGAACGTCGACCACGCCCCTGCATGCGGTTGTCAGAACTCGTAGTCACAGACTCGTCTGGAAGTCAAGGGTTTAGGCAAGGCACTGGCAGCTTGAGGAGGGCCAATGCAAATCTCCTGCGACGGCTCGCTGGCATGTTTTGTGGCATAGGAACTTGTTCTAAAGGAACTATCAAACCCTACAAACCTCCAGAACGCCGCTCCGATGGTCAGCACAGCAAGCCCTCGGAGGTGCATGCAGCGTTGCCACAAGCACCCGAACAGACGCCAGCATTCAAGAGTGCTGCGCGCCCCCACCTGCGCCGGTGGCAGTCCATGAGGATCGCCTGAGGGCTGACGTGCCGCAACCATATAATCATCGTTTCTCCTACATTGTGATTCCATCAAGACTCGCCTGTACAGGCGGTCGTAGGCCGTCAGAAACGCCTCCATGTCGACGTGCAGCAGCTTATCCGCGGCCAAGTCTGGGTAGTGCGCCAGCATCGCGTTGACGGAGGACGTGTTACCACCCAGCAGCACCACCGAGTCCGCTTGCTGCGGCAGCAACGCGACATGGTTGGAGCTTGCTTGTCTGTACTTGGCTTGTCAAGGGTTTGACGATGCAGCGACAGCATCACATCTAGGGTTTTCGCGGTGCCGCCCAGCAGCACCAGCGGCATCTCACCGAGAATGGCGCCTGGACTTCCTCGGGCAGCACTGCCGCGTCATCCTGCTCAAAGCCGTAGAACATGGCGGGCGGGCGGCCGGCGTGCCGGGAGACCCAGATGTCCAGCCGCTCCCCCGGCAGCCAGTTGTTGAGCATGTTCATGCGCACCTGCAGAGGCAGGGCACAGCACTGAGCAGGTGCAGAGATGCCTACAGGAGGCAAGTCATTTCTGTGTCCTGTTGGGAGTCCGAGTCTATGTCTGCCAGCTGCTTCCCGTCAGCGCTCCCCTGCGCTCCGGCGGGAAGACAGCGGCAGCGTCAACCCGGCCTGGGAGGAAGGGGACAGAAGGGGTGCCCTGGAACGTGTCCCTCGTGTGCTTGTCCCCCAGTTGGCACCAGCCGCGACTGGAGGACTGAGTCGAGCACAGCACAGACAATTTGCAAAGCCGTTCACTGTGAGACTGTCGGTTCGAAACTGAGACGTGGCCCCAGGTCCGGCCTGATGGTTAGGCATGTCGCAAGACCAGACGCATGGTCTATCGTAGGTCCAGGTGGTGCAGGAGCAGGGCCTGGCATACAGTCGGGTTTAGGGTTTAGGGTTTCACTCGCCACGCCCTCGGTGAGCGTTGGTGGCCTTATGGAAAGCGGGCAGCCGTCCGATCTCTGCAACGCAACACTTCTGAGGACTTATTGTCCTAAAAGAAACTCACCACGCGCTCGGTGGCGTTGATGGCCTCCCGCTGCTGGATGGACAGCGGACCGTTGCCGACCAGCGCCACCGACGTCGGCGGGTCGTCCCCATCCACACCCACCAGCGCCGCGCACAGCGGGCTCTGCTGCCCCTGCGACGTGGTACAAAATGCAATGAGAATGGATCTTCTTTGGTCGTATTGATGTTGCCGCACTTTGTGCCCACTACAGCCACGCTAAGCGCATGCGTTGTTACCCTCGCCAACTATCAGCCATGTGGCTGGCCGGTTACGACACACACACTGCATTCAGCAGCGCGCCTGCACGACTGCCGCTGCAAGGGCGGCCGCTGCGCCCCAGCTGTGTCCCTCCTGCGCGACCGGCCGCGCCGCCGCGGCCCGCCACTCTGCAATTGCTCCCTCCTCCTCCTTTCCCTTCTGCGCCTTGCTGAGCGCTGGCTGCTTATTGGCGCCGGCGCCGGCGCTGCCACCGCCGGCGCTGCCGCCGCCGCCGCCGCTGCCGGCTGAAGATAAAGCTGACGTTGAGGCTGAAGCGGCGCTGCCAGCGGGGTACATGAGTCGCACGAATCGCCGCAGGTCCGGCCGCTGCGCCACCACCTCCGCCATGTCCACGTGAGTCACCTACGCATTGAAAAAGTTATAAGGCTAAGACAGTAGGCCGGGATCTGAGCTACGACGGGAACAATTTGCAGCGGGCACCTCAGGCGCCGCAGCGGTGGCTGACTTTGCGGCCACACACTGCGACAGCCCGGCGCCAAGGCAGTGCAGGCAGCATCTTCTGACGCTCCTGGACAGGGTGTTTGTACCATTGTACACGCAGGGTCCCGCAGGGACTCGCGCAGGAATTTCAAATGGACTGCCGTCATTCACCCCGGGGCAATCACAGCCGGCACCGGCACCAGCAGGGTTCTGACAAGGGACTGCTGTCACCGCCCAGAGGCAATCGCAGCCAACACTGCGAGCCAAGCACCAGTGCTGCCGCTGCTCGGCCGTGCAGCCGACTCAACAGCTTCCACATGGAGCCTGGCGTTGGGTGTTGTGGACAACATAGTGCTTTGATGACACACGACATACCGTGGGGTAGTCGCAGCGCGCGTCGCGGGCGCGGCACCAGTGCTCGTCAATGCGGCCGCAGGAGCGCAGCGCACCGCACGGCGAGTGATGCAGCTCCAGCCACCCCCTCTCCTCCATCGCCTTCATGCTCGCCTGCAGTGTTGTTCATGTCACCGCTCATATCTGTGGTCGTCCCTAACCTGCTGGTGGACGGTGCTGCTCTGTTCTGTCCCATGCTGTTCGACCTGTACATCGTATGGACATCGAAACTAAGGTCCTGCGGTGTAAGTTTCCAGTGCAGTCCAGGTCTGCTTGCTCCAGAGGCACATCGCGGTGTGTTGAGCCAGAGACCAGCAATGCAGCAGGAGATAACAAAACCACCAACGAGGCGCTGGTTCCTCAGAAGATCAGCCTGAGTGAGGTGGACAAGGTCAGAGTGCGCACGTGCTCGCTCCAGCGCGGGTGGCGCTCCGCCTGCCACGGCGACCAATTATAGCCGAAGGCGTGCAGCTTTGTGCCCGGCGGCGTGCACGCGACCGCCAGCATTGCCACTGCGGGAAATGCACATATTCAATCATGCATCAGGAGTCACAATCAAAGATCAAGCGGCAACTCATTGGTGCCCGGCGGCATGCACGCCACCGCCAGCATTACCACTGCTGGGAGATGCACACCGTATAGGCAAGCATGCACGACTCTTAAAGATCACGCGGCAACTCATTGGTGCCCGGCGGCGTGCACGCCACCGCAGACTTCGCCACCGGGAACGCTGAATGAGGGTTAAGGCATGACAGCTTCTCTACTTCAGAAAGCAGCTCGTGGATGCCTCGCGGCGTACACGCCACCGCCAGCATCACCGCTTCGGGATTTTGCACACAAAATCTGGTGAGATGAGCCGATGCAAGAATGCGAGAGACGCAGAGGTCATGCACTGCCTATGCTGTGGACTAAACCATGCCTCGGCTTCAGTGTTCAGAAGAGAAAGTTCAGCATGGTCTGTGGAAATTTTACATCAAGCGCAGGTGGAGTATTTGCACTCCTGTTTTCGAGGGACGCCTCCTTGGATAAATCTTACAGTGTAAGCTCCACAACAGAGAGAAAGAACCGCAGGCGCACGTGTGAAGTCGGAGGTGGGGACGCGCTGCTCCGACGCGCTCTTGATTTTCTATAAACCTTTTCACGCGAAATCTTGACATTGGCGAACGAAAACATGATTTCTCCTGCGGCGCGCACGTGTGAAGCCGGAGGTGGGGACGCGCTGCTCCGACACGCTCTTGACGCGCTGGAACGCCGCAACAAACTGCTTCGTGTACACCTCCGTAGGCGTGTGCAGCACCGTGCTGAAGCCTGCGACAGGAACGATTATGGGTCAGAAGTCTTTCATAACGCATGGAACGAAAGCCCCCATGAGCGGCTTATTTTGCACCTTGGTCGGCGCTTGCAGCACAGTGTGCTGAACCCCGCGAGTGCAGCGAGATGTGCCGCCGACATGACATGCGAGCATGACAGAACAGGCATGGCAGCATGTGTTGCATACACATGGGCTTCTCCCACCACTTCCGTCTGCCACCTGCTGCATGCAATGTTCTGGATCTGATGAATAAATTAGATTAGAGGAAGAAGAGGATGGACATGAGAAAGCAAGAAAAGCGCGGCGCACGGGAGATGGAGGCGTTGTGGCGATTGAGCGCCCAGGCGACATCCGCCGCCGGGCCGCCCAGAAACAGCAGCGCCGGCTGCTGCCCCAGCACCTCCGCAAGCTCCTGCACAGAGTCAACAAACGGAGTGGTCACTTTGTGGAGACTGCGTCACTGCCATAGTTTCAGTCACCCGTGGCAGCCAGCACGGGCGGCTGGCTGCTGGACCAGCCCCTCTGCCAGCAGTGCAATCCACTGCAAGCGCTGCGCTCGAGGTAGCACAGCTTCACTGTTATTGGTGTCGCCCATTTTCACTTAGCAGGAAGGCGCACCTCCTCGTCGAGGTCGTCGAGCCCGCCCCAGCGCTCGGGCGAGCCCGGGTGGTGGCTCAGCACCCACAGGTGCACTCGCTCGCCGGGCAGCCTGCGGCAGCGAAACAATACATAAACACACGAACATATGAACATACGAGTCTCAGATGAGTTGCAGACGGAGATTGGATGTTTTGTAAGAGGTTTCAGGTTTGCCGAACGGCGACCAAGGAAACCTAGCGCTGACACATGTGGCTGAGAGGGCATTCAGGACACATCGCCAGGCAGCCTCCACTGCGCCCAGAGGCGGCAGACCTCCGACTGATGACGGCTGAACCAAGTAGCCCTGGCACGGATACTGCAAAACAATTGGACTGACGGCCACCGGTGGTGCATCCAGTTGGAACCGGACGAAATAGACAGCAACGGCGAGGGCGGGCCGTTCCGCACAAATCAGGCAAAAAAAGACAAAGTAGCTGAGACGCTGCTCAAAACACACCTGTGGTGCATCCAGTTGAAGCGGACGATGTAGTCTGTGGCCGCGAGGGCGGGCCGGTCCGCGGCGTCCAGCGGCGCGTTGCCAACGAGCGCGATGCTGGCGTGGGGCCGCCGCCTCTTCCGCGACGCGCGCACGTCCTCCGCAAACAGCCGGCACAGCCTGCGGCGCGAGTTGTGTGCAAGCATTCAGGGTACAGCTGTTGAAGTGCAGAAATCAGGGTACATATCTTACAAGTTGAATCGCACAAACCGCGTGCATTGTGTCACATCCTCCACAAACAGCCGGCACAGCCTGCGGCACATGCTGTGCTTTGCTACGTGTCTGTAGGCCTGCAGAAGCAGAGGCAAAGCGTTTTGGCGGACGTCACAGGGCCATCGCCCAAGTTGGACGCATTGTTGAAGCGGACAGGCCCTGCGAATGCAATGCGCTTGTCCGCAGTGCTGCATATGCGCGGCCGCAGCAGGCCAAAAAACTCGTGCCCGCGGCCTGCGCCGCTGCTGCACTGCAACAAGTCTGCATCATGGCATCTTCGACATAGCAGTCAGGATCCAAACTGGCAACGCCATTCCAGTCTGCCTAAACCCTGACCGGCGCACCTGGAGCCGGCCTTTCTGGCATCCGGCGACAGCGGCTGCTGCAGCGGCTCCATTAGCTGGTCCGCATCTTCCGGCTTCCTGCGTCCAAGGACGCGCCCGCCGCAGGGCACCCCGCCCCGCTGCGGTGCACCAGGAGGAAGCAGCTCAATAGTGAACGACACGACTATTTGGGATGATGTCTCTGGATGGCAGCCTTGAGGAGACCGAGCTCAATTCTTGAACTCCACTGGGTGGTCCTCGTTCCCTGTGGGAGAGGACAGCGCAGCCCGCCATGCGCAAGAATTGTGCTTCGCGAAGGAATCTAGAGCAGCGGTGCGAACTTGCCTGTGCTGCCAGCAGCACGCGGCGGCGGTGCGAGCGCCGCAGTGCGGCGCCAGACCTCCCCGCCTTGGCCTGCATGCGCAGGACCAAGGTAGGTCAGCCACTCTACATCGTTTTTGGGTGGCTGTCCGAATTGCGGAGCAGTTGCAGAGCAGCCGCCAGGCGGGGAAGAACGTCCGCATGTCAGCACGAAGCACAAAGTGGCAAGCGAATAGCGATTGGTCCCGAAACGAGGAGATCCGCCACCTTTCGCTGCTTGGCCACAGGCAGCTTGGCCGCCGCGGCGAGCGGCTGCTGCCGTTGCTCCTGCCATGCCTGCAGCGCAGTGGCCGCGGCGCCCTGGCTGGCCGCCACGCCCCGTGCTGCCGCAAGCGCTGCGACCTGCTGCTTCTGCTGCCGCGCCGCGGCCACAGCCGCTGCTGCCGAGATTGCCTGCGGCGCCAGGGCCGCCTGCTGCGCCGCCGCTGTCAGCGCCGCCGGGTCGGAGACCACAGGCAGCGCGCCTTGCCGCCCTTGCAGCGGCTGCTGCTTCTGCGCCGCTGCCGCGCCCATCCCTTGCGCGGCCGCCTGCTGCTGACCAGGCAAGGCGCCCTGCGCGCGCGGCCGCTGCCGCCGCTGCCGGCCTTCCCGCTGCCGGCCGGCGGCGCCCTGCTGCTGCCCGGCCGCGCCCTGCTGCACACCTGGCTGCAGTCGCTGCAGCTGCTGCTGCTGTCCAGAGGCGTCTGCCTGCGCCTGCTGCGCGGCCTGACCTGCAACGTCCTGCTGCGTCAGCTGCACCAGCGAGGCCACCGCCGCCTTCTGATTGCCGTCCGCGGCAGCCGCGTCTGCAGCTCTCACTGAACCCGCAGCAGCCGCCGCCTGACTGAAGGCGTTTGCATGCGGCTGCTGCCGCTGTTGCTGCCGCGGCTGCTGCTGCTGCTGCTGGGGCTGCTCTCCGGCAACCGACACCTGCTGGCCAAAGTCGTTCAAATGCGGCTGCTCTGCCTGCTGCCGCTGCTGCTTCGCCTGGTGCCGCTGCTGCTGCAGCGCCGCGGCGGCGGCGGCGCCCAGCTCCTGCGCAGCTGCGGGGTGCGGCTGCAGCAGATCGTTGTCCTCCTCCGCGGCGATCCACGCCAGTTCCGCCGAATCCGCCGCCTCAATATCTGCCGCCTCCACAACGCCGCCCGCATGGATTTCCTTCTCCAGCAGCTCCGCCGGCACCTCCTCCTGGCCGCCGTCCGCGGCTAGCTGCTGGTAAAAGTCCAGCTCCCCGTCGGCAAAGTCCAGGTCAGAGTCCTCCTTGCCCTCTGCGTCGATGCCGATTCCGCCGCCGCCGCCGCCGGCGTCGGCGCCGCCGCGGGCGCCGCCCGGCAGACCACTGACGCTGCCGCCGCCGGCGGCCAGGGCATCGTCCGTGAAGGGTAGGTCGCTGCCGTCGCCGACGGGGTCGTACTCCTCGTCCGCGTCCGCCGCCGCGGCCGCCATCGCCGCCGCCTTGACCGCCTCGGCTGCCGCACGCTCCTCAGTCTCCAGGTCCTGTAGCATCGATACAGTACGTGTTTCATTGCAGGAGGGCACCCTGGCCATTGCAGAAGAGCACCTGGGCGCAGCAGGTATGGCGTGTTACTCTGTGTGACTCTGGACTCTGGAGCAGCTTCCGAATCTTCCGCGTGAGCACTGCACAGCACACCGCCTCGTTTTCTGAGCGTGCAACGCCAGCGCGGGATTCGCGAGCCTGCAGCACAGACGTCGGCAGCGCGCCAATCACCAGAGCCTGTTCCCGGCCCAATGCGGGGCATCGCCTCTCAAGGCAGGTGCGAAGACAGCAGCGCGCACCTCCAGGTCAGTAGCCTGATCCCCGGCGGCCTCAGCGGCCGGAAGGGCCGCTTCAGGAGCGTCTTCCCCCGCGCCTACCCCGGCGGCGAGCGCGGCGACGCCATCGTCGGAGCGCGCTCCAGCCTTGGCCGCCTGGCCCGCCCAGTCGCCTGCATCCTCACGGCTGCCGACCTGCAAGCAATGGGCAGGTGCGTGACTGTTTGTGGGCAGCATGCGGCATCATCTGAGCGTCGCGTCTCCCAAACGTGCTACGCGCCCGAGCATCGGCCGGGGATGCAAGCTGTACACGCCACGCATTCACCGAGAGGCAGATCGCTGTCGCAACAGCAGGTGGTTGGAGCACACGAGGGACTGCTTGCATGGAGACAGTAGCCTGTCCATCTGCCTACCTGATGCGCGCGCACCTGTGGGGGCTGGGTGTGCCGCCGCGTCTCCAGCGCCTCCTCCCGCGACATGTGCTGCATCTCCACAGCGTGGAATGCGCACAAGTCCTCCTGCATGAGCGGCACGACACGCTGAAGATGTTTGCAGCATCCAATGCACGAACAGGCGATCTCGCTGTCTCACAGCTGTCCTGTGCGCAGAGACGATGACAAGCTGCCTTTTGTGTAGGACGAGACAGGTCGCTGTGAAGGCACTCGACAACATGCTTGGCGGCGAAACGATCGGCGGTCGCCGTCAGGCGCGTCCTCGTCGGGCCCTGAGGCACGCAACGGCCTGGCGACAGTCACCTGAGAAGCCTGTCCACTGCTCGGTTGCGTTATTGCAGTCAGTCAACAAGGTGTGAAGAATCAAGCTGCAGAAGGGCAGTGCACCTGGAGGTTGGGCTCTAAAGACGCAACCAGCAGCGTCTCAAACTCCGAGGTGTTGGTCGTGTGGTGCGGCTTGATGCCGGGAAACTCCAGCGCGGAGCGCGCCCGCAGGTCGGCCGTCGGAATGGAGTCCTTGCCGTACTGCAGACGCAGCATGCCTGTGCACGTAGCATGGGCGGCTCACTAGCGATCTGGCGCACGATGCCGCTTGAGCGGCTGAATTGTGTGATTCGGTCGTGCAGCGGGCGACTGCCGTACAATGAGCTCGATAGACCCTCTGAGCGCTGACCGTGTGATTCGAGGACAGATGACTCAATTCCTGCTGCAGGGCACGCATGGCAGGTGTGATTACCCAAGGGGGTTGCCGCAGCGAAAGGCGCTTACCGTAGGCGACGTCAGACGTCAGCACTGACTCCACGGGAACCGGCGGAGTCTCCACCGTGTAGAACATGGCGCTGTCCAGGCCGGGCCGGGCGGCCTTGCCGGCGAAGGCCGACAGGATGTAGACATTTCTGCCGCCGCGCTGCCACGCCTCCGCCGCAAGGCGCAGCACGCAGACGCCCAGCAGCAGCACCAGGCCGAACCGCAGCAGTCTGTTGCGCCTGAAGGCGGGCCCGACTTCCGGCTGCGGCCTGGTCCGCATCCTCGGCCGGTCGGCCCTGACGCCATTCCCACTGTGAGTGGCCGAGGACGACTTGAGCATCGCCTGCTACTGGCCGCGGCCTCAGGGTGCAGCCAGACTATCTGCAGCATGTGTCATGATGAAGAGCCTTCCAAGTGCTGAACCGCTGCGTCTACCTCCAAACCCGTGCTGGTCCTGCCTGAGAGCTGATGTGACGCAACACACGTCTGTTTAAAAAATCGAGGCCGGCGCTGCACAATTAGGGTTCCAGACTGCTTGATCAGCTACGTGTACGCGGAAAGCATGCGATCAGTCTGCTGAACAATAACGAAAATCGATTCACACCGAATACACAATCAAGATCGCTGTTTCACGGAACGCGTCGCCTTCATCGCCACGCGCTTCAAGGGAGCAGCGATGGTGACGCTTTGGCCAGCAGGCGCTGCGGCAGTCGTGCAACGGCCGCGCAGGCGGAGCTGCAGGCATCAAAACCTATCGAGCCAGCCAGGCCAGCTGGCAGACCACGATCATCGGGCTGCGACGACTCTCGGGCCAAGTTGTAAACATCGACCCCTGTGCCGATGCCGCCGCCGAATGGCTGACGATTTGCTGGCGGAGCGGCAATGTATTATTTATACCGACACCCTCGCTCGTGCGTTCGCAGGATCGTGATCCCACCTCGTGTGGCAGCGCCGAAGTGGTTTTCGCGGGCGCCATGGACAAAGCGTTGTCGTCGCCTCCCTGCGGTTTCACAAGGACCGCCGCACTACAACGTACAGCGCGGGCGGGCGCTTTCAATGGCTCAGGTGCCATTGCCTAGGTGTTCCAGCGGGACTGGTCGCAATGACTCGTCAGCATGCATGTCGTTCGTTGCTGTCTGGACGCATCACCTTGTGTATACTCACCGGCGCGGCACCGCCTCAGCGGCCGGCGCGCTGCCGCTGGTGCAGCACGAGGTCTGTGTCAATGAACACTATAGCGGGCTAGCTCCAACGGCGTTCAGCCGAGAAACGGTCGTGCAGTTGTCAGCCGGGAGGAGACGAAACGGCGACAGGGTTTAACCTGTACCTGGTCAACGGCATTCGAGTATCTGTGTCGGAATTCTCAAAGCGAGTTCCCGCGCGCGTCGATTGCCCGAGAGACCTATCTTTTGTTTCTCCGCGATCCAGCACATACAACAGTCCAGCATCAGCCTGTGCATCGCAAAGATCGCAGATTTCGGCGTTCCGGCGTTTCGCCGCGCCTGATCGGTCTGGGCAGGGGCAAGGCGGCAGGCTTGTCGCGCGGTCATCAGGAGGCTGCGGCAGGGCGCCATGGAGGTGCGTGCTGACCACGGTGCACCACGAGAGACTTGCGGCCTGCATTGTGCACTGTGAGCAGCACGGACATGGTCATGGTTCGAAATGTCTGCGCCTCCGTGTCGCGTCCAAGAAAAGCATGTTTGCCTCGCGCCGCACAGCCCAGCTGAGCCTGTAAGAACCCAAACAAGATTTCTCGAATGCCATGATGCCCTCGAATGCCCTGCGCGCAGGACTATGAGAACTTGGGCACCATCGGCGAAGGTACGTATGGGATCGTTGCTAGATGCCGCCACAGGCCCAGCAACGCGATCGTCGCCGTGAAGATGTTCAAGGACACCGACAAGCAGGCAAGTCCATCAATCATGCGCTGGCACGTCCCGGCGCGACATCATCACAGCGAGTGCCGTGCATGTGTGCGCTGTAGATATTCGTGCATGACCAGCTGAGCGCGTGACGAGCTGGGTGCTGGCCTAAACCTCGTGAATGCAATCGGTATCATATTGAGATCGTCTGCACATGTTGCGCCATCCACCTTTTGCCTTTGGCGCCGGTGACGGAGCCTGAGTGACTGCTCGATTGCTCTGCTCCTGAAACCTGGCATGCAATCCTGCACGGTTATGAGCCTGGCGACCGTATATGTAGCTCCATCCACTGATTCTGATCTTGACCAGTATCTAGCCTCAGCGACAGCATCTGCCTCACGCAGACGCGCGGGCTGATGCAACTTGGCAGCGCCTTCCTCCTATCAAATCAGCAGGCCCGCCACAGCGTGCTGGGTTCGCAAGATAGGCATAGTCTCAGCAATAGTAAGAGTTAATCTGCAACGTGCGACATGGCAGTTGTGCCGCTCAGATCCAGCGGACGGCGGCGCGGGGATTGCAGGTGCTGAATGGCCTGTGGTGCGGCTGCCGAGAGCCACGAACCGACACGCCTTGTTCATTTTTCTGATCTCACTCGCTTCACCGCCCCTGCGCACAGATCCGGCTCATGGCGGTGCGGGAGGTGCGGGTGCTGAAGGGCCTGGCGCACGGTGGTGCGCGCCGAGAGATACACACATCGTAACTGATCTCGTGCATTGCATCACTGCTTGGCATTGCAGATCCGGCGCACAGCGGCGCGGGAGGTGCGGGTGCTGAAGGGCCTGGCGCACGACAATGTGGTGCGGCTGCTGGAGGCGTTCCGCCACGGCGGTCGCCTCTTCCTGGTCTTCGAGCTGGCCGAGCAGACCGTGCTGCAGGTGAGACTTGCCGCATACTGTAGCAATCCTAGTATCGACCTCAAGGTGCATCAGGACGCCGGTGTGTGCCGTAGGCATGCGCTCCACAGACGGGCGGCCTGGGGCTGCCGGCCTGTGGACTGAAAGCTGTGCTCTCCGCGGCAGTGCTCTGGCATGCATGCACGCGCGTACTCCAGTTCCAAAGCCTAGAAGTAGACGTCGTGGCGGTGCATGAATGTGATACCCGCTGCAGGCGCTGGAGCAGGCGGCCGCATGCCGGGGGGCGCCCCCGGGGCTGCCGGCGACGCGCGCGCTGATGTGGCAGCTGGTGCATGCCGTAGGCTACCTGCACTCCCAGCAGGTAACCATGCGATCTGTGCTGTGGTGGATGGATTTTTCGGCGTCATTGTGTTTGCTTTGGGATTGCAAGGCGTCCACCCGGGACATGCTGTTTTGCGTGCTTTCGGATGGTCGTCGTCAAAAACTTGTAGATGTCGCCAAAACTTCTCTAGATGCTGTTTCCACTGTCGCTGCATGTGATTTTATCTCCTACATGCGTGCAGATCGTCCACCGAGACATCAAGCCGGAGAACCTGCTGCTGACCGCCGGATGTGCGCTCAAACTGTGCGACTTTGGATTTGCGCGCCCCCTGGACGGCGCCCATCACTGCGCCTCTGGCAACGCCTGCCACACCAGCAGCACCGGCTGCTCCTACTTCGGTTCCGGTGGCGGCGGCAGCGGCGACGGCGGCAGCGCCAGCGGCGGCAGCAGCAACGGCAGCTGCGGCGGCGGCAGCTGCTGCGGCGGCGGCGGCGGCTCCGCGTTCGAGTCGCCCGGCTACTCGGATTACGTGGCCACGCGATGGTACCGTGCCCCGGAGCTGCTGGTCGGCGACCCGCACTATGGCTCTGCCGTGGACGTCTGGGCCATCGGTGCGGGTTGATTCCCACTCTTCTTGTCCATAATTCTCGGCCGCCGACGATGTATGGTTTCACATTAGGCTGTGAGCAGAGTGTCTGCTGGTGATTGTGTCGTGTGCAGCGCCTCGTGATGATAATTCTAACAAAGAAATGCCGTGCAAGATGTATGTTTCCAAGTGTCCCCTTTCGTATCCGATCCAGACTTGAGCATTCATCAATTTCCTCATGCCGCAGGCTGCATGCTGGTGGAGATGGCGACCAGGCGGCCGCTGTTTCTGTGCTTCACCAAAGCCCTTGATGTCAGCACTCAATTCTCAGACTTACTTCAATCTGCCGCAGGCTGCATGCTGGTGGAGATGGCGACGGGGCAGCCGCTGTTCCCGGGGGAGTCCGACGTGGAGCAGCTGTGGCTCATCTTGCAGTGCCTGGGGCCGCTGTGGCCGACGCACGCCGCACGGCTGGCAGCCAACCCCGCGATTGCGGCGATGGCGGCGCCGCCGCCGCGCCGGCGGCTGACGCTGCAGCGCCGCTTCCCCGAGTTCGACGCCCCCACCATGGAGCTGCTGGTGGTGGGTTGTCTCGCTGGCAATGGCGATTGTCGAGCTTCACATCGTGTGCGATGTCAATGGCTGGCAACGTGCCAGCCTTTCAGCTCCTGAAGCTGCAAGGATTACAGCGCGTGCCTGCCTCTTGCTGCTTTTCCTGACCACTCGTTCAGGTCTCTGTCCAGCTGGACGTGCATTACCTGAAGGCGGACTGAATTTGTTATACTTCCGTGGCTGCAGGCATGCCTTCAGGTGGACCCGGCAAAGCGGCCCACCTGCGAGGAGCTCATGACCATGCCCTATTTTGCCGGCGCCGCCGGCTGGTTCACCGAGGCGTTTTACGCCCATCAGGTGGGACCAAAAGTCCGCTTCTCCCCACATATGTTCCTTCAGTTCAATCCAGCTAAGCCTGCCTTTGTACATCTGCGATATCTGCTGCTGCTCGAATCTGCTGCTCGAATCTGCTGCTCGAATCTGCCAGCCACAGTCTGCTGGTCAGAGTAGCACAAGCAGTCTAGGACTGTCCTCGCTCTGTGTTCGTGGTATCTTGGGACTGTGTCTCGAACAGCTGCTGTCTTCGCACACCCTGCAGGCAAGGTCACGGGCGGCGCTGGACGCGCATACGGCCGCCGGCCGGTTGCGGCGCCAGGACAGGCGCTTGGCCAGCGCTCTGACCGCCACAAAAACGGACGTTGCGAACGCCGAATTCGACTCGGCGGCCGCGGCCAACGCTTTCGGCGAGGCCGCGGCTGCATCAGCCGCCGCCGCTGAGGGTGCCAGCCAGCAGGCGGAGGACAGCGTATGCCGGCTGCCGGCCTGCGCAGCCGACATGGACGAGTGCATGTCGCCGATTAAGGCAGCGCCGCTGGAGGCACAACTGGAGGCGCCGCTGGGCGCTGACAGGCAACAACAGGATGGCGCCTTTGTGCCAGCGGCGTGCTACCAAAGCGCCCCGCCGCCGCCGCTGGCAGGACTGGCACCTGCACTGGAAGCTTGCTGGTGAGCACTTTGTTGTCTGGAAGTATCAAAACATACGTGTGCAACGATGCAGTACCATAGTGCACCCGATACCATTCCGTACCCACAGCCAATGGCTGCAAGGCCAGAAAGTTGCGTGCTTGTATCGCAGCCTTCTTGTCGGCCTGACCGCTCATTTCATGTGATACATCGTGTGCAATGCTGACCCGTCTACCGTATTGAACTGCAGGAGCCCCAGGCAGTCGCAGTCGGCGCAGTCGGCGTCCACCGCCGCAGACTTTGCGCTGCTGACCGCCCAGCCATACGAGCTGCTGGACGTCATGCCAGAGCTTGCTGGCAACACGCCGGCCGCCCTGCACCGCCTGAGCTGCGCCGCGCCCTCCAGCGCGGACGTCACCTCCCCGATGCGTGTGCCGCACCTGTTCGCTGCCGCCTCCGACGGCTCGGCTAAAGGTGTTACATATGGCGGGCACGACCTCATGATGCCATGCGCATCATCTGACGTCAGCTGCGACACGCTGGACCTGCAGCAGCACAGCATCCTGTTCCGCAGCGGCGGCGGCGGCGACTTTGGCGGCGGCAGTTTTGGCGGCGCTGACCTCTTTGGCGCCAACACCAGGGCAGAGACGCCGTGCTCGCCCTACACGCCGCCCGCCGGCCTGCCGGCGGCGGCAGATGCTGGCCTAGTTACCGCAGCGGCGGCCGCGGCTCCGCTGCCGCTGCAGTCCACGGCGCCGGTTGCTGGCGCGGCCAAGCTGCGCAAGCGCAAGGCCGGCCCACTGGCGAGGCGGCGGCAGCGCGGAGAGCAGCACGCCGCAGTGGTGGGCCAGCTCCGGCTCAAGCGCTGATGCAGATTGAACAGATCAATCAAGACGTACAAGGGATGAATGTTTACCGGCTGATGATGAAGACGAATGAAGCCAAGAAACAGAGACTATTGTGTTGACTCTATCTATGAGCTCGGGTGGCACCTCTCGACCCGCATTTTACGGGGGACGAGGATGTATTATAGCAGGTGTGACGGATATTGGTATTTAAAGTGCACTTGTTGCCGTCTGAGCTGTATGCACGCTTTCGATGCTTGACACAATCGTTGAAATGCGAATAATGTAAATAGGCCTTTAGAATCAGATGAAGCCCGCTGGACGGGTTGGGCGGTGGCCTAAGACTAATCTTGGCAATGTCAAACGGCCAGATACTGACACAGCGTGCTCCGCCGGTGTCCAAGTCAATGGGACGCTCGGATCTTGCATTTGTTCAATGTCAAAATACTCATTATTGCCCGCTGACCTTGACCCGCATTCTTTCCACGACGCATAGCCACGCCCTTCAGCCGAGATCGAGTTCATGTGCCGTTGAGTTCCTCTGCAGACCGCCATTCGCTGTTCAGTCGAGCTAGTAGCAATTTGTGTCGGCCGCAGCGGTCCTGCGGCACCGCCGGCAGGGTGCCGCGCCCCTATGCTGTACTTGCAAAACTGTCTGTGGCAGTCAGACTTTGACATGACATAATGAGGGACATGCACGATTCGCAAAGCCAGCAACGGCTTTTCGATTGCAGGCAGTGTGACAGCTGTTGTTGGCTGTCACACATGCCAGGGGCATGGCACGACATGAAGCAGCACGATGCTGTTGGGAGGGCCTCCGCCCAGCGCCCCCAGCCATGCCTGCTGACACACCTGCTGCACGCGTGTACGACGCGATCGGCGCCGGCTCGATTCCCTCCGGCAGCGTGGGCTGATCCATCACACTGGGGTTCTCCGCCACCAGGCCGTACGTCCTTTGCAGGTCGGCCCGAGGCTGTTTATACAGGCCTGCAGAGCAGCACGGCGACAGGCATGTGGGATTGTGGTAGGTATGCACTGACGGGCTACGTGCGTCGTGTGCCCGATTTGGGCAATTTGATTGCTACACGCATGTGGACTGCCGCTCATCTTGCCAGGCACCAGCACATGTCATGCGCAACTCACCGCGTATCTGATCTGAAACGGGCTCCAGCTTGTCTGTAGCGCTCCTTTTTGTCCAGCAGGGCATGCAGGCGCTGCTCTGCAGCCGCCACGCCGGGTTCGCTCGTTGCGGATTTCTGCAGCCCTGTAGACCAGCTCCAGTTACACTGTCACGTCACTTGCCTGTGCCCACAGCAGTGCTTGCCGCTTCTGACACTCTGCCAGCTGCAACTGCAAGTATGAAATGGCATGTCAGCGCTGCAGCGCTGACATGCCAGCTGGACCTGCGTCAGCGACGCACAATGTCTGTGGGACACGAGGCCAAGAGCAGCGTTTCACGAAGCTGGATGATCTGCATAACGAGCTTTCAGATTTAGCCTTACATCCGCATCCTGGGCCATGAGGCTCACAGCTGCGTGTGCCGATGCCGACACCCTCAATTTCTGTGGCTGCGCACTGCGGCACACGCCTGGCAGAGAATCGCATAGCGTAGCATACTGGATATGGCTGACTACAAATGATTCAGATCCCACAATAGGTTTGTCGAGCGTTTCTGTGTGGAGTCGATATAAGAAAGAGCTCGCGGTGGCTCGCGTGATCAGTCAACTTCGAAGCCCCTGAGCTGACTATCGCAGTTTAGCGATCTGTTGAATAGATATGGAAGGTTTTCTGCAGTATAAGAAGTGGCGCATAGAGGAGAGGGACGCAGAGTTTTGAGCTTGGCACCACAATCACAGCAGGCTCACTGTCGATGGTTCCGAGAAGGGGGATGTGGAAGTCAGCAAGGGCAACGACCAGACCCCTCACTGACCAACATGCTGATGTGTGCCAGTAACAGGTTCATGCATTTGACCGCGTTTCAGGCGTCGCACTCGGTTACGGGGGCAGACCGACCCACTTGGAGATCCTGCCGGCGGCCCGCTGCGCCTCAGCGTCCCGCCACCCCATCTTACTGGATGGCTGGTAGCAGCGAGTGCAACCTGACGCATTTGATTGCGGGTCCAGCAGGAAACTTTGTACAGACGCCTGAAAGAACAGCACAAGGCGCAACAACGTACCACACAGTACTCGTTGGAAACACCGTTCCTGTCGCATCACGGACTGCACATCAAAGCTGTGTGACTGCCTGACTCAACAGCTGACGAATTGCCCAATGTGGTCAACCAAGGCCGCAGCAGCGCTTTGCTTCCAGAGGTGGCGATCGCGGATGATCAGACGGGGCCAGCCACTCCAGAAAAGGTGATCGCCTGCGAACGCCCAGCGCAAACGTGCCCAGCCCACAGCTCGACCAGACATGTGTCTGCTTCTGAGCACCGAATCTGCGCTGTCACAGGTCTGGTCTTGCCTCACCGCCAAAACGCTCCGCTGTCATCACTCGCCGATCATCCGCTCGTTGTCCGCCTGCAACTAGCAGAAAGAGCACATGTTCACCTGTTGCTCCGCATGCCTCGCCAGAAGGCGCCACAGAGATGGAGATTTGCTGCGCGGCATTGCAGTTATTTGGGACAGAACAAATCAGGATTTATGATTATTGTCAAGCAGTCCCAGTCTACTTGTCTTGAGTTTGATCTGCCCCCAAAAGCGCACCCCGTCGGCGTCCTCGGTCTGGGTGCCCTGCTGCATGGCGAGGCCGTCGGCCTCGCGCCTCCTTAGTGACGCAATGCAATTTACAGTTTCAACCATTCTCATACAGCAAACCAGCAAAGAGCGCACCCCGTCGGCGTCTTCCGTTTGCGGGCCCTGCTGCATGGAGGGGCCATCAGCGCCGCGCGCCTTCTTGGCGATGCCCGACACGATGTCGTCGATGCGCAGCAGCAGGCACGCCGCCTCTATCGCCGTCTTGATCGTCTGCACCTGTTTGTGCGCAAGAAAAGCAGCAGCGGCGTCAGGGCGGGAACCACACCCGGCTGCCAGCACAGCCAGCTCATCTGAACTGGAAAAGCAGCGGCATACTGCAGTCCGCGACGTTATGTGTGCAACCTGCTGTCATGCCCAGAGCACACTTCCATGCAGACTCCGAGAGGCATGCAACAGCGCGGAACAACAAACCTCAGAATGCCGCTCACCTTGACAGCGTAGGGCTCCCACACGCCCAGATCCTGCATGTCGACGATATCCCCGGTGTTGCCGTTGATGCCGAAGGTGCCGTTGGCCGCCTCCGCGTGCTTTGCCCGCAGCTTCGTCAGCGTCCTGCAGGGGTGGGAAGATCAGGACTCGGAATCTAGCACGAGAACCGGTTGAGAGTATCAAGCAGGTGAGGATTGCACAAGCCGCCGACGGCCACCGGCAGTCGCCATGCACGAGGACAACTGCAGTCAGGTGGTGATGGACTCTCGAGCGGCGGCTTCACCACGGAAAGGCTGGCGGTTGATCGGTGAAAGCGTGAGCGACGGTAGAACACAGACGGAAAAGCGTGAAGCGCACCTAATGACGTTGGCGCCGCAGTTCTGCGCGAGGGTGCGGGGGATGACCTCCAACGCCACGCCCACAGCAGCATACGGCCACTGCTCCACACCTGCAGCAAGTTGGAATCAAGGTGTCAGGACGTTTGACCAGCTTCAAGGTATTTGATCGACCAATGTAGCACTGGATGACCTCCAGCATCACGCCCACCGCAGCTCACAGCCACTGCTCGACTCTTGTGGCATGTGCAGCACCGCAGTCTCAAAAGTTGTGGCGAAGCCTAGATGCAAGAGGCGGTCCTCCAGGCCGCGCGAGACAGCCATCTCCGTCGGGCACCAGGCGCGGGTCTGCAACGACGTTGCCGGCAACGCATTTAGCAAACAATCCTTTCGAGAGCGCGCACCGTCTTCGCATTTCTCCGAGTCCAGTGCCTGCGAGAAACCACGATTGCTCACCCTGAACAGCCGAGGCACGGTTTCCAGGCCGGGATCCCGCTGCCCGTTCCGCGTCGCCGCCGCGCGGCACCAGGCGCGGGCCCGCGACCACATTGTGGGCAACGTGTTTGATTTATGTGTCGCAGAGCTCCTGAGACCTAGCGAATCTTTGAGTCGAGGGCCTGTCTGGACACGCACCCTAAATGGCCGATGCGCGTTCCTTCAGGCCTCGGCTCACGGCCATCTCGGCGGCGCCGCCGCCCGGCAGCAGGCGCGGGTCCGCGGTCGCATTGTCAGCGTACAGTTTTGCTGACACCGGGTTCAACTTCAAAATCGGAAATTGGTCACCCTGAATGGCCGAGGCGCGGGCCTTGAGACCCCGGGTCGCAGCCACCTCGGCGCCGCCGCCGCCCGGCACCAAGCGCGTCAAAATGCAGTTTGTTTGGTTATATTTGATGCAATCTCGGTAGACCTAGCTACCAATGGGCAACTCACAAAGTACATGTTCATGTTGAGGGTCTTCAGAGTCGCTCACCCTGGATCGCCGAGGCACGGTCCTTCAGGCCACGGGAGACGGCCATCTCAGCGGCGCCGCCGCCCGGCACCAGGCGCGGGTCCGCCACCACGTTGCGGGCGACGCCCATTGCGTCCTGCAGGTTTCGCTCCACCTCGTTGAGCGTGTCCTTGGATGCGCCGCGCAGCACCACGGAGCACGCCTTCGGGTCCTGTGACACGTGAATCGGAGGAGGATCTGAAGTTGGAGTCATTTTCAGTACGCCCTGCAGGTTGCGCTCGACCTCGTCGAGGGTGTCCTTCGACGCGCCGCGCAGCACCACGGAGCACGCCTTCGGGTCCTGTTATAACGGACAGAACAGGATTCAGGACCTTGAGATGTTGAATTGCCTCCTGCAAGTTGCGCCTCCACTTCGTTGAGCGTGTCCTTGCTGGCGCCGCGCAGCACCACGGAGCATGCCTTTGGCTCCTGCCAGCAGATTGTGAAGTTTCGCATCTGCTGACCTGCTAACCAAGAGACATCTGCTGTGGTGCCTGCTTCTGTGGGAAGCCACTGGCTGAAAGGTTGGCAGCCCTTGTTGTTCCCTGCCAAAGAAACGAGCAATGCAGAGGCCGCTGCTTGTCTGCTGGGGTCTTCACACATCACAATAGTGATGCAGCCGGCAAGCAAGTGCAACCAGATGCTGACAGGAGAGGTCCGCACCTCGCAGTCGACGATGAAGGTGAAGAATTCGTCGCCGATCTTGCGCACGTCAAACAGCCCCGCGCGTGTGCCAATGTCCGACTCCCGGATCTCCTCCGGCCGATGCACAATCGTGGCCCCCGTCGCCCGCGCAATGCGGTTGTTGTCTGCGAAAAGATTGCCACAGGGGGTGCTCAGGTTCGCAGTTGCGAGGCAGCATTGCCGATGTCGGACTCCCTGACATCCTCCTGCAGGTGCGCGATGGTGGCGCCCGTCATGCGTGCGATAGGGTGGTTGTCTGCGGTGATAGCAAAACAAAAGGAAATGCTCAGACGTGCAGATGAAGGACTGCAGGATCGCCTCCGGCCATCGCACGGTGGTGGCGCCCATTGCGCGCGCAATGCGGTTGTTGTCTATTCTCGCCCGAGACTCGTGTCGACACTGGCACTGTGATGCATACTTCGATAGGGTGATCTGCATTGCCACATTGATACGAGAATGCACCCGCAGAGTGCCAAGCGCGCGAAGTACATTACAGATAGCCATCTGCAGACTGACTCCTGGAATGAGGCATTGCTTGGCACTCTGCGTCCTGGCCATACAATTACTCCTTGCTTTCCAAGTGCTTTCCATGCATGCCCTCTATCATGCAGGGCCGAGACGCTTGTCCGCCTAGCACGCAAAACTTCATTCTCATTGCCTACGAAAGACACCCGCAACGCAGCCCAAAGCTGTGCGCGATCCTGCTTTAATGCTCGTTGTTCATCAAGAAACTGAGCACCGACCTGTCTTGCGCAGGCGGCGGATGGCGGAGATGCCGGCCTTGGTGAGAAAGTGCGTCGCCAGGTCCGACAGCCCCTTCTCTGTGACCACAACGTCCGGCTTGAAGGACGCAATAGTGCCGCACACGCCCGCGATCCAGTCCTCCTCCGCTTTCAGCAGCGCCGCCCTGATTGCACACATTGAACGTCTCGGTATCGTGCCAACACAGCAGTGCAGCGTGAAGCAATTGCCGCATGCACCCGCGATCCAGTCCTCCTCCACTTTGAGCAGCGCCGCCCTACGCATGGCGGAAGTAGTTGAGAAGCCAGCACAGCGAAAGTCCATCAAAGCGCGTCATTCAGCTTTCGTTGTCCATCAATCTGGCTTCTGCCAATACGTGTCATCAAAGCCGCCTTGTGCAACGGGAATTGGCAACACTGAACTCACTGTCGAATTCCCACAAGATTCGGCAGCGAACACCCCATCTCCGATAGCAGAGTTTCTGCACGAGTCCCCCTTCTTGAAGAGCTCTGCTTTGGTCTTGTTCTCCCCTTCTTGTCCCCCTTCTTTAATGAGGATTTTTGCGTGCCCACATCAGCGCTTCCAGTTGATTGCCTCGATTTGGAAGGAAATGCGCACGACCCCTCCATGTTGAGCCCCTCGTTAATTTGGTTCTCGCCCCTCCCTGCGCGTCTTGATGCGGTGCTTGGCAGCGTTTTCACTGGAGAGAAGCAAGAAGGGAAACAAAGGCACACCAGTCCTCCTCCTTGGAGAGCTCCACGTTGGTCTGGTTCTCCCCCTTCTTGTACTCCAGCGGGCAGTCCAGCAGCAGGATGCGCGGGTTGTTAATCTTCCGCCGCATGCGCCCCGGCGCCACCACATCCTGCCACGAGCAGCATGCGACTTTTATGGCTGAATGCAGACGAGGTGTCGGGAGCTGAAGCGAAAGGAAAGGCAATGCGTGACTGCATGCATTGCAGTCCCTCGCCTGCAGTCCCTTCGCTGGAGCAGTCTCGGCTTTGGCGTGACCAACGCTTGGGCCAGCCCCTTCCGGCGCCTGGCTGGCTCAGCCGGGAGCACTACTTCACGGCATCGCATTACACAAGCTGCAGCAGCGATCAGGGCAGAGCAGGTGGAATTACGGTCGCCCACCTTGTTGAACATGACGCCCTTGAGCACGCGGCAGTCCTCGGTGCTGCCGCCGGGAATCTTCTCCACCTTCACATATTTCTTGATGTCGATCTCCCGCTGCCCGTCAGGCCGCTGCACTGCCACCGTGTTCACTGCATCCAGCGCCAGCTCCTGTGCGCATCAAGGGGCCCCGTCAGAACAAGCCAAGTACGCCAATAAGCTGACACACGATTCACATCGTGGGTACATTATCAACGTATGATATTCACCACGTCCAGCGCCCCAGCTCCTGTGCGCACCAGCTCCTGTGTTCGAGAGTGACATCGCTCATACTGGCAGTGCTTTTGACCATTGACGTGTCGTTATCAACCAGTCGTGAGAGTCTGCGGCCGGCTGCGGCACTTCCTGCATGGACCCGGGGCCTGCAGAGGGATCCATGCGACGCTCACCAGGGCTGCCGGCGCGTGCCAGGATCTGGCAAAGCGTGGGGCAGCCCGGGCAGCAGGTTGTGCCCTTCTGCCACCCCTGTGCATGCTCCCTGTGCATTGCTCCCTGTGCATTGCTCTCTGCGCACTGCTCCTGCTCGCCGCCCTCACGGCCCGCCACCCCGCCAGCTTTCTGTTGCTGCGCCACTAGTCCCATCAGTCATTCGAGACAGATGCAGGGACTTGCCGAGGCCGCGCCGCGAAGCCTCTATCACTCACCGCCATGAGGCTGCCGAAGCGCGCGGTGTACTTGGTGCCGATGCAGCTGTTGAGGATCTTCAGCATCTGCTCCCGGTTCCCCGTGTCGATGGGGAACGCCATGCTGTCCACGATCTTGACGGCGTCGTCCAGCGCGCGGTGGAAGCCGCGCACGATGACCGTCGGGTGCAGGTTGCGCTCCAGGAAGGGCTCCGCCACGTGCAGCATCTCGCCCGCTGGGATGCCAAGCAAGTATCAGAGATAGTGAGTACTATATGGATTCGCTATTCTGCAGGTTGCGTCCAGGAAGGGCATCGCCGCGTGCAGCATCTCGCCCGCTGCAGCGTGGGTTAACAACAGTGGCTGTTGCGTGTGTTGCATGGCTGAGGTTTCCTGTGGCAAACACTGGAACGGCTCCGTCACGTGCAGCGTCACGTGCAGCATCTCGCCCGCTGCGTGCGTGGGAAGGACACGGCGCCGTGTCAGGGGACTGGCAGCTTCATTGACAGCTTCATTTACCGGCATCTGCCTGCGCCGACGTTCGCGGCGTGGCAGCTCAAGACAGATGCCAGGATGCTGACAAGGTGCACGCTGAGCCGCAGGTACATGTTACGGGCATCCGCATGGCAAAGCCAGCACTGAGCAGCAGTTCAGGCCAGTATGACCTCACCCAGGATGATGACCGAGGTGGTGCCGTCGCCAACCTCCTCGTCCTGTGTCCGGCTGAGCTCGATGATAGACTACGCAAGGTAGATAGCTTGCTCAGTACACTTCCACTTGCACAGCTACCTAGAAGGCGTTCAGCCACTGCGTCTTGCAAACCATGCTATCGATCACAAGGTCGGGTTCACCTTTGCTGCTGGATGTGACACGTCGATCTCCCGCAGGATGGCATTGCCATCATTTGTGATGACGATGCCTGCACAGGCAAGGCTGTTCAGTAAATTCGTTGGAGGAGCGACTGGTCCGAGCTTGCTGCTGATGGCCATGTGTTGCACAGCTTCGGTCGGACTGCTGCCCCGCTGCGCCGTCATGGCAAATGTTTGCTGACGTCCGGCCGATGCACTACTGGCAGCAGAGACGGCTCCTCGCGCACCTCCGCTGGCATCTAGTAGCATTTTGAGCATCGACCGCGGCCCCAGTGTCGTGCGAATGATGTCCGCAACCGCCTGCGACGGCGACACGTGCTTCACTGGACGCGCTTTGGGCACATGTCATCAAGATCCGGTTGTAGGAATGTTGCTATCCAATTCTTCAATCTCAGCCGTCTGTGTGGATACGAAAGCCTGTCGCTCTCTGCGAAATGACTCTCTGCTTCCCATCGCATGCAGGACCGAGACTCGCAGTTGCGCATGCAGACATGCGCACGGCAGATTGGGAGGCACTGATGCATCAGCATCGATCACAATACGCGTCTGCACTCGATAGCACCCTCCTGTCGCCTTGCGCTCACCTTGCCGGCGGCGATGTTGCCTGCCTGTGCCTTTTTGCCAACCTCGCGTTTTGTATTGACTGTCAGAACCGGCATGCCCCCGCCCTGCATCATGCTGGGCGATCCAGGTGCCGCCTGCCCCTCCCAACACGCGGCTGTGGCTCGTAAAAAGGTCGATCAGATGTGAGATTGTGCAGTCACGCAATCGAAGCTTCTTGAAAACGTCTCGATCGCAGTGCCCTGTTCAGGCGTTGATCCTGACGTGTTCAGCTGCAACCTGCGCATGCATGTGCCTTCAAAAATCGATCTGTGCGCAGAGCTGCAGAAAGGGCGCGAGCTTTGCCGGGCATACGTAACCGCCAGGGTTTTCTGAGCGCTCGGCCATTTCATTTTCGCTCGGCTGTGCGGTTGCAGCTGCAGCAATGTGCATTGATTGCCGAGCACCACAACAGTCTCGTTTGGAATGTCGCAGCATTTGTCAGGGCGTCACTCTATCTTGAGGCAGATCATCTTGTCGGCTTAATTTGATGCAATTGCACCTGCACCATCTCTGATGTCCCCTGCGATGATGTCCTAATGCAGTATCAGCCCGCCTCCTCACCAAAGTACAGCAAGCCGGCCCTGAGGGTGCTCTACGTTTACCATGAAGTGGATCTGAGAGTGCAGTGCATGCCGTTCATCTTGCTGCTTATGCTCCGAGACACTGCTCATGCTGCTGACCTTCCTTTCATCACAGAGCAGCATGCTGTCCTGGGTGGGTGGCGCTGGGAGTGCTCGCCGGATGTTACTGCTCGCAGCCATCGCGGTGAGCTGCTGTTCTCTCTCTGCTGTTTCTCGTCTAGTCCGCAGCAGCGTCCTTTGTCCCAGGCGGGGCGACAGCCTGCATGCTTGTCCTGCATGCATGCATGCAACGATTTCAGGGCAACTTTCATTCTTGATAGAACCTTGTTTTGAGAGCTACACACCCGAAACGCAAGGCTCGTCTATGGCAGCACGTCAGGCGCAGTGGCGAGGATGCCGCCGCCGGGAAATGCACTCGATGCCGTATATGCTGCCGTATCTATTGCAACTTTCTCAACCTGACACAGCTGCTGGCGCTGTACGGCTGCCTGACGGCGGTGCACCTGTCCAGCCGCCCAGACTACATTCTGGTCATCGACTGCGGCAGCACCGGCACCCGCATGTGAGCTGGCAGATAATCAGGGCCGTGCTCTTGCGCAGTGCTGCCCAGGCTCAAATGCAGCTGTTCCAGAGCCGCAAATGCGGGTGCTGCACAATCTCATTCACGAGCGAGAAGCTTTGTTGCAGAGTCGAATCCACCTGCTCGCAATGAGACACTGGGCGAAATGCAGCCGCTGAATCTGCAGATACGCATACAAGTGGCAGTGGCAGCCGGGGGAGCTGCCGCGGCTTCAGCTAGTGCCGCCGCGCGCCGCCCGCCACAAATGTGAGCTAGCCGTTCCAGCTTCAGATTTCGCATATTCTCGCCACCTCGCTTCTGGTGGTCTATCTGCGACGACAGCTGCATCGCTTGCGGGGATAGGGCCACACGCGCTCCGCACTCTCGACGTGTGTGATGTGCTCATCAAGCTGCGGGAGGGCTACGCCTGACGCCCTGTGACTGCCATGCAGTGCCGCGCAAGAACACGGCCAGGCGGGCGTATGACCGCGTGGAGACGGAGCCGGGGCTGCACTCCTTCCGGAGCGACCCCACACGTAAGGCTCCTCACGATAGAAAACGTCATGCATGGTCCCTCCGTCAGCTTCGGCCTGCATGGCCTGCATGGCCTGCATGGCAAGGTCCTGCCGGCCTGCAGGCCACCTGCATGAATGCGGTTCGGCAGGCGCAATCTTGTGCCACGCTGCCGGTGTCGGTATGGCCGGCAGTGTGTTCATTGCCATGACACCAGCTGATGTCCTTCCTGCCTTGATGACAGTGCCTCTCACTGAGATCCAGCAACCAGCAGCTCTGTGCTCACATCCCCAAAGGCTGGTGTTGTGTTGATCAGTCGCCAGACCGCACAAACCATCTGTCGGGCAGGCCTGGCGGGCGAGGCGCTGCGGCCGCTGCTGGACTGGGCTGCGGCGGTGGTGCCGCGCCGGGCGCGCGCCCGCACGCCCGTGTTCCTGTTTGGCACCGCGGGGCTGCGGCGGCTGAGCGGCGCGCAGCAGGGCGAGCTGCTGCGGCACGCGCGGGACACGCTGTCTGAGTCGCCCTTCAGGTGCAACTTGGAGGCACAGAAGCATGTGAAAAGATGCTGGAGACACACAGGAATAGGACTGGCATGCCAGGAATGGTCCGCAACACAAAAGGCCACAGCCTGGACCGACCCAGATTGTCCGACTATGCACAGTGCTTCTTCTCCGCATCAAGGAAGAGGGTGGGGCGAATGAGCAGACCGACAGCAACCTCCTGGCCTTGCTCTGGGAACCTTATGTCTGAGACGCGCCCCTTGCTGCCCCCAGGTTCCAGCCGGGCTGGGCCAAGGTGGTGACGGGCGCCGACGAGGGCGTGTACGGCTGGATTGCGCTCAACTACGCGACCGGGCACCTGGCGGTCAACCCGGTGCTGGCGGCTGCGGGCCCGCCGCCCGGCGGCCGCGGCGCACCCGTGCGTCTGCAGGCAAACAGCGGCAGCGCGCAAGGTATGACTTTGTTCGCCACCACCTCAATACCTCCATGGGCATTTCCCGTAAGGTCGTCAGCGTTTTGCGCAAGGCAACTGCATGCTAGGTTAGGGGCCGTCGTCGCCACAGCTGCGGAGCGCTGGGTGTCGACCTTCGTGCCGCAAGCCTGCGGCTGTGCCAGGATGGCAATGCACGACCTGTGCTTCATAAGATTATTTGTTGGTGTGCCACTGCAGCCGGCGCGACGCTGCAGAGGGTGGGGGCTGGCATGCCTTCTCAAAGCTGCAATCATTGGGTCTGACCCGTTTGCCACAATGTCGACGAACTCTCTGCTTTTACTACAGCCGGCGCTGCGCTGCAGACGGTGGTGCGCAGGGCCTGGGCGGCTGGCTCCCCGCTGGCACTTTAGTTTGTGCCAAATCTTTATGCAGTATCAATCACACCTGTTCCCACCGCAGCCGGCGCGGCGCTGCAGACAGTGGGGGCGCTGGACCTGGGCGGCTCCTCGCTGGAGGTCACCTTCGTGCCGCCGCCCGACTCTGCCGTCCCCGACGCCGCGGACCAAGGTGCTGCACCGCATGACACCTGCAGCGACTACTTGTTACTGTTCGTGCAGAAACAGCCGGCTTCCTGCCTCGGGCACTGCTGCGTGAGAGCCGAGCAAACAGAGCTGCGATCCTGGATTGAAAGAAGGGCAGTGGGTTCAAAAGCCACGAGCATGAGGCCAGGTGCCGAGCAGCAGTCCAACATGGTGGTGATGCCATGCACCTGCTGGCCATGACGTGCTGCTGAACCCTTGACGCGCAGTGAATGTGACGGTGGCGGGCATAGACTACCCGCTCTACTCGCACGTGCACCACGGCTTTGGGCTGAACGACGCCTTTGACGCCTCCGTCAGCCTGCTCGTCCTGCAGGTGCACCGATGTGCACGCTGCACACCGGTCTGACGCGTCGAAACAATTACAGCCCAACGCAAATGCATCATCAGGAAGTGCAACGGACCATCTGCGCGATGCATGCTGGTGATGGGCGACTCATGGTCGGCGAGTGCTGCCGCTGTCGGCTTGCATAGGGACGCAGCGATGCGGGCCAAGTTGACGAGCTGAAGTTCTCCTGCAGCTTGGGGCGGCGACGGCACACGGCAAGCGACGGCCGCGGCTGGAATTGGATTCGGCAGAAATGGTGGCGCCGGACCCAGAGCCCGTGCTCTCCCCGGCGCTGAGGGCCGGCACAGGGGGCGGCAAGGCCGGCGGCAAGCCGCGGCTGCGCAGCGGCAGCAGCGGCGGCGAACAGAGCGGCGACCAGAGAGGCAGCGGCGGCAACGGTGGTAGCGGCAGCAGTCGCAAGGACGGCATCGGCAGCGGCAGCAAAGCGAGTGGCCATGCTGGTGGCGACATCGGCAGCGGGATCCGACCCGGCAAGGCAGCAGGCGCTCAGCAGCGAGCCAAAGGCGGCGGCGGCGGCAGGCGGTTGCAGGCAACGGACACCAGCGCAGGCGCGGCCCGCCGTCCTGCCTGCTCCGACAGGCTGCAGCGGCTGCGGCTCCAGGATGCAGTCAGGCGGCGCAGCCTGCAGCAAGCTCTGGTGCCTGTCGATGAGCTGCCAGTCACAGCGAATTCACGACAGCCAGGTATCCAGCGGATGCGGCGGCAGATGCTTGCTGCAGAGGATGCCCGGCCAGATACGACAGCTGGCGCAGGCAGCGACTCGCGCAGCGACAGTCGTCACCAGGCCGGCAGCGCTGGTGCCAGCGATCGGTCTGGCCGGGCAGTCCGGGACCCTTTGGAGGGCGGCCGCACAGCTGGCGGCCGCCGCATGGTCGGCAGCAGGGATCGCGAAAGCAGGCAGGTGCTGGCTGATGGCCGACTCACTTCCGGTGCCGCCAAGGCGGCAGACCGGGACCAGGCCAGCAGCGGCCATGCGGCAATAGCAGGTGCCAAAGCCGGCAGCGGCAACGGTGGCAGCAGCGTCGGCGGCGGCGGCGCACAGCCAAAGCAGCAGAAGCTCAAGGCCGGCCTCAACAGGTGCTGCCAGACGGCTTCACGCTTGCACAGTCTGAGAGTCCTGCCAGATGAGTTTTGTGGCTGCGATCCTGGGGGGCGCAGCAGCCGCTGCCGAGCAAGGCCACCGAAGAGCAACAGCCACAGCTGATGAAGAAACTCCACTGCACGTTGAGGCATTCGAAGTCTTTCTGTGTCCGTCGCAGACAGCGCGCGGGCGGCGCGGTGCTGCCGCAGCGGGGGCCGCCGGCGGTACTGCACCCCTGCCTGCACGAGGGCTACAATGAGACGTACCGGCGGCTGGAGATGCACGTGGCGCGCGGATCCCCGCACGAGGTCACCCTGCTGGGCAGGTGCGGGTCTGTAGAATTTACATGCGGGTTCGAGGCGTTGCAAAGGTCACATTTGGCTTTCTGAAGCGGTGGTGATGTTTCACACACAAGGCTGTTGCCCGCCCGAGGTCACCCTGCTGGGCAGGTGTGCAGCAGCGGTGAAATGTTCCAACATAAGGCGGTCACTTGCAAGCTATCAGATGGTGATTCTGGAGAAGATGCGCATGCTGGTCGTTCACCGTGATCGGGTCGACGTTGTCTCTTCAGGGGCGCTTGTGCATGATCGCAGGCCGGACAGGGAAGCGCACGAGGCGTTGGCGGGCGCCGCCGTCAATGCCAGCGCATTACATCCAAGCCCACACTTTTTCTGGCATCTGGGAGTACTCAGCTTTCCGTCTGCTCATCAGGCCGGGCGGGGAGGCGTGCGAGGCGCTGGCGGGCGCCGTTGTCAACGCCAGCGCAGAATATTCTTGAAAATCTCGGGTAGCTCAACAGTACCAAGGACTGTCATCTGCTGCTCAACAGGCCGGACTGGGCAGCGTGCGAGGCACTGGCGGGCGCCGTCGTCAACACCAATGCGAGAATTATTCAGTACCGTCCAGTTTACCATCAAGCTGCAAGTTGCGTCCCTGTGCATCGTTGCAGGCCGGACTGGGAGGCGTGCGAGGCGCTGGCGAGCGCTGTCGTTAATGCCAGCGCGGGCCGGCCGTGCGCGGTGCCGCCCTGCGCCCTGGGCGCGCCGCAGCCCGCGGCCGCCGGCGCCACCTTCTACGCGCTCACGGGTGTGCTCCTCGCAGCCCCAAAAGGCGCCGCTAGTCGCGATTGACTGGGCCCACTTCATCACCTCTGTGGCATCACGCTGCCAGAAGTTACTGGGGAAAGGGCAGCGACTCCCAAAGACCTGAGCTGCTTCCCGGCACCGGCTGCGATGGCCTGCCGGATGGACTGCTGTGCTGCCCCCCAGCCTCTTTGACCAGCGGCCGCACCCAGCAGGGAGAAAGTCGTAAAGATTGAGCGTCTGGAGCAAGGAGACAAGGGCTGCCCCCCCGAGATCTCAGCTCCAATCATTTTAGCGCAGGCTTCCATGTGGTGTGGCACTTCTACCACCTGCAGCCGAGCGCGCCGCTGTTGGCGGTGGAGGCAGCAGCGCGCGCCTGGTGCGCCACCCCCTGGCGCGCTGTGCAGCACGGTGGGTGTTCCTGCTGCGTGTAGCATGTCAGGCTCCTGGCCTTTGCTGTTCGCTCTGCCCAGCCACGCATGCGGCTGCGTGCTGCAGGCCGCGCAGCCCTGATTCCCTTCAGTCACTAGTGTCCCATGCAGGCCGCAGACTCTGCCGGACCCCACATCACCTGATGCTGCGGCGATTCAGGCTGCACAGCAGGGTTCAGTTCTGGCATTGGAAGCTTGCGCCGACGCGGGTATCTGTTTCCAAATCTGTTTCACTCTTTCATTTATAAAACGACATGTCTCACTGCAGAGCGGGGCGCGGAGCTGCACGTGGACAAGTACTGCTTCCGGGCGCCGTACGTGTCGGCGCTGCTGCGCCACGGCCTGGGCGTCAGCAACGCGCACGTCCGCATCGGCGGCGGCGACGTTGCCTGGACGCTCGGTGATCCCAGTTTCCGCCTGCCAGCGTCCCAGAGAATGTTACACAGCATGAGTGTCCCAGCCTGCTCGCAGCAGAGCATGAGCTGTCTGCACTCAGTGATCCAGGCCTTCTCCCACATCGAGATCCGACCGCGCTGCATGTCACTGCGCGCAGCCAGCGTCCAGGAGTAGCTCAAAACGCCTCCTGACGCTTTTTTGTCTCCTGGGGCGCAGGCGCGGCGCTGGCGGAGGGCTCCAAGGTCGTGTTTCCGCGCTCCTTGCACGCCTCCTATGCCGGCAGCATGCTGAACTCCCCCTACCTGCGCGCGCTGCTGTGGCTGTCTGCGATCACCGCCACCGCTGCCTGGCTGGCGGCAGCCGCGGCGGCGGCGGGCTGGGCGGCTGGCAGCAGCCGGCACGCCGCCGGCGGGCCGTGCGGCTCGGCTTTTGGCGGCGGCGGCGGCGGCGGGAGCAGGAGTGGCGGTTGGGCCGCGATGGTGCCGTCGCGGGCGGGGGCAACGCTCATGGCGCGCACACCCAGCCTCAGGTCCCTGGGCCTGCAGCGCTTCCCCAGCATGCCGGCGCTGGGCGACATGCTCGGCGGCGGCGGCGGCGGCGGTATGGCAAATCTGAGGCCGCCGCCGGGGCCAGGGCCGCCTGTTGGCGGCGAGCCCGGCGGCAGCCTGCCACACCAGCACAAGGCGTCCAAGGGCAATGGCCTGGGCGGCCGCCCCAGCGGCGGTGGGGGCATTGGCAGCGGCGCTGTGGGCTGCAGTGACGGGCTAGACAAGGCTGCAGGGTGGGGTGTCCATGGGAGTGCGGCGACCGGTGGCGGCGGCGAGCGCTCATGGGACGCCGGCTGGGGCGCTGTCGGATCGACGACGCCGCCTCCGCCGTTGGGCGGCCTCGGAAGCAGCGGCGGCACGAGCATGTCGATTGGCGGGGGCCAGCAGCAGGCGCTGCAGCAGCCGGGCGGCTTTGGCGCCGATGGCCGGCCGCTGGGCCGGCCGGGCGCCATGACGGGCGCCAAGCGACGAGTGCCGCGCTAGCCTTGTGGCGTGCATGTGGGCAGTTCAGGCGCGTGCATGCGAATTGCAGTGGATCGATATAGCCAGCCGTGGCTATGAACGAACCTCTCGTCGAAATGGCTTTGTGCTGTAGCACATCTGCCAGACCTGTGTCGATTCAAGCAGCGATGGAGCCGATGCATCGAAACCCGATGACTGATTGATGCAGATCTGCGAGGCAAAAGTCCTTCGGGAGTCGACGAGGAAGCAGCAGTCATATTTGCTTTCCTCATCGAGCATTTTTTTCACACGATTGCCTCACTTCTGGTCGTCAGAACAGCACAGCAAGCCTAGCTGCACAGCATGACACCCGGCTCATCGACCACGCTCGCACCAGCCTCCCGTCAACGGAAGGGAAAGCTGCTGCGGTTGTCGTTCCGCCCGAGTTTGGACAGCAGGACGGAGGCGAAGCAGCGTGAAACGCCGACGCGGGGCACTGAGTTTGTGCAGCGCGGCAGCCGCGGTGCGAACTGGTTTGTGACAACTGGCCGTGACCAAACGCAGCTCCTATAAGGCGTCTGAACAGCATCAGCAAGCCTAGCTTAGTGTTTCAACATCCCTCCTGAAATTGCCTCGCTCGTGGTGGGCTCAGAGGCGAAGTCGCCGGGCTCCCGGCGTTTGCTGTACTGCAAGGTGCAACAGAAGACCGACGCCCTTAGCTGCGCTGTGGCTGCTTTTCTGAGATTTCGATGTCAATCCATACAGCGCTGCAACTGTCGCCGCGCACCTCCGCGTACATGGACGCGCAGGACGGCGCGGAGGTTCGTGCTGCCAAGCTCGCTGAAGTGAAAGTGCCGGCACCGTCAGAGGGCCCCAACTGGACAGGTGTGACTTCAGAAGATCGTAAAATGCATGTGGACTTGCGGTGGACGGATAGCAGAGCATGGAGCTCTCCTAGGCCGCGTTCAGAGCTGCGTCACTCCCCATCTGTGTGGATTGAAACCAGCCTCGCAAAGTGATCTAGAGCATTCAACAACATCAGATCAAGTTGGATGTATGCATTACCATTCATGTAATCTGAATTTAAGGTCTTTGCTTACTGGTCTTCCCTGAGTGGTGCTGCAGGATGCGCATTCACGTGCTCAGCTTGCTCATGCGCCGCGCTTGTGCCATATGAAGACACCCAGTGCTCAATTCAAACGCCTGGCCTGACTTTGAAAACGATTTCTACAGCGTCGCCGGAGCGCCTGTTGTCCGCACGCAACATGACGCCGAAAGCTGGGCTCACGCGCCACCTAGCGTACCGGGACGCCACCTGCAGCAACGCGCCGGCGTCACCACACTTCTTCTCGCTCTTCGATTGACTTCCGATGGCCATGAGCCGATGAGACACGACGGGGGATGATGCAGCAGCGGACTGCCACGGCTGCCGAGCGACATGCCGTAGCGCGCCGGCATGTTGCTCCTGTACTAAAGACGCTGGGGTCCGGTGGGCGCGCCATGGCGGCGGCTTGGAGTTGAGCTGATGCGGCGGCGGACCGCCGGCTGCCGACCGGCGAGAATGTCAGCAGTGACAGCGGCCTGCGACATTATGGTTCGCATCAGGGCGGCTATATGGCCAGATATGGCAGCAACACAAAGTTGGATGCGGCCATTGACAGGACAGACGGTGGCCAGGAGCATCTGATGTGCAGCGGCGCCTCTGGCGCTTATTTCCAACATTCTGTACAGTATCAATGGAGGCACGATTCACCGTGCGCAGGCTGCATGACTGGCATATTGATGTTCAGGATTTGAGGGTTTCAGGCCTTGCTGTCGTGCACCACTCTGATGTGGCGAATGCGCAGATCGAGACCTGAGATGTGTATACAGTGCACCGCAGTTGCGCTAGCAGCAGGTGATGTTTACGAAATAAATGAGGTGTGGACGGACAACACATCAATGCACATGTTGTGGGACACTGAATCAACAGCTGGTAGCTCCACAACGACGTCGTTGCGTTGACTGCCGAAGGCATGCTCGGCGCTGCTCCGCAGGCGTCAGAACATCAATGACGGAGTTTCTTGGTGGCACTTTGATGATCGCACTCGTACACGCATGTTGATAAACAAGAGGAGACGGTGGTTTGGGGCCAGAAAACGAATGCCTGGTAATGTGCAGAGCATGGCGTGGCGCAGCGGCGGCGGAAGCCGACGGCGCTGTTCCATTTCTCGCATTTTCACAGAGGATGAGCAGTGTCCGGAAAACGCACTCCCGCCACAAAACGCAATCCGCCGGACTGCTTGAAATGAAAACGAAATCGTGCAGAGGGAAGATGCAGCCCGGGGATGCACAGAAACATGGTGCAAATGTTCGTGGCGGGAAATCACAGTGGCGCGAGGACTGGCTGAAGGTTTGCTGCTACATGCGCGCATGTCTGGCGAAGGTTTTCCCGCAGCTGAATTGTTGCGCGGCGTCCCAGGAGATAGAGAAGATATTACTCGTGTAGTAGTATTTAATGTAGGCTGGAAATGGGACTCGGAAAAAGGACACAATCAAACCATCGTGTGCAAGGCAGGAAATGTTGCTGCTTGTTTTTGTCGATGGCAACGTGAAATGAAACTCGAGCAATCGAATTATTGCAGCCATCATGTCTAACATAATCATCGTGTGGTACGTGAAAAGCATTCATTCTTTCATCAAAATCGCCCTGTCGCCGCCGCCGCGGTGTGCGGTTCTTGCACTGCCGTCGTCACTTCGTTCCAGCATCATCGTCGTTCCACCATCAGAAACCCTGCCGCGAACATTTCCCGCCGCCTTCTCAAACCGCGTTCCGGCGACGTTATCGCACTGGTTTCTTAGATTTTCATGCCACTTGGAATTGCCTACGCACCTGACAATTCGAAGAAGCAGAGGAAGAAGAAGAGGAAGACCAAGGATCTCGATCAACTTGCGAAACCGAGCATGAGAGGAACCTGAGCCACAACAGGAGCTGCCAGGAAGTCGCTGCAGCAGCAGCCGCGGGTCTGGGACGATTTGCAAGTGGTGGATGCGCATGGGCAAACTTTGAAGGCACCGGTGGCGAAGGTGCAGTTCCGGCCGTCGGTGGGAGGTAAGAAGTGCGGTGCACTCACTTCTCGGGCGGGATCGAGGCGTGGGTGTTTGGAAGTCAAAGAAAAGGCGACAAGAAGTGTTGTGATGTGGAATCGTCATGGGTGCGGCGGGCGGCGTCAGCAAGCGATGAACTAGAGAGCGAGTGGTTACACAAGAGTGCCTTCACATGACCGCAAGTATGACAGGAGACGACGACAGCTGCCTGCATCAAGACAGGTCTGCGCTCTACACCATGCAGCTCAGGAAGAGCCGCCGCCGCGGCCGAAGGAGGGGTTGTAGCCTGCGGGCGCACCGCCGGCCTGCAAACACAAAGGGACGGGGCGAGTCAGTAAAAGTCGGAGGCAGCAGTGGATGACCTGGAAAGGACAAGGAAGTACCATGTGCTGAGAGGAAGGGCAGAAGGACAGGGGGCCCGGCGGCAGGGGACGCAATAAAATGGCAGGGGATGGAAATGGCACCTTGTCGTCGCCGGCCGGTCGGCCGCGGCCGAAACCGCCCTCCCGCGGCGGCCCGCCGCGGTAGCCCTCGCGGTCGCCCCCGCCGCGGCCGAAGCCTGCGCAGGCGATGATCGGTCAGACTTGTCAGCGACGGTGGCGGCTTCTGCAGGAGCCTGAACACTGATGAGGGGTCAAAACAGTCGGTGGCAGCCAAGAAAGCAAAGCAGGCAGAAAAGAGAGAGGAGCCCACCGCCGCCATCGCCGCCCTCGAAGCGCCGCGGTGGCCTGTCGCCCCCCTCGAAGCGACGAGGCGGGCGGTCGCCCCCGGCGCCGCCGCCGCCGGGCGCACGCTCAAGCGGCCGCGTGCTCTTCTTCAGCGTCGCCGGCACGACGTCAGCCGGGATGTTCAAGTACTCGCGCAGATACTCGATGCCCTCGTCCGCCAGGAACCTTTGCAGCGGCACACTAGAAACATGTGACGAGCGAAACGCGAATCTCGAAACAGGAAAATAAAATACGCCGTGCACGCACTAAGTTGGCTCAAAATCCCATGATGTCTCCCCTGCAAATAGCTCGGGAGCACGAGGGTCAGGAAGGCCCTTCTGCTGGGATGGGTCATCTGATTGCCAGCTGCTCATCTCCACCTGCTAAAGATCTGTACTCAGCTCATCGTGCACATATGAAAGTCCACAGAGCGGGAAGCTCAAGAACAGAAGGCGCAGACAAGGCCTCGTGATGCACAGCACATTTCATTACCAGGCTGAAGCTGCTACAGAGAGCATGCACACAAAGTCTTTCATTTGCAATGGCTCGAATCTCCTGGTGTAATCCCGGCTTTTGCTCAGGAGTGTCAAGGCGCAGGAATGCCCTTCAAAGGAGTGGGACAATCTCATCGCCAATGCCGATCGCAATTGATACAGTCCAACCACGTGAAGCGCTCGTATAGATCAGCTCGTCGTCCCGTAGTCTCGAGCGAAGTGCTCGAATATTGAGGCGACAGGAAGCGTTCTCTGCAGGGATCGAAGATCTCATTGCTGATGTGAGAGCCGCGGCCGCCGCCGCTGCCCTCAACCCAGGCCCTTTTGCGCAGACTGCTACACTGCTGCAGGCTGGTTCAACACGCCAAGAATGACCACCGTACGTTGCAAACGCACCAGTAGTAGTGGCGCCACGCAAAGCGCTCGGTAACGAGCTCACGGGACTTGAAGGACTGCATGAGCTTGATGACGACCAGGTTGGAGACGTCCACCTCCGGGTGCTTGGGCAGGTTGAAGTCCTTCTCCGCAAACAGCACGCCCTCTGCGGTTCGCAGCACACACAGGTTTCAGGATGATGCAGTTTGCAACATGAACAGACAGAAGGACGCATGGTGACAAGCGTGGTGAAGGCTGGCATGGCATGAGCCGATCTGCGGGTGGATTCTGGACAGCTCACAAACCGCCACCGTGTCTGCCTGGCACCGGAGTGCTGCGGTCAGCGAGATGCAGGAGTGCTCTCTTATGGGCGGCGGTTGTCGTCATTGCTGCCATGCAACTGGTTCCTAAGCTGACGCACAAAACAGCTCACAAACCGCCACCGTTTCTGCCTGGCACCGGAGTGCTTGGGTC
>JAABUL010000984.1_pt1 | contig 57662 bp, 114 predicted proteins | sample 5559151 | NCBI WGS metagenome assembly JAABUL01 (sample SAMN10711876, study PRJNA513368) | rock metagenome | isolation source: Antarctica rocks | place: Antarctica: Victoria Land, Pudding Butte sud
CTCACCTGCTGCAGACAGCCGGAGATCCACTTGCGGCGGGAGGGGTCGTCCTTGGCGGCGGGGATGCCGTTCTCCATGATGTACACCGGCACGCCCAGCGTCGAGGCGTAGCTAATGCTGCGGTACAGACTCGGCGGGTACACCGGGTAGTCCTGCGTATGCAAATGTTAAAGCTCGGTTCTGACGAATGAAGTTCGGATTCTGGCGCGTGAAACTGGCGAAGTATGTATGGCCGAGCTCAGTTGCAAGGCAGTTCCATGTGGTAGTTGCCACCGCAGCGAAGCCCCCCGACCTGCAGCATTTGACGCGTTCAGGCGTGTGCCGCGAGCAGGCTGGCTGAGGATGCGTGCATGCCTACGCGCTGGGGTGCCACGCAGGTTTTTCGCATGGACGGGACGTAGCACAGCGCCATGCTAATGACACACTCACCATCTGACTGAGGCCGCCCTTCTCGCCCTTGGTGTCTGGCTGCAGCTTCCAGTTCACGACAGCCCTGTGCGCATACGAACTCACATATGAAGTCACGTATGAACTCACCTATGAAACGACACACATAGAAGCTTGCATGAGACATCAGTGCTGCAACAGCGGCTGCAGCGCCAAAAGGGCCATTGTGCATGTCGCACCCTGGCATGCACGTGCACATGGCAGCAAAGGCTGCGGCAAAGCACGCCGGCTGCCGGAGAGCCCATCTCGTCCACGCCAATGTACGGCCGTGGCTGCCGCCGTCGCCGTGCTTTCAGGCTGTATTGACAGGAGGGCCTTTGGCAGATGTATGTCAAATTCCCTATGAACGGCGCGCCTGGCATAGTGGTTGATGCCCAGGAAGTCGCAGCCCGGCTTGCCATTGGCTTCCTGCAGCCATGCATCAAAAAACTTACATGCTTTTGGGTTCCAGGCTGCCGTCAGAGTTGTCAAGCCAGCCAGCAGGCACGCATTGCCACAGTGCAGGCGTGGCAGGCGTGTCATGTGCAGGGTCGCGTTGGCTGTCGGCCCCCAGTTCAACAACGCGCAGCAGCCACCAAAAACTGTGCAGATAGTTGAAGTCCCCAGCTCTGACGCACCATGTACCTGACGTTGGACTGGATCGGCACGGGGGTGCAGTCCTCGAGAGGGACCGATTCGAGGTATATACAGATCACATTCTGACCGGTTTTGGGGGCGTTTGTTGCATTGGTCACTGCGCACCATGTACTTGACGTTGGACTGAAAAGGCACGGGTGTCGAGTACTCAAAACGCCCCTCCCGCAGGTAGTCCATCACCACCTCGTTGCCCCACACCCGGTTGGCCTGGTTCAAGACGGTCCTGCGCGTGAGACAAGGGGTTCACACTCAATATACATCTGAAGATGGTGATTCCTGACTACCTCGTGGCTGCACACCCAATTGGCCTGGTTGACATGGTCCTGCCGCACATGATTTAGCCTTGAGAAAATCTGAGGCCGGTGTTCCAGGGGCAGACCCGCAGCGCTCCGCACCCTGCCACCAGGGCTGCTGCCCCTGATCTCCAGGCAATACACTTGTTGGCGTGCCAGGACATGCATTGCGAACGTTCTCCATCCAGCTGGGAAGACAGAATCGCGAAGCACACCTGGCGTGCACATGGGGGGGACCGCTGCCCTGGGGCTCCAGCCAGGACACAGAGGGGCGCGGCAAATATGAACCTCGTGTATATGGAAAGGGAAATCGCGACTACGGAAAGGGATGATCTCCTACATGCAGAAAGAGATGACCGCAGCTCTGAAGCACCCACCTGACGTGTGCGTACAGGGGGCCGGTGCCCTTAGGCTCCAGCCAGAAGACGTTGTGCACGATGCCGACGACAACCTTTGCGCCGCCAGGTGCCGCCTTGATGGCATTGTAGATTCCTGTGTGTCCCCGCAGGATGTTGCACAGCACGTGCCCTGCCATCTGCAGTCGATTGGAGAGCAATGTCTCGTTTGCTTCTGTTCGGAGGCAGCTGCGTGTGCCCCCGCAGGATGGTGCACTGCACATGCCTCGCCATCTGCGGTCAAGCGGCGTCAGCGGCGTGTCGGCTCGCGGCCAGCAGCGGACTTGTCAGCGGCGCAGGCATCAGCGCTGCACGCATCAGCCGTCCTCAGCGGCGCCTGCTGTAATGGTTGCCGGTGCAGAAACTTCTCAGAATCTGCTGCTGAACAGCGATTACCGCTTCCAATGCTTGCGCCCAACCGTCCAAGAAAGATGTGCGACACAAGACACTCACGCGGAAGCGGCCCTGGTTGCCGGGCGGGTGATTTCCCACGATGTAGCCGCACATCGCCGACACGCCCGGCTCGTTCACCGTCGCCCACAGCTTTGAGCGGCTGCCTGCGCCACAGGGCTGTGAGCTTCAGAGTCGGCTGCACCAGGACCTCCATTGCAGTGTCTCCATCGCATGGTCTGTCGCCATGCGCGGCTGCAGCCTGGGCAATCAGCAGATGGCGTCGCCTGGTGCTTCCTGCGAACAGCTGTCAGGGGCGTGCACCAAGCAGGGACCGCGCACCAAAGAGCTCGAAGGCCTTGCGGCCCCAGTTGACAAACTCCTCGATGTTCTCCTCCTTCTCAAAGCCGCCCATGTCCATGAACCATTTGGGTAGCACGAACCAGTACAGCGTCACGTTGCTCTCCATGTCGGCCCTGTGCGAGAATGACCAGCCGCTGGGTTTGAGTTCCGTGCAGAGCTTACACGCGGCTTAGTAAAGTGTAGATACGTCCATTCGCAGGTCTGCAGAAGCACCGGCCCATGCACAGCCGCCCTAGGGGATGTGTATGGGTGCTGCGCTGTGCATGGACAAACTCAGCATGTGGGAATGGCATCCGGCAAGGCCCGCGATCTCAGCTCGCCTGTCCAGACAGTCGAAGATCTGGTGGTAGCGGTCCACGGCCGACTGGTCTACCACACCCCGCCGCGGGTAGATGCGGCTCCACTCGATCGACAGCCGGAAGCTGTTGCAGCCTGCGGTCCAGGCAACATGCAGCGGCACTCAGGAACGAAGCCACGCTCGATTCGCAGGCATGCTGCGGCAGCACAGGCATTCCAAATTTAAAACTGATTGGTGTGGCTGGGGGTGCTGACGCAGGGCCTTGGCAGACGGGGCATTCCTCGGGCAGCACACAGCTGGCGCAGTGAGGGCAACAGTTTTGAGAAACGCATATGCACAACATGGTTTGACGTGCGCACCCAGGCCCTTGGCGAGCGCAATGTCCTCCTCATAGCGGTTCCAGAAGTCGGAGCTGATGCCAATCTTGTAGCCCTTCTCGATGACCGACGGGCCCGCCCGCTCCCACCTGGCGGCAGCAGCGAACGAACTTTTCACGGCAGCACCTTGAAGGTGTGGCCGTGCGCCTGCAGCATGTGCCCTTCCGTCGCAAGGACTGCACACAGAGGTGCATCATCCAGTCTAAGCGGGTTGCCCATCCACGGCTGCATGCTGTACTCTCCTCAGGACCTTCGTATGTTCTTTGCTGCATTGCAGCTTTCGCCGCACACGCAAGCTCGTTGCTGTGTTCACAGTAGTTCAGCTCAGTCGTCGAGCACATTACATGCGCGCAATGACGATGTTGCAACCTATTAGTCAGAGACACAGACTCGGCTGCGTGTGCGCATGTCGCCTACCTGGTCTCCGCGAAGCCGTCGCTGCTCTCGTTCAGGCCATCGGTGTCATCGGCGCTGCCGAGCGCAAACCGCAGCCGCACATCTGCAGCGACCTTCTTCTGGTTCTCGAACCACGCCCAGTTGGAGTTGGGGTCGCCTGCATTGAGACACGCATGATGACAGAACATGAAAAACCCAGGCCGATCGCCTGTGATGGATGCCGCAGGAAGGTCATGCCAGGCGCGCAAACGGCACGCGGCTCACCAGAGTTCTGGAACACCGAGATGGCAACGCCTGCAGAAGCAGAGAGTGTCTTTGTCACACTGTGGCTTTGCGACAGCCGTGGTCGATGAGCGGGACCTGCAGATCAAGCTTACCGGTGAGAAAGGTTGGTGGAAACTCGATTGACACATCCTGGTGATCCCCTGTGTTCTTCTTGCCCGCCAGCTCCTTGGCACGCGTGTTGTCCGCCACCATGATCGTGAGCCTCCAGCAGCTGGGGAGCACGCCGATCAAGCCGCCAGCATGCGCGAGTACTGTGTAGCAGCAGCCTCGCACTTGACCTCTGAGGGGAGGCAGCGACAGCAGTGGGTGTAGATTCGTGCAGCTTTGCAGGCGATTACACTGCTCAAAGATCCCGCGGGTGGATATGCAGTAAGCCTGTCGCTGTGCCACTTTGCCACTGCACTCAGCTGCACTTTTTCGAGGACTGCGTCTGACAACTGTCTGACAAGAGACGCATATGTGGCTTGGATACGTTCGCGAGAGTCTCAGTGTGCCTTTCTCTGGACGAACACGGCAAACTCTACACGTGATGAGTACACTGCAGTCAAATTATGCAGCGCCATCTCCCGACGCCAGTCAAGAACCGCCTACACGGTGGTGCAGCAGCTGTCTCGCCTCCGCTGTGACTTCATCTGAGCTTGTTGGGCTTGCCGCCAAACGCCGAGAACTTCGGCTCCTCATCCGGCTTTGGCTCCTCCTTTGGCTTTGGCTTCTCCTTCGGCTTGTCCTGCGAAGTGGCGTCCATGCAGATCAGATATTCAACAGCGGGCCCCTTGTACATTGTGACAGGGAGCCCGCTACAGCCTCATCGAATGCATCCTGGAGACGCAACAGACCATGCAAAGCCTCTAAACAGGAGCAGTGGAAGCTGACGTACGCTAAACGAATGCAGGCACTGCCGCTCACCTTCTTTGCCGTCAGGCGATTGCCGCCGCCAAACACTACCTTGCCGGCCCGCTTGCCGTCGCCACCCACACCTGTGCATGAGCACCACACAAGGCCCTGGCTCCCTTTCCAGCAGCTCCGCTCGCAAGGCTCCTCTCGAGGCTTTCAGTAGCACAGCATACATATACGCACGCCGCTGCTGGGTCGCAGGCTGACAGAGACCCACACAACACACCTGCGCCTGGCTTCCCCTGAGCGGCGGCGGCGTCGCTCTCCGGCGCACCGCCCGTCGCTGCTTGTGTCTCTGCTGCTGTCCGCCAGCCGCCTGCAGGGCAAGGCACGGCATAGATGAAGTCACGCCCGGCCCATGCCGTGAGGACGGCTGGCAGCAGAAGCGACGGAGTTTTCCAGCGCGCTGTGTATCTCACAGCCACTCTTTCATCAAGATGCCGCAGGTGCGGCTCTCAGCGCTGCCCTCGACTGCAGTGCACGCCTCGGCCAGTCTGCGCCGGCGGACGTGGCCTGTACAGCAGAGTACTGTGAAAAACATGCACAGAAGACAGGAGCTAAAGAACACACCCTGGTACTGATTGAGCGGCACTGCCACTGGCTGCGCCTCGTGCTTTGGCGTCTTGCCGTCCAGGCGCCGCCCCGAGCCCGCGAATGCGAGGAACTTCGGCTCCTCCGGTTCCGCTGGCTCTGCCGCCGACGTCGACGGCCCCGCCGCATCTATAGGACATCAGCACGCTTCACTTCAACACGCCTTCTGGCTGGAAGGCTCCTTTGCCACACACATACACGTTTTCCTGGATCAGGGTTTTGCATGAGACTGCCAAGCAGGAGCGCGACGGCCAAGAAAGGAGGATGAAACCGCACCTGCTGCTGGCGCCGCGGCCGAAGGCTGCGGCTGCCGCACCGGCTCGACATAGTCCAGTGGCTGTGCAAAGTCCACCTACAAGCGAGCGGGATCCGTTTTGTATCAGGTCGTCTACAGCGATTGATCGGCTGTCACAATCGAAGACCCTGATCATCCCTCTGAAGTGCCAGACATCTGATGGTGTCTGCGCCAAACGCAAACTTTTCAAAGCCCAGAACACATGCCCACCTCGCAGTCGGTGTCGATGACAGTGATGGCATTGGCGGGCTTGGCCTCCACCACATCGATGTAGTACTTCTTGTTGTTGTAGTACACGCAGATGGCATCGCCCACCGTCAGCGCCGAGTACCTGCGCAGTCAGGGTTGTCGGCGACTGCGTTCGAGGGTTTTGGCGCGGCAACGCTGTCAGGTCTGCGAGTCTCTCGCAATCTCGTGGGCATGAAGAGCAGCGAGCTGACACTGCCTCCATCAGAAAGCGCAAATGGGAATGCATGGCAGCCGATCAGCAGAATCAGCTGTGAATCAGCCTTTACAGGCATTCTTTCCGGGCTGCAGACCGAAGCTCTGTTCAGATTGCCAAATGTGTCTTCGTATGGAGAGTATACAGGGTCAAGCGTATAGCAATGGACGCGCACCCGCGCAGCGTAGTCTCCAGCACCGCCTTGGGGTTGGAGATGTTGATGAAGTCTGTGGTGTGCGGCTGCAGCTTCACATATGTGCCCTTGGGCAGCGACACATTCCGCACCTGGACCCGGAAGCGGCAGTGCGTTCCGTGATGCTTTCCAACATTGCGATTGTCAATCCCACACTTCCCAAACCCAAGGCTCTCGGCTTCTCAACGTGCAATGCGTCCTCGGCGCACACTTTGAGAGGCGAACAAATCCTGCACCGCGTGCATGCATGCAAACGCTGCAGGTAAGATGCCGACTCCGTTGCCCACCTTGACCACATCGCCCTCTTGTAGAACCAGGTTCTGCATCATCTGAGCGTCAGAAGGCACAGCAGCAGTGTCAGACATGCATTCGACAGCCGCTCCACCTTTCTCATGCTGACACCTCATCCACCGCCATCCAGTAGTGTTAGGCAATGCTGACCGCCAGGGCATGACACAGCACGGAGTCGCAAGCTTGAAAGCGGAAAGGAGCCCCACCCAGTAGGGCATGTAGATGACGCCCTCGTCGGCAATGAACTCCAGCACACCAGAATGCGTGGCGCGTCCCGTCTGCCGGTTGGTCACGTTGAAAAGCATTGGGTACTCCACGTTCATGGAGGCTGCATGAACAAACAAAGATGACAGGATGAGCGAGGGCAGGGGCAGCACAGCACACCACCCTCAGCCAAACGCTTTGCTCATTGATTTCCCACATCTCATGTGGTCCTGCTTCAGGAGCTGAGCCGTGTTTGTGCCACAGACAGGGCGTGCCGCGCAGAAGAAGGTGCGCTGCAGCTTCGCGTGCTCGACAGGAAATGCATGTGCATGCACAGCGAGGGTGCTACGTGGTTGACAGAGGCTTACATAGCCGGTCCAGGGCGGAGGGTGGCAGGAAGACCTTGTCGCCGTTCTCGGCGTCCAGCTTGTCAATGAAACTGACTGGGTAGGCTATGTAGCTCGCCTCGAAGTTTGCCGCCGGACCCAGGGGGCCCAAACCGTGCATGAAGTGACCGAACATGATGTGTGTCCGATGCTTTTGGGGCAGGCGCTGTCCCAAGGCAATGAGATGGCCCTTGAAACGTCCACTTTCTTGCGTGAAAGTGTCGCGCACCCACAAGCTGGTGATTTGTGGCGGTCAATCAGTGCATGCAGTAGCTGCCAGTCCAGCTGCATGTGAGAACTGCTAGGAACTGGGAGCAGAGGAACTTCGTGGAAGCATCTGGCACTTCCTGCTTCCGTTCGGCAAAAGTCCCAAACGGAAAGAAGCAAATCGTCGTCGGTTGACCTTTCGGTACCGTGTTTACAGCCCTCAAAAGGATACAGCAGCGTCGAGGGCGATTCAGCTGTTTCGCCGACCATTTAAATTCGAAACGATACAGCGAGAGACATATATTTAAAACGGACACTGGCCGCGGCAGTGTTCTAGCGCAGTCCAGATGCAAGCCAACTGAAAGCGGTAACCCGGATCTACAGTGCTTGCCAGCCCTCAGCGTGCTGCGCATTGCCACTCAACCGCAGCGGGAACTGCAGCGGGTGACGCAGTGCGGATGATGCGCTGCCGGTGAAGAGCTTCCCGCCTCTAGCCCATGGAGAGTGTGCGGCGCACCAGCAGCGGCGGCGGCGCCCCGCGACAATACTATGTTGCCGTTGGCAGCGGCGACGTCAAGCTGGTGCGCCTTCCAGGCTCCGCCACACCGTGTGCAGCAGCCTGCGGGGGCAGCAATATTCTGCGCACGAAGCTGCGAGCAAAGCCTGCTGCAGCAATCGCACAGCGAGGGAGTTGGACTGCGGCGAATTGCAGAGACGGCGGCACGAAAAACGACGGGGTAAACCCTAAACCATGTGAGAGCTGGGGTGATCACAAGCTGCCCCAGACGCACGCATGAGGCAAGCACCTCGTACAGAAGCCCTTGAAACGTACTCTTGCGCAGGCGACGCTGGTGGACCTGCTGCTGGCGGTCCAGGCAAGCGGCCCTGTAGCGATAACGGTGCACTGCGGGTGCGTCCAGCGGTGCAGCTCTGCAGAACCTCCCGTGAATCTCGGATGATGCATGCCTGCTGCGCATGCCTTCCTCGTCTCCGACAGCACGCCTGCTGACAGGTAGCCTGGCCTGGTGCACCTGCGTTTGACGCCCAGTCGAAGAAGTGCCCAGCGACGGCCGCCCTTGGGACGAGCCTGGCCGCAGTCTCAGGCCGGATTGTGGTGCTGCTGCAGGGCGCGTGATTCGCTGGATGAGGTGGCCGCGGGGTTGGTGGCGCTGCCGTCGACGCGGGTCACATGCCTGGTGAGCGCGAAGCTGCTAAGGCTGCCAGCGACAGGGTCTGATAGGGCCTGCCATGTTCCTGCGTGTCTGCTGGTATCTGCGCCATCCAGGGGCAGAAAGTCTCGAGCCCAGCACAGCTGCTGAGTGCAATAGGTGCAGTAGCGTCCAGTGCCATGGTCCTCGTATCACCAGGCAGGTGAGCATCTGCAGCCAACTCTTCATGTACAAGACCGGACTATCACATGTGTCAATGTTGTTCACGCAGCACGCGGACCTGAGCGCCGCCGAACGTGATGCGGCGCTGGCGGTTTTCGTCCGTCGGGCGCGGCCATCGGCGGCGGCAGAGGGGCCGGCGCATGCAGGCGCAGCAACTGCGGGTGGCGCAGACGCCGACGGCGGCGAGTCGCCGCGTGGTGTGCGCCACGCCGACGCTCCAACAGAGCATACAAGCCACCTTGGACGACATCTGCATGCCAAGACCGGCCCCCGGCGTCGATGCAAGAAACGAGCCTGGAGGAGCAGCAGGTCACTTCCCACCTCTCGTCGCCGGCACCTCATGCGCGTTATGCTGTGTTATATTGTGTTCTCTCACATACTTCTATACCAAGGGTCTGGGCATTGGCGGCACGGGCGGATGGCGGCGCGGCGGCATACATGCTGGCGATATTGGACGCGGGTCTACAGGCGCTGGAACGGCACATGCAGTGCTGCGCCTCAATCTACAAACCTGAAACATGTATTCATGGGTCCATCTGCTGATTGGGCTGAGGCAGCTGCCGCAAACGTCGGACTCGGCGGTGTCAGACGTGCGCCTGCGGGCCTGCAGGGTGAGCTGCTTTCGCCGAGTTGCCAATGTGGCGGTCATCGAGAGTAACGCCTGCATGCAGCGGACAGCGGGCAGCGGTGGCGCCCTGCTGTGCTGGCGTTGTCGGACGCGAGGGTGCGGGCGCTGGAGGGGCGCACGCAGCGCCTCATGCATCGTATGCACTGGTGTGCAAACTGCTTCCTGCAAACTGCTTCCTGCATCTGCTGGCAGGGAATGGAGATGGTGCCGTGGCGCACGTGCTGGAGGTGTCGGACGTGGGGCTGCGTGCGCTGAAGATAACGATTTTTCATTCTTAGAATAGGAGGGGCACACACAACACGGCGCCTCTAAACATTGATAAGTATACATCAGAGCGTGGCAGCCTTCCTGCTATTGCTGACAGGGGTTGACAACGGCGCCATCGCAAACGTGCTGGCGGTGTCGGACGTGGGGCTGCGGGCGCTGGAGGGGCGGGGCGCGCCGCCGCCGCCGCCGCTTCTCGTGCACTACGACCTGCCCGCGCGCAAGGTGACTTTTCTTCCACTTCCACACGCCGCGCCATGCGCCAAAGCTTGCCCGAGGTTTTCTGAGACACGACGCTGTGCCGCGCGCGTTGCCGCCGCCGCTGTTCGTGCACTAAGACCTGCCCACACGCAGGGCGCATGTCAAGGCGCATTCTCCCGCAGAAAGGCTTGAGAGACGGCCTAAAATCATACAGGACCTGATGGGCGCAGCCGCCACCGCCGCTGGTTCTGCACTGCCACCTGCCCAGCTGCCAGATGATGTGCCTGGTGTGCATGTCCTGCGGGCCAGCGAGCAGACCGTGCTGCCGCAAGCCAGCAGGAACGCCAGAAGCCCTGCCCCGCCACTGAACACAGCTGGAGGTAGGGTTGAGGCCGCCACCGCCGCTAGCCCTGGCTGTGGCAGGCGCCCCTGGCGGCGCTTCCTACATGCTTCGGTACCCTCGTATCATCGTGGGGCCAGAGCTCCTGGCCGTCTTCTGCAGGACATCTACACCCGGCGGGCGGCTGTGGCGAACCGGGCCCGCGCCTGGAGCGGTCGCGCCGCCATAGTCGTTTACTTCGTCGTCGCCGGGCAGGTGGGACTGATCTCTTGTAGGGTCTGAGGTCAAGAAACTAAACCCTGCGGAGCCTGGAGCGGCCGCGCCGCCGTCGCCGCCTGCTTCCTCGTCGCTGGACAGGTGGAGCGCAATCCTCTTCCAGGCACTAGGAAGCATGAAGGAATCTTAGAAGGGAACAAAACCCTGGTGCGCCCGGGTAGGGTTTAGTAGGCGAGCGTTGTGCACTCGTTGCCGCGGGGCAGGTGGGGCCAGAATCAATGAAGTTCACCCACACGGAATGGGAAGCCTGCCTTGTGTTGCACACAAGCTGCTCCGTGTTCATTGCTTCCGACTCGCAGTGTTCAGGCAGAAGCAGAACTAGCCTGCATTGAACAGCCTGCGCCGGCGTTGCAGCTGTTACCTCTCACATTCGTTCACCACAAAGCATGAGTGCCAGAGAGCCCTGCATCCGCCGGTGCTTGATAATACGGCAGCACCTGCAGTCTCCGTTTCGTATGTAGCAGATGATACGCCTCATTCTGTTACGACCTGCAGCAGTTTGCAACAAATTGGCGGTGTGTGGGAACCTAGGGCTGTGGAGGAGCATGCTGGCTCTTCATCTTGAATGTCGTCAACGCAACGAACATTGTCTAAAAGACGACAGGCAGCTGACTTGCTATTCTTGCTGCATCGCCAGGTGGGGTACTTCATGGCAGTGGAGGACAGCATGCCAGCAGCTGCTGCGTTGCCGGCTTGCGCATTTCGGTACAGATGCAAACAGCGTCCACATCTTCTTTCTGCATTGTTAGGTGGGGGACTTCAGGGCAGTGGAGGAGCATGCAGGAAACGGCGGCGCCGCCATCGAGGAGATGCCTGTACATGTGGCGGAGCTGTTCGGCAGGATTCAGTGAGACAGCTGGGGGAACTCACGAGGCTTGCGGAATCATTGCCTTATCACATGTGGGCTCCAGATTCACTTTTTAAAAAAGAAACACTTTCAAAAAATCTTTTGTAACGAGCTGTCATTATGTGACATGCATTCAATAGGGTCGGCCACCTTACATGACCAGATGTCGGGAACGGCTCAGATTTGATTTGCTGTTCTTGGAAATCGAATTTTCACTGAATTTGGAATCACTTCTTCAGGAGTGCTTGAAGATTACGAAATGTCGGCAACAAGGTTGCCGACAGACCACAATGCGTGTGATGGTGCGCACTCGATGTGTTGCAAAGTGGCTGGGGACATGCACCGAGAGAGTGTGACATTCCTGGTGGTAAATCCGCGGCAAATCCCGGCCGGTAGGCAACATATTTCAGTGTGCTGCGTGTTTCGCTGTCAAATACACCCCCAATCTGGGTGCGAAAATGGCTGAAGTAGCATTCGAAAATGGCTGAAGTAGCATTGAATGCGCAAAGAAAAGTTTCAGGTATATTTTTTTGAATCGACTTTGGCTTCATGCCTGAGTAATCGCCGCTGCCTGGCACGATGCACCAATGATACACACCCAGCTTGCACATTGCCAAGGCACTGCGACCATTTTGCATGCAATCTGCTGGAAGATATGAACAGTCAGACGGTTCACAGATTGGTGGAGCAACAAACTCTACACACACGAATGCCGATGGATGTAAATCACGCATGAGGCTTCTTCGGCAAGGCAGGCATGAGCACTTGAGTACAGACTCTTCGAAAACGGTATCAGCGCGCACGAGTCAGCATGTGCGCGTGTCCTTGTGCCTCCCATATATGCCTCATATATATGGTGTCCCTCACCCTCACAGGATCTACAACTGCAATAAAGATCAAACAGAGGGCTCATGGTTGCTGCCGCAACACAAGGTCTGGTGCCGTTTCAAGGCTCTTATCAACTGTAATCTACGTAGTATACTGAAGTGCCAAAAAACACACCATGCGCCATCTCAATATGCAGGCGCCTCGCTGGAAAATGCAAGGTATGGCTATCACAAAAGTCCACGTGAATATTGCATTGAAGCTGGTCAAAAAAAGTCCCTTCGTTCGTATTCTCGAACGAAGGGACGGCACCACACCACCGACACCATCATCGCCGCCTTGGACAGCTGCTCCAGAGTCACCGCTGCAGGCTGGTAGGGTGCTCATGAGATCAGCAGCCCAGCCAGCTGATCAGCAGCCCAGCCAGCTGCTCGAGCCGTGGGCATGATAGGCTGTGCTGATAATGTCGCCGCCGTTCGGCCCATTCGTCCTCGTTAACGACGACAAAGGTGGTTTCCTTACAATTAAGTTCAAAAGTTTTACATCAACACTCGACTAGTCATCGACATTTTTTCCTTATCCTCCTCCTCCTGGATGATGCCTATTGGAGTACAGTACGGGCCTGAGTTTGACGGACTCTCAGCCGTTGTATTAGTGTGTCCCTCGAGCAGCTGGGCTTCACAATCATAATAGATCTAGAGCTCGCCAGCTGTGGCAGTCGTCTCGTGTCATGAACACCAAGAGAAGGCTGTGCGTCCAAAGCAAGGCCGCAGTTCTTCATTCACAGTCACCATCTGACAGTGAGTGCCGACACAAGTGCCGACAATGAACGACGTGAAATAATTAGGTACCAAACAAAGCCAACCGTGGAAAGGTTGATAGCTATGATAGCTCTGTGTACGGTGGCTGCTATAGCAGCCACCGTACACAGACGGCAACACTAACACTAGTGCAGGCCCCAGCTGGGAAAAAAAGGGCGAGCACTGCTCTTGATATCAATTCGACCTGAGTGCTGGCTACCGCGCTGGACTGCAAATGCTGTGATGGAATGTCGGGATTCAACTGTGATCGTGCGCCGCCGCGTCTGCCCTGTAGGCGCATGCTCCGCAGGTGCATGCAAGGTCTTTACCAAGCTGCACCGCTGGCAGAAGACGCGCATCTACGCCCCCTTCTCGAACGGCTCCGGCAGCTTGCCGCTGCTGACAGGCAGCTCGTTGTGCGCGGCCGCCTGCCGCCGCCGGACCGCATTGGCCTGCCACAGCAGCCGCCGCTGCTGCGCACGGCGCACCACCGCCACCGAGCCCGCCCGCGCCTTGCCCAGGTACCGCATGCCTGTCCGCCAGTAGCTGCGCACAGCGACAGGCAGAAAAAACGGCTGGGGCCACGTCTTATTGGTTGTATTGTGATGCGATTACAGGCGAAGGAAATGTGACAGGACAGCGGCGAGCGCATCTTAGCATTCCGTGTGTTCCAGAAACGTGTACCTACACGTATAGCATGCCACACGCCGCTGTTTCGCAGGTGCTGGGCGGTTGGAAGTGCCAACTCTGGTCAGGCGCATTCCACCCTCAAGCACAAGATCACCAAGTGGGATCACGCCGCGCACCCGACAAAGTGCTTCCGTGTCTTTGTGATGGTGATGAGCAGCATAAAGACGATGATGAGGATGTCGAACACCAGGCAGATGGCACCCACTGTGTCTGTCAGCGGCGCTGCGCAACACAAGAACACGAAGCTAAAGCGCTTATCAGAACGGGTGCTTGGACAAATGGCGCCGACGGTGTCCGTCCGCGACGCTGCACACGAACAAATGGTTGCACATGTCAGAGCCACGTGTCAAGAGCCAATCGAGTTTGTGAAGCATCATACGCATGAAGCGGATCCACCGCGCCCCTCGGCATGCGTGCACAGGCGGCAGGCGGCACAGACCACAAAAATACCACCATATTACCACCATTGTAATATACCACCATATATATTGGTACCATATATACCAATATATACCATATATATTGTGGTATATATTGTGGTAATACCAGTGTCGCCCTTATGAGAGGCGCAGGGGCCTATGAAAGGGCGCGCACAGGAGGGCTGCTTGGCGTAGGCGACGAAGTAGAGCGACATGAACATGAGGAAGGCGATGGAGCTCATGGACAGCAGGTCCATTTGCCCGGCATAGGCGTGCGGCTGCAGCATGACCGACACCGCCGCTGAGATGAGCAGGACGAAGATGAACAGGTGCAGCTGCACGAACGGCGGCAGACCCCTGCAGGGTATCAAGGTGACGAAGGCTTCAGTTGTGCCAAGCCTTTAGGGTGGTTACAGGGTTTTGGTACCAAGCCTGCTGGCGCATCATTGAGTGCGCAGCAGCAGGGCAGCTGCTGCATGCGGTGTAACTAGCAGCAAGGCGGGGGGGACATGCCGAAAGATGAACTGACAGTGTTGTTTCCTGGCGTGTGCGGCACATCGCAATAACCGTCACCTGCCGAAGACGACGATAATAACCAGCAGCAGCAGCCGCAGCTGGTCCACGAAGGACCACCAGAAAAAGCCCTCCCTGCAGCGGCGCAGCGGCAGGGTTTAGTCTGGGGATGTCTGCCGTGGAGGCGGCCACTGCCGCTAAACCCTAACTGCATGACAGCGGCGGCAGCAGGCCCTGCCCTGCAATTTCCATCAGGTTTGGTGGTACTGGGCCCTCACATGCTGCACAGCACGCAGACGCCTTGCCAAGCAGCTGCAGGACTGACCTGCTGCAGACCATGCACACTCCAGACACTTGACAACTTTGGGAATGCGCATGCATGTGCGGACCCCAGTTGGCTCAGGTGTTGCCTACAAGTCAGAAGTGCAAACAGCAAGGGTTCCGCACTTGAACTGGTGGTACAGGAAGCCGTAGGTCGCCGCCGTGCGCGGCTCCTGCAGCCGGTCGCGTATGCGGAACAGCACCGCAAGCGTCGCGGCGGGGATGCCCAGGCAAAGCAGGATAGCGCCTGGGATGCCGATCGCGTAGACGGCTGTCAGGTGGAAGCCCTCATAGCAGCGCTGGCTCATGTCCTGCTGCCAGTAGCCCGCGCCCCAGCGCGCCTGCAAAAGCAGGTTCACAGACCGATCGGGTTCAAGGTTGGGAGAACAGTTTGTGGCCTGTCGCGTAGGCAGCCGTCGGGTGGAAGCCCTCGTAGCAGCGCTGGCTCACGTCCTGCTGCCGGTAGCCGGCGCTCCAGCGCGCCTGCAGGTGCGAGCTTTAGTGCAGGCTTGCCGTTGGCACATGGAACGGCAGGATGAAGCGGCGTCCTGGAACCTACATTGGAGTGCGCGGCAGGAGCAGTTGGCCATGAGACCATGCCGCGTGCGCACTGGCAGCCGCACTGAGGCGTCGGCAGCAATGTTGGGTGCGCTCAAGGCCGGGCCCTGCTCAGCATGCCGGCAGCGGCGGCATCGGACAGTCGCCAGACTTGAAATCCATAAGCCTCAGAGCTCCGTCAAAGAGCTGCAGCCCCTCACCTGCTGGTTGTCCGCGTACAGGCCGCTGCCGGTGTCCACGTGGTAGCAGGCGAATGTGTTGAGCACCGCCTGGCACACCGTCGGGTACCTATCCAGACAGCACACAAAATAAGGAGGTTCTGGCGCTGAAGATTGAGTCTGAACTGGCGGCTGCGACATTTGCGGTGCAGGCTCCAAGCACGTTCGACCTGGTGCTCACACGGAGAGGCAGATCTGCACAGAGGCGGCGCTGACGCACAGCAAACTTCTCGTATGCTTCCGAGGAGGAGTGAGCTATGCACTCACACGAAGAAGCAGACGACCAGTACGGAGACGACGCTGATGCGGCTGACATACTGCCCGAATGTTTCCCTCTCCAGCTCGATGGCCAGCTCCACCGACAGCGCTTTCTGCGGCGCATTGGCACGAGCAGGTGAACATGTCGGCGACACCTTCTTTTATGGTTCTGATCGACGTTCAAGATGAGCTTGGAAACCTTTACATTAGCTGAAAAGTGTGACGCCCAGATGCGGCGACGGCGCAGGATGAGACTCCAGGCCGGAACCGCCATATCCGTCGCCAAAGCAGCTGTGTGGATGCCTGTGCATGAGCGTGCAAGCAGCACGAGATCTGCGCCGCATTGTATTCCATTTCCCGCAACGCAACAGGCGCACACCCGCATGGACTGTGTCCGCTCCAGCGGCGAGCGGGTCTCGTCTAGCGACTTTGCTTTTTCCCGCTCGATGGCTAGGAAGAGCTGGTCCAGCGTGAAGCTCTTCTTGCTGACCTGCAGTTGATAATGATACACTTGCGCACACTATCAATGACGATATCGATGACAATCGGGATTGAGCTAAGGGAGAGTGTGGTGTACTCACTTCACACTTGACGACCAAGGCATAGCCTTGTCTGCAGCGCCTAGTCATTCGAGCAACATCGACCTAAAGTACCATCAAGCAGGCAAAGCTGGAGAGGCGAAGCAGGTATACTGGAAACATGCATGAGAAGTATGCAGCGCCAGGCTGTTGTGGGCTGCCCCAACAGCCCTGAACATTGCAGGGTCCAGCTGAAGCTGTAGTGTCGCATACGCAGCTCCTTGTACAGTTTACACTTTCATTGCATTTTATATGCCTCACACATGGTTTTCGTTAGCGCACCGTGCGGCGGCTGCTAAGGGCGTCGCCTGCGGACTTGGTGCCCGAAGACTGCGGTGAAAGGCCGCTGGTGACGCCCGAGGAGTGCGGCGACAGCTCCGCCGGCGTATCGGACGGCGTCTCTATCTCCTCGCTGCCGCCCAACTCCTCGTCATCTTCCTGCGGTTTGAATCAACCCCTGGGCTTCGTGATTGGCTACATGTTAAAAGACAGCCCCCGGCGGCGTGCCGATCGGTGTCGTCAGCTCCTCGCTGCCACCCGATTCCTCGGCGTCCGCCTGCAGATTGGAGTATTCCCAGACTCATAAACGGTGAAAGCGCCCGGAAAGACAGCTCCGGCGGCGTTTCGGACGGCGTGTCTGCATCTCCTCGCTCTGCCAGACTCCTCGTCACCCTCCTGCCGTGGATGAACAGGGCGTTACATGATGCGAGTTTGGGTAGAGTTGGGTTTGTCTGGCTCTGGCGGCATGGCGAACGGCGTCTCCAGCTCCTCGCTGCCGCCCCAACTCCTCGTCATCCTCCTGCAGTCTAGGGGGAAATTTTGGATTTGATTATTGGTGAGAAATGTACAGACAGCCCTGGCGGCGTGTCGGACGGCGTCTCTGGCTCCTGGATGCCGCCCGATTTGTTCGTCCTCCTCCTGCAATGGATGATAAACTGGGACGACTGGGCCGAGGAGTTCAGTTAGGCATCATCCTGGCGGAGTGCATGAGGGCGTCTCCTGGCTGTCGCCTGACTCCTCGTCGGCCTACCGCGGTGACGTGGGCGCGACAATCAAGGTTACAGTTTTGGCTTTGATTCAGCGTGTTCTCTGGGGACATGGTGCTCAGCGCCTTTGGCTCTCGGCACCGCCTGCCCAAAGATTTATCGTCCTCCTGAATTGCAACACCAGTTTCAGGTCATTGACAAGCTGCGTCTTGGCAAGGCTGTTGTCGGCGCACTCTGATAGCGGGGAGGGCGATGCCGGCGGCAACCGCGTGCGCGAGCACCAACTCCCCGAGTCACACACTGCTTGAAACATCACATGTAGGGCTTGTTCCGGCGCACCTGGTTGGCGGGCGGCTCGATGCCGGCGGCGACCGCATGCGCCAGCACCAACTTCCCCATCCGCATACGGCTTGAAGTCTTGAACATTTGGGTTCTACTGCGGCGCACCTTAATGGCAGGCAACTCGATGCCGGCCGCGACCGCATGCGCCAGCACCCGCTCTTCTGTGCTGGTCATGCGCCGCCGTTTGTGGTAGGGCTGGATGCCATACCACCTGTTCCAGGCATTGCACTTGAAAGGAATGAGAACGCCTCCCAGACTCAAAACGTCACACGGAGCTCACGAGAACTCATGGTGTTTTATTCATTCTGCACAAGTCTGAACCAAGCTGGCATGGCAGCCGCAAAGCACACAGCGTCAGAGTCGTGCAGCCTCTACGGCAATGCAAGGGAGCCATGAGAGCCTGCGGCAGAACCGCTGCCACTCACCAGAGCGCCCAGAACAGGGCGCACAGCGCCAGCAGCACCACGGGCACCGCCACATTGAAGATTTGGCGCTGGATCGCCAGCGGCACAGTGCCGGCGTTGCCCTGGCAGCCACAGTTACACTGAAGGTCAGCGTGCTGGGCGACGGAAGCCAGATCTGCATTGCCAATGAACATGTGGATGCACAGCATTTGCGAGATGGATCGAGAGTATCAAGGCAGCAGGTGCAGACAGGGGCGCGGGTGCAGCTGAAACAGCCCTGCGCTCGAGGTTCTGATTACAAGGAATGTAGGGAGCGCACCTGCAGCAGGCAGTCGAGGGAGAAAATGCCTTCGCCGCTGGTGAAGAAGATCTGGATGCCACCGATGAGATTGAGCAGGCCCGTCGGCCAGTTCAGCGGCAGCTTGCTGGCGATCAGATTGTACCTGGCAGACGCATGGACGCTCTGCTCATGGCCATTTGTCAAGATGCTCGTCAGCACACATGTTTGACAGACAGGCTCGGACGAGCGATGATTGACAGCTATGGAAGAGATCGAAGTCGGAATGAGTTTGGAGCAGTGGAAAAAGTGGTGGGCTTTGGGCGGGGACTCACTGGAGGTAGATGACCAGGACCTGTGCGCATGCAACGGGAGGGGGTTTCAGTCAAAAGCAGAACCATAAAGATGGCGTCAAAACTGCACAAGATTTTAGTCAAAAGCAGAACCATGCAGATGGCGTCAAACAGCACAGAGTAGGCCTTTCGACCAGTCAAGGTCATTGCGTGAGAATCACATGAATTATGAAAGAGATTCACGTGAATTGTGAGAGAGGCCCACCTTGATGAAGTCAGACGGCTGCGCCTCATGCTCGGCATACCGCTGCTGGTTCGTCGACATGTTGGAGAAGATGGTGAAGATGATGAAGCCAAACTGCGGGCAGGGAGGTATAAAAGCGCTGGTCAAGGAGGACTGTACAGCCGACCGACAGCATGGTCGAGCTCATTTCTGGATCACTGACCTGCAGCAGGAAGCCGAGAATGGTGAGGAACACGAGCAGCCCGTCCGACTTGCAGCGGGTGCAGGTGAAGGCGGTGTAAAAGCCCCAGCGCTTGTCATCGTAGCCGCGCCCGCACACGCCGCACAGCGTGCCCTCATATCCCTCTGCGCACTGCGTGCGCTGGTAGGAGCTGCAGGAACGGCAACATGAAACGTTGCTGTTTGCGTCAAGCTGCCAAGTCGTTTGTAGTCGCACATGCGCGCAGCGTGCCCTTGTACACCTCCGCGCACTGCGTGCGCTGGTAGGAGCTGCAAGCAGGAGGCGACAGATTGCTCAAGCGCCGCGCCAGGCTGGCCAGCAGCATCTTAAGCCGCCGCCAGGCTTTGCGGCACCGCGCTTCGGCAGAGTGCGGCTGCGCCAGCACGTCACCAAATGTCACCTTTGCATCGAGCCCATCTTCCTGGCATTGCATGCATGCACGATCACCATACGACTCGCACTCTGCAGCTCACTTACCTCGGTGTTGCAGAGTCAGAGTCCAACAGCGGCACGGTCAAAACACGGTCAAAACAACAATGCTCGAAAGCGTTACACCCTGGGCGCGCACCTGGAGTCAGTGTCGTTGGTGCCCCACAGGCGGCACGGCAGCGCATCCTGTTTCGCGGTCAGCTGCTCGTAGGTGAGCGCCGTGTCGTCGTTCTCTGCGTACCAGTCCACCTGGCACTTTGTGAGCGCCTCTGTCCGGTTGTCATACCTGTGCATTGTGATATGACGAGATGTCAAAGCTTGGCCGGTTGCCTTGTCACCGTTATATCTGCATACCGATCCACCTGGCACTTTGTGAGCGCCTCAATCGTGCTGACATACCTGCCCGCATTCCCGGTTTCGGGACTTTCCGCACTGTCGGCTGCTGTGTGGCACAGGCATTTCTGAGCTGGCGCTGTCTTCCTGTGAAGCGCCTGGACCGGACACACACGGTCCGGCCGCCGCCAACGCTGCCGACCACGAGGTCCACGACACCTGATCGAAGTCTGTCACATGCGTCTGCCACCAAGTCGAGCCGGTAGTACTGGCGGCATAACAGGCGAGGTCGCACCGGCAGGCGGCGCGGCGGGGGCAGGGGTGCAGGTCCGTGGAGTTTGCCGCCGACTGCCAGTAGCCCAGCTGCGGAACCAGCGTGGCGCCGCCTACGAGCACACCCATGCACAACACGTCAGCACACGGCGATGCGAGAGGCTGGCATATCAACAGGCCGTTTGAAAGGAGAGTAGCAGTGTTGCACCTACCGGATTTCGTGCAACATGCCTACCCGATCCGCCAGTCTGGGTTGCCGAGGACAACGCAAGTGTGGGTCACTTGAATCAGCAAGGAGCTGCAGATCGTGCGATTGTAGTACCATAAAACTAGATGCAGCAGGGGCACGCTGCATGGTGCATTGACACACCGTAGCAGGAGCCGCCCTCGGGGCACGACTGGCAGGGCACGCCCGAGTCGAAGGTGTAGGTACCGACAGCGCACTCCACACACAAGTCCAATGTTGCCACCTCACCTGCAACACGGTTCAAATGAATTGCTGTTACTGACTGACGCGTTCATCACGAAGATTGTCTGTCCTTCTCGAGGGCGTAGGTGCAGACGCCGCACACCACACTGGATCTGCCACCTTGCATGCATCGCAAGGCAGCACTTTTCTCTCTGCTGAGTCTTGTGCGCAGCAACTTCTCTCTTCTGAGTCTTGTGCGCTTGCACAGACACTCGCAGACAGCGAGACAGCAGAGGTGAGCCGGGCAGGGGTCTTCCCGCCGCAGCACAGCCCCGCCGGCGGCCGCCTGAGGTTGCTCAGGCTGCTGCCAGGCGCATCATGGCGCACAACGCAGAGTTGGGCATGTGCTCAGGGGTGTTTGTCTGGGTGTCTCTCTGGATCCGAGGAAGACTCCCTCAATATAGGGACTGGCTGCCTTTGCAACGCGCACCAGTGATGCACGGCTGGATGATGACGCTCATGTTTGCAGACGCCACAGTCAGACCCGTGGTGCCGCCCAAAGCGATGCCGTTGGCGGCCGGCTGAAAGGACAGCGTGTACGGATTGGCCTGCACACGGTGGAGCACTCATCAAGACAGAGCAGTGCACAGTGCTGTGAGCAGAGGCCTGTGAGATCAGGGGTCATCCATCCAGCGGAGGCGCAAGCTGCGGCAGCGTCTGACGTGCATCACGCAGTGCCAAAACCAGTTGAGGTCTTGTAAGAGTCTGTAGCACCGCTCCCAGGGGTCCGGCAGGCTTCGTGCACGTTGCACCATTCGTGCACGCTGCACCCTGCCTGGGCGCGTGGCGGCCGCTACAGCCCAGACCCATAACTCAAAGTCTGAAAACAGGGAAGCGGAGGCGTGTACAGGAGGCCTGGTGAGGGATGTGCAGGGGCGCGCCTGCGTTGGCGCCCTGACCGTCAGCGCCGAGAAGGTGGCCGAGCCGTTGAAGGCCGCGACGCGCGTCTGGCCGCCCGTTGTCAGCGTGGCGTTGCCGCTCATGACTGACACCACCATGTCGGTGCCGACACCAGAGCCTGCACGTGCAGCGTGGTTATCTAGGCACTGGACCAGCTGCGCGATTGTCAGGCGGCTGATGAACAGTCCTGAACCTTTCTGGCGTCTGATTCCTTGACATGGCCGAGCCGCGTTGATGAACGCGGCTGCCGCTGCCCTGACCACAAGGCCAAAGACGAAACGGGCTGTGTGCAGACAGGCAGCCGCGCATCGTTTTGCGTTTCTGGGCGCACCTGACACGCGCTGCCCCAGGTCGTCAACGATGGAGACGGTCACTGGCAGACGCTGGTTGGAGCGCTGCCGGGGAACGTAGCCCGGCGTCACCGTCAGGCTGCTGGGCCCCGTGGCGAGGTCGGCACCATACGCCCCGGCAGTGTTATCCACGAAGGACGCCTTGCAGGCTGCGCAACAGCACGGCGACTGATGTCGGAGAATTAAACCACACAATCAACACGGTAATCGGCTCTGCTGTCCGTCCACACCCGATGACTTGCCAGGCTGCGACATGAAACAAGCGAGCGAGAGAGCAGCATCCCATCTCACAGGAGGATTCCTTACTCGAAACTCTGATGCACCATTGCCATGCCAAAAGGGAACTTGGGAATTTGGTATGCAAAAGGGAATATTGCCATGCCAAAAGAAACGTGCCACTCGAATGCGCACATGGGGGCAGGCTGGGCGACGTGAAAGCTGACTGCGCCTGCTGAACGTCTGCAAAGCTCGGCGCGGTTGCGGGGCTGACTGCCGTGCAGTCGAGCACCACCGGCAGGGTGGCGCCTGCCGAGGACAGCGCGCCGCCAGCGTTGGCCGCGGCGTTGCGTGTGAAGGTGCTGCCCGCAACGACCGCAAAGGAACAGTTGGAGACGGCCTGCAGCGCACGGGCATGACGGTATCTGGTCATCATACAGGGAATGTAGAGGTGTTGCTATGATGCAAGGACAGGAAGAGGAAGGGTAGAACAGACAAGGAAGCGGCTGGACGACAATGCTGCAACCTCAAAGCCCCGGACATCTCCGAGATAGCTCAAGTGGCAGTATCAGGTCGGCTTGCCGAAGCAGTGTAGGCGCAGAATGGCCAGCATGCCTCAGGCAGCCTCAGAGTTTAGGGTTTTGCGCACCGTGGCATTGCAGGCGGAGGACATGAGCAGGCCGCCGCCGCTGCCGGCCGCCGTGTTCCGCCGGAAGGTCGTCAACACCATCAGTAGCAGGCCGTCGCCAGCCTGCAGCCCACCGCCGCCGCCTGCCAAACCATGGTTCGAATATCAGATATCGAATGTGGTTCATATTCTTGTCATGACTCCTGCACCAGCAGGTCGTCGACACCAGCAGCAGCAGGCCGTCTCCAGCCTGCAGCCCGCCAAAGCCGCCTGTTCCAAGAGGCGCACAGCATTTTCAGACCTCAAAGCCCCTTGCGCCCTGCCAGGTTGTGCAAGTCTCACTACCATGCGGGCGCATGTGGCTCCCGCAGCGCATTGCAAGGCTGCAAGTGACCTGACTGACAACACATCGCATGCCGCTGCTGCTCTCCTGCACCTGAACACGAGACTGGCTCTGTTCCAGATGCACATCGCGAGCAGCCTCGAGCTCGCTGGTTGCAGGACATTGCTTCCCCCTGACTCTGGGAAACCCTTCTGCCCAATTGTGCACACCTTCATCGACGCCGCCGAGCGCGCTGTTCTGGCTGAAGGCGCACTCCGAGACGGAGGCGCGGGAGGCGGGAGCGCCGCCGAGGTACGCGCCGCCACCGTGACCGCCGGCGTTCTTGTAAAAGGTGGTGCTAGTCAGCGCCACACGGTTGCATGCAGCGCACCTGCGGGCGGGGGTACCGGCTATCAGGGCGCAGGGTCCAGCACCAGTCAGGGTTTAAAAACGGGGTCGATTTTCACAGGCAGCTAGCATCTCCTCCAGCAAAGTCTCCAACGTGCAACGGCGGTGAGGCAATGCGTGTCGATTCCAGCAGAGCGGCATCTGCCACATAGGGCCTGTGGTGGAATGCAGGGTCTTGCGCAGCCAGACGGGGGCTCACGCGAGGCCGCCACCCGCGCCGGCGGAGGCGTTGTTGGCAGAGAAGGAACAGAACGTGGCGTTGAAAACGGAGCAGCTGTCGCACTGCACGCCGCCGCCGCCCTGCGCGCCCGCGTTGCTAGCAAACTCGGTGTGAGTCGCCACCACCTGCGGCGCGCACATTGCTTGTTGCTGCACACTCCTATTCTCGGTTCCCGATAAGAGCAGCCAAGGCCTCCGCGGTTGTGGACCTTGTGGACTACACGAATCGAAAGTCAGAGGCCCAATTTCAACAACAGTCCGTGTATTGTCGATGCAGGACGAGGACAGGTGTGCTTCGACAGTCAGCCCAGAGTGCACCTGGCAAACTCTTGGGCCAGCGAAGCCCCGCTGTGACCGCAGCGCAGAGCAAATATGCCACGGCGCACAGAAAACCCTACTGCAGAACTGGCGGCGCCTGCACACCTTAGTCAGCTGATCGGCATGCAGCGCGCCGCCCTGGCTGGCGGCATTGCCCTTGAAGGTGTCGGTGCGCAGCGTCAGCAGCAGCCCGGGCGATGCCGAGGAAGCCAGGGCTCCTCCCAGCTTTGCTGCCTTGTTGCCCTGTGCGAGCAGGGGAGGATGACCCTCTGAGGTGAAGGTGCAGCGCGTCGCAAGAGCCGAGCCTGGTTGAGCAGGACTGTAGGTTGCTGCAGCCACTCGAGCCGATCGGCATGTGTCGTGCAAGTCCGAGAAGAAACTGATCCCTGCTCGCGCAGAGCCTCCTCCCGCAAGACTGCAGAAGAGATCTCAGTCTGCCTGGTCACCTGAAAGTCGGTCCTGGCGATTGTCGTCGTCGCGTTTGCAGCAAAGGATGTCAGGGACAGGGCGCCGCCGTCCGTCTTGGCGGAGTTGCCGCTGAAGGCGCAGCCGCTCACGTTGAAGACGTCACTGGCGACCACCACCGCCAGCGCGCCGCCGGCGCCCACCGCTGCGACATTGTCGTCCATTTCCACCTGCCGGGTAGCATAACTCACGTCAGACGGCATGTGTTTGTCTCGGTGCAAGCCCTGCACGTTGGCTCCATCGCCTACCATCCGCCGTAGGTAGGAACCGGGGCTGTGCTAGCCGATAAACGGCCTCGAGGCTGCAAGTCTGACGACACCTCACCCTATCGAAGGCCGGCGAGGTGCGGGATTCTGGAGGGCAGCGGCAGGAGCCCCTCTCGCAGCTGCCCAGGCGGCCGTAGTTGCTGAGGTACACCGCACCGCCGGTGCCGGCGGCATTGCCGGCGAAGAGACTGGTCGCCAGCGCCGTGCCGCAGGTTCCAATGGCCTGTAGAAACGCACAACACACAGTCAGACTATGGGAACACCTCGCATGGTCTTCGTCAAGTTTTCGTTGGACGGCCAGGTCTCTGCTGACATCCTGTAAGCATGGCCAGCCGCCGCAGCAGCTTGCGCTGGGATGGAGGCAGAGACGCACGCACACATCGAGCTGCGCATGGCAGATGATCTTCAAACAAACTGCCGGGCCGCTGACTCTGAGCCAGTTTTGGGTCAGCGTCATAGCAGGGTTTATACCTGGAGGGCGCCGCCTTGGATGGCGGCACTGTTGTTGCCAAACTGGCTGTCAAAAAATTGCAAATTGGCGCCGCCGTTGAGGCTGGACACGGCACCGCCGCCTGCGCAGGGTTTAGCGTTTTGAGACTATTGACTGTACATGAGCGTGATGTTCTTTCTTGCGCCTGAGCAGTATGAAGACAGCCTGTGCAGCCTGGTCATGCAATGTTGCTGCAGCGAAAGCGTTGCCAGTGGCCATGGTTTATGCGCAGGGAAGGCCGGCCATGGAAGCGCGTAGCTGTGCCTTGTGCTTCACAAACGGCTTTGAGCCTCGAGTTCAATAAGGCTCAAAGCCGTACAACGATTTGCGTGTAGTGAGGCCAGCACATGCAGCCGGGGCTCACCTGTGGCTGCCGTGTTGTTAGTGAAGACAGTGCCGTTGATCTGCACGTTTAGCACCGCTGCCAGCTCTATACCGCCGCCATTGACTACAATGACAGCAGCAATCAACCATCAGATGTGCACCTTCGTAAGTCCGTTGTTGAGGAATCGGAGGAGTCATGCGCGGCGTAGTGTATAACAATAACTCGGATGTTGTCGTGTCACGGCAGGCCAGGTTCGCGGCTCGGACGGTCATGGTGCGTGATCCCATGTGCGTCGCGGCAAGGCATGCACAGTCTCGACGAAAGACAGGCTGCTGCGAAACACACGCCAATGCACATGCTGCCAGGAACACGCTCACCTGCGGCCTTGTTGCGGTCGAATCCAGAGTCCACAATCACAACGGAGTAGTTCATGTTGCTGGCAAACATGCCGCCGCCGCTGCCGGCCGCAACATTGAGGTCGAACTCGCTGTTGGTCACCATTGCATCCACCAGCCTGCACATACAGAATTGTACTCCTCAGGCTTTGCACATAGGGTTGTCTCCTGAGGCTTCAGAAGCCCTGCGCAATGATGATTGTCGGTCCTGGATCGTGAGTCGTGAGCAAGGCCGTGCGTTAGGCACACAGGGTGGAACGACATCGCGGCTGGGAATGGCGGGCAGTGGACCCAACGAGCAAACAGCCAACGCTGTGGGTGGACGTGATGGCGACCATGCATTGGGAGTGGGGAGCGAGCAGATGAATTTCACCCCAGGGTCGCCAGTGCGCCTCCAGACTGGCCGGCGCTGTTGTTTCGAAACAGGCAGCCATCCAGTTGACCGAACTTGGCCGTCGTCAGCGTGATTGCGCCGCCCGTCGCGCCGCCGGCAGCATTGCCAAGGAGCGCCTGCGGAGGATGGGGCGTTCAGGGGTGAGAAGCATCAGCTAGACTTTCAGTCCTTCAAAGCGCTGGCGGACATGCGTCGCATCGATGTTGACAAGACTTTGGTGCACTCGGGAGAGTGAGCACGAATTAGGGATGATAAAAAAGGCATGGTAGTCGTGCGAGCGCCTCTGCAAAGGCCCACCTGGTTGTCTGTGAAGTTGCAGCCGCCAAGACCCACTCGGGCAAAGCTTGCAGCGTACACTGCACCGCCGCTGCCTGTGCACCAAGAGCATGGATGTCAGGCAAACGGGGCCCAGTCAGACCCGCACAGGACGAGTACGAGACATGGGGAGACATGGAATCGCCTCAAAAGTAAGAGCTGCCAGGCAAGGACATGGCGAAAGCGCACCGCCGCTGACGGAATTGCCCGCAAATGACAGCTCTGTAAAGTTGGCGTTGTCAAAGGTCACAGCGCCGACTGCGCCGCCCGTCTGGTCTGCCCGGTTGCCCCTGAAGCTGCTCCGCACCAGGCTGATGTCGGACGGCGAATCCTGCACCACCGCACTTGTCACGCTCGAAGGACCGTGCTGGGAGATGACATAGACTCAGTAGCATGGATGTTGCAGCGGATGGCAATAGCAGATCAAGCATCAGCGTCATCGCGGTTCTGCAGGAAGACTGGCTCATGTGGGGGGTCACGCACGTAATCGAGCGCGCCGCTGCTGAGCGCGTAGTTGCCCACAAAGGTGCAGTTGCGCGTGGTGATGAGCTTTGTGGAGAAGACGCTCATGCCGCCGCCACTGGCGCCGCTCTGGTTCTCCGTGAACCTGCACATATGCATCGTCACAACTGTCCAGGCCGCACTTTCGACTGTCAAGCCGCACCCGCGGACGCAGGACCAGTGTCGAGGGATGCTCTCGGACAGAGCCAGCCACCCAGAGGCTACCTGCTGTCCACAGCACTGCAGCACTACCGGCCTGCCCACCTCGAGTCGGCCACCGTGGCGCGGGTGTTGCTGAGCCCCAGGATGTAGATGCCGCCGCCAAAGGAGGTGGCGGAATTCTGGGTGTACTGGTTGTCCGAGGCCACGGCAGCAGTGAGCTGGTACAGGAAGAGGCCGCCGCCGGCGCCGGACGCATCTGTCGCCTGCCAGCCGCATGACACCCTTGTCAGCTTGTCCGGCTGGGACTGCTTCAAGGTGCATTGGCAGCTGCACAGGCAACCATCTGAAAATCCCGTCTTGAAGGCAGACCGTCATCTCGATGTCAAACCAGCCGGCTCTACACGAGACTCCCGCCAGCACCAGGCCCAGTATGTATTCGGCACACACGTGCACGTGCCATTCTTCCCTGGCCCAAACCCTGTGCACCTGGTTCCCGAGGAACACATTGCCGGTCACGCTGGCACTGTTGCCGCCGGCCTCGCCGGCGCCAATGACCGCCGCGCCGCCGCCCGCGTTGCCGGCGCTGTTGCCTTCAAAGTAGTTCCCCTCCACCAACAGGTTGTTGGGCGACTGCGGGCGCAATGCTAGCAACATGGATAAATCGCATGCTTTGAAACGCAGCAAGAGCAGGCTCGGTCAGATGCCAACGTCTAGGCGCTGCAGCAGATCATCACCAGCAGCCGTATCACCGCTGGAGCAGGGCAGCTGTAGTAGTCAGAGGGCAAGTCGCAGTCTGCGCAGGTCAAGTTTCAACATGATGACCCGATTTTGCAGCATGTTCACATTCTTTTGGCCAACAATCGCTAAGGCATACAGATGCAAAGCCGCGCTCACATTGGCCAGGAAGCCGCCGCCGTTGGCCTGTGGCGCGGTGTTTGCCGTAAAGTTGCAGCCGCGCACGGTGCACGAGTCCGTGCAGCTCAGCTGCAGGGTGGCTCCGCCGCCGCCGCCGCCGCTGCCGGCGTTGCTGGTCGTCGAGAGGCCCACCGTGGCTGCAGGAAGGGTGCAGGTTTTCACATGTTGCCACTGGTAGGGGCATAAGGGACTCTAGCCCAATTTCACGCACACCCAGCCATTCACATACACAGTGCGGTTCTCGCGCCTGTGTTGGACACGAACGTCGTGTCTTCGATGAGCACTTTATCACACCCCTGGTGCAGCAGTGCGCCGTTGTTGGACCCTGCGGCACAGGAGCAGGCTGTCAGGCCAGGCTGGCCATGCGATACATGGACAGTCATCGTGCTTCCGCCAGGTGGGTGCAGCATGCCTCGGCAGCATGCCTCAGCAGCATGCCTCGGCAGCCCATGTCCAGGAGCAGCCCGGCGCAACATCGCGTCGAGCAGGAGGGCAGGGGCGTCCGCAGGCACTTGGATCGGGTATCAGAAACTACGCGCCTCGGTTGCCGGCGAATGTGCAGCCGGACACCGTGGTATCGGCGATGGCGTTCTGCTCCAGAGCCGCCACAAAACCGTACTGCGCCTGGTTGTTGACAAAGGTGCAGTTGCGCACGAGCGAGGCGCGGCCATTGTTCTGCGCCATGGCGCCGGCATCGCCGGCGCTGCGCCCGCCGATGAATCTGCAGCCGCGTGCAGGTGAAGCGCGGGTTGACATTCAAGGCGCGAGTATGTACAGTTGATCTAGATGGGCGGGCGCTGCCCATGCAGCAACGTGCTCGAGCCTTGTGCCAGCTCTGTGCAGCCACCAGCGGCATGTTTCAGAAATGTACAGGAGGGCGCAGGACGCGCCTGCTGTTTGTAAAGGTGGCGTTGGGGATCAGCTCCTGGAAGATGCCGGCGCCGCCAACGATGGGAAAAGCAGCGCAGATGCCTCCGCCTGCGAGTCAGGATGTCGCTGAGGGAGTGCAAAGCTGGACCACGAATGGAGAATGCGGATTGGCAGAACAATTGACCCGCACCGGCTGTCGCCAGGCTCTGGGCTGTGCTCCCGTCTCTGAAGGTAGTGCCGTCCACGGTGACGCTGCCCACGCTTCGTGTATACAGTGCACCGCCCTTGCAGCCTGGGCATTCAGATAGTCTGTCAGTTTTCGTGTCGATCCTGGGCAGCCTTGCAGCAAGAGTGACATGTCTGCAGACCCACATGTCTTGCAACAGATGCGCCTGCTGCCGCTGAGCACGTACCTGCTGTATTGCCGCTGAATGTGGAAGCCTGGATAGTCAGGCTAGCTGCAGGCGATGCCTGGTGGCTGATCGCACCGCCCAGCACCTCTGCCGTGTTGTTCACAAAGCTGTGCCAGCACCAATATACGGCGTTGCGACATGCGGCGTCACATGCATAGCGTATTCCAGGCGCAATTTCATGAATATATATAGGCAGCAGAGCAGCCTCCTGTGGTTACTGACCGTTCCAATCCGTGGATATGACAGGTAGATTCACAGCAGCTGCCTACCTGGAGCCTGTGATGCGCAGCGCGCTTCGGGTGGCGCTGATGGCGCCGCCCTGGTAGTCCGCGTAGTTGTTCGAAAAACTGCTGCCTGACACCGTGAGCGTGGTGCCAGAAGCCTGCAGCACCGCCGAGCCGTTGCCTGCGGCGCTGCAGGCCGTGAAGGTGGTGTCTTGCAGCTGCGCGCTGCCGCCGCTGATGCTGAGCACTGAGCCGCCTCGGCCACCGTCCAGGTTTGCAAATGCCGACCCGCTGATGACCAGGTTGCTCCCGGTGATGCTCAGCAGTGCCTTTGCATCAGCGCTGACCGCGGCCGTCACGCCTGCGCGGATAGGGTGCAACCTCGACACAACTGCAAGTGTGTGCGAATGTGTGCAGACGGCATGACGGATGGTGTGTGGAGCTGCAACTGTGGGCGGTCCACAACGATGGTGCTCCCTCGAGAACAATCTGAAGCTCTGACGAGTTCCCGTGAGGTTCAGGCCAGACCTTTGTTACACCACCACTTCGACGATATGATGGCTAGATGACCTTCCTTAACAATACAACAAACAGCGACGCACGAAGCCATACGAAGCAGCATGCCGTCAAATATCCAGCACGTCCAGAAGGGTGCCCTGACAGGCTAGCACTTCACATCTGCACGCGCCCCTTGTTTCGTGACAGCGCGCACCCGTAAAATCGGCGACGAAGGGCCGCAGCGCCGGCGCAACGGTGATCTGAAGTGATGCACCGGTACAAGCAATGCTTGCCTGCCCCGCACCGGCCGCAGCGTTGATCCGGGTCGCCAGAGACAGACCACGAAAGCTGATTTTGCAGGTGGTGTCCTGCGCGACGGCAACCCTGCCGAACGATGCCGCAAAAGCTGCCAGTAACAGAACTAGAAGCGGTCGGGTCATGGTGGGACGTCGCAGAGCATGACACTCCGCCGCAGAGCGACCTGCAGCGAATTACCAAGTAATCTGTTTTATTGTATCTCGCCAAGTGGCACCAGCACGTGGCTCGAAGAAAACCCTCTGACCTGTCGTCAGTCCGAAAGCAGGCTACCCGAAACAAGCTCAGGTCAGCTAGCAGAGTGTGTTAAGCAAGCAACTAGCTTCGGTGCGGCTGTCACTTCAGTACACCGTGGACAAATCTTCCAGAAACGCACGAGTACTAAAAGGTACGGTAGACGGCGCGTTTCCAACCTGAGTGACCTTTCTCCCTCGGGGCGCTGCCAGATCGCACAGCATACGTCTAGTGTCAGAAGGGGCCCGCGGTGAGGACCAGCGCATCTCTACATCGGGAGCTGCTGCAGAGGTGTGTAGTCGGTCTCTGACGTAGTTGTGCAAACGTCCTTTGCTGACCACGGTAGCAGCAGCAACACAGAGCCGGTAGCGGAAGCTGTGACGATTGATTTGTGTCCCAGGTCAGGAGTGCCGGCCCCTGCCGCTGAGCACAAGCCCCAAACGTGCAACCCATTGTGTTGCTTGCTGCTTCCGCTGCAACACCTTGCTGCATCAGCGTCCCTTTCCGAGTCTCTCATTCTGTCTGTGGGCGACTGGGAACTGGTAGCCTGCAGAAGCATACTGAGCCGGCAACGAGAGCCGCGCAAAGGTGGTGACTGAGCGCTCTGGTACATGACCTGCTCGCAGGTTTGGAGGGACTCGGAGCTGCACGATCGCGGGTCGTCTGACCAAACGACTGGTGGAGGGGCGGCTTGGCCACTGTCAGCCTCGGCCAGCGGCTGCGGCGGCGGCGGCGGCAACACCGGCGGCAGCAAAGCGGCAGCGGCAGCGGCATCCCCCCACAGGCTGCAGGATTGGGGCGGCGCCCCGCAACCCACACCCGCACGCTGGGAGGATCAGCCGGGCTGCATCCCGCTGCGAGGTGGTACAGGCAATGGAGCGCCGCGAGCAACGATGACGTTCCACGCGGCAAGCGGCGTCTGCCTTTGACTCCATCTGCTGCTGGCATGCAGCGCACGCGCCTCCTCAGGTGGGTCATGTGTCTCACTCACGTCTGTGTTGCTGGCGGGCCGGTCGCTCATGTGGGACGCGGCGAATCCTCCTGTAAGTCGGCGCACAAAACCGAAAGCATGCAAGCATTGCTCGGCAGCTTGCTCAGCAGCGCTCGCTCTGGCGTGTGGCGCAGATGCGTGCTGCTGCTGGCCGCGGCAGGGTGCGCCGCCGCGCAGCAGGGCTGCTCCATTAACTCCACGGTCACGCTGCGCAACTTCAATAAAGCGGGCGCCGGCGCGAATGGCAACCCGGACTTTGGGTTCCTGCCGGAGCCGGCCGATGTCAGCGACAAGCGGATTGTCAAGGCGACGCTGTCAGCGGCTGCTAAACCAGTGTACAGTCCGGCCACCGGGTTCAACACCACGACGACACACAGTAAGCCCATTGATACTGCAAACCTGCGATCACAGCTCTCTGTTGGGACAATGCTTTGGACCGCTGCATCTGTGAGCGAAGCCTGAACAGCGCTGCATGGCTATGACTATGTCTGGCATCTCCTGGCAGCCTCGTGTCATGGCGGTTCCGATGCACCGATGCACTGGACCCTGCCCTGTGTGCGCAGGCCAGCTCGACTTCAACCAGTGGTTCTCCACCGCGGCCGCCTACCAGCAGGACGCGGTGCTGACGCTGGCTGAGACCACGGACAGCTCGAACAACAACCTGTTCCAGTTCAACAACGCCGCATTCTGGCCGCTGGACGGGCAGCTGCTGGGCGCGAGCAGCCCTGGGGCGCACAACCGCTACTTTACCATGGAGGTGTGCACATCCTTGCGACGGAAGTGAGCAGAGCGGCAACGTAATGTCTGAAAGGTGGCCGATGCGCTTTGGGAGAGTGCCTCGAGAGAACATTGAAACGCCAGCCTGGTTGGGGCTGCTGTGTGTGGTTGAACTCTTCATTGGGCTTGACATTGACGCCGGCCTTGCCGCTGCCCTGCAGTTGCATTCCACGCTGAAGTACCTGCAGTCAAGCGCCGGCGTGCTGGAGTTCACCACCAACTGCGACCTTTTTGTGTACCTGAACGGCGAGCGCATCATCAACCTCGGCGGTGTGCACCTGGCGCAGTCCGCCAGCATCGTGTTGAATCAGGTGACCTGGATTCACGGTTGCCGACTGGAGCGCCCAGGACAGGCTCCCACTGCGCTAGCGTTGAGCTATATATATATAATATGAGTGTGCACATAGTGGCAGGTGAGGTGTGCAGCCATTCTGCAGCCCAACTTTTCGCTGTTCCATCATGACAATCCCTTTGTCTCACATGATCGTGCAAACCTTCCCCGCCGCCTCATGCATTTGTGCCCTGCTGCACCGCTCGGCGGCCTGTCGTTCAGTGTGGCAACAATAACAAATCCCCAACCCCTCTGCTATGGGCCATCTGTGCCAATAACTGCTGACGTCATGTCGCGCAGATCGGGCTGCAAAATGGTCTGGCGTACCCGATAGATATCTTCCTGGCGCAACGGCACGGCCCTGGCGCGACGCCCGCTGTGGATATCACAAGCAGTGTGGACTTTGCATCGGGGAAGACCGCGGATGCGTACTGCAGCGGAGCCGCCGGCCGCGGCGCTGACGGCAGCGCTGTCAACGCCACGGGCCTCGGTGAGCGCCCGGCTTGCATTTTTTTCAACAACCGCCACCTGGCCCACCCCATGAAGCACATTCGAGTAGATGGTCTTGTTGTGTATGCAAGCGGCGATTGCCAGCTGCTTGCACAGCTTCTGGACATTCGTGCTGTGCCGGACAGCAGGCCGTCAGTGCACCTTGTGTTGCGTCGGCTGCAAGCACGCCTTTAAGTCTGAACTGAAATCCAGCAAGCTAACCAATGATGCTTGACACATGCAGACGCCCAGTTCCCGACGACCACGGCACCGCCAGCAGACGGCTTCCCGGGCGTTCCCGGCTGCAATTCCGTCTGGGGTGTCGCCGGCGGCGACACCTGCGGCAAGATAGCGACGGCGTCGGGCCTGGAAAACGCGGCCAGGTGCGCAGTGAGCGCAACGCCTGCCTGCCGGGCGGCTGCGGCTGTTGCTGTCGTCTTGCCACGGGCTGGCACTATCGAAGACGCCCTGGGCACAGAGCTGACGACACCTCATCATGTTTCTGACACCTGGAGTCTATGTTCCGCAGTGTGATCGCGCTGAACCCAGGACTGGACTGCAGCGCGCTACAGCCTGGGCAGCTGGTCTGCACCGGCACCGGCGGCGCGCCGACCGCCACCTGTGGCTTCAGGTATGGTCCATCAAACCAGAGACGCTTCCTGACACATCATCCACCTCTTCAGGGGCTGCGCTGCTCTTGCACAACCCCCCCCCCCCCCCTCTCCATACGCTGCATGCTCAAATTGCCTTCAGACGCGGACAGAACCCAAGACAGGACCTTTGAAGCCCCTGCCCCGACACCGAGGTCGTCGGCTGATGTGTTGTGAAGCGCTGCCATTGCCGGATCGACTGCTGAGATCTCTGCGGCAAGTACGCCGCAGGCTGCACCAGACCGCGGGGAACAAGGATGTCACTGTGTGCACAGGGGTCATTTGGCCTGAGTTGTAATGCTGCAAAAAGCGCATTGAGTGTTTGGAAACGCACTGCAGGCTGTACGAGACCGGTGCGGGGGACACTTGCCTGACCGTGCGCAACGACTTCGGCACCAATGGCGTGCCCATCAAGTTCGCCGTGCTGCAGGCGCTGAACCCCGGCGCGCTCACCTTTCCTGCCCCACAAGCAAATGTGATGAATGTCCTGCGCAACGTTGGTCCGACTGGGCTCCTGTACGTGTTGCCGTTCATAGCGTATGCGCCTTTATGGTTGCCGTGACTGAGAAACCGACAAGTCTATGTACTGAACTTGTGTCGGTCATCGTCTAGTGTAGGTCCCATGTGATATTGTGAAACTCTAGAAGAAGAAGAAGTTGTCGTCCGATTCACCAAGAAAGTATCCGCTCCTCCCTCCTCTCTGTGCTGACTCGCTGGGACGGTGATCGCAGATGTGGACTGCGGGGCAGCGGGGCAGACGGCGCTGCCGGCGGGGACCGCCATTTGCCTGCCGCAGGTGCCGGGCCAGAGCGCCGGCGGCCGGCGGCGGCTGCAGGTGCGACTGCAACATCCGCCTCCATGTATATGCATCGTCGAGGGTGTGCTACAAGGGAACGGGTCACAACACTCTGGCGCCAGGTCTCGATCCTGGATTCCAGGTCCCCGCGCTGCTTCAAGCAGTCAGGGTTTTGGTGCGCCTCAATGATACATGCATGACTTGAGGCCCAGCTGTGCAAAGACTGCAGGCGTATGCTGATGTACAATACACTGAACTGAATTTTGACAATCATATGTGCAGAGCATTACGAATGCCAGCGGCGACGCAGGAGTCATGCCGCTGCTGGCAGAAAACGGAATGGGCGGCCAGTCGGGCTTCCTAGGCGGCCATTTGCCCAGCCTGCTGCAGGGCTTCAGCGACGCCACACAGGTCTGCAAAGCCCCGCAGCTGCTGCTGCACCTGCTCTCCACCTTTCGCCCTGCGGATCAGATTCGCTATAACCCACTGGCCTGCGGCCCTGCGACGGCTGCGTCCCTTGCACAATTGATCATCACATGCCAATCAATGTTTTGACCACTGGTTATCCACCTCGTATCCACGCACCTTGACCAGTGCCTCTCCAGCGTTCCGTGAAACCACATTTCCAATGGCATGTGCTCCGGCCGCGCAGGACTTCCGGCGCTCGCTGCAGCAGTCAGGCGGCGCCTGCATCGGCGGATCCTTCACGGTGCAACTCGGGGGGTGCAGCCTCACGTGCGCCTCTGCAGCGCAGCAGGTGTGCAATCGGCATCCTCTCTCACCTGCCATCACATCCTGCAGCCTGAAAGTCGAAGAGGGAAGGGCTGTTGCTCTGCCATACCTTGCAGCTTGAGCTGCCAACTTTTGCGCACTCGAGTACATACTTTGATTGTATTTTGCACCTTATGTATTCTTGTATCTTGTACGAGTGCACTTTGATTGTAATATTGAACGAGCACGCCACTTTTGTTGTTGTTTGTAGTTTCGAACTGTCCAAAGGAAACAGTGTTGCGCAGCGGGGCCCGACGGCTGACACAGCTGGTGCAGCTCACCCCACAGCTCGTGGACACCTCGGCCTCTCGAAATCTACTCGCGTGCGCGAAATCCAATCGGGGTGTTTGCTGCGCTGCGCAGGCGGGGCTGACGGTAACACAGCTGGTGCTGCTCAACCCGCAGCTGGTGGACAATGCGTCAAAGACCTGCAGGGTGGCTGCCGGGCAGACGCTGTGTCGAGGTGCGGGGCTGCCATCTCGCAGGGTCGAAACATTCCGCATCATAGTGTGCTTACCGTGCTGTCCGATTCTCGTACATATATATGCGCGCGTCACCGTCTCTCTGCCTGTTGCTCACGCCCAGAGGAACCTGCTCAGTGTGGCGTGCATCCTGGCTCCTGCATCCTGGCTCCTGCATCCTGGCTCCTGCATCTTCGTGCCGGCGCACGCTCAGCCCTCCACCTGCAAGGCCTTTGCGTGCCTGGTGTGTTACTGACTGGCGGCGCAAGGACCAGCGAGGAATGCGATGACTCCAGTGTAGCCGTGCGAGCTGCCATTGCAGCGGCGTGGACCAGCACCGGCCAGCGCGCAGCCATTGCAGGAAGCGCTTTTGTCAATGCGCTGCCAGGGCAGGAGGGGATTTCTCCGGCGCCCTCCAGTATAGAAAGTCCAGTGTGCTCTGTATATATATGTACTGCGCTGCAGGGGGGGCACCTGTGCGTGCGCCGTGTGAAGGTCGACTACACGATGCCGGAGGTCCTCGACTTGCCCGACCCCAGATCCATCTTAAAACCGTCCAGTGTCGTTCCTTTGTGCCGCAGGGTGCACCGGCACGGTGTGCGGCGTCAAAGTCAGCGACACGCTGTCGGAGTTTCTCAACTTCCCGGACCTGAACCTGCTCATGTGCGGCCTGCTGGCAGACTGCGGCAATGCCGCTTACACAGAGGGCGCCGCGGGCGCGCAGGTGCTGCCCAATGTCCGAGTCTTAGAGAGTATCGCGTGTTCGTTTCCGGGTGTCATGATAGTCATTCATGGCAGGGGCATCTGACAGGGACACCTGCATGCAGGTGTCACCTTGTACAGCTTCACAGCCCTGCTTCTGCTTGCAGCGCACGCACGGCTGTCATGTGTGCGCAGTCTGTTTCGGTTTCTTGAAGGGTGCCATGACAAGAAGGTCTTGACTCGCTGTGCCTTTTCACTCTCTGCAGGACGAGCAGCTGGTGATCACCATCACCAAGCAGACCGCGTCCACGCGCGCCTACACAGCCGCAGGCGGCTCCCAGATAGCGCCCTTCTTCGCAGCCGACGGCTATGGCGCGACCAACCCGGGTTCAGCGCTCAGCCTCAGCATCTACCCCAGCTACTACAGCGGCGTCGAAGCGGTGCGCCCTTTGAGGATTAGGAATCGCACTCCTAGGAATCGCATTCCTCCGCGCTGCACGGCACATGAGGCACCGCCACCTCCAGCACAGCACTGCTGCGGGAACTCACCAGGGACAGCCCTTGTTGCTGAAGTCGCCTGGTTGGCCGGACCCAGAGACCGAGCTCGACCAAGTTTTTGCAAGTGGCTGCCAAGCGCGGCAGCGCGGGGCTGCCGCCTGGTGGAGCGCTCACGGCCGCTGAGAACTTCCCAGGCAACTGAGGACATGAGCATCCGCATCCGCCTTCCTATGTCGTTTAGACCCGAGACCTTGTTTGCAGGTGGCCAAGGGCGGCAACGCAGGGCTGGCGTCGTGGACCGCCACAGTGGCGCTTACTGATGCCGAGGCCGGCAGCGCGACGACGCGGCGGCAGCTGCTAGGCTTCCGGCTGCCAAGATACGTGCCCCCAAAGAGAAAGTATCGGCAGACGAGCGCCAACCCGCGCACCATGGTCATCTCGCGCTACCGGCGCATCTGGTAGGCACTCGGCGCCGCGGCGTCGCGCCCTGATAACGCGTTCCCTGCCGCGGAAGGGTATTCCTTCCAGCTGGCAGCGCTGGGCATTTACCCTGCGGACCGAAATCACTCCTGGTGTGCGGCGCCGGCTGGCCGGCTGCACATCACAGACGCAGTTGAGCAGCATCCATTCCACAAACAAAATTCAATGCGACGCGCCTCTGGATGATGACCCTGAAGGGAGCCTGGGCATGCAGCCTGTGAGCTCCGGACAATGCCACGCAGACGAATGGCAACTCGGCAAGGACGTGTGCTTCCTAGGTTTCTGGGTGATTACATAATAATATATCGGTTTCCTCCATTTTGGCACACAATTGAGCAATGCACACCGCAATGTGTAAGGAATTGGCGCTTGCAGTCGTCGTCGTCGTTGATGCACGTTCCTCAGTTTCGTGAGCTCTGGTGAAAATCTACGACCTGTTCATCTTGACTCGCTAGCCAAAGACATCATCTTGAGACTAGTCGCTAGAGACAAGTTATTTGCACTTTCGCTGGCAGGCCCAGATGGTTGGCTCCAGCTGCACACGCTACGCATTGCCTTGTATTCACACGGCTTGCTCCGGTTGCTGCCAGGCTCCGCCGCACGCTTTTACAGCCGATTGTGTCCACCTCTGAGATGTGTCAAGCGCACACAGGCCGAGGGCTGGCTCGCCTCCGCGCTCCCAGATCGCAGCGCCGGCTGTCTTGACGCCGTCCCGATTGGGCGTTGCGCCTCAGAACTGGAACTGCATCTCGGCGGTGTAGCCCAGCCTGTCCAGGATGGCGCCGACCGCCTGCAGTAAGATGAACACCGTGTCACTTGCCTGTTTGTCACCAACGATTTCCACGCTCCTTTGGCGGTCTCGCTGACGTTCCAAACGCACACCCGCACCAACAGAACCTGCCCATGCAACCCGATCGTGACGCGTGCAAGACAGCAGAGGCGGCAGCTGCCCAAGAGGGCAGTGCTGCTTCCAGAGCAGAATGATACCCTAAACCCTAGGGGCCCCCGCAAAACACGCTGCAACGTCCAAACCTGGTTCATGGGCAGCGGCCCGCAGCGCAGGATGAGGGTATTAGGTCCCGGCGGCGGCAGATGCTGAGCGCACATCTCCTCCGACACAAAGCCGACGCTGCCCGTCCAGCCTGCGCATCCGTGAGGCGACCTCAGACACGGTCCCTAAACCCTAAACCCTGCATGGCGAGCATGCTGCCAGTGCTGCCACCAGAATGCGCAGTTGCCAGCACTCAGTCGAGCGATTCGACCCGGCAAACCCTCGCCCATCACGTGGGAGCAGCGTCCCTTCTTCTCGCACAGAAGAGCGGAGTTCAGCTACAAAACTGAGGCATTCCACAGCGCGCAGGGCGGCGCACCCTCGGGCGGCGTGTTGAGGGTGTAGTGGACTCTAAAGACGTCATCGCCGTGGATGCGCGTCCGAAAGTCCAGATCCCCCTTCATCAGGATGTCGTCCTCTGTGACGTTGGCGTAGATGAGGCTCAGCTGCAGGAAGAAGGAGCTGGGTTCGGATCTCTCAGTTATGCTTCGTCTGCAGCGTTTGAAATCGCGGCTGCCAGCCGGCGGTCAGCGCTGGCGCGGCCTGTTCAGTATTGTGGCTTTACTTTTTTCAAAATTAAAAACATTGCATTATGGGAAGGTCAGCAGGCTCCTTCCCATCTCTGCGGGCGAGCCATAAACCCTAAACCCTAAAAACCCTGCCAGGAAAGTCCCCGAGCAAGCAAAGGGCCTGGCATGTTGCATTGCTCACTTTTGAAGCGCATTCTCGAGTCAATAGAAAGTCCGCACCCTGGTGGCATCGCCGTCATCGCGCAGGATGTGATTGAGCACCTGCCACATGGGTGTGATGCCCGTGCCGCCCGCAATCATGCCTGCGAAGACATGCAAGGGCCAGGCGTGGAGCACGAATGGTTTAGGGTTTAGGGTGTGATGTGTCAAGTCGTATCGGCTCCTCTCTAGCTTTCAGTGCAGCGAACTGGTGCTGGAGTGACAAGATGGGGCGTGCCGTCCCTCACTTGCGGCAGCCGCGCAGCGCTGCTGGCGCAGTCCGCACCCATGCCGGATTGGACGCCAGGATGCAAAAGCGCTTGCGGAGCTCACAGAGAGTCGGGTGGGCGGCCGTCTGGCAGGAAACCGAGGCAGCCCGGAGCCTGGCCGCGCAGGGCAGCCGCCCAACAAAGACCGACGCCGTTCTACGAGAAGGTGCCGGAGGCGCGCTACGAGAAGGTGCCGAAAGCGCGCACCAATGTTGCGCTTCATGTTGCGCTCGTACACGAAGCGGCCCTTGGGTCCTTTGGCCAGGACACAGTCGCCCAGCACCATGCTGTCCAGGTGCTGCGACATCTTGCCCTCCGGGTACACCTGCGATGGCAAACCGGCATGCGTCATAATGCGAAATGGAACGACCAGTTTGGGGTTTCCTACCCACGACCATGCTGTCCAGTCGCTGCCACATCTTGCCCTCCGTCCACCCTGTGGGTAGGCACAATCGTTCTGACTCGATATCAGTACTGTGTACTGATGTGTTTGTTCAGGATGATTTGCGGTGTGACCTTTGTTGGTGTTGCCCGATGCTGTCCCGGTATCACAACGGCATTGCCGTCAGTGTCTATTGAGCAGGCTACTCACGCGGCAATATGCCAGACTGCAATCGCAGCTCAAAAACGTGTTGTTCCCGACTTGGCAACTCCCTAGCATCAGGCTGTGCTGCCACATGTCGCCCAGGTACCAAAAAGTGGCAACATTTTCAACTGAGAGCTCATGCGCGGCTGTGGTCCTACCTTGATAATGAAGTCGACGAGGCCACGCTGGTTGTGGTCCGTGACGGGCGTGTACGGCCGCAGCAGCATGGGCCCGTCCGACGTGTCCGCCTTGAGGGAAATGTGCTGCCCGATCGGCAGCCCCAGCAGCTGCTCCCGATGCGGCAGCGCAAACCTGCGCATGCGCAGCAGGACGTGTCAAGGGGGCCTGTATCAGGGCGGGGGAAGGCTGCGGCGGAGGTCCTGCCTGTGACGTGCGGCGCTTTGCGGCACCAGCGCCAATGGCAGTGCTTGCAATGCGCAAGCATTCGTCGTAGGCAAGCAGCAGGCGCAGCACTGCAGTGCAGCTCAGCGATACTGTTTGTAGAGCAGGCACCTGAAGCGCCGGGCGTTGTGGCTGAGCTTCTCCTTGCCCACCAGCGGCAGCTGCTGCCACATCTCCGGGTGCAGGAACGGGCCGGGGATCTTCGGCGGCGGCTTCAGCAACGGCCACCACGCCGGCGCGAAGACGATGATGAAGGAGACCAGCGCACACCAGAAGACGTTGGCCTCTGCAGCGCAGAAGTGAGCACGAGACTCAGCCTTTGGGCACTCTCGTGAAGATGACAACACGGCGGCAGCCGGAGCGCTCATGCACCGTTGCGCAACAGGCGCACCTATGAAGTCCACGATGTACGGGAAGATGGCGAACACGCCCATGGTGGCGCGGCTGTTGCAGCAGGCTCAGGGGCCGGTCAACCACAGTCTTGTTGTCCGTACCGCCGCTGCTGCTGCCGCACTGTGCGCAAGCGTCGTGCGAGCTGTCAGGCCACAGGACGACCCAAACGATGTGTGTCTGTCCCTGAGCTTCAACGAACCTTCGGGCTGTGGTTGCGCCAGCAGCCAACTGCTCAAGCTGTCTCACAGGAATGCCAGACCCAATCCAATGCCAACCAGTGACCTTGGGCGAGACAAGACAAACCCAGCCTGTTTTGAGCGGAGGCAGCGCTTGTTGACCCTAAGATCAACCTGGGGAACACTTGACGCCGGTTGCGGCGTGCAAACACAAGCTGCAGGTCAAGAGATACTGAGGGGGTAAAGGGTGCCAGCAACGGGGTGGGAACCCCTCAACTGCTAAGCATAATCTGTCTGGACGAAACTGTCGAAACAACCAACGATGAAGTCCATCACATCAACCCTGGTCTGCCTGCTTGACGAACTCACGCATGTATTGACCGTCCCAGAACAAGTCCGGATTCTGGTCGCGAATGTGCTGTCCTGCTCGGCACTCAAAAAACATGTGCCGCTCGTCGCCCACCACCGCGGCGTCGCACTGCTGGCAGTGCCGCCGGTGCCTGGGCGTGTGGTCCCGCCTGCCCATCACCACTGGCAGTGTGCTGCAGCCAAGCCGAAGCCGTAGATAGCTGCCGATGCGCCGCGCCGAGTGTTGCTGCCGGAAGATCCGCAGCACCTGCTGCCGCGGGGTTTTTTTGGGCGGCGCTCGGAGTAGCGCTTAGCTCTGCAGGCGTAGCAGAGGCTGTGGCGGCCGTCTGGCGACTGCGTCGCTGTGGGAAACAGGCGCATCGGCCAGTTGCGCCCACAGTCCTTGCAGCATTTCCTGCCGCTGTCGGCAGAGCTGCTGCCGCTGTGCTGGGGTGCCACCCCTGCGGTGCCGCCTGCCGCCCCCCCGTCTTGGGGCACTGAGCCGTGACTTTGCGCCGCTGGTCGACCCTGCACACTTGCCTTGAAGAGCATCAGCACATTCCCAGCACTGAGGACGCTGCAATTCAGCACAGCTGCCAGCGTTCCAGATTTTTTCGTCGATGTCGCAATCGCACAGTGCCGGACTGGCCGCCAGCATGATGCACTGCATCCCCGCCGCCGCCGCGCCGCCGGCGGGTGGCGCGGGAGTAAGACCACGAGGGACTGCCATGCCATCAACATTCCTGATGCGGAGATAGTGCAGCTGCGGCAGGAAGTGTCGGAAAAACGACCTTACACGAACGAGATACACCCTTGACCAGGCAAGCAGCTAAAGAAGAAACATGAGGTTTGCGGCGAGAATCATTTGCTCATTTGCTGCCGTCCGCCCTTCACCCACAACATGCTTCACTCTACAGACAGTTGCCCTCTTGCCGGACTGCGCTTCTCCGTGCGTCCTGAGCTGCCGCCGTCACCAGGTGAAGACGTCCGCAGCGGGGAGGCGCTGCCGCCACCGCCGCTCCAGGCGCACAATGTATCATCAGCGCAGCACGGCCAGCATGGCGGCAGGCTCGAAGCGGCGTGTTGTTCGATGGGCGCTTCGCGGGCTGCGCCGCCACATGCCTCCGAGCCCAAAACCCATGCCGCACCGGCGCTGTCGTCGTGAGCCGGCAGCAGGAGACCGCCGTGCAGCGGAAAGGGCATTCAGAGCACCCGTGCAACTTCTGTTTGACCAGCTGGCTGAACTGCTAGTGCAAGGCGAAAGGAGGGTGGTGGTCGGATTGCTGACAGGATGCCGGCGTGGTAACGACTTAGTGATTGCCGTGCAGCGGTGTGCATCTTACCACAGTAACATTGACCCACTGGTGTTGCATTCTATAGAAGACCACTCCACGCTCGACCTCCATTCCACTGCCAATGCCCTGTGCTCCACCTACAAAGAATGCCTCTGAGACAAGCCTGCCGCCTCACTGTGGCTGCTGCCACCCCGTTGCCGCCCGCTGCCGCCGGCCCATTGCCACTGCTGCCGCCTCACCACGGCCGCTGCCGCCCCGCCGCCGCCGCTATGCTCCCGCCTCACCGCAGCCGCTGCCTGTCGCCTGCTCGTCGCCTGCCGCCTCAGCGCTGCCTGCCGGCTCGGCACTGCCATGCCGTCGCTGCCGGCCGAGGCGGCCGCCTTCTGCAGATTTAAAGCCTTCTGCACATATGCAGCGTGCTGCCGTTGCGACTTGCATTTGGAGCAAACCCCTTGAACGTCAAACGCCGCGCCCTGGCGCTGTGCGAACTCGGAGAGGGGCTTTGCCTCGTGGCAGGCAGCACACACGATGCTCATTGGCATTGGCAGCTGCGACCGCAGCCGCGCCTTGCTCCGAGCTAATCCCTGTTCTGAGTTGCATGCCCGGCAGTACGGCTGCAGACCGCTCGCGCAGCCTGGCAGCCGGCTAAATTCGGCGGCGGGCAGCTCCTGCTGACATTCCAGGCACTCCTTGGTCTGCGGCATGTCCGGCGGGGCCCACGCCGCCAAGCGCCGGGCAACTGCATCGGCACAGCAGGCCCTGCACCGCCTGCAGCGGCCTGAAAGGTTGTTGCTGGCCACAGAGAAGTGCGACGCTGCCAGCTCCAGTCGACAGGTGCGGCACACTTGCGGCTCGTGCGTCGGGGGGTGCTGTCCACGCCTTGCCTCCGACTTGGTCCGCCTGCGGCCAGCAGCGAGCGGCATCCGACCACAGAGCGCAAGCACAGCGACTCGCACCATCACGGCCTGGTGCAACTGATGACAGCAAGGACATCATCCCGAAATACAGGCCTGCCCCTCCAGAGCTCTGCCAGCATCTGAATAATGTTTGGGGATGTCCTGGCTGTCACAGTACAGCACGCGAAACACATGGGCGTGTCAGGCGCTGCTCACTTGGGCGCGCGAGGGCGGCGGCGTATGTTGTCCTCGGCGCGGCAGCCCCAGCACAGCGGGTGCAGCCCGTCCGGTTGGCTGGCCAGCGGCGGGAAGTATCGCCGCTCATATGCCAGGTTGCAGCCGAGGCACCACTTGGCGGCTTGCTGCAGCATGACGGCACATGCATCGCGACATTGCTCTAAACGCTACAAAGGAGCGTGCAAGAACATGACGTCTGCAGACTGCAGGCGGCTGTGGCAGGCAGGATGGCAGCCAGGCATGCGCCTGTGATTCTTGTGATTCTTGTGATTCTTGATTCTTGTGATTCTTGCCGCACCTTTGCGGCTTGCAGCAAATCTACGACAGCAGCTGAGCCATGCTGCGGGCTGCTCGCCTTAGGGACTTGCAACGCCTCCTGGGCATCTGCTGAATCAGCCGTTTCAGCTTGCGCAGGACTCCACCTGCGGCGATCCACGCTCAGGCACCTCTGCTGTGCCCTGGTCAGGCTGACATGCCGCGGATCTAGGTACGCTCGACAGCTGCACGATCGATATGCAGCTCTGTGCAGCTGCGGCTGCAGCCTCGGCAGTGCGGCCGGCAGCGAGCAGCAAGACGGGCTGGACGCATTGCCGTTGTTGAGGCTCCGGTGGACCAACATCGGAGGCCCTCGCGGATGTGTGTGCGGCAAGCGTGAGTTCTGTAGCCTGAGCGCTGTGCGAGAGCAAGGAGGGACACGCTCTACAGATGTTCAATCAGGTGCATGCTGTCGTACATTTCCGCAATCATATCCACCACCCAGTGGATATGAACCGTCAGATGTTCGCGACACAGTAGCTGTGCATGGAGCATTCCGAGTTGCTCATCGCCAACGCACAGTGCCGGGCTGACCGTCATCGTGACGCACCACATCCCCGCCACCGCTGCCATTGCCGAGTGGCGCAGTATTTAGGACCAAGAGGGAGTTGCCATCGTCATTTCTGATGTGAGGCAACAGCACAGCGGTGGCAGGAAGTGTTTAGAATGCGAGATGCACCCCTGATGATCTTCACACAAGAGGAAGCATGAGGTTTGCACGGCGAAGTTGCTGGCCCAATTTGGTTGAAACCCGTGTGCATCGTTGACCACAAACATGCCCTGCCCCACCGGTCGTTAAGCGCTGACGACATGTGCTCTGGGTGGGTTTCCTTGCTCAAGTCTCACCTGGAGCACACACCGAAGGCTGCAGCCGGCAGGGCGAGCCCACACGACGCACACTGCTTGGAGACCACGAGCACAGTGACGAGCCGCTTCTGCTGCGGCCATTTGCTTTTGCACTGCTTGCAATTCCAGGACAGGCCATCCCTAGAATGGCTGGTCCGCGTAAACCGTGCAGCCGGTAGCGTCTCCTGGCAGTTGACCGCTCCGCCAGGCACGTCAAGCACAATCCCTTCCTGCCACCGAGCCGCCAGGGGATCAACTTGGAAAAATGCTGCAGCTGCTGCTCCTGGCAGCCCTTGCGGTGCCGCGGCTCATTCGACGGCGCACTCTCGGTCTTCCTCTCGATCCGGCACGTCCGAGGGCACACGCTGAGGGCCTCCCATGCCCGCTGCTGCTGCGTTGCAGGCCCAACACATGTTGCACGTCGACTCATACCCCAGCCTGTGGCACTCTCGCCGCAGCCCCTACACCCAGTTCCTAGTACCGACCAGCAGCGCCCTGCTCTGGGCGTCCATCAGTAGCTCGTTGTGGAGACTGCCTCGCGGCTGGGCGCCAATGACGCAGCGAACGCCGATAATCTGCCAACTTAGCTGCTTGTGCCACTAATTGTGAAGATACCCCATCCATTTCAAATAAAACTTGACCAGCTTGTATTCTGCATATCCAAAAACTGGGTGCACCTTTACCTTTCCCATTCTAGCTTCCAAAGGCTTTTGTGTAACTGGAATATCTGGAAATATTTATATCCAAACGTTTCCACTTTTTTTGAACTTTCTGGTAATAGCGCGTCTCAATAGTTTTAGCAGTAATTTTACCGGATATCAAGGTTTTCAATCCATACTGGCCAAATTGAAGTGTGGTAGTATTTGATTTGATGCCTCCTGTACTTCCTTTCTGATATTTACAAAATTTAGTACGTTTTGGGCTCAACATAAAAATGACATATTTTTTAAAAATGTGCATTTTGTCAATAAACAAAAGCCTAAGAAAACAATTCATTAAATTGTGTCCTTGAAAATTCTCAATTTAAGCGATTTTTGTCACGACGTCGTGGATACTATTTAAGCAATCTTTAATGAATTTTGTTTTGATTAAAAATTGCTTAAATGTTTTTTGCTAGTTGATAAAATTAACAAAGTTAAATGAAGCCCAGTCTCCACATTGTCGTCGATTGCGAGGTTTCTCATTGCAACGAGACGACGTCAGCACAGCGCCAGCCAGCAGGCGCCAGCCAGCAGGCAGTGGCACACTCGCCGTTTTGTGAGTGGTCTATCGTGCATTTTGTACCGAGTCAGCACGTCGCGGCATTACTTCCTGTCGTGCCGGATATGGGAGTGAGAAGCGTCCGTGCATCCGCACCGATATATAACGGTGACAAAGGCGTCATCAGGGCTGCTATCAGCGTTTGATAGCTCGGCAGCCACCTGAGAAACCAGTGCTCGCACATGCGCATGATTGCGGCGTGAGGTCAAGGCGGTCTGGGCTTGCCTTCCGGACCAGCATAAGCATGTCGGACCCCGGCCGCGCCAATCGTCGCCGGCTGCGTAGCAATGCCGGCAGCTTCGATGACTCGCCTTCGCGACGAGCTCGCACAGGGTGAGTGAGTCATGCGTGGCGTCGCTCGATCGCATCCAGACAACAAGCTTGGACTGCCTGACCCTGTAGGATATTGCATGCCACACGGGTTCGCGTCGTGCCACTCCAGGGAAGCGGAGCCAGCTCCTGAAGCGGCGGTGGAGGACGCAGCAGTGGAACCGAGAGACATGTGAGTATGCCGCCAGCTGCATGCCTGCGGCGCCGCATGCGCATGCCGCATGGTGCCACTGATGACTTTGTCTTGCAGTAGAGGCATGCAGACGGCCTTGTGGAGTCAGCAATTGTTTGCTACTTTATCAAGTATTCCTGATCAATACAAGTGAATGTGGCACATGGATAGCAATGGGACCTGTGGAAGAGCACCGTAGCTCACCAGCATGCTTGCCAGAGCTGTCGTGGACTGGAAGAAAGCAGACACGACGCTGCTGCACGCTCGCAGGCTGGAGCAGCTGTACGACGCGCAGGAGGGGGATGACGATGCGGGCGGCTCGGACGATTCCGATTTCGACCCGGTGGTTGCGGCGATGCTGCGTGACACCGATGATGAGTCAGCATCCGGGTGGGAAGAGGTCAGTCGGAGCCTTGCAGTGCGTCTGCGGGCATGATGTAGCACCACCATCTCAGAGTAGCTCCGAATGCTCTGTGTGGCAATTGAGCCAGCAGCGCCGCTCGCAGCGATCATCCCAAGCCTTGGCATGCGTGCAGACGGGTGGACGTATGACGACTGGTCCTTTCTCCTGCACAAGATGGCGGGCAGCGACGATGGTTGACTGGAAAACTCCTTATCTGAGATCACATCTTTCGAACCTGAGGTTGCGTGTCGGCAGGTGGACGAGGATGACGAGCAAACATTTACCAGGCAGCTGTGGGGCGGCTGCAAAGATGAGGACTGGAAACCTCGCTGTGGACCTGGTTGAGCCTGAGAATGCGTGCTGGCAGGTGGACGATGAGGTCGAGCAAAACATCATTATGCAGCTGATGGCGGGCAGTGATGAAGACGACGGTGAAGACGGGGAAGGTGAAGACGACGACGACGACGACGACAATGACGATGGCGATGATGATGATGATGCCGATGATGAAGAGGTACGGGCTTGCTGCGACACAAAACAGCCTCACAGACCTTGTCAATTGTAGCTGCATTATGATTTTGCACATGAAATCGATATGGATTCATTCGTTGCAAAGACAAGACGTCATCGTGCTGCACACATGCATCCGCCACTCATTGTGCTTCGGCTCTGCCGCTAGTATTGCTAAGAGTCCGCTCAGCATGCCGCTGCGCGAGCACATGAGTCCATGCATTTCATGACACCGCCGAACCCGCTGCACTGTGCAGCGCCCTATCTTGCGAGCAACCTTTTTCCGTCTATAGCAGGGATTGCCGGCTGTGCGGCCGCAGAGTGACGTGTGTTCGACAGCGATAGGAGAGGACCCCGTCTTGCAAAGCTCTGATTGCGTACCGAGGGGCTGTCCATCATGCGGGCGGCCGAGGCGTAGCGTCTTTTGGTTCTGGGGGCATATTTGACGCTTTTCGCACTTGCTTGCTTGCACTTGCAGAGCCTTCCCCGTGTTGCAGGCCGGGCTGACCGCCGTGTGGGAGGCCAAGGCGCAGCATCTCCTAAACCCTAAACCCTATCGTACTGGCGTCCAAAGGTGACCTCATCTCCAGTTTTCGTTTTGCAGGACGGCCGGCAGGCGGGGCGGGCCGCCGCACGGCAGTCCCGCACCGTCATGCAGCGCATCCTGCACCAGCTGACACGCGGGGGGCACGCGCTGAGCGGCACCGACGACGGCGAGGAGGGCTGGGAGGAGGCAGAGGAGGAGGGTGGCGGCACAGCGGCGGGGCCGGGGACGCGATCGCAAAACAGGCGGGTGGACCGCCAACTGCAGCAGGTGCTGCACGGCATCTTGCACTACATGCAGTGCGCGGCGTGTTGCGGCGGCTGAGGCAAGTTGTTCCGCAGTGTGCCACGTGCGCCTGCGCCTATGCCTGGCTCGAACCCCAAATCCTGAATCCTGTGCCCTGCAGAAGGCGCTGGAAGGGGACCTGGCGTGGGCAATCGGCCACGACACCTCAGCCGACAGCATACGGCAGCCCCTGGAACCGGTGCGTCCTGGCTGTGTATGGGGAGTGTTCGCAGGGTTTACAGGTCAACATCAGCAGAAGGGAATCACAGATGTTGGACCAACGTCCTGAGCCGGCAAGCGATTCTCAGGGCGCCGCCGCTGCACACGGCAGTTTTAGATGCATAGGAATGCCCCCACTGGCTGGTGTCGTTTTGTGAGCGGCTCGCGGCCTGGCAGACATGATGAAATCACATATGTCTCACATATGACTCGCTCCAATTCTCGTTCGCGTCCCACATCTCACGTCTTGCCACCGCTGCAGGCGGAGACGGCCAGGCTCGGCGTCAGCCCGGGTGGGGCCCCGGTTCGAAATGTCGCAGACCTGCTGGCGCGGCGGGAGGCGGGGCGCACCGGCACGGGCCACTTCAGCACGGCGCAGCGCGCGCACGTGACAGCCTTCCGCTGCCTGCCCATGGTGCCGACAAAGCAGGTGCGCCGGATTGCCGCATCGCTGTTCTCTCTTTCAGACTTCCTTTTCAGCATGACTGATGGCCGGAGAGGTGCATGTCATCACCCTCCGCTGCCTGAGCATGGTGCCGGCGCAGCATTCTGGGGTCGCCACAGATGCAAGGGTGTCAGTCCTGCCGGGAGGTGCGTTGCTGCATACCTGTACCGCAATGCACGCTTTCACGGCCCTCCCCTGTCTGTTCGAGGCGGGCCAGCGGAGGGGCCTCGGCTGTGACCACATGCCTGACGCCTGACGGGAGTGGTGCAAAAGGCGGTCTGCTGCGGCGGCCGCTCGTACACTCACAGGGTCCTTCACGCTGTGCCGGGAAGGGCATCGTTGACGTGCTGGGATTTCTGGACAACATGCCACCAGCTGAGCCTGCCGCAAACATGGCGGGTTTCGTCGCTGGACCCCACCGGGCACTCATGGCCTGCCTGCAGGTCGACAGCATGGCCAGCCGCGTGTACAACGGCCGCTTCTCGCGCTCCGGCAATGTCTACGTCGGTGCGCAGCCGCCCTGCAGTTGTCAAACCCGCTCCAGGGCCTCGTCTCAGAGACTGTCTCCACAGTTTCATATTTGCCCCTGCTTGCAAACCCAGCTGCAGCCGTGTGCCAGCTGTGCGAATGCAACAGCGACAGCGCCCCACGAGACTCCACACTCCTCCAGCCTCACACACCGACTGTGTTGTCATGCAGCCGCGTTCCAGCACGAACGCAAGGTGCGCGTGTACGACTCCGACGGCGACTGGGCGCTACGCAAGGACGTGTCCGCGCGCAACCTGCGCTGGACGGTCACCGACACTGACATCTCCCCCTCGGAGCAGTTTCTGATCTACGCTTCCATCACGCCCGACCTGCACCTGGTGCGCGTTCTCTTAGTCCGTTAGTTTATCGTCTGTACTGATCCCCTGAAATGTCATGTACAGGGAATTGTTTGTGCAGGAAGCGGTGCCAACAGAACACTTTCTGATCTACTCCACGATCAAAGCCCGGCGTGCACCTGGTGCGATTGCCCTGGGCTGTTGATCCCTTGTCGAGGTCGTCACATGCTTGTTGTCTGGTCGTACTGCCAAGACGAGGCCCGTTCTCTGGACTATGCTCTTAATAACTGTAAGGCCATACTTCATCTTGCAGAGTCTGGGTTTTGACCCTTTGGCAGGCGCACAGGGTGAGCTGTCTGGTGGCTCTGGATCCGTCCATTGGTGGCTCAACTCGCCTCTTGAACACAGGTGGCTGGCAGGCTCGGCCAATGCAACGGACACCCACGAGGCGACACACGCTGGATTTCTAACCTGCAGCTTTGAGGGCCAGCATCGAGGTTTGTCAACTCTCAAGCCTGACCCTGCAGGTGAATCTGAACACGGGCGGCGTGTCGAGTGAGGCGAATGTGACGGACATACACGAGGCGCTGCACTTCCACACCAGCGGCGGTCCCGACAACGAGGACGACCCGTGCGCATTCCTGCCCCCTCTCGTGCACCCAGGCTGCCTCGTTGAGGTGGATATGGCGGTGTTAGAGTCCTTTTTGAACAGGTCAGCTTGTGCTGGAGAATTCTCCTACATCACAGCAGGGGTCATTGAGGTACTCGCATGGAGGCACATAAAATGAAGCTAGCACCGCACGGCACCGACTTCATTCCGGATCCGCCTGCAACTGCTGTTCGTGAGCCCCTGGACGTGGTCTCCCCGTTCAGAAACCATCATGTCTGTCCGCCCCCCCGCAGATTCGATCGGCGTGGAGGTTTCGGCATCTGGTCGGTGCGGTGGAGCGCCGACGGCCGGGAGATCCTGGCTGGCACCGACGATTCCTCGCTCTATGTCTACGATGTTGCCGAGAGCAAGGTGCAGCATGCAGTGCAAAGTTTCCTGCTGTTCTAAACATGTACTGAAGGCAAATCCTTGGAGACTCCCCAACGATGCGCCTACAATGTTGCGGAGGACATGGCTTGCAAGGGCAGTCGTTCATCGCTAGTGCAGCTTACTCCTGTAGCGCCCCTTTCATATGGCCAGGTGCTGTGGCGGCAATCAGCAAGTAGCAGTCCCCAAGACCGCCTCGTGTGTGGTGATTGCAGCTGTGTTCGGTGAGGTGTCACATTGACCTACGCACGCGTGCAGCGAGTCTTCTGCCACCCAACACATGTTGCTACCGCAGGTGTCGCTGCGGATTCGCGGCCATAAGGACGACGTCAATGCGGTCGCGTGGGCGGACGATTCCGGCAACCTTCTGCTATCGGGCTCCGACGACCGGCTGTGCAAGGTGCTGCCTCACTTCGCGTGCTTTACTTTCCATCCTCGCTAGTTGGAGGACTCCTCGCTAAACCCTAAAATCCCGAGCCTGCCGGCTGGCCCTGCTGTGTGTGGCGCAACTCTCAGCCCTCTGGATTGCCTGTAGCACAGCGCCGCAAGCGTCGCTTCAAATTGGGTCCCTCTTGGTGTGCTGCTGCACTCGAAATTCCTGAAGATGCTGGAGGACGACCACATGGGTGACGCCTGGCGCGCCTGGTGCTGCAGCTGTGGGACAGACGGACAGCGGAGGCGGCGCGAGGCGTCGCCGTCGGCATCTTTGTTGGGCACCTGGGTGCGAAGCATACACCTCTGGATCGGCGCTGGTTCGACCGAGAGCGTGTAACACAGGCTTGGCGCCTTGCTGTACTCCGCTGGGCATGCCACGGACATGCGACCTGCGATGTGCATGACAGGCAAGGAAGACAAAAAAAACACAAGAAATTTTATCAACCCTGCACGAGCCAACTTCCAGGCGAGGTAACCTGCGTGTCGACCAGCGGTGTTCTGGCATGCAGAGGGGGTCACGTCCTTGGACCCGAAGGGCGATGGCCGGCACTTCGTCTCCAACGGCAAGGACCAGGCCGTCAAGCTGTGGGACCTGCGCCGCTCGCACGGCCAGGCAGACCTCGCGCGCGGCGTCTCCAGCATGCGGGGCCTTCCCCACTTCCAGTGGTGCGCCCTGGCAATCTGTTTAATGACCTGCTTGTTACGTTTGTGAAAGGCTGGCCTCAGAGTATCCGATGATGCGAAAGTGGCGACAGACACGGCCCTCGCGTGAGGCGTCTTCAGCATGTGCAGCCTGCCCCAAATGCAGCGGTGCGGCAATGTAGCACCAAATATTGTGTCATGACCACGGAGTGATCAGACAGTGGCCTGTAGTGTGGTGACTCACTCGATAATATCAAACGACATGTGGGATAAGGCGCCAATGTGCCATGGCATTGGACATTGGCCACTTGTGCAAGGGACGGGATAAAGTATTCAGAGGTAGCGAGGGCACATACCTTGGGGAACCAAAGGCACCAGCTGTCTGTGGCTCCCTGCAAATCCGCGCTGACTGCAGGGAGTAGCGTTGGATAGCGTACCCGGGCACATGTGAGCTCGCCTCGCCAGGAGAAGCAAAGCAATGTGTCATGACTCATGTGATCCCCCCTGCTCTCACGCGCCGTCAGAACGTACAAACTCTTGTCGTCTGCGGCCACCGCAGGGACTACCGGTGGATGGCCTACCCGGGCACGCGGCGCAACATTGTGCACCCACACGACGTTTCCCTCATGACGTGCGCTCCCTGCTGAAACCCTCCCTTCAAATTCTCCCTTAAGATTCTCCCTTCAAATTCTGCCTTCAAATTTTCCTTCAAATTCTCCCTTCAAATTCTGCCGAAGTCCTGCCATCCGGCCACCCCGACCTCATTGTGAGGAGTTGCACCGTGCTGTAACCATGCCTGCTGCTCACGACACACTGACGACAGATGGCGGGAACACGCACTGGTGTGACGGCATGCACAGCGCAACAGCCTTCCCTCAGCTGCCCTGCATCTCCGGTGCTCCGAGGTCAGCCAATGACACGAGCAGCCTTCGGATGAAGCAGCCTTTGGGGTGATGCCTCTCCTCGACAGCGATGCGAAATCGCTCTGCTGCTGCAGCTACCGGGGCCACGCAGTGCTGCAGACGCTAATACGCGCCTACTTCAGTCCGGCGGCCACCACCGGGCAGCGCTACATCTACTCCGGCTCTGCGGATGGCTCAGTCTACATCTGGGGTGCGCGCTCGCGCTTTTTCACTAATCAGTTGCAGCACATTCGGGCGGCGGCCCCCAACATCTGTGGGGTGGCTAGCAGGGAGGAGCCTCCCATGCGGAGTCCAGCGCCTGAGGACGCCGCCAATCCGTGACCTGCCAGATCGCCGATTTTTTTACCCGCACATCTGCTGTGCAGTACATCTGCTGTGCAGTACAGCTGCTGTGTAGTACATCTGCTGTGCAGTACATCTTTCGAGCCCGGTGCTTCCTCTGAAGCCTTGCAAACGCACCTGCATGCAAGCTCCAACAGAAAACTGAGCACGATCTGCCCTGTCACCATGCAGCAGACCTGGTGTCGGGGCTGCGGGTCAGCCGGCTGCCGTGACCATCAGGAGGTCTTGCGCGTCCTGGCCATGCACGTGCCTGTGTCGTCACTGCTTTTTCACTGCTCCTTGTCTCGACTGCAGACGTGGTGTCGGGGCAGCAGGTCAGCCGGCTGGCTTACCACCGGGAAATCGTGCGCGACTGCTCCTGGCATCCCACGCAGCCGTCCCTCGTCACCGCCTCCTTCGACGGCACCATCGTCCGGTGCGGAATCCAAATCAAGTCAGTTCTCTGAGACTCTGTCCCTACCTCTGGCATCCCACGCAGCCGCCTCTCGTCACTGCCTCCTTCGACGGCACCATTGCTCGGTGCGGAATCCACCATAACTCCATCGGAATCCAGTTCGACGAGACTGTCCCTACTGAAACCCTACTGAGACCTACTGAGACCCTACTGAGACTGTCCCTACACCCCACTCAGCCTTCCTTCGTCACCGCCTCCTTCGATGGCACCATCGCCCGGTGCGTGTTTCCCGCGCATGCACTGTATTTTGGGACGACTACTGCTATGCCATACTCCTGGCGTCCTTCCCAGCGCTGGTCACTGCGTCCATGGCAGATCACTGCTTCCGTGGCAGCATCGTCCGGTGCCGATCAGGTAATGAATTGGAGGTACCGCTGTATGCCGTCAGGACGGCTGCACCATGCTGTTCAGCGGATTCCAACAGGCAGGGGAGGGTATCGACCCTATCCGTTGTAGTCCGCGTGCAGTCTGCGGTCAAGTGTCTCCATGCGTCTGGTGTAGAGACGTTTTATGCCTCTCGCTCGGATCCGTGCTGCACAGGCGAGACATGCACCGTTGGTGGAGTGTGCCAACATATCGAAGGTTATACTTGGACAATAACTCCTCAAGTCAACATCCGCAATGTTTGCTTATGCAGCTGGGACACGCAGCCGTCGGTGGACGAGGAGGACAAGGCGGAGCGGCGGCGGCGGCGGCGGCGGGGCGCCGTCATGCCCGCGCCGCGGCAAGACCAGCTGGGCTGAGACGTCTGCCGCGCATGCTGCGGCGTTGCTGGTGCAGAAGTGCGAGGCGGCGCGGCGCCGTCACGCCCGCGCCGCAGCACGACCAGGCGGGCTGAGGAGCGTGCGCAGCCCTGTAGCGACATACGCTTGCAGCGGCGGCGGCGGCGTGAGGCGGCGGCGCCTTGCGGCGCCGGCGGCGTGTTGGCATACCCGCTGCCGCAGCGTGACCACCTGGGCCGCGCGATGCCCCTGCCTCCAGCGGCGCCGTCGTCGTGCGACCGCCTGAGGCGGCGCCCCGCCTGGGGATTAGGTAACCCAGCGGCGCGGCGGCGTGCTGCTGCAGCGGCGCAACCAGCTGGGCCGGAAAGGGGCCGCGGGTGAGGCGGCGTCCTTTGTGCGACTTAGCGTCCTTTGTGCGACTTGCTGAGGCTGCGGCGACGGCGGCGCCCTGCCGTTGGGCGGCTGTGGCGGCGCTGCTGTGTGCCCTGCGCCGGGCACGACCAGCTGGGATGGCTTTAGCAACGAGGACGCTGTGCAACGAGCACCAGTTGGCGGGGCTGTGCAGCGCTGCAATTGTACAGACCGGGCCAGGGCAAAAGCCCTCTCAAGCATGGAATGCGCGGCACCACTGGCTGGCCGACGTGATGCCTTCTGCTGCCGGTGCTCCAGTAGCAGCTGCCCACCCTGTGTGTCCACATCAGGTAGGGGTGTGCCAGCCGGCGGTGCTGGCGATAACTTATTCGTTGGTAAACTTTGAACGCCTGTGTTTGCAAGTGGTAGTCTGCCTAGCAGCAGTTTATTGCATGTGCGGCCAGCTGTGTTGTATATGTTTGTGTCATTAGCTTGTAAAGTCCGCGGCAGTTCCTGTCAAAGACCTATAGTCGGATCGTGCCCCAACACTCATAGCGATGCTGCCTGCTGGCGATTTCACTCATCAGAAACTTTGAACAAAGGCGGCTGCTATCACCACGGCCTTTTGTCAATTGCGTATCGAAATACCAGCAGTCTGCAACAGTGTGCTCGAAAAAGCATCCACGGCAGAGCCAGAACCGCCCTAAGCCTCAAAGCCTGCTGCTGGGGAACGCGCGCAAGCTCTCGGTCTTCTCGCGCACGGCCATCGCCGCTACTTTTGATAACAACCCTCCCCCAGAGGCGTGACCCGTGGCGGCAGGAGCGTCTCCATGGCGCTGGCTTGCCGCATCGCCGCAGCCGCCGCCGCCGGGCCTCAGGAGGTGCTGCGCGGAAAATCCTTCGACTTCTCGACCCACTTGTCCGCGGCGATCTGCGAGGCGGAGTCGGCGTCCAGAATCCAGGTCACCTTGCCGTTCTCCGGCCGCACCATCTGCGCCGGCAGCGCCCCCGGCAGACTCTGCACCTGTCATTTCCACATAGATGCGGCGATTGTCGGAATCTGTGAAGAGTTGTGAAGAGTTCCGATTGTAAGTGCAGAAGGCATCGAGCTCACAGCCACTGTGCGCGCGACTGCAAGGCTGCCGCATGTGTTGCCAGGCTGTGTCCCACGCAGCAGAGGCGTCACTGGCGAGAGTGCCGCGCCCACCTCGAGCTCGCGCTGCACGGTCCCCGCCTTGCCCTCGCCGAGGGAATGAACCCTGAGAGTTTCGCGTTGGTCTTGCTAACATTGCTAACACACAAGTTGCGTTGGTCTGGTCACCAAGAAAGAGTCGCACCTCCAGCACGCGCTGCACGATCTCCGCCTTGCCCTCGCCCAGCGCCACAAAGACGATCTCCTTGGCGGCGTTGACGACCGGCATGCTGAAGGTGATGCGCTCTGGCGGCGGCTTGGGCGAGTCTGCGATCGACAGCACCCTGCGCGCATACATTATTAATTGTATCAGATTTGATCATATAAATAATCTTGTTGGCGGCGTTGACGACCGGCATGCTGAAGGTGATGCGCTCTGGCGGCGGCATGGGCGAGTTCGCAATGGACAGGACCCTGCACGCATCAAGGGTCACCATAACCAAGATTATCACATACTCTACATGGCGGCATTGGCGAATTGCATGCCGAAGGTGATGCGCTCGGACGGCGGCTTGAACAAGGTCGCTATCGACAGCACTCTGCCCGACTGCCGCGCCAGCTTAGGGGCGCGTCAATACAATTAGGGCAGCCTCGGCAACGAACACACAAAGGGCGGCGCGGCTCGAAGCTGACTCCGTCGTTTCGTCTCCATGTGGCTGCGATTCTCTTTTGGCGGCTTTCTGCGACCATTTGGGAACCCAGCTGCGGACGCGGCATCGGCATGAGTTTTGATTTTGTTGCGGCTTCGATAGTTATAATGCGTGAAATGCTGCAGCAGCCTCACAGCTGCACCAGCTCTGCTTGGCGGCGGTCTGCGCCCTGTTGGGGGAGCGGCTGCAGATGTGGGCATGCAATGCGCTGGTATTTGCGGAACGACATGTGAACTGAGAGGCGAAGATCCTGACCAGCCCTCCTTCGCAGCTGTCTGCGACCGGTTGGGGAAGAGGCTGCAGATGTGGCCGTCGGGGCCCAGGCCCAGCAGCACCAGGTCGAACACCGGCAAGCCGTCGGCGTTGCGCGGCAGCACCTCTCCCGGCACCGCCAGCATCTGCCCGTAGTACTCCTTCGCTGCGTCCTGCGGGAAGAGTATGTGAAGGCTTAGAAAAGCATAGTTCACACACTGCATTGGTATGCAGCACCTCGGCCAGCATCTGCCCGTAGG
>JAABUL010000985.1_pt1 | contig 57530 bp, 53 predicted proteins | sample 5559151 | NCBI WGS metagenome assembly JAABUL01 (sample SAMN10711876, study PRJNA513368) | rock metagenome | isolation source: Antarctica rocks | place: Antarctica: Victoria Land, Pudding Butte sud
CGGCATAGACGAAGGCGTCGAGTCCCTTCGGCGGCACGCGGCCCTTGACGCCCCGGTCGGTGAGGTCGAAGGGCGCCGCCGCGAGATCGAGGAGGTCGTAGTCGCCATCGGCCGTGCCGGCGACCAGTAAGGCGGGCGCGTTGCCGCCCTGGCCACGGCCGAGACCGGGGTCGAAGCGGGCGGTGCCGGCCGCGTCGGTGGTGCGGATGGCCAGCACCTCGTTGTTGCGGGCCAGCAGCCGAAGTTCGACGCCGGCGAGCGGTTGGGCGGTAGCAAGCGAGCGCACCAGCGCGGTGGTGCCGTCCTGGCCGCTCAGCGCCGTGAGGCCGAGGTCCGACACCACGAACCATTGCGTGGCGACCTGGCCTTCCGCGCCGTCCCCCGGCCCGTCGCCGTGCGGCGAGGCCTGCATGACGTAGATGCCGGGCTGCATCCGGCCCACGGCGTCGAGCACCGGGAAGGCCGTGGTCACCTCCTCGTTCAGGCGCTGCTCGACGTCGAGCGTGCCCGACCACACCGTGGCGGCGTCGTCCTCGCCCAGGCTCTTGAAGCGGGTGCCGTAGAGCTGGCCCAGGAAGTCGCCGGACCGCACCGTGGGAGCGATGGCGCGGTCGCCGATGCGCAGGACCTTGATGTCCACCTTGGCGGCATTGACCGACACCACCGGGATGCCGGCCGCCCCGACCTTCGGCAGCACGTAGGTGCGGCCGACGAAGCGCACCTGCGGGGCGCGGTCGCGCACGTAGATCTCGTAACCGGCGGTCTTCAGCAGGTCTTCGCCCACCGTCGACGGCAGTCCCTTGCGGACCTCGACCCGGTAGCGCTGCCCGTGCTTCAGCCCCTCGACGCAGATCTGCCGGTCCTCGGCCGAGACGGCGGTCTCGCTGCTGCCGTCGAGCGACACGAAGCTCGCGAGGTCGGTGCGGCTCTTCGGCAGGTTTTCCGACACCGCGAAGCAGATGCGGGGCGAGGGCGTGTCGCTGTCGACCTTGTAGCCGGTGATGCGGAAGCCGTGCTCCTCCCGCAGCTTGCCGTAGGTGTCGCGCACAATGGCGCTGTCGGCCGCGGCCAGGCTTGCGCGATAGCTGTCGAGGGCGCCCCGCCAGTCCTCCCGCCGGGCCAGTGTGGCGCCCATGAGCCGCAGCGCGAAGGCCTCGTCGCGCGGGGCGCCGGCCACCTCGTAAGACCGGTAGGCGGCCGGCAACACCCATGACTGGAGCATGCTCTTGCGCGCGTCGTCGCCCTGGACCGCCGCTGCGGCGGCCTCCGCGGCGGCCGCGAAACCGAGCCAGACCGCCGCATCGTCGCGACCGGCCGCGATCGCGACGCCGAACGGAACCAGCGCCGAAGCTGGGTTCGTCTGCTGGGCCGCGCCGTCGCGAAACAGCTTGTCCGGGGTCTGGCCGCCGATGTCCTTGGCGAAGTCGTGCTGGATCGTGGCTTTCAGCCTCACGGCATCGCTGGCGAGGTCGGGGCGGAGGACGGCTTTGGGCGCCGCGACCGCGGGGACGGGCGCCGCCTTGACCGGCGCGGGGTCCGCGGGGCCGACGGGGCGGCCTGCTGGGCTGCGGCGGAACCGCCGAGGAGCAGCATGAGCGCGAGCATTGAGGCGAGCCGGCGCATGTCGCTTCCCCGAGCTTCAGTCCAACGCCGCAGTCTGCCGCGGGGCGAGGCCGAAGGGAAGGGGTTTTGGGATGCAGGCTGGAAGCCCGCGATACCCGGACCGCGGGCTTCCAGCCCGCATCCCAGGCCTCATCGTTCGATCCCGGCCCGACGATGCGCCACCCGGGCCAGGGCCGACCAGTCCATCTCGCCCATGCCCTGGTCGATCGCCGACAGGAAGTTGTTCCGCACGAGTTCCGCAGCCGGCAGGGGCGCCCCTTTCGCGGCCGCCGCGTCGAGCGCGAGGTTCACGTCCTTGAGGCCGAGCCGCAGCTTGAACCCCGCGGGCTCGTAGCTGTCCTTCGCGATCAAGGCGCCGTAGCTCTTGTAGCTGGGGCTGGCGAAGAGCGTGTTCGTGACGATGTCGAGGAAGTCGGCGCTCGACACGCCGTAGCTCTCGGTCAAGGCCGTAGCCTCGGCCATGGCCTCGATCGCCAGGGCGATCATCATGTTGCCGGCGAGCTTGGCCGCGTTGGCGCGCTGCGGTTCGTCGCCGAGCCGCCAGGTCTTCTGGCCGATGGCGTCGAGCAGCGGCTGCACCTTGGCGATCGCCTCGGGGTCGCCCGCCGCGACGATGTTGAGCTGGGCCGAGGCCGCGGCCGGCGGCCGGCCGAAGACCGGCGCCGCCACATAGCCGATGCCGGCCTCGCGGTGCCGGTGCGCCAATTCCTCGACCAGCGCGATCGAGATGGTCGACGTCATGACGTGGACGAGGCCCCTTGTGGCGCCCTCGAGCGCGTCAGACTCGAGGATCACGCTCCTGACCGCGGCATCGTCGGCCAGCATGGTCATGACGGCGTCGCCCGCGAAAGCCTCGCGCGGCGACCCCACCGGCACGGCGCCCTCAATGGCCTTCGCGGCCTCGGGCGAGCGGTTCCACACCCGCACCCGGTGGCCGGCGTTGACGAGGTTCAGCGCCATGGCGCCACCCATGCTGCCGAGCCCGATGAAGCCGATATCCATAGTGCGTCTCCCGATGCGCGGGGCGATGCGGCGGCCGCCGTCCTGCGGCCTCAACGGCCGCGAGCGCCGGATGGATGCCGCGGTTGCGCGCCGACCCGCTTGGCGCCGCTGATCCCCATCCGTCTCGGCCTTCGGCCGATCCACCTTTCCCTGCCTGGGAAGGAGGAACGGCCGAACTGACCCATAAGGAGCGGGACTTCACCTTCCACGCCTGAGCGGCGAGCGGCCGGCCCGTCAGGGTGCGGCTGCGCCGGGAGCCACCGCTTCGGCGTCCTGCGGCGACGCCAGCCGGAGGGCGTGGGCCACCGCCTCGGCCAGGGTCGGCACGCTGTCCTGGCCCGCGAGGGCGTCGGGACCCGCCGTGTCGGCACCGCCCTGTCCGGCCTGGCGCCACCAGGCCCCGCAGAGGATCGGCACCCGGCCGCTGCGCCGACGCAGGCGCCGGAGGATGAAGCGCAGATAGGCGGCGCTGCTGCCGTCGAGGCACGACAGGCAGATGAGACGGGCGTCGTCGACCGGGAGTTCGGCGATCCGGGCCTTGGACAGCATCTCGTATCCCACCGCGATCGCGCCGAAGCCGTGCTTGCCCATCACCTGGGCCAGGGCCGCGGCCGCGGCGTCGTCGAGCGGCCCGCGGCCGCCGACGCACAGGACCGCGCCAGGCCGGTTCCAGGCGTCCGGCACCGGGAGCGGCGGCGGCGCGGGGAGCGAGACCGGCGCCGGGGCCTCCTGCGGCTCCGCAGCGGGCTCCGCGTCCGGGTCGGCTCCCACGCGTCCTAGCCTTTCCAGCAACCCGCTGGCCCCGCTCTCGGGTGCCGCTTCTCCGTCCTGGTCGGACAGGTTCTCGATCACCTCGGCGGCCGCGGCCCCGATCCGGCCCTGTCGGTCGAGGTCGAGCCGGCCCTGGGACACGTCCTCCTGGGCCAGAAGAAGCCCCGGCACCAGGACCTGGTCGTAATAGTCGGGCAGGGTCATATGCTTCAGCAGTTGCTCGGCCTGGTCCGACGTCTCGGTCGGGTCCTCGGCCAGCATGCGCTGATAGAAGACTTCCGGCGGCGACAGGGGCGCACGGTCGCCCAGCATCACGTCGAGGAAGGCGAGCGGCTCGACATGCCGGCCCAGCACCACAAGGCACACCGTCATCGGCGTCGCCAGCACGAGGCCGACAGGCCCCCACAGCACGGTCCAGAACGTCGCGGCGATCACCACGGCCACCGGCGACAGCCCGGTGTTGCGGCCGTAGAGCAGCGGCTCCACCGCCTGGCCGAGCGTGGTCTCGACCACGACGTAGAGTCCCGCCGTCCAGAGCACGGTCGACCATCCCGGCGAGACCGCCGCCGCCAGCGCCAGCGGCGCCGCGGCCGCGAGCGGTGCCCCGACGTAAGGCACGAAGCGCAGGCACCCGAAGATGATGCCGAACAGGATGGGGCTCGGCACGCCGACCCACGCGAGCCCGAGGCCCATCACCAGCCCCGCACCCGTGTTGACGCTGATCTGCGACACCAGATAGCGGCTCAACCGGCGGGCCGCGTCGTCGAGGGCCGCGGTGGACCGATGAAGGTCGCCCGCGCCGAACAGCCGGATCGCCCGGTTGCGGAGGTCCTCGCGCTGCATCAGCATGAAGACGACGTAGATGGCCACGAGCCCGGCGATCAGGAGAGGATGCAGCACCGGCGTGAGATAGCGGCCGATCATCTCGACCGGGAGCACCTCCGGGTGCTCGATCACCACCGGGACAGGCCGGGCCGGCGTACCGGCCGACACGGCCGGCGTGGTGGCGGAGGTGCCGCGCTCGGCGGCGCCCTGCTTCGTCGGACCCTCCTGCACTGCCGCGTCGGGCCGGCCCGGAGCGCCGTCCCGGCTGGCCCGCAGGTGCCGGCCGAGGTCCGCGGCGAAATCCGAGAAGCGGGCCATGCTGCCGCCCGACATGATGGCGCGCAGCGATTCGACCTTGTCCAGAATGGTCGATTCGTAGCGCGGCAGATCGTCGGCGAGGCCGCGCATCTGGGTGACCAGAAGGCCGCCGAGACCCAGGATGACCAGGAAAGCCAGGCTCGTCATCAGCAGCACCGGCGCCACCCGCCCGAGGTGGCAGCGGTGAAGGAGGCGCACGCCGGGGGCCAGCACGAAACTCAGCAGGATGGCCAGTGCGATCGGCACGAAGATCTCGGCCCCCACGTAGAGCGCCGTGACCACGATGGCGACGGCCAGCAAGTAGCGCAGGCCGTCGCGCGGGGCGGTGTCGAGCGACGGGACGATACGCGCCATGCCTTGGACCTCGGCCGATCTGGCGGGCCACCCCGGAAGGCGCCCTGCCGCGGGATCGGTGGACCTGCCGCTTCGGCGTCCACCGCCGTGCCAACGCCGGCTGGGGCAAGGTGTTTCGCGGCGGGGCCGTGTCGGTCCGCCCTCGGCTCAGGTCACGGTTAACCGGGCCGCCGGGACCGGTGCGGACGGCGCGAACCGGTCATCCGGAGGCGGGTCGATTGCGAGGGCACCCTGGGTGCGGCTGCTGCGTGTGGCTGACGAGCAACCCCTCTCGGCGAGATGCCCGCCGACGCCTCAGCCCTTCTTGGCGGGCTCGGCCGCGGGGGGCGCGGCATCGGTCACGGGCGGCAGCGGCGCGGGATTGTCCGACAGCGTATGCAGGTAATCGATGATGTCGGCGCGCTTCTGGGGGTCGCTCTCGCCCGCATAGGTCATCTTGGTGCCCGGCGCATAGCCCTTGGGCGAGGTGATGAAGGCATTGATCTTGTCGTAGGACCACTGGCCGCCCTTGCCCTTGAGGGCCTCGGAATAGCTGAATCCCGGCATCGTGGCGACCTCGCGGTCGACCACGCCCCAGAGCGGCGGCCCGACTTTGGCGGCGGCCCCCTTCTCGAAATTGTGGCAGGCTCCGCAGGCCTTGGCGAGGCCCGCACCCTTGTCGACGCTGGCCTTGGCCATCAGCACGGGCAGCGGCGCCGCGGGACCAGCCGTCGCGGCATCGCCGGCGCCGCCGCCGGTCTCGGCCGCCGCCATGGGGAGTTCGTAGCCCGGTTTGCGAGGCGTCGAGGGCGCATAGAGGGCCTCGGCCGCGATTCCCAAACCCATCGTCACCAAGAGGGTGCCGAGCACGCCGCCGGCGATCTTGTTGACTTCGAAGGAATCCATGGACGCAGCGGCTCCGTGCGGTAGACCCGATGGGCGTCGCAACCGCCCGGCCGGAGCCCAATACGCACTTTGACCTGGGCTTGGCAACACGTATAAGCGCCTCCCCGCGCAGCTTTTTGCCCCACCGCGGCAGGGCCGCGGCGGCCGTCGCCGACGAGATTCGCCGACCATGAACCCGATCGTGCTGATCCCCGCCCGGATGGGCTCGACCCGCCTGCCCGACAAGCCGCTGGCCGAGATCGGCGGGGTCCCGATGATCGTGCAGGTTTGGCGCCGCGCCTGCGAGTCCGACATCGGGCCGGTGCTGGTGGCGACCGACGACCGCCGCATCGTGGCGGCCGTGGAAGCGGCCGGCGGACGCGCCGTGATGACCCGTGCCGACCACCCGGCCGGCACCGACCGGATCCACGAGGCCGTCGAGGCGCTCGATCCCGATGCCCGTCACGACGTCGTCGTCAATCTACAAGGCGACCTGCCGACGGTCGCGCCCCCGGCCGTGCGGGCCGTGCTCGCGCCGCTCGACGAGCCCGCCGTCTGGGTTGCGACGCTCGCGGCCGTTATCGCGCGCGACACCGAGAGGACCGACCCGAACGTCGTCAAGGTGGTGGGCACCGAGGTCGCGCCCGGCCGGCTCCGTGCCCTCTACTTCACCCGCGCCACCGCGCCCTGGGGCGAGGGTCCGCTCTACCATCACATCGGGCTCTATGCCTTCCGCCGCCCGGCGCTGCGGGGCTTCGTGGCCCTGCCGCCGTCGCGGCTCGAAGGCCGCGAGAAGCTCGAACAATTGCGTGCTCTCGAGGCCGGATGGCGGATCGACGTCGAAGTGGTCGACACGGTGCCGCTCGGCGTCGACACCCCGTCCGAACTCGAACGCGCCCGTGCCCTGCTGAGGGTGTCGACGACAACGACCGCGTCGAGGGAGTCGACTTTCGCTTCCAACACAGGCCCATGAGGTGAAGCGGTCATGTCTCGCGGGAGCCCTGTGCACATCATGAACCGGACCATCGCGTATCAGGGCGAGGCGGGCGCCAATTCGCACATCGCCTGCCAGGATCGATATCCCGATTGGGAGCCTCTTTCCTGTGCGACGTTCGAGGATGCCTTCGCGGCCATCTCGGAAGACCGCGCGACCTTGGGCATGATCCCGATCGAGAACTCGATCGCGGGACGTGTCGCCGACATCCACGCGCTGATGCCGGGGGCCGGGCTGCATATCATCGGCGAATACTTCCTGCCGATCCATTTCCAGCTCATGGGCGTCAAGGGCGCGGCCATCGAGGAGCTTCGCAGCGTCCACAGCCACGTCCACGCCCTCGGGCAGTGCCGCAAGATCATCCGCCGGCTGGGCCTCACGGCTCATGTGGCGGGCGACACGGCGGGCTCGGCGCGCGAGGTGGCCGAATGGGCCGACAGGAGCCGTGCCGCGCTGGCGCCGCGGCTCGCGGCCGCGATCTACGGGCTCGACATCCTGGCCGAGGATGTCGAGGACGAGAGCCACAACACGACCCGTTTCGTGGTGCTGTCGCGCACACCCGAGGTCGCGCCCTCCGGCAACGGGCCGGTGGTCACCACCTTCGTGTTCCGGGTCAAGAACCTGCCGGCCGCCCTCTACAAGGCGCTCGGCGGCTTCGCTACGAACTCGGTCAACATGACCAAGCTCGAAAGCTACATGGTGGAGGGCGAGTTCACGGCGACCCAGTTCCTGGCCGACGTCGACGGCCATCCGGACGATCCCGGGCTCCGGCGGGCCTTCGACGAACTCCAGTTCTTCTCGCGCGAATTCAGGATCCTCGGCACCTACCCGGCCCACCGGTTCCGCGTCGACGGCGTCGCGGCAGGCCCGGCCTGACGGCCGGAATGTCGGCCCGCCGCGACACCCCGCAGAGGCGCCCGACTCACCGCCGGACGGCCGCGGCGTAATCCTCGAGCACGGCCCGGCTGAGGTTGCCGGGCTGGAAGCTGTGCGGGCCGATCTCGGACACCGGCGTCACTTCGGCACCGGTGCCGCAGATGAAGCATTCGTTGAAGCTGTCGAGTTCCTCCGGCATGATCCGCCGCTCGTGGACCTCGATGCCGCGCTCGCGGGCGAGGTCCATCACGGTGCGGCGCGTGATGCCGTCGAGGAAGCAGTCCGCGACCGGCGTGTGCAGGGCGCCGTCGCGCGTGAAGAACACGTTGGCGCCCGTGCATTCGGCGACGCGGCCCTCCCAGTCGAGCATGAGCGCGTCGGCGTATCCGCGGCGTTCGGCCCGGTGCTTCGAGATCGTGCAGATCATGTAGAGGCCGGCCGCCTTGGAATGGCAGGGTGCGGTCTTGGGGTCGGGCCGGCGGTAGTCGGCCATGTCGAGCCGGATGCCCTTCATCTTCTGCTCGATATCGAACATGCTGGGCCATTCCCAGGTCGCAATCGCGACGTGGATCCTGGCCGTCTGCGCCGCAACCGCCATCATCTCGCTGCCGCGCCACGCCACGGGACGGACGTAAACGTCCTTGCTGCCATTGGCCGCCACTACGGCGTCCTTGGCGGCGACCAGCTCGTCCGCCGTATAAGGGATCTCGAAGTCGAGCAGTTCGGCCGACGTTCTGAACCGCCGCGCATGCTCGGCCGACTTGAAGATCACGCCATCATAGGCGCGTTCGCCTTCGAAGACCGCGGAGCCATAATGGAGCCCGTGGCTCAGGACGTGCAACTTGGCGTCCTTCCACGGCACCATGGCACCATCCATCCAGATCGTTCCGTCGCGCTGGTCGAAAGGCAGGATGGACATGGTCAGGCTCCCGTTCCACTATCCCGCCGTGACGGCGCCCTGGTCGTGGTGCGGCCGGAACACCGTCGACGCCCGTGTCTCGGGGCGGCGACCCCACCTCTGCCCGGGGCCAGGGGGCGGCCGAGGCCGCAGCGGACGGTTGACGGTAAGCGAGCCGCCTGAGATGTGTCAACGATGCTGACATATCTCCCGGCAATGTGAGGATCAGCCTTTGGCCCTGCCCGCGACCGTGACGGAAGGTAAGACGGCAGGCCCGACGGCCGCGAGTTCGGGCCACCGCGCCATGCCGGCCTTTGGTGAGGCGGAGACTCCGCCCATGTTCGACCTGATCGAACTCTTGTTTTTCGCCTATCGGGATTTCGTCGGCGACGCGGACCGTTTGCTCGCGGATTTCAGCTTCGGCCGGGCCCATCACCGCGTCCTGCATTTCGTGCATCGGCATCCGGACCTGACCGTGAACGCGCTGCTCGACATCCTGAAGATCACGAAGCAGAGCCTGAACCGGGTGATGAAGGACCTCACCGACAAGCGCCTCATCGCGGTGCGGGCCAGCACCAGCGACCGACGACGGCGGCTTCTCCACGTGACGCCCGAGGGCTGCAGGCTCGCGCTTGAGCTCGCCCACCTGCAATCCGAACGCTTCCGCCTGGCGCTCGAGGTCCTCCCGGTCGAGTCGCGCCGCCATGCGGGAGACTTCCTGCTCGGCATGATCGACGCCGAAGAGCGTCCCCGGGTAATGGCGTTGATCTCGGGAGGGTGCCGGCCGGACCGCAATGGGCCGACGGAGCGTGAGCCTCGGCCTGAGCAAGTCCGCCCGCGGTTGCGCGAGCAGCGTCGGGAGCACGCCGCGTGACGGCCGCGCGGGCTCTCATTGCCCGCGATGCCGCCCGGCTCGCCGACCGGCCCTTGCCGCCCGCCGACGACGCGGCGCACTTGCTGCTTGTCGACGACGACCGGCGTATCCGCGAGTTGCTGTCGCGCATCCTGCAGAAGCACGGCTACCGCGTCACCCTGGCCGGCACGGCCGACGAAGCACGGACGCATCTGCGCAGCTTTGCGTTCGATCTCCTGGTGCTCGACGTGATGATGCCAGGCGAGACGGGGCTCGATTTCGCGACCGATGTCCGCAGGACGTCGGAAGTGCCCATCCTGATGCTGACGGCGCTCACCGAGACCGACGATCGGGTCCGGGGCCTGGAAGCCGGGGCCGACGACTACCTGGCCAAGCCCTACGAACCTCGGGAACTCCTGCTTCGCGTCGCATCGATCCTTCGCCGCGCGGCGCCGCGGCCGCCGAAATCCGATGCGATCCTCCGGTTCGGGTCCTTCCACTTCCACGCCGAACGGGGCGAACTACGCCGCGACGACGAGCCGATCAGGCTCAGCGACCGCGAGCGGGAGATGCTGCAGCTCCTCGGCGCAGCCGCGGGCGGCACCGTGACGCGCGAGGACCTGGCCGAGAGCGGTGGGGCGGGCAACGAGCGGACCGTCGACGTCCAGGTGAACCGGCTGAGGCGCAAGATCGAGGCCGATCCGGCCAATCCGGCCTATCTTCAAACCGTGCGAGGGCTCGGCTATCGCCTCCTCCTCGATCCGTGACCTGAACCCGTCCCGCTTCGCGCTCGACGATGCCGCCCTGAGAGCTTCGGCCAGGACGGACGCGCCGCGCCCGGCCGAGGTGCCGTCCGGCGAGGCGGCGAGACCACCACTCCCGTCCCGCCCGAAGCCGCGCGGCTGGTGGTTCCGCACGACGCGGATGATCGCAGAGGCTCTGCCGAAACGGCTCTATTCACGCGCTCTGCTGATCCTGATCATTCCGATGGTGCTGCTGCAGTGCGTCATCGCCTATTTCTTTATGGAGCGTCACTGGCAGTCTGTGACGTTCCGGCTGAGCCAGGCACTGGTGCAAGACGTCGCTGCCATGATCGACCTCTACCGAGGCCTGCCGAACGGCGGGGGCGCGGACGCACTGGTGCGCATCGCCTCGAACAGGCTCGGCCTCGACGTCGACTTCCTGCCGGCCCAGCCGCTTCCGCCGGCCTTGCCGAAGCCCTTCCTCGAGCTGCTCGATCGTTCGCTGTCGAGCGAGATCCGCAAGCAGATCGCATTGCCGTTCTGGATCGACACCGTCGGGCGCTCCAACTTCGTCGAGATCAGGATCCAGCTCGACACTGCCGTGCTGCGCGTCATCGCCCGCCGCTCGGCCGCCTACGCGTCCAATTCCTACATCTTCATCCTGTGGATGGTGGGGACGTCGTCGGTGCTGATCGTGATCGCCATGGCGTTCCTGCGCAACCAGATCCGTCCCGTGCTGCGTCTCGCGGCCGCAGCCGAGAACCTCGGCAAGGGCCGGTTCCTGGAGTACCGGCCCAACGGCGCCCAGGAAGTGCGGCGCGCCGGTTATGCATTCCTCGAGATGCGCCGTCGTATCGAGCGCGCCGTCGAGCAGCGCACGACGATGCTCAACGGGGTCAGCCACGATCTCCGCACGATCCTCACGCGCTTTAAGCTCTCGTTGGAACTGATCGACGACGGCCCCGACAGCGAAGCCATGCACCGCGACATCGACGAGATGGGCCGCATGCTCGAAGCCTATCTCGCCTTCGCGCGCGGCGACGGTGGCGAAGCCTCGGTGATGACCGACATGGGGGCATTGCTGGAGGAACTGAAGTCCGACGCCGAGCGGCAAGGTCACACCACGATGATCGAGGTTTCGGGCGAGACCAGCGTCATCGTGCGGCCGGATGCCTTCAAGCGCTGCCTGTTCAACCTCATCAGCAACGCGCAGCGTTACGGGAAGCAGATCGAGCTGCTGGCGCGGCGCGACGATCGCTTCATCACGATCCATGTCGACGACGACGGGCCGGGGATCCCGGAAGACAAGCGGGACGACGTGTTTCGCCCCTTCTACCGGCTCGACGCCGCGCGCAACCAGGACCAAGGCGGAACCGGTCTCGGTCTCGCGATCGCTCGCGACATCGCTCGGTCGCACGGCGGCGACATCCAACTCGGTCAAAGTCCGCTGGGAGGGTTGCGGGCCAGCGTGCGAATACCGGTCTGAGGCGGCCGCGTGCAAGTCCGAACTCCCTTGAGGAACGCCGGACCCCGGTCAGGGCGACGCCGTCTTCTCGCCCTCGAGGAGGGAACGAGCCATGTCGTCGACCAACGATGCCGGCAGGTCGAGACCGCCGAGCTTCCAGGTCAAGCCGCTGCGTCGCATGTGGATGCCGTAGTGGTCGTTCGGCCCATGACCGCCGTCGACCGGGATCAGGAAATCGTTGAACTGGTCGAAATAGGAGCCGGTTATGACGGACAGAAGGTCCGCATTCATCAGCTTGGGGAAGTCCGGGAGTTCGCTCCTGACCGCCACCGTCTGAGTGCCGAGCGTCACCTTGTTGATCCTGCCCTGCGACAAGAGCGCTGTGATGTTCTCGGGCGTGAGGAGTTCGGCCACGTAGGGGTCGGCCACCGTGGTGACGGCAGCGCCTGCGAGGCTCCGGCCGAAAGCGCCCAGCTTCTTGCTCTTGCCGGACACCTCGAGGTAGGCCAGCGCGATCTGCCGGGCCAGCGAGCGCCGTAGGACATCGACGTCGACCCTGTCGAAAACCTCGGCTGTGTCGCCGGCCTGGGCGGCCCGTGCCAGTTGGGCGGCTCCCGCCAAAGGCCAGGCCCAAGCCGCCAGCCCGAGTACGACGATGATCCCGACCGCGCCTATCCACCGCCGCATCGGGTAGACCTCCTCGTTGCACCAAGCTGTCGCCGTTGCCGGAACGCTACGATCCTGGATCGCAAGCAGGCTCCAACGCTGACCGGAGGGGGTCGATTGCCAAGCCCCGCCGAACTGTTCCGCCATCTCCTTGGTGGACCGATGTGGAGGAAACATGGCTGACCAGCGCGTTCGACCGGGAGCTTGCGCCCGACGGACTCAGCTTCGGACGATTTGCGACTCGTCGGTACACGGTGACGTCGATCGAAAACCGCGACTCCAGAACTTGCCGGTCGTCGAGGCGCGATGCGCTCGCTCAAGCTTCCGCGGAGCACAGGTCGGCGTGCTCCCGAACCTCGACCCATCGACGTGGATCTCACTGCCTCAACCCGTCACCGCATCCACTCCTCGCCGTCCCCAGCCACCCATACTCAGCGCCGATGCAGGACGTACCCCGTCCAGATGACGTCTCGACGGGATCGGAGCGCGACCTTTCCGTCAGCAGGTGAGACTACGGCCTCATAGGCCCGGCATCCCTACTTCTCCGACTGTTCGAGCTGCCTCATGAGAGCGAGAAACCGTTCGGGAACGGGCTGCTTGGCGACATCATCATAGACGGCTCGCAATTGCCGACCGATATAGCCCTGGACATCGACCGCCGCCGCGGCGGGCTTGCCGCCGGACGCAGGGCTGTCTCCGCCATCGCGGTGCGCCGGTTCGACCGCCGAGGCCTGGCGCCCCGTTAAGTCGTCGTCCGTCGACCCGTCGAGCTTGTTCTTGGCGTCGTCGATCATCATCGCTCCACTGGCTTTCTTCCGTCTTGCCGCGCGGCTTGCGATTCAGCATAGCTCACACTAGAGTCCTGACTGCCGAGCCGTCGTCTGAGGTTCACCCCCCGGTCGCCGAATCAGAACGCCCCGGCGAGAATGAATGTTCCGGTAACGGCAACCTTTAACGCTGCAGCGCGTTTGCCCAGGGGCGTTTGAGTGCGTCTAGGGACAGAGGTTAGCATGTCGATATCGCAGGCGATCGGCCCCCACTTGCCACACTTGCGACGCTTCGCGCGAGCCCTCACCGGGAGCCAGAAAGGCGGGGACGCCTATGTGGTCGAGACGCTTGAGGCTCTCGTGGCCGACCCGGACAGTTTCGACGCGTCTGCCGACGTGCGATGCGGGCTTTACAGTTTGTTCTTGAAATTGTGGAATTCGGTATCGGTCAATACGGTCACCGACGCCGCTAGTCCGACATCCGAAGAAGTCGGCGCAAGCCGTCATCTCGAAGCTATTTCGCTGATGCCACGCGTGGCGCTGCTTTTAACGGCGCTGGAAGGTTTCGATGTCGGCGAGGTGGCGCGCACGCTCGATTGCTCGATCGACGAGGCGAAAGCCCTGCTCGAAAAGGCCAATGTCGAAGTCGCGGCTCAGATCTCGACCGACGTGCTGATCATCGAGGACGAGCCTCTGATCGCGCTCGACCTGCAGAACGTCGTCGAGGACCTCGGCCACAAGGTGGTCGACGTTGCGCGGACGCATCGGGAAGCCCTCAAGGCCGTACAGCATCATCAACCCGGTCTCATCCTGGCCGATATCCAGCTCGCCGACGGAAGTTCAGGCCTTGAAGCCGTCAACGAGATCCTGGGCGCCTTCGAGGTTCCGGTCATTTTCATAACGGCCTATCCGGAACGGTTTCTGACCGGCGCTCCCCCCGAGCCGGCATTTCTGATCGCCAAGCCTTTCTCGGTGGAGACGTTGCGGGCCGTCATCAGCCAGGTACTTTTCTTCGACCGCAAATCCCATCGCCGTTCGTCGGGTCTGCAGATGTCGGCACGCGCCTGAGATAAAGAGTCTCGCCGCCCTCGGACGGCTGTGACCGAACCTCCGGCCGTGGTGAATGATGGCGGCTCTTAAGACGAACAGGGGGCGCGCCCGTCGTCCTCCTCGGGCCGATCGGCCAAAGGCATGATCGCGCCCGCCCGAGGGTGATGCACGTCGATTGTCTTCGCCCGTGGCAGTCGCACGCTCCCCGGTGACGTGTCCGGGCTGCCACGTCGGCCCTGGGCCGTTTCTCCACATCGCAAACCGCGTTTTCCGGAGGGACAGGTCCGCTATGGGCCAGTGCGCGTTTTTTCCGACCGGTGTTGAGTCTATAAGGGATGCCAGGGGTGATTCGACACGCCGCGACCCCGGCACCGCCGGGGTTTGCGTGACACCCACGGCCGGGTCCGTGGGGCGGCTGTTCCGGCGCCGCTCGCTCGACCCAAGCACGATGAGTTTTCCGCATGTCGCTCCTTCCTGTCGAACTCAATCGCGCCGAACATCCCGTAGACGTGGTGGAGCGTCTCGCCGCGATGCGGGAATGGTCCTTCGACCGTGAGGACGAGGACGAGATCTCCATCTCGGTCGAGGGGACCTTGGCCGACTACCATGTTGCTTTCACGTGGTTGTCGGATCTGGAAGCCCTCCATGTCGGCTGTGCCTTCGATCTCAAGGTGCCGGATCGGCGCAGGGTCGAGATTCAGACGCTTGTGGCCTTGATCAACGAGCAATTGTGGATCGGGCATTTCGACCTGTGGAAGACGGAGAGCGTGGTCATGTTCCGCCATGCGCTGCTGATGGCAGGGGGCGCGGACCCTGACGGCCGTCAATGCGAGGCCATCCTCAAAATGGCCGTCACGGCCTGCGACCGCTACTTTCAGGCCTTTCAGTTCGTCCTCTGGGCCGGCAAGTCGGCCCGCGAGGCGCTGGACGGCGCGATGTTCGAAACGCAGGGAGAAGCATGAACGCCACGCTGGAGGACACGATCCTGCTGGCTGGCGCCGGGCGCATGGGGGGCGCCCTGCTGGAGGGCTGGCTCGGGCTTGGCGTGCCGGGAAGCCGCATCACGGTCTTGGATCCGAGCCCATCCACGTCGGTCCGCGCTCGCTGCGCCGAGCACGGCGTGACTCTCAATCCGGCAACCGCCTTTCCGGTCGATACGGTTTTGCTCGCCGTGAAGCCCCAGATCTTCGACGCTGCGGCCCCCGCCATCGAGGCCTGGGCCGGACCCGGCACGGTGGTGGTGTCGATCGTGGCCGGCAAGACGCTTGCCAACCTCACGGCGCGGTTCCCCCGTGCCTCCGCGGTCGTCAGGGCCATGCCGAACCTTCCCGCTGCGGTCGGTCGGGGTATCACCGGTCTCCTGCCGGGTGAGGCCTTGTCGGAGCGCGCCTCGGTCGGCGTGGCGCGCTGGCTCGAAGCCGTGGGGCGGGTGGAATGGCTGTCCTGCGAGCGGGACCTCGACATCGTCACGGCCGTTTCGGGTTCCGGCCCGGCCTATGTGTTCCTGCTTGCCGAAGCTTTGGGCCGGGCCGCCGAGCAGGCCGGGCTTTCGGCAGATCTTGCGGGGCGCCTCAGCCGGGCGACCGTGGAAGGCGCCGGAGAACTGATGCATCGCAATCCCGACCTCGCGCCGGCCGAACTACGCCAGAACGTCACCTCGCCCGGTGGCACCACGGCGGCCGCGCTGGCGGTTCTCATGGCGGATGACGCCCTGCAGCCGCTGCTCGACCGTGCCGTCTATGCCGCCTTCCGGCGTGCCCGGGAACTGTCCGGCTGACGAACCGACCGCAAAGGGCTCGGGATTGCCGGTCGCGCTGTTTCGCCGCCGCCCCCGTTTTGGACATCGCGACCGTGGCATCTTACATGGAAGGTTCCGGTGCCGCACCGGGCGTTTTTCCGTTCCGTGACGGCCCATCAGGAGAGTCGCGATGACGCCCGACCAGCATAGCGCCGCCAATGCCGCTCCGGAGACCGGACCCCGGGGCGGAAAGCCTGCAGGCTCGATCAAGGACCGCATCATCGAGGCGCTGATGGAACTCGCGGCCGAGCGCGAATGGGACGATTTCGGCCTGACCGACGTGGCCACCCGGGCGGGTGTGTCCTTGTCGGAGTTCCGGGATGCGTTTCCTTCGAAAGGGGCGGTTCTCGCCGGTTTCGCGCGCAAAATCGACCATGTCGTCCTGCAACAAGCTGGGGAAGCTCTGGCCGACGAAGCCCCGCGCGAACGCGTGTTCGACGTTCTGATGCGCCGGCTCGACGCTCTGGCGCCCTATAAGCTCGGCCTTCAGGGCATCATGGAGTCGGTGCGGCGTGAGCCGCTGAGTGGCGCCGCCTTGAACGGCGTCGAGGCCAATTCCATGCGGTTCATGCTGGCCGCGGCGGGCGTCGACCTGAGCGGCAACATGGCGCCCTTGAAGCTGCAGGGCATGGTGCTGGCGTGGGGTCGGGTGCTCGACGTGTGGTTCGAGGATGACGACGCCGGCCAGGCCCGCACCATGGCGGCGCTCGACAAGGAACTCTCGCGCGGCGAGACATGGGTGGCGCGGCTCGACGACCTCGACCGGCTCTTGTCGCCGCTTCGCATCATGGGGCGAGCCATGATGGACGCGAGGCGCCGTTCGCGCGACCGCAAGCCCAAGATGCGTTCGACCCTGCCGGACGATCTCGACTCCGGAACGCCCGCCTGATGAGCAAGGCGTCGAACCCGCCCGCGCAGGCCATCGCCGACACCATCGCCTACGACGATTTTGCCAAGGTCGACATCAGGGTCGGCACGGTCCTGCAGGCGGAGGTTTCCGCGGAAGCGCGCAAACCTGCGTTGAAGCTCCTGATCGATTTCGGTCCCGCCATCGGCCGCAAGAAGTCCTCGGCCCAGATCAGGCGGCATTACGATCCGGCAAGCCTGGTGGGGCGTCAGGTCTGCGCCGTGGTCAATTTCAAGCCCCGGCAGATCGGCCCCTTCATGTCCGAAGTTCTGACACTCGGTTTCCCGGACCAGGATGGCGAGGTCGTCCTGGCGTGTCCGACCTTAGCGGTTCCCGACGGCGGTCGTCTGTTCTAACTCTCGCGATCGGGCGCCTCGCCTTGATTTGGAGCCATTCGTCGGTCACGACGATGCCGTCTGGACGGATGTCGATGGCGTCGGCTTGCATTGACGCTCGAACGGCTGTTCCGATAGAGGTTTCACGCCGTTTTCCGTCGGGAACGCGTCATCTGGAAAGTTCGCGGAGACAGGATGCGTAGCATCGAAGCCCTACCGGCCTTGCAGGCAGGCCCCTCTCGGTCGCCGCAGTGGCTGCGGGAATGGCGGCTGGCGGGACAGGACCTGGACCGCTGCTTCAGAGGCTGGCACGTCTGGGCGTTGCTCGGCGTCAGCGACATCCGGCTTCGCTACAAACGCTCGCGCTTCGGCCAGTTCTGGATCACCCTCAGCATGGCCTTCTTCGTGGCCGGCATCGGGCTGGTCTATGGCGGCCTCTTCCATCAGAACGTGCGCGACTACATCCCCTATCTCGCGGTCAACATGACCATCTGGGCCTTGATGCAGACGTCGATCTCGGAAAGCTGCAACGCCTTCATCGAAGCCGCACCTTATCTTCGACAGGAAGCACTGCCCAAGGCATCCTTCGTCATGCGGGTGATGGTGCGCAACCTCGTGGCTTTCGCGCATAATCTCCTGATCGTCCCGCTGGTCTTCATCATCTTCTTCTACGCCCCGAGCCCGGTGGCGCTGCTAGCCATCCCGGGGCTCCTCCTGGTTCTCGTGGCCGTTTTCGCCGCCTCCGTCAGCCTTGCGATCCTGTGCACGCGCTTCCGGGACATGCAGCAGATCGTGAGCAACCTGCTCCAGCTCGCATTCTTCGTCACGCCGATTATGTGGCATGTCGAACAGCTCGGTGGAAACGCCTTCTACATCGAAGTGTTCAACCCCTTCGCGGCGTTTCTCCGTATCGTATCGGAGCCCCTTCTGGGTCACGTGCCGGCGCTGCAGACTTACCTGTCGGTGCTGATCTACCTCGCCATCCTGATGGCGATCGCGTGGCCCGTTTTTGCGAAATTCCGCGCCAGAATTGTCTATTGGCTTTGAGCGAGGACCTACGGTTTGGCTTCCATCCAGCTCGTCGATGCTTCCGTCGAGATTCCGATCTTCAACTCGCGCGGGCGGTCGCTGAAGACCACGCTGATCCGGCGGGTGGGCGGACAGGTCGAGGCTGACGGCCGCGACGTCGTCACGGTCAAGGCGCTGCGCCACATCAATCTTTCGCTGAAGCCCGGGGATCGCCTGGGCCTCATCGGTCATAACGGGGCCGGCAAATCGACGTTGCTGCGGGTCTTCGCCGGCTCATACGAGCCCTCGACCGGACGGGCCGACATCCAGGGCACCGTGTCGTCGCTGATCGACATGGAGATGGGGATGGACCACGAACTTACGGGGGCCGACAACATCATCCTGCGTGGCGTCTTCCTCGGCATGTCGCTGAAGGAGGCACGTCGCAACATCCCGAGGATCGCCGAATTCTCGGAACTCGGACCATACCTGCATCTGCCGATGCGCACCTATTCGAGCGGCATGCGGATGCGTCTCGCCTTCGCAACCTCGACGACACGCCACCCCGATATCCTGCTGTTCGACGAGATGATCGGTTTCGGCGATGCCGGCTTCGCGACGCGCGCCAAGCAGCGGCTCGACTCCATGATGGGCAAAGCCAAGATCCTGGCCTTGGCATCCCACGACCTCGCGTCGCTGAAGACCTACTGCAACCGGGCCGTGATGCTCGAAGCCGGAGCCGTCGTGTCCGAAGGCGCGGTGGAGGACGTCTGGGATCGCTATATCGAAAGTGTGCGGCATCCGCATGATCTGCCGCCGTCGGAGGACGAATCCGAGGTGCCGACCCTCGACAACGAGGCCGCCGTCGTTGAAGCCTTGGGCCTGCAGGCAATCGACATGGCGTCGGACGGCCTGCCTCATCACTAAGGGTGGCTCGGCAGCCTGCAAGGTAGCACGACTGAGACATCGACCTCGCGGGATCGTCACTTCGGCAGGCATCCTATGATCCTGGCACGCAAGCTGACATCGGCCTTCCAAGTGTATCGCCGCAAGGGGTGGGCGGGTGTGGCCGAACTTGCGCGGATCCGCGCAAACGCCTTCTATGGCGCCAATCGTCCTGTCCCGCCTGACCCGGAGCGGCGAACCGGCCTGCTGGCCGCGACCCTCAACCGGTGGAGTGGTGTTTCGGCCGTCACGATCGACCACATCGATCTCGATGGCATTCGCGACCCGCTTCTCGTCCCCTATCTCCGCAACCGCTTCGGCGAGGTCGTGATGGCAGCTGCCCGGCTCGGTCCGTTGCGGCCGGTCGAGATCGTGGTCGTGGCCGACAGCTTGCTGACGACCTGGCAGTTCCGTGATCTGGACGACGCGCTTCCGGGTTGGACGGAGGCCGTTGCGGGAACGAAGTTTGCCGTTCGCATCGCGCAAACAGCCAGGCGGACCGCCCTGCGGCTCGGCCGCTTGCACGACGCTGATCGGCCCATCCCGGGCAGCGCCGAGGACGTCGGCTTTCTCCTGCTGCGCGGCGACGTTTGCGACGCCCTCGGCAGGATGGAGGAGGCATCCACGGCCTACGAGGCCGCAGTACGACGCAGCGGCAGCGACCCCCATGCTCGCAGAAGTCTCGGCTTCCACCTGATGAAGGCCGGCCGCGTCCTCGACGGGCTGGCCAGTTGGAGCGTCGCCGACACATTGTCCGGCAATTATCCGTTGCGACGCCATCGCCCGCAATGGACCGGCGAAGGTTTGGGGTCGCGGCGCCTCATGGTGCTGTTCGAGCATGGGCTCGGCGACATGATCCAGATGGCACGGTTCCTGCCGCGCCTCCAGGAAAGAGATCCCGACGCCGCGATCATGGGGCTGGTGCCGCGACCACTGGCAGGATTGCTGTCGCGGGCGTTTCCCGGCGTCACCTTCCTGACCGACGAGGATCGCGAACCGGACTACGACTTCTTCTTGCCGTCGATGCAGCTGCCTTCGGTGCTGGACGCACCAGACCTCGAGCCGCTCAACAGCTACATCGATCTCGGAGCACCGGCGAGAACCCGGAAGCGGAGGCCCAGGGTCGGGGTTTGCTGGCGCGGGCACCCGCGCCAGTACGAGATGACGCGCTCGGTCCCACTCGAGCTCTTCTCGACATTGTTCTCGCTGCGGGATGTCGATTTCGTGGTGTTGCTGAATCGGATGAACCCCGACGAGGTGCCGGTTCTGGCGGGCTTCGACCATGTCGAGGTTCCGGTGATCCGCGACTTTGTCGACCTGGCCGGCATCGTGGCATCCTGCGACCTCGTCGTTTCGGTCGATACGGCGGTCGTTCATCTGGCGGCAGCCGGGGGCGTACCCGTGCTGGTGATGTCGCGGCCCGACAGCTGTTGGCGCTGGGGCGCAGCGGGCTCCCGGTCTCCCTGGTACGACACCGTCGAGGTGTTGCGCCACGAGGGCGATATGGACTGGCCTGGAATGCTTGCTGCGGCGAAGCGCAGCATCGGCGAGCGCTGCGGCTTGCGAGCCTTGGTGAGCGCCGGATCCTGATGTGACCGGTTCTGAGAAACTCATGGAGCCGGACGGCCCCTGGCGCGCCGCCTCGGGGCTGCGCGTCGTCGTCACCGGAGAGACCGGCGACCTTCGGGCTGCCGGGGTCGCATCGCGGATGAGTGCCGCCCTGGCCACCTCCGGCATGGCGGTCCAGGATCACCGCGCGGTGTCGCCCGAGGAGGTGGAGGCGCTCCTGTGGCGGGCGGGTGCTATCGATGCCGACATCCTGCTGCTTGATGTCGGAACCGATGTCTCCGTGTCCGCCGTGGCTGAGTTGCGCCGCGTCGTGGACAGCGACCCCATGCTGCTGGCCGCCATGCCGCGCTTCGCAGCGGCGCCGGCCGACACCGACGGCGCACAACGTCCGGACATCACCTACACGGTCCTGCCCGATCGCCGTTGCCTCTACGTCAAAGGCTCGATCCTGACGGCGTTCATCGGTCCGCGAGCCGGCGGCGTTCCGCAGTACCGCTGTTCCGCCGACCTCGGCGACGCGCTGCTCTGGCTCAACCGTTTCGGCTTCCGGATCGCCGCGGCCAACCGTGCCCTGGCGCTTCACCCGCAGGGCGCCATCCAGAACAGCGCCGACGCGGCTCCTCCCACATGGCGTCCGGCCTTGGCGCATCACCTGTCGTCGGCCCCGCGGCTCGCCGATGCCCTACTGTCGGCACTTCGGCCGGGACCCGACGGCCGGCGCAGCATCGCGTTCGACCTCGCCCATCTCGGGCCAAGCCATTCGGGCACCACGCGGCTGGCCCGCGCGCTGATCGAACGGGCCGTCGCGCAGTGGCACGACCTGACCTTGCACGTCGTCGCGGACACACCGGCCTTTGCGTTCCATTTCGGCGATCTCGACGGCAGGGTGGAGCGGGTCGACCCGGAGGACCGCAGGTGTTTCGCGGCCGTGATCAGGTTCGGCCAACCCTTCCTCTGGAAGGAGGTCGACGTTGTCCTGCGGCGTGCTCCGGTGCTGGTGCTGCTCATGCTCGACACGATCGGGCTGGACTGCCTGCAACACGCGCCCGACGAACTCGACGCGCTGTGGCGCTTCGTATTCGCCGAGGCCGACGGCGTGCTCTTCAACAGCGCCTTTACGAAGCGTCAGTTCGCGCGCCGCTTCGTGTTCCGTCCGGGAATGCCGTCCCGCGCGTCGCTGCACTCCCTGGATCTCGCGGAATACCGGGATGCGGAGGCCCCCAGCGCCACGGCCGTGGCCGGCACCATCCTGATGGTCGGGAACGACTTCCCCCACAAGCATCTGCGTGAGAGCGCGGCGGCTCTGGCGGCTGCAGGCCTCGCCGATCCGGTCGTGGTTCTCGGGCTCGAACCCGGAACGGTTTCGGGCGTCGTGACCCATCCGTCGGGCCACATCGCGCCCCGCCGCATGGCAGAATTTTATGGATCCGCCCGGATCGTGGTCTACCCCTCCGTATACGAAGGATTCGGTTTCCCGATCCTCGAAGCGCTCGCGCATCGAAGGCCGGTTCTGGTGCGAGCGCTGCCGCCCTATGCCGAGATCGCGGCTGGCCTGCCCGAAGCCGCCAACATCCACGTCTTTGCCGACGACGCCGACCTCCTGCGGACCCTGCGGGAGCCGCCCGCCTGGACCGAGAGCCTTTCCCCAAAGGCTCCGGTCCGGAACTGGAACGATGCCGCCGAGGACCTCCGCGCCATCCTGGACGAGTCTCTGGCGGCGGCCAGTTTCGACCGCGTCGTGCGGCGCATCGATGTCCTGCGGGGCCGAATGGCTTTCATGCGGAGCCGAGCCTTCGCGACGGCTCTGGACCTCGGCAACCCTGACGGCGCCCGTGCGCAGGACGACCTCGATCGCATGGCCGGCAGAGCGGGCAGGCTCGCCTATTCCGCGGTGCTGGCCTTTGGCGGCAGCATGCCGGGCGGCCACGCCGTCTTGCGACTGGCCGACCGGCTGCTACGATGGGGCCGGCATCGGCCGGGCCCGGAACCCGTCGATCGGGGCCCCCGATGACCCATCTCATCAGGCGGATGCTGCCTCGTCGCATGCGAGCCGTCATGGGTCGCGTGGGCCGCCGCGTCCTGGCCGAGATCATGACGCCGCTGCAGCCCGCGGTTCCGCCGGGCGCCGTGGAGGTGCTGTGCCACTGTCATTATCCCGACCTCGTGCCCGAACTCGCAACCCGTCTGCTGGCTCTGCCGCGCGGTGCCACGCTGCATGTCTCCTCGGACGCCCCGCAGGTCTTCGCGACCTGGGCGCGCTACCGCCCGCGCTCGCGGGCGCCGATCCTGTTCCATCCGACCGAGAACCGCGGGCGCGATCTGCGGCCCTTCTTCGAGGTGGCACGCGGGCTTGCGCTCGGTCCCGACACGGTCGTGCTCAAGATTCACGGCAAGCGCAGCCTCTATTCGGCGCAGGGGGAATGGTGGCGGCGCGACACCTTGCGCGAATTGTTCCCCGGCCCTTTCGCGGCCCGGCGAGTCCTGGATCGCTTCCACCGCGATCCCCGGTTGGCGTTGCTCGGGGCTCCCGGCTCCTTCATCGCCCACCCGGTCTACTGGGGCCGCAACCGCGGCCGCGTCGCGGCGTTGATGCGCGACATCACGAGCCGCGAGGTCGCGGACGACGATCTTGGATTCCTGGCCGGTTCGATGTTCTGGATCCGCGGTGCTTTCCTGACGGCTCTCCTGCCCCACATGGATCCCGATCTTTTCGAACCCGAACCGCTGGAGCAGGACGGCAGCCATGCCCATGCCCTCGAGCGGGTGATCGGCATGGCGGCGCTCGCCTGGGGCTGGCATATCGGGGAGGTCGGGACTGCCGAACCCCTCACCCGCGACGAAGTTCGGCACCGCAAGATCGCCTATCTGTGACGATTGTCTTGCCCAACCGCCGCTGCGGCAGCCGCCCCGATGACGATCAGACCGCCGTCTTCAGCCCGGCCAGGCGCGATCTTAGGCCGGACAGGGGCGCGACGGCGTCGGACCGCTGCGCTGGCCGAGAGGCGTCCGGGACCGAAGCCAGCCGGCGCGCGATGGCGTCGGCGTGGCCAGGATGCCGAAGCATCAGCCGGTCGCGATAGGACGCGACGATGCGCGGCTCGTCCCAGGGGATGTCGTGCAGATGGTCCGTGCCGGGCCGCAAGCAGGGGCTTTCCGGATCGCGTTGCATCTCCTTCGGGAACAGCGCGACGGATCGCGGTGCCTCCTCCAAGCTCCTGCTCTCCGAGACGCTGAAACCCGGGAAGCGCTTGAGCCAAGCCCCATAAAGATCGTGGCCGAACCGCGCCGCAAGGTGTCCGCTACCGACCGGACGCGCGTTCATCTCGATCAGGGTGGCCCGGCCGTCACGGGACACCAGGAAATCGAAGCTCACGAAGCCGGAACAGCCTAGCGCCGCCACGAGCCGTCGCGCGGCTTCGTCCATCTCGGCATTGTCGACGGGCCGGATCACGGTGCTGGAGCCCGTGATCGGCGGATCGAGCCGGTCGGCCGCGAAGCTGATGCCGGCCAGGACGTGCCCAGCCTCGCAGGCCACCGTTCGCATCGCGAGCCCACCGGCCACGAAGGCCTGCAAGGTCAAGGCTGAGCCGTCGTCGAAGGCCCGAAAGCCGAACAGCCGGCGCATGGCGCGCTTGACGCGGGCCTTCCTCTCGGCGGCGTGGAACGCCTGGGCGAGTTCGGCCTCATCCCGGACCAGCATGACGCCGCTGCCCCCGCATGTGCCCTCGCGCTTCAGCATCAGCGGAAAGCCGAGGTCGGCGGCGGCGGCGCGCGCCTCCGCCGCATCCCGGATCCGTCGCTGGCCGGGCGTCCGCACACCGAGCGACGCCGCGGTTTCGACCAGGAGGCCCCGGCTGCAGGCCGACCGGTAGTGCCGCGGGTCGCCGAGCGACGACACCAGGAGGCGACGCAGGCCCGGGCTGGTTCGAGGCGCCAGCGCGAGGTCGCGCAACAATTGTGCTGCCATGTCGTCGAGCGGTACGACCGCGTCGGGCCGCCACCGGGCCGACAGCGACTCGAGCCGGCTCGCCACCGCCAAAGCGGCGGCCCATAGCCCCCCGCGCCAAGGCAGTGCCTCGTGGCACGACACACGGGCCGACTGGGCCGCGATCGCGCTGGGCCGGCCCAGCACCGCGCAGACGGCACCCAGACGCCCGATCTCGGACACGATCCGCTCCGAGCCGACATCGTCCGACAGGGTGAGGAACAGGATGCGTGGCTGGGTTTCGATCATGAGCCGCGGGTGGGACCGAGAAACGACATTGCGTGATCACCGACGGCGCTGCGGTCAGCCGCCTGAGGCACCCGGCGCCAGCGGCATGGGCCGGCTCCTGCGGACCGCGCCGGCGCCAGCATGGGGCGCGGGTTCACGGGCCAGAACGTGGCCCACCAAGCGCCGCGCCGCGTAATCGGACCCACAGGCGAAGCGGAACATCGGGCCGAAACTATAGGCCGAAGGCGTTCCGACGAAGTGGAGGCCCGGAACCGTGGATTCGAAATCGCGCGACAGCGCCGGTGAGCCGTCGACTGTCTTCACCTCAGGCAGGATGTCGGCGGCCAGGAACCCGAGCCGGGACACGTCGACCTTGTAGCCCGTTGCCGCTACGACGTGGTCGACCTCCAGGGTCGACCGGCCATGTCCTGACCGGTCGATCGAAAGTTCCACCCGGCCGTCGCCGGTCAAGGTCGCGCCCGCGACGCTGCTGTCGAGGCAGTACGGGACGTGGCCCTCGATGGTGTCGCGGACGAACCAGCCTGGCGAAGGACCAAGGTAGCGCTGCACGATTCGAACCCGCAGACGTTCCGGAAGCACGTGGAACAGCAGCGGCAGTTCGCAGCATAGCCACTTCTTCCAGCCCGGGCCGAGCGGCGTCAGCGGAGCCAGCACGGCGTCGATCGGTCGGCGGGGGCGCCCCGCCTCGTAGAACGTGACGGCCGAGCGGCGGCTTACCAACGTGGCCGAAGCGCCGCCCCGGCGCAACGCCGCGGCCGCATCGAGCGCCGACGCCCCAGCCCCGATCACGGCGACCCGGCGACCGGCGAAGCGAGCGTAGTCCGCATGCTGGCTGCTATGCGACAGCACGGTCGTAGGTAGTCCGGCCAGTTCCGGCGGCACGCGGGCGAAAGGGCCGATGCCGGTCGCCAGCACGACTCGGCTGGCCAGGACGGTCTCGCCGTCCTCGGTCCCGACCCGAAATCCGTCGCGGGTCCGGCCCACATGCACGACCCTGCGTGTGTCGAGTTGCGGTACGAAGCGCTTCTGAAAGGCCTCTCCATAAGCGGCGAAGACTTCGACCGGCACCGGCCAACCGACATCGCGGTACGGTATGTCCCGCTCGCGACAATAATGGCCGAGCGTGAAGCTGCGGTCGGGATCCGACAGGCTGGACGCGAAGCCCTCCGACTTCAGCAGCATGCCCCTCGGCATGCTGTCGCGCCAAGTCTGCATCGACGTGCCGAAGATCTTCACGTCGGCCCCCGCCGCGGCGAGATGGGCCGCGACCGAGAGGCCGTAAGGTCCCGCACCGACGATCGCTACAGACGTGGTCCTGGTCATATCGGTCGATCACCTTGACTCCGCTCAGTCAAAGCAAAGACGATCCCGGCCAACCCGGCAAGCAGAACGGCAACTCAAGGTAAAGGAAGTCGGTCAATAAAAGCCGAGTTAAGCCGAGCGGTTCAGGCTGGGCTCACAGCGGCCGGGTTGAGGCCCCGCGCCCATTTCAGCGCGATGCCGGTGAGTTCGTCGGGGCCGAACGGCTTGCTCAAGCAATCGTCCATGCCGGCATCGCGACATTGTGCGAGCTGTTCGGGAAAGACATTTGCTGTCAGCGCAACGATCGGGAGCGATGCATGGGCGCCGCCCAGGGCACGGATGTCGCGCGTCGCCTCGAGCCCATTGAGGATGGGCATCTCCATGTCCATCAGAACGAGGGCATAATCCCGTTGCCGGACGGCCTCGACGGCCGCGCGGCCATCGACCACGACGTCGACCTCGGCGCCGAGCGGCGCCAGCACGAGCTGCACGAGTTTCCGGTTCAGCGCCACGTCCTCGGCCAGGAGGATCGCCCGCCCCTTGAGGGCATCAGCGCCGACCGGCCGTCGCGGCCGGTCGGCCCTCGACACGGGACGGCGTTCGGCGCTCCGGGGCAGCGGAAGCGACACGCTGAAGCGGGAGCCGGCGCCGGGTGAACTCGTCACCGCAATGGTGCCGTTCATAGCCTCGAGCAGCGTCTTCGAAATGGCGAGGCCGAGGCCAGTGCCGCCGAAGCGGCGAGCGACCGAGCCATCGGCCTGTTCGTAGCGACGGAACAGCTTCGGAATGCTGGCGGCCGGAATGCCCACCCCACTGTCCTCGACCACGATCGTCACCTGCACCGGAGGACCGGCGCCGCGCTCGCGCCTGACCCCTGCGACCGCGGCCGTGGGTTCGACCGACAGGCTCATCCGCACGGCACCGACCGAAGTGAACTTCACGGCGTTGGATAGCAGGTTCAGCAGGACCTGGCGCAGCCGGGCGGGGTCTCCGACCAGCAGCCCGGGTGGAACGGGCGGCAGGTCCAGCACAAGGTCGAGCCTCTTGCGATCGGCTTCGAACTGAACCAACGCGACCGCATCCTCGAGCAGGCGAGGCAGCGAGAAAGGCCGCGAATCGAGCGTCGGTGTTCCCGAGGCGAGCTTCGACGGCTCGAGCACATCGCCCACGATCGCGAGGAGATTGTAGCCCGCATCCTCGATGCGCTCGACAAGACGCAACCGCTCGCCGCCGAGCGCCCCATCCCGCTTCAGAACCTGTGTGAAGCCGATGATGCCGTTCAGAGGCGTCAGCAACTCGTGACTCATGTCGGCCAGGCGTTCGGACCTGGCTTTCGTTTCCGCCTCGGCGGCGGCACCCGCCGCGGCGATCCGATCGTCCTTCTGCTCGGCGAGGAGTCGATGACGGGTCTCACTGTCGCGCAGGGCCGCTTCGGTCGAGGCCCGGTCGGTCACGTCCTGGACGACGCCGAACATGGCCTTGACGGCGCCGGCGCGGTCGACCTCGCAAACGCCCTCGGCCAGGACCAAACGCTCATGGCCATCGGCCCGGCGGATCCGTCCCTCGAGGCGGAAGCTCGAGCCGTCGGACACGGTCCGTAGGATGACCGATGTCATGGCATCCCGATCATCGGGATGGCAGCGCGCGAGGGTGCCGGAGATCGTCGGCCGGAACGCGGCGCGGCTCACGCCGTACATGCGGTAGATCTCATCCGACCAGGTGAGTTCCCGGGTGTCGATGTCGATCCGCCAATGGCCGATGCCGGCCATTGTTTCGGCGAGACCCAGCAGGCACTCCGCGTCTCGCGATGCCCGCCGAGCGCGACGCGTCTCGAACGCCCCCACCGCCAAGGCCGCGAGGGCGGCGATCCGCTCGAGGTCGCGCTGACTCGGGGTGGGCCGGGGCACGACATCCATGACGCACAGCATGCCGAGCACCTCGCCCTCCGCCGACACCAGCGGGGCACCGGCATAGAAGCGGACATGCGGCGGATCCCTCACCAGCGGATGATCGCGGAACCGCGGGTCCGAAGCCGCGTCGACCACGACGCAGGGGCCCGCCAAGGCATCGGTCAGGAGCGAGCCGCAGAAGAGATCGGACCGCGGCATTTCCGCTCTTTCCAACCCGAACCGCGCCTTCAGCCAGGCCGCGTCCCTGCCGATGAGCGAGACGAGCGCCATGGGCGCGTCCAAGAGGTCGGCCGCCAGGGAAACGATCCGGTCCAAGGCCGCTTCGGGCGGTGTGCCGAACACGTCGAACGACCGCAACGCCTCGAGGCGTGCCGCTTCGACCGGATCCAACGCGTCCTGCATTTCGAGCCGCCCTCGATGCGGACGCGCGTCCCTCAACCCGGACGTGTTCGACGATAGCCATGTGTGGGTCGAAATGTCTCGTCCGATATGGCAACCCTCGAACTTGTTCATGGTCAAATCGACGCAGCCATCTCGGCTGCGAGACGGCCGGTTTGCTGGATCTCGACACGTCGACGAACCTTTTCCGACTTGGCAAGGTCCGTGGCGACCCGATAGGGAAAGCGGCGTCCCTCGCGGCCTGTCGGCCGCAGACGCTGCAGGAAATCCGTCGATGCGCGACTCCAGCCTCGGTCGCCTGCTGATCGCGACGCACAACGCCGGCAAGCTCGGCGAATTCCGCGATCTGTTGGAACCTCTCGGCATCGAGGCTGTTTCGGCCGAGGATCTCGGCCTGCCCGAGCCGGACGAAACGGGGGCCACCTTCCTGGCCAACGCGCGTCTCAAGGCGGAAGCCGCCGCATCCGCCGCCATGTTGCCGGCCTTGGCCGATGATTCCGGCCTCTGCGTCGACGCGCTCGACGGTGCGCCCGGGGTCTTTTCGGCCCGCTGGGCAGGACCCGACAAGGATTTCTCAGCCGCCATGGCGCGCATCGAGGCGCTTTTACGCGAGCGTGGCGCGCTTGAAAAACAGGCGCGGCGGGCCCGTTTCACCGCTGCTTTGGCGCTGGTCTGGCCCGACGGGCGCTGCGAAACCGTAGAGGGCGAGGTCCACGGCACGATCATCTACCCGCCCCGCGGCCGCCAGGGCTTCGGTTACGACCCCTTGTTCCTGCCCGATGGACACGACCGGACCTTCGGCGAAATGACGGCCGACGAGAAGCACGGAATCCCAGCCGACGGGAGCGATGCGCTGTCGCACCGTGCCCGCGCCTTCCAGCATCTCGCACGCCGCTGCTTTGCCCGTCCTAGAGCCCGTCAGACTCGGCGCGGAACTGCAGCGTAAGCCTCTGCCTAAGCCCTGTCCTTCGAACTGGTGCATATCACGATGTGACTTGCGCTGGAGCCGGCCTTCGCAAGATGACCGTCGTGCGTCGTCGCTCAAGCCTCAGCCGCCCCACCCGTCTCAGCGCTGCATGGCGTAGAACTTGCGCCGCATGCTGTCCGCGATGGCGCGGTGACGCTCGGAGCGGTGCACCGGCGTGAAACGGATGCCGATCTCGCGGTCGCGACGCCAGATGACGCTGGCGGCCTGCAACTCACCGCTCTGGTCGTCGTAGAGCAGGATGCGACCGGGCAACGCCATGCTGCCGGGGAGGCGCAACATGCCGCCGGAAGCCGAACGATTGGCGATCAGGCATTCGACCACGAAGTGCCCGTCGGCGTCGATGACCTTGCCCGAACGCAGCCGCGTGCGTCTGCGGCAGCCGTCCCGCCTCTCGCCGTAGATGTGCGGCGCCACCGGCTCGCGCAGCACCGCATAGGTGAACTCGTGGCGGGCCGCGACCGGGGAGGCGATCCTGCGGGCCGCAACCAGGATGGGCGCGCCGGTGGCCGCCGCCACGGAAGCGAACGCTGCTGCGTCCGGGCTGCGCCGCTTCACTGCTGCGACAACCCGCGACCGGGCGACGGCAGGCGCGTTTGCGAGGCCCCCCTAGCGGCCGTCCTGCACGGCAGGCGCGACTCCGCGATGGCGTCGGCCAGGAGGCGGAGCCCGCCGCCAGCGTCCGCCACCATCTCCTCGAACAGAATGCCGCGCACCACAACCCGGTCGCCCGGACCGCGGAGCAGGAGGTCGAAGAACACGGAGACGACGGGATGGCGGAACTCCATGCCGAGCGTCACGAGGGGTGGGCTCTCCCAAGCCATGTCGACGCAGGCCGTCCATGCCGAGATCAGGGATCCCTGCTTGAAGAAGAGTTCGACCGACGAATGGATCAGATCCTCGATCGCCGTGTGGGATCCGAGCCGGATGAAGCTCACGAGGTCGACGAGATCGATCGTGCGGAGGTCCGCCGTGACGTCGCTCAGGCTGTCGGCCAGCATGGCCCCATAGCGACCGGCGTCGAATTGGGCAGAGTAAGTCAATTCATCACCGTATCTGGGTGGGATGACGAGTGGCGGCTATTGCGGGATTGGACGTAGTGGATGACTTCAGCGACGGCCTTGTAGAAATCCGATGGGATCAGTTCGCCGACCTCGATCTGATCGTACATGGATCGTGCTAGAGGCTTGTTTTCGACGACCGCTATCTCATGCTGGCCGGCGATCTCGCGGATCTTGAGGGCGAGGAGATCCTGGCCCTTGGCGATGACCAGAGGGGCTCCGCCCTCCTCGCGCCGGTAGCGCAACGCGATGGCGTAGTGGGTCGGGTTGGCGATCACCAGGGTGGCGCGCGGGATCTCGGCCATCATGCGGCGCCGCGACCGATCGAGCGCCAGCGAACGCCGCTTGGCCCTGACCAGAGGGTCGCCTTCGGCCTGCTTCATCTCGTCCTTGATGTCCTGTCGGCTCATCCGCATGCGCTTGCGCCAGCTCATCCGGGTCCACATGAGATCCGCACCGGCCACCATCAGGAAGGCGGCCGCGACGCCGGACAGGAGCTTGACCAGGATCGTCAGCATGCGGTCCGGAATGACGGCCGGGGACACGAACAAGGTGTCGGCCACCGTGTCACGCTCCGACTGCAGGACCAGGAAGGCGACGAGGCCCAGGGCCAGGACCTTGAAGCCGCTCTTGACGAATTCGACGAAGCCGGCCTTGCCGACGAGCCGTTTCAGGCCGGCCGACGGCGAGACCTTGGACAGTTTCGGCCGGATGCGTTCGAGCACCACGCTCGGCGGGTTCTGCGCGAAGGCCATGGCGAGGCCCGCCACCAGGAAGATGACGAAGATCGGGACCACGAAGGTCGCGGCGGCCTGCAGCAGCACGCCGAGCAGAACGAGAGCGTCGGCGCCATTCTTCAGCGACCATCGGCCAGGGTCCTCGAAGAGACGCGCCAGCGTGTCGGCGAGGCGTGCCGCGCCATCGCGCAACACGAGAGAGCAGATGATCAGCGTGGCCGCGAGCGCCGCGAGCAGGCCGGCTTCGCGGGAGACCGGCAGGTCACCGTCCTGGGCCGCCTGCTGAAGCTTCTTCTCGGTCGCCTCGAACGTCTTGCTGTCCTGGTCATCGGTGTCGCTCATCGTCGAGGCCCCTGGCGGCCGATCCGCCGCGGGGAACCAAGGTCCGCTCGAGGGGCGCAACACCGGTCGAGCCTCGACCGGTCCGCCGCGCCACGTTCAACGGGGTCGAGCCCGATCGTTGCGACGAGCAACCCGCGGAAGCCGGAGCCCAGAGTGGGACGCGGCATGGCGCGCTGCGTCGGAGGGCTCCGCTCGTCCAATCCTCGCGACGTCGAACGCAGCACCTCAGGCCTCTTCCGCGGCGGGTTCGCCGATCTCGATCTCGATCTCGCCCGCGACCGAGAGCTGCAGCACGATCGCCGAGATGGCGCGTCGCGCCGCTGCGGTCTCCTTGGCGGAGCCACCGGCCGCATTGAGCTCGCTCTCGACGAGGCGCCGGGCGCGGGCGCCGAGGGCCGAGAGCACCGCGTCGCGGAAACCCACGTCGGTGCCCCGCAGCGCCATGACGATCTGGTCGCTCGGCACCTTGTCGAACAGCACGCTCTTCGATCTGGCCGGCAGGTTCACGATGTCGTCGAAACTGAACATCTTGGCCCGGAGCGCCGCAGCGTCGTCGGGCTTGGATTCCGAGATCGTCCGCAGCATCTCCTCGGCTTGCTCCGGCTCCATGCGGTTGAGGATGTCGGCGACGCGGGCCTGCGTGCTCGCGCCCTCGCGCACCGCACCGTTGAGGAGATCGTCGCGCAGCTTGGTTTCGAGGATCTTGATCGTGGCCTCGCTGACCGGCCGCAGCGCCAGCATGCGGCGCGTCAGGGTGTTGCGCAGGTCGCGGGGCAGCAGCACCAGGGTCCTGGCGGCGGCCTCCGGGGTCAGGCGAGCCAGGATCAGCGCCGCGGTCTGCGGATGCTCCTTGCCCACATAGGCCGCGAGGTCCTTCTCGGGCAGGCCCGACAGGCGCACCCAGGTCGAGGAGTTCGAATTGCCGAGCACGTCCGACATGATCTCGGCCACCTGCTCGGGTGGCAGCACGCCGCCGAGCAGGTGTTCGACCTCGGCCGCGGTGCCGCGCAGGTCGACACCGCGCGAGAACTGCTGGGCCAGTTCCTCGACCAGGCCCTCGAGCGCCGTGATGGGCACGGCGCCCAGGGCTGCGGCCGAGCGCGTGATGATCTTGAGTTCGCTCGGGTCGAAGTGCTTCAGCAGGCGGCTCGCCAGCGGCTTGCCCATGGCGAGCAGCAGGGCAGCGACCTTTTCGGGGCCGTTCAACAGCCGGTGGTCGTGGAGGGCGGCGACGGCGGTCGACATCGCGGGAGAGATCCTGCCGTTACTGCGCGCAGGCCGGGCCGGCCTTGAGGCCAGTCGCGCCCGCAACCACGATTTCGGTCAGGGACACGCCGAGCCGGGTGGCGTCGTCCTCGATGACCGTCATCTCGCCCCGGGCAATGACCCGGCCGTTGACCACGATGTCGACCGGCTGACCGACGCGATGGTCGAGCGGGATCACGGCGCCGCGGCCGAGCTTCATCAGCGACGAGACCGGCATCGCGGTGCCACCGAGGACCACCTGCACGGATACGGGAATGCTCAGGATGGCGTCGAGATTGGGCGCGGCGCCCGCGGAGGACACGGTTTCGGCTTCGAACGTCATCGTCATCGCACCTTGCTGGTCGCGTTCTTCGCGGAACTGTCGCTTGGAGGGGCACCCCGCACGACGCCGCCTCGATCGCCATGCTACGGCGTCATCCTTGCGCGAGACTAGGTTCGGCCGCGGGTTCCTCGATCCGCACCGTATGGAGCCCGCCCGACTGGCCGAAATCGCAGCGGAACAGCTCGCGGCCTTCGCAGATCAGCCGGACATCGGTGGCCGCATTGCGCGGAAGCGCCAGCACCTGCCCGACCGCGAGCCGCGTGATGGCGCCGAGCGTCATGACGTCGAGTGCAATCACGGCCGACAGGCTCATCGGCGCGCGAGAGAGCTCGCCTTCGAGCTGATCGGACCAACGCGGATCGGAGCCGGTGGGCTCGTCGGCCGGCAGCACCGCAAGCCGCTCGGCGAAGACGTCGAGGGCCGCGCGGGGCACGAGAACATCGATCTCGGCGGCTTGGCCGGCGACATTCAGTCCGATCGTTGCCACCACCACGGACGCGTTGGGCCGGCCCAGGAAGCCGAGGTCGGGCTTCGGCTGGATCCGGTCGAACCGAAAGATGCTCGGCAGGATGTCGGCGAAGCCGGCCCGCAACGCATCGGCGGCCTGGCCCGCCACCACCTCGGCGATGCGGGTTTCCACCGCCGACAGGGGTCCCTGGACCCCATCGGCGATCTCCTGCTGCCCGCCGCCGAACAGGGCTTCGACCACGGCCGAAACGAAGGCGCGATCGAATTGAAGGCCGACGGCGGTCGACCATCCGGGCGCATCGAGGACGGCGAAGACCGCATCGACGCCGCGGCGTTCCGACAGCGTCGCCACCTTGCAATCTGCCAGGCCCGCGAAGCGGAAAGTGGCCGGGGCCAGCGACAGGGCCCCGAACCCGCCCGTCCAGGCCAGGGCCACGGCCGCCATCGCCTCGCCGAAGAACGGCATCCGGTCGAGCCGGCTCGGGGCGCCGCGATCGAACCACAACCGGCTCGTCGGGGCGAGCGGGGCAGCCCGCGTCGACCCCGTTGGCGCTTCGGTGGGCATCGGCACGCTCACGCGGCCTTCTTGGCCAGGGGCTCGGCGACACCGCCACCCCCCATGGTCTCGTTCTCGACCTCGTCGATGGACGGCCGATCGTAAGCCGAGATCGTCTTGCGACCGTGTTCGAGCGCGATCAGCGGCACGGCACCGTTCATGAAGGCCAGCAAGGACTGCTTCACGATGATGTAGAGGCGGGCGCGCTTGTCGCGCACGACCTTGATCTTCGCGGCCAACGGCGCCGCGATGCCGTAGGACAGGAAGATGCCCGCGAAAGTGCCGACCAGGGCCGCTCCGATCAGTTCGCCCAGCACCTCCGGCGCCTGGTCGAGCGCACCCATCGCATGCACGATGCCCAGCACCGCCGCCACGATGCCGAGCGCCGGCAGGGTGTCGGCGACCGCGTGCAGCGATTGGTAGGGCTTCAGCCGGTCACGCATGATGGTCTGGATCTCCTCGTCCATCAGCGATTCGATCTCGTGGGTGCGGGCGTTGCCGATCAAGATGAGCCGGCAGTAGTCGCAGATGAAGGCTGTCATGTCCTTGTCGGCGAGGACCTTCGGATACCTCATGAACAGTGCCGATTCGGCCGGGTTGTCGATATGGCCTTCCACCTCGTTGCGGGCGTTGCCGCGCAGTTCTTTCATCAGCGTGTAGAGGACGCCGAGGAGGTCGAGGTAGTCGCGGCCCTTGGGGGTCTTGCCCGCGATGGCTTCGACCACGGCGCGGCCGGTGTCCTTGATGACCGACAAGGGGTTGGCGATGATGAAGGTGCCCAGCGCCGATCCCAGGATGATGACCAGTTCGAAGGGCTGCCAAATGACCGATAGGTGCCCGCCGGGCGCCACGTAGCCGCCGATCATGCAGCCAAGCGCTACGACGATGCCGATAATGAAACCCAATTGCGTCACTCCGGTCGGGCGGGGACCCATGCACGGTACGGCCCGGGCCGACGCTGTCGCCGCCTCGGCCATCCCCGGGGCAGAGCAACAGCGGCGCCTTGCGCGGGGCTGGCTCGCAACACCGGCCGACCCGGCGCGCCGGGCGCCCTCGGCCGCCGTCAGCCTGGGGCAAGTCGCAGGCGCGACTGTCTCATCAGAGGGCTGGCCTTCCGCCGCCGGCCCGCTTCAGCGAAGGGCCAGGACCGTGCTCTCCACCACCGCCAGCTATCTCGCGGTCGCGAGCAATATCGCTCGCCAGCAGGCCGCCACGGCGGCCGAACCGGGCGTGAAGGCCGCGACTACCTATTACCTGGCCCATATCGGCAAGGCGAAGACCGTTGCGCAATTCGTGAACAACTATCAGTTGTTCTCTTACGCGATGAAGGCCTATGGCCTCGGCGACATGATCCACGCCAAGGGTCTGTTGACGAAAGTGCTGAACGGCGGGGTCGCGAGCAGATCGGCGCTGGCCAACACTTTGGGCGACCCGCGCTACAGGACCTTCGCGGCGGCCTTCGATTTCGCCGCCTCAGGCGCGTCCGCCACCAAAGCGCCCTCGGCCACGACTGGAACAGCGGACAAATACATCGAGCAGACGCTCGAGGACAATGTCGGCAAGACCAACAAGGGCGTCGCGCTGGGGCTCTACTTCAAGCGCAACGCGTCCTCCATCACGTCGGGTTACGGTATCCTGGCAGATGCCAAGATACTCACCGTGGTGCAGACCGCATTCGGTCTCTCGGCGACATCGGCCCAAGGCAATATCGACCAGCAGGCCGCCCTCCTCAACAAGGTCCTCAAGATCAGAGACCTGCAGGACCCCGCCAAGGTCGAGAAGCTGGTCGAGCGCTTCACGTCGCAATACGACGTCTCGAACTCGTCCAACGTGAGCAACGTGCTGCTCGTCGATACATCGCAGTCGGTCGGTACGAGCCTGCTCGATACGGCCAACGGCGTGAGTGGATCCGTCCCCGCCGGTTCCGTCCTCAACCTGTTCAGCTCGGGCTCGACGTCGAACGGGGTCAGTTCGGACCTGTTGCTGAGCCTCGCCAAGCTGTCGCTCGGGGGTAGCTGAGGGTCATCGATGCCAAGGACGACAAGCAACATGGCGCGTTATCGGACGGTACTGGACCGCGTGACCTTCTCATCGCGTCGGAAAATCTGAACCATGCAATCCAATTTCTATGTCGGCCTGTCCGGGCAGATGACGGTCGAGCGTCGCCTCAGCACCATCGCCCAGAACATCGCCAACATGAACACGGCGGGTTACCGGGCCGAGGGGGTGACCTTCGACACGGTGCTGTCCCAGACCGGCAACACGCCGGTGGCGTTCAGCGTCCATGGCGACGACTACATCAACCGCTCCGGGGGCGAGCGGCTGAAGACCGACAACCCGCTCGACGTCGCCGTGCAGGGCGATGCCTGGCTCGCCATCAAGACGCCGCAGGGCGTCGTCTACACGCGGGACGGGCGGATGAAGATGACGCCCACGGGGGACCTCAGGACCGTGAACGATTTTCCGGTTCTCGACGCCGGCGGCGCGGGCCTGGTCCTCGATCCCGCAGCCGGGCCGCCCACCATTTCGGCCGACGGGATGCTGACCCAGAACGGCGCCCAGGTGGGCGCCATCGGGCTGTTCGGCATCGACCCCTCGGCCAAGCTGACGCGGGCCGAGAATTCCGGCGTCATCCCCGACAGGGCCGCCACCCCGATCCTGGATTTCACCAACGCCGGCGTTCTGCAGGGCTTCGTCGAGGGCTCGAACGTCAACCCGGTCCTGGAACTGACCAAGCTGATCAGCGTGCAGCACGCGCTCGACGGTGTCACCCAGGCCAATACCACCGCCGATGCCACCCTTCAGGAGGCCATCAAGGCACTGGGGTCGAACGGGTGAACCGGCTCGCCCGCCTTGGCGCAGCGGTGCGCAGGACGGCGGCGACGGAGGCCTTCATCGCCTGCAGCGGGGTCGTGACCGAAGTGTCGCCCGCGGCCTATCGGGTCGACGGCTTGTCGCCCTTCGTGCGGCTCGGCGACACGGTCGAGTTCGAGGCCGGCGGAGCCGAACGCAGGGGCGAGGTCGTGCGGGTGCAGCGCGCCGTCGCCACCGTGAAGCCTTTCGGCCAGCAGTTCGACGCGACGCTTGGGCTGGCGGTGCGGCGATGCGGACCCTTGCGGTTCTGGCCCGACGCATCGTGGCGAGGCCGCGTCGTGGACGCCCTGTGCCGCCCCGTCGATGCGCTCGGTCCGCTCCCGCTCGGGCGGCTCGCGGTGACGGCGGATGCCGAACCGCCGCCGGCCCTCGGGCGCTCGCGCGTGAGCGGCACGCTGAAGACCGGCATCAAGGCGATCGACATCTTCTGCCCGATCTGTCCGGGCCAGCGCATCGGCATCTTCGCGGGATCGGGCGTCGGCAAGTCGACGCTGCTCGGCATGCTGGCCGAGACCAAGGGCTTCGACACGGTGGTGATCGCGCTGGTGGGTGAGCGCGGCCGCGAAGTGCGTGAGTTCATCGAGGATTCGCTCGGCGCCAATCGAGGCCGCGCGGTCTGCGTGGTGGCGACCGGAGACGAGAGCCCGATGATGCGGCGCCTCGCCCCCAGAACCGCGATGAGCATCGCCGAGCTGTTCCGCGACCGAGGCGAGCGCGTGCTGCTCATCGTCGACAGCGTGACCCGCTATGCCCACGCGGCCCGCGACGTGGCGCTTGCCGCGGGCGAGCCCGCGGTCGCCAGGGGCTACGCGCCGAGCGTGTTCTCGGATCTCCCGAGGCTGCTCGAACGCGCGGGACCGGGCCGCGAAGGCTCGGGGTCGATCACCGGCATCTTCTCGGTCCTGGTCGACGGCGACGACCACAACGACCCCGTGGCCGACACGATCCGCGGCACGCTCGACGGCCATATCGTGCTCGACCGGAACATCGCCGCGCAGGGCCGCTATCCCGCGATCGACCTGCAGGTTTCGCTGTCGCGCCTCGCCCATCAGGTGTGGACGCCCGAGCAGAGCGTGCTGGTCAGCAAGCTGCGTGAGTTGATCACCCGGTTCGAGGACACGCGGGACCTGCGCGCCATGGGGGCCTATCGCGCCGGAAGCGATGCCGATCTCGACCAGGCCGTGGTCATGGTGCCCCGCATCTACGAGGCGCTCATGCAGTCACCCCGGTCGGCGCCGAGCGAGGACGCGTTCCGCGACCTCGCCACCGCGCTCCAGAAGCAGAAGTGAGGTCCCGCATGCTGTCGCGTTCCGCGCAGCCGTCGCGGCCAGCGCAGGGGTCGGCCGCCGCGGGCCGGCCAAAGAGGGCGAAGCTTCATCTCGTCGCCGACAGGACGTCCGAGGTGGCGCCGTCAGGGTCCGTCCTGCGGGCCACCCAGACGAGGGCCGCGCGCCCGAGGGCCGACTGGGTCTGGAGCGGGCTCGGCATCGGAGCCGCCGCGGCATCGGCCAGCTTCGCGGCCTATATGCTGGCCTTGGCGCCCGGCGCGGTGACCCCGAGCGGCAACTTCCACCTGTTCGCCCGTTACGGCCATGGCTCGGGTGGCCCAGCCGACCGCATCGCCCTGGCGGATGACAGATACGGCCTCCCATCCCGGGCCATGGAACCATCCTCGGCCCGGACCGGGCCGGCCGAGGCCGATGCGGTGGATGCCACCCCGACCGGCACCGTCCCGACCTCATTCCGGATCGCGCAGCGCGACCGTGCGATCCGCGAGTCAGGCCTGGAACGTTACGGCTCGAACGGCAGCCCCCTTCCCGACTTCAAGCTGCGCAACGTGTTCGACGGCAAGGCCCTGGTCGAATCGCGGTCGAGCCTTTCGGTCGTCAAGCCCGGCTCGGTGCTGGACGGCGCCGGGTGGGTGCTGTCCATCGAGCGGCGCGGCGGCACCTGGGTGGTGGTGACCGACAAGGGCCTGATCGCCGGCGAGCCGCGGTGAAACCGGCCGATGCGGCAGCGGCCGGTCGCGACATCCTCGCCCATGCAAAGGCCCGGCGCTCCGCTCAAAGTCTCGCGACCGCCCGCACCGCCGCCTCCACGGCGTCGACGCGGAAGTGGTGGAGCATGTGGCCGATCCCGGGCAGCAGTTCGAAGCGCGCACCGGGGATCATCTGTGCCGCGAGACAACCATGCGTAAACGTGTTCACGACGATGTCCGCATCGCCGCCGAGCACCCGCACCGGTACGCGGCAGTTCCCGTAAGCAAGGGCGCTGCGGGCGAGGCCGGGCCATAAGGCCACGGCGTTCTCGCCTTCGGTCACGGTCTGCTCGGGTCGGCCCGCGAGCGCGAAGGGGAATTCGGCCGCGAATCGCGCCGGCATTGCCTGGGGCAGGAACATGGCGCGCCACAACAGCGCAAGCATCGCGGGATCGAGCGACGCGCCCATGGCGCCGGCCAGGATGTCGCCCCAGACCGGCACGGCACGGCCTCCGAACAGCAGGTGCTCGAGCCGCAGTTCCGGAAAGCAGATCGGCGCCATGGCGACGATCCCGGCGACCTCGTCGGGGTACGCCATGCCATAGGCCAGTGCGACGGCTCCGCCGAAGGAATGGCCGCAGATCACCGGTCGTCGGAGCGCGAGCGCATGGGCCGCACCGCGGATCGTCGCGGCCTCGGCCCAGGGGGACGCGTCGGCCAGGCGGGCGTGGTCGCTCCCGCCGTGACCGGGGCGGTCTACGGCGACAACGTGGAAGTGCTTCGACAAGGCCTCCATGGGGCCGAGCCGCATGTCGTCGAGCGTCGTCAAGGTGCCATGGATCAGCAACAGGTCGGGCCCCGCTCCAGCCTCGGCACAGCGTAGCGTTCGGCCTGCGGGCGTGCGGATAAATTTGCGGTCCGGCCGCGTCGGGACCGCGGCCGGCCCGGCACGGCGCGCCTCGATCAGCGCACGGGCCGGCCCCGCCAAGGGCAGGATCGCCATCTCAGGGCCGACGTCGCCCGAGGACCAGCGCCGCGGCGGCGGCCGCGCCGGCCGCCAGCATCGTGGTGGTCAGCGGGTGGAGCCCGGCCCGTGTATAGGCGCTGGTCTTCATGACGTATCCGGGATAGTCGCCCCGGGTCTGCCCGCCGCCGGTGGGCGCGTGCAGGGCCCCGGCGGGGTCGCGCGGCTTTTCCTTGCGGCGCTCGAACGCCGATATGGCCGGAGCCAGGACGTCATAGGCGTTGGGCGCCACAGCCTTGAAGTCGGACAGGACCTTGCCGGCGCCGCCGACGTAGATCTCACGCCGGGGATGGACGGCGGCGTGGAGGATGGCCTCGGCCACCTCCTCGGGGCGGTAGATCGGCGGCGGCAGCGTCGGCTCGCGATCCATGTAGTTGCGGGCACGATGGGGCAGCGGCGTGTCGATCGAGGTCGGCTTGATCAGGGTGACGCCGATCGGGATGCCGTCCTGCAGCAGTTCCATCCTCAACGCGTCCGTGAAACCCTTCACGGCATGCTTGCTGGCGCAATACATGCCCTGAAGCGGGAAGGCCAAATCGGACGCGACGCTGCCGACGTTGACGAGGGCGCCGCCCTTGTCCTTCAGGTGTTCGACCGCGACCAGCGAGCCGTTGACCGTGCCCCAGAAGTTGGTCCGCATCAGCCGCTCGCTGTCGCGGTCCTCGACGTCCCAGAGGTTTCCGTAGATGGTGAGGCCGGCGACGTTGACCCAGGTGTCGAAGCCGCCGAACGCCTCGACGGCGCTCCGGGCCACGCCCTAGAGGGCCTCGCGCGACCCTACGTCCGCCACGACGTGAATGGCGCGGCCGCCTGCGGCTTGCAAGCGGGCCTGCTCGGCGGCCAGCACCTCGGCATTGCGGGCCACCAACACGACCTTGGCGCCGCGTCGCGCCGCCATGCGGGCGGTCGCGAGGCCGATGCCGCTCGACGCGCCGGTGATGACGATCACCTGATCGTTCAGGGCTTTGTTGGACTGGCTCATGGGTCAACGCCTGCGCTCGCCGCCCGGGTCGAGGATCGGCCGGCGCGACAAGCCCTCGCTTAACGATCGACCGGGCATCGCGCGGCTGCGTCCTATGAGCACGCGCAGCCTTCAGCCGTCCCGGCGCTCGCGGAAGAAGCGTCGCAGCATCTCGGCCGCCTCCCTCTCGCGGAGGCCGCCGTAGACGTCAGGCGCATGGTGGCAGGTGGGCTGGGCGTAGAAACGGGCGCCATGCGCGACGCCGCCGCCCTTGGGGTCGGGAGCCGCATAGTAGAGCCGCCGCACCCGGGCCAACGAGATGGCGGCCGCGCACATGGCGCAGGGTTCGAGCGTCACGTAGAGGTCGCAGCCAGTGAGCCGCTCCGATCCGACCGCCACGCAGGCGGCCTGGACCGCCAGCATCTCGGCATGCGCGGTCGGGTCGCGGTCGGCGACCGTCCTGTTGCCGGCCGCCGCCAACAGCACGCCGTCGCGCACGATGACGGCGCCGACCGGCACCTCGCCCCGTGCCGCGGCGGCCCGAGCCTCGGCGAAGGCAAGGCCCAGCGGGTCCGTCCGCCCCGGCGGGTCGGTCCGCCCCGGCGAGTCCGTCCGCCCCGGCGGCTCTGCCCGCCCCGGCGGATCATCGGCTGCCGATGCCAAAGCATACTCCCGTTCCACGCGGCGTCCTGCTATCACGGCCGGATGACCGACACCATCAAGCCGCCGAGCCGGCCGAAGTCCCCGAAGCCGCGGCCCGCGTTCGGGCGCGGGGGCGACAAGCCGCGCACCCGCCCCCCCGAGTCGCGCCGTTCTTCGGCGCAACGGCCCGGCGAACCGGCCCCCCGCGAGGACGATGCCCGCATCGCCAAGGTGATGGCCCGGGCCGGCCTGTGTTCGCGACGCGACGCGGAAAGCTGGATCGCCGCCGGCCGCGTGGCGGTGAACGGCACGGTGATCGACAGCCCGGCCCTCAACGTCAAGGCCGCGGATCGCATCACCATCGACGGCGTGGCCCTACCCGAGCGCGAGCCGACGCGGCTCTTCATGTTCCACAAGCCGCGCGGACTGGTCACCACGTCGCGCGAACCGGAGGGCCGGCCGACGATCTTCGAGCACCTGCCAGAAGCACTGCCGCGCGTGGTGTCGGTGGGCCGGCTCGACATCAACACCGAAGGCCTGATGCTGCTGACCAACGACGGCGGCCTGGCGCGCGTGCTCGAACTTCCGTCGACCGGCTGGATGCGGCGCTACCGGGTCCGCGCCAACGGCGAGGTCGACCAGGCGCGGCTCGACACCCTCAAGGGCGGCATCACGGTGGATGGCGTCGACTATGCCGGGATCGAGGCCACGCTGGATCGAGTGCAGGGCAGCAATGCGTGGCTGTCCATGGGGCTGCGCGAAGGCAAGAATCGCGAGATCAAGCGCGTGCTGGAATCACTCGGCCTCGGTGTGACGAGGCTGATCCGGATTTCCTTCGGTCCCTTCCAACTGGGCGACTTGGCCGAGGGTGCCGTCGAGGCCGTGCCGAGCCGCGTGCTGCGCGATCAGCTCGGCCCCGGCCTCATGGCGGAAGCGGGGGTCGACCTCGACAATGTCGAGGAACGGGCTCAGCGCCACGGCGGGCGTGCCGCGCCGGAGTCGCTGGCCGAGGCGCGCCCGAGCCGCTCGAACCCACCGCCGCCCCGGGCTCACGTGTCGGCCCTGCGCGCCTCACGCGAGGAGGCCGCGCAGCAGGGGCGGCGGCGCATCGAGCGTGGCGCCACGGCCGACCGCAAGGGTCGCGCCGTCAAGGTCGAACGCGTGATCCCGGTCGGCCCGGGCAGCGAACGTGCGGACAGCGGAACCCGCAACGCCCGGCGGTTCGCCGGCGAGAAGCAGAACGACGCGGCCGGGCGCCAGAACACCCGGGGCAATGCCGAACGCGGGACCGGTTCCGCCGGATCGCGCCCGCGTTCCGGCGCCGAGGCGAGGCCGACCCGCAACAGGCCGGGCCACGAGCCTCGCGCAGAGCGCTCCAAAGGCTTCGACGATCGGCCGCGCGGCGAACGCGGGGCCGATCCGAGCAGCAAGCCCCGCCGCGAGCGCGCCGCCAGCTACGGCGACAAGCCCCGTGGCGAACGCGCGGCCGGTTTCAGCGGCAAGCCCCGCGGCGAACGCGCCACCGGCTTCAACGACAAGCCCCGCGGGGGCGGCTTCGGCGGCAAACCCGCGGGCGGGCGGGCCGCCGGCAGCAAAGCAGCCAGCGGCAAACCCGGCGGACGGACGGGAGGCTTCGGGAGCGAAAGGCCTGCCACGGGACGCAACCGTCCTTCGGACGGCGCCCGCCCGATGGGACCCGGCAGAGCTCCCGGTGGCAACCGCCCCGCCGGCAGCGACCGCCCGACGGGCGGCAGCAGGCCGCCTCGCGGACGATCGTGAGGATCGTCGGCGGCCGCTTTCGGGGCCGCCCACTGCGCACGCCATCCGCGACGGCAACCCGCCCCACGAGCGATCGCTTGCGCGAAACGTTGTTCGACGTGCTGGCCCATCGCTACGGTGATCCCGTTTCGGGCGCACGCGTCATCGACCTCTTCGCCGGAACCGGAGCGCTCGGTCTCGAAGCCCTGTCGCGCGGCGCCGCCCATGCGCTCTTCGTCGAGGACGGTGCAGAAGCCCGGGCCTTGATCCGCGACAACGTCGAGGCGCTCGGCGTCGCGGGATTGTGCCGCATCTTCCGACGGGATGCCACTAAGCTCGGCGACGTCGCGGCCGCGCCCTTCGATCTGGCCTTCCTGGACCCGCCTTATGGACAGGCCCTCGGCGAGGCTGCGCTCGGCGCGTTGCGGGACGGCGACTGGCTGGCGCCCGGCGCGCTCTGCGTGCTCGAGGAAGCGGCCGCGTCGCCGATCGTGCCTCCGGCAGGCTTCGCCCTGGTCGAGCGGCGGGAGAGTGGCGGCACGCAACTGTTGTTCCTGCGCCCGTCGTCTTCGCGGCCTCAACCCTGACGCGGATCCGCGCTTGACCGCCCGGGACGGAGCGGCCAAAAGCCCCGAGCTTGACCGGCGCTGCGCCGGAGCGTCCAGGAACCCATGATGCCGATCGATGCGCAGCCGGAAGACTTCGATCGTCGCCTGAAGTCGGTCGCGGACGCGGTCGAAGCTACGCTCGATCGTCTCCTGTCCTCCGCCGCCTTGCCCGGCGAGGTGGTGCGGCCGGGGCGTCTGCTCGAGGCCATGCGCTATTCGGCGCTCGGCGCCGGCAAGCGGCTGCGACCCTTCCTCGTGGTCGAGACGGCGCGGCTGTTCGGCGTCGAGGGGGATGGGCCGCTGCGGGCCGGCGCCGCTCTCGAGATGATCCACTGCTATTCGCTGATCCACGACGACCTGCCCGCCATGGACGACGACGACCTGCGCCGCGGCCGGCCCACGAACCACAAGGCCTTCGACGAGGCCACCGCGATCCTGGCCGGCGACGCGCTGCTGACCTACGCGTTCGACGTGATGGCGGACGAGGCCACCCACCCGGATCCCGCAGTGCGGGCCGCGCTGGTGCTCGGGCTCGCCCGCGCGGCGGGGCTCGGCGGCATGGCGGGCGGGCAGGCGCTCGATCTCGAAGCCGAGCGGGCCGAAGCACCGCACGAGGCTTCCTTCGTGCTCCGGATGCAGTCGATGAAGACCGGTGCGCTGCTGCTCTACGGAGTCGAAGCCGGCGCGATCCTGGGTCGCGCCTCGGCTGGAGAGCACGACGCGCTCCGTCGCTACGGCACGGCGCTCGGCGCCGCGTTCCAGGTGGCAGACGACATCCTCGACACCGAGAGCGACGCGGCCACGCTCGGCAAGGCAGCCGGCAAGGATGCGGGACGCAACAAGGCGACGCTCGTGGCGGCCCTCGGGCTCGACGTCGCCAAGCAGCGCCGCGACGCCCTGGCCGACGATGCCGTTGCGGCGCTGGCGATCTTCCCGGCCGCGCGGGCCGCGAACCTCGCCGAGGCCGCGCGGTTCACGGCGCAGCGGCGGAACTGAGGCCGTTCCTGCGTCGGAACGGCCGGCGAGGGTCGGTCGGACCACGGCGGCGGTCGGGGGCGGCATGGGCGAGGCGTCGGCGCAAAGGGGGCGGAATGCGGTGCTGGCGGCGTTCGGTCAGCAGATCGCCTGGTGCAGGAACCTCGGCTCGCCGTTCACGGCAGAGGTCGTCTCGGCGCTCGCCGACGACATTGCGGCCGGCGGAACGACGGCGGGGCTGGTCGACGGCTGGCCGGGCGATCCGGTGGCCGACGCCCTGCCGCTGCGCCTGGCCGGCGCGCTCCACGCCCTCGCGCTCAGCGGCGACAACGCGCGTCTCGCACGGCATTATCCCTCGGTGACCGCGGCCTCGCCCGAGATCGACCGCCCTGCACTGCGGGCCGCGATCCTCGCATCTCTCGCAGAGCGGGCCGACATCGTTCGCGCTTTCATCGCCTCGCCGCCGCAGACCAACGAGGTCGGCCGTTCGGCCGTGCTGCTCGGCGGGTTTCTGCGCGTCGCGGCGGCGACGGGCCTGCCGCTGCGCCTCCTCGAGATCGGCGCCAGTGCGGGGCTCAACCTCCTCTGGGATCGTTTCCGCTACCATCTCGGCACGGCACGGTGGGGCGATCAGGCGAGCCCAGTCCTCCTCTCGCCGAAGTGGAGCGGCCCCACGCCGCCCGTCGCTGAGCCGTTGCGGGTCGCCGAGAGGCGGGGCTGCGACATCGCTCCGATCGATCTCGAGGATCCGGCCCAACGCCTGCGCCTCAGGTCCTACGTCTGGGCCGACCAGACCGAGAGGCTGCGGCGGCTCGACGGCGCCATGACGCTGGCGCGGGCCGCCGGCACGAGAGTCGAGCGTGCCGATGCGGCCGACTGGGTCGAGGCCCGGACGCGGGAGCGGGCCGAGGGCCGCGTTACGGTGCTGTACCATTCCATCATGTGGCAATATCTCCCGCCAGCCACCCGCGCCGCGGTCACGAAAACCATGAAGCGGGCGGGCGGGCGGGCCGACGCGGCGGCGCCCTTGGCGTGGCTCCGTTTCGAGCCCGACGACCGCCAAGGTCCCCCGGACCTCCGCCTCACGACCTGGCCCGACCGACGAGACGAGCGCCTCGCGACCGCGCAGGCCCATGGCGGCCAGATGACCTGGCTGGTCGGCGGCGACCCGTCGCGCTGATACCGATGTCGTCCACCGATGCCGCCCGCGGCGGCAATGACCCGACTTGTTCGTGGACACCGATGATGCTTTCGCACGAGGTGCCCCACCATGCCGAAAACCCGTCCCCGTAGGCGCAGGTTGCAGGCCGACCCGCATGCCGAGTGTATGCGTGCCGACCGGCAGGTGGAACCTGCACAGGAATGCCCCATGGGACAGCTTCACACAGCCGTTCTGTTGCGTTTTAGTAGCCAAGACATCGGGGTCATCTGCGGCCGTAGAAGATGTCATGCAGGAGGCGATGATGGTCCCCACTACTCGGCTAACGGCTGCGGTTCTGGCCTGTGCGTTGATCACACCCACTCTCGCTCAAACCCCCAGTTTCGCAAGCCTCGAGGCGTCGCAAAATTCAGCCAATGCCGCCCCGGGGCCACGCACGCTTCCGGCCAAGGTTGTTCCCGTGCCACAGGATATCGGCGCGGCGGCGCAGGTGCTGGTCGCAGCGCCGTACCGCATGCCGGCCTGGAACGCCAACCCAGCTTCACCCGACGACTGGCGCACCCTGGTCAAAAAACTGGCCGATGCCTCGCTGCCGGGCTTAGCGAAAGCTCGGGAGATGCTGGGCGTCACGATGGAGCCGACGGTGATCGGCGGCGTGAAAGGCTTCATTTTCACGCCAAAATCAATGCCTGACGCGCATCGCAACCAGTTGATCATCAACGTCCATGGCGGCGGTTATGTCTATGGCCCGGGTGAATCGGGGACTGCCGAGGCCATGCTGATGGCAGCCTATGGCGGCTACAAGGTGATCGAGTTCGATTACCGCATGCCGCCCGACGCGCCTTACCCGGCGGCGATGGACGACGCCATGGCGGTGTGGACAGCGGCGCTGGCGATGCAGGACCCAAGCCGCATGGCCATCGTCGGCACCTCTACCGGCGGCGGCATGGCGCTGGCGATGATCTTGCGCGCCAAGCAGGAAGGCTTGGCCCTACCTGCCGCCATCGCCCCGGGTACGCCCTGGGCTGACCTGACCGAAACTGGTGACAGCTACAAGACGAACGAGTGGTTGGACAACGTCCTGGTCAGCTATAGCGGCTACTTGACCCATGCCGCGGCGCTCTACGCGAATGGCCACGACATGAAGGATCCGCAGCTGTCACCGATCTACGGCGACTTTCACGGCTTCCGCCCACCATCCTGACAACCGGCACACGGGACCTGTTTCTATCCAACACCGTCCGCACTCACCGCAAACTCCGGGAAGCCGGAGTGAAGGCGGAGCTAGAAGTGTTCGAAGGCTTCTCCCATGCGCAATACCTCTTCGATCCGGCGGCACCCGAGACCAAAGAAGCTTTCGCGGAGATCACGACGTTCTTCGACCAGTATCTAGCGAAGTAAGTATGAAACGGATTTCCAGCTTCTGTCTGAAAATCCAGGTTTCGAGTACGCCATGATCGATGGAACGATCGTCCGATTGCACCAGCATGGCACCGGCCCTCAGAATCGAGCTATTCGCCGAGTGGCATCGCAACCGCGCGTCATCCCCGTCGGATTTCCAAATGAGACACGACCGCCGGCTGCCGCCTTGCGCGGTCGCGCCCCTGCCGCCAGATTGCGCGTCCTACGGCCAATTACAAGGAACCGCCATGCTGGCCACCATCGCCGCCTTCGACCGCATGGGCGAGGAAAACGCCTTCGCGGTGCTGGCCCGCGCGATCGAGCTCAGCCGGCAGGGCCGCGACATCGTCAACCTCGGGATCGGCCAGCCCGACTTCGCCACTCCGCCCAATGTCGTCGAGGCGGCCGTCCGGGCGTTGCGCGACGGCCATCACGGCTATACGGCGGCGACCGGCATCCTCCCCTTGCGCGAGGCCCTGTCGGCCGACCTCCGCCGCCGCTTCGGGGTCGAAGTCTCGCCCGAGAATATCGTGGTGGTGCCGGGCGGCAAGGTGACGATGTTCGCCGCCATCCTGATGTTCGGCGAGCCCGGTGCCGAGATCGTCTATCCCGACCCCGGCTTCCCGATCTACCGGTCCATGATCGAGTTCACGGGCGCCCAACCGGTGCCGTTGCCGATGCGGGAGGCGAACGGCTTCGCGTTTTCGGGCGCCGAAGCGCTGTCGCTGATCGGGCCGCGCACGCGGCTGGTGATCCTGAATTCCCCCGCCAACCCGACCGGGGGCGTGACGCCGAAGCCCGAGATCGACGCCCTCGTGGCCGGGCTCGACCGCTTCCCGGAGCTCGCGGTGCTGTCGGACGAGATCTATGGCCAGATGACCTACGACGGCCTCGCCCATACGAGCCTCCTGTCCTATCCGTCGATCCGCGACCGGCTCATCATGCTGGACGGCTGGTCGAAGACCTACGCCATGACGGGGTGGCGCATGGGCTACGCGGTGTGGCCCGAGGTGCTGGTCGACCGCATGCGCAAGCTCGCGGTCAATTCCTATTCCTGCGTGAACGCGCCGGCCCAATGGGCGGGGCTCGAAGCCCTCACGGGGCCGCAGGACGCGGTGGCCGCCATGGTGGAGGAGTTCGACCGCCGCCGACGCGTGGTCGTGGCCGGGCTCAATCGGCTGCCCGGCGTGTCGGCCGCGACACCGAAAGGCGCCTTCTACGCCTTTCCCAACGTGGCAGGGACCGGATGGCGCAGCAAGCCGCTGGCCTCCGCACTGCTCGAAGAGGCAGGCATCGCCACGATCGGAGGACCCGATTTCGGGGTGCATGGCGAAGGATACATCCGGCTCAGCTACGCCAATTCGCTGCCCAACATCGAACGGGCGCTGGCCCGCATGGCCGATTTCCTGTCGACGCGCCGGCCGAGCGGCACGGAAGCGGTAGCCTGGTGATCCATTCGGATTTCAGGGACCAGCGGCGTTCCCAGAAAAAAGGCCGCCCCGAAGGGCGGCCCAAGTCTAGGGAGGAAACGCCCAAGAAGGGCATGCAGCGCACCGCGCTGCAGCCCTGATCTATGCTGCGGTGCACAAAAATGCAAGCCCTTCCCCGAATTCAGCTCGTATGAGACGCGGGTGGCCCGGTGCCGATAGTTTCAGGCCGCCGCCGCCGGCGGCGCTTGCGCGAGGGTTGCGGCAATGGCGGGGCTGCCTCAGAACCGCCGAACTCCAGCGGCACTGCGGTGGGCGGACGCGGCGCAGGCCGTGCGGGCTCGCGACGCCGGCATCGTCGGTCGATCGCGAGGGCGATCGGGGACCCGGACATGATGCGTCGCAGCCAGCACATCGCCTCGAACGAGGCTTCGGCCCGGCAACGGTCGGGCATCGGCCTCGCGATCCTGGGGGCCTCGGTGGCGTTGGCAAGCCTCGCGGCCGGGACAGGGGTGGCGCAAGCCCATCCGCATGTCTTCGTGACCGCCAAGGAGCAGGTGATCTTCGGGCCGGACGGCAAGGTCACCGGCATCCGCGCGGCCTGGACCTTCGACGACATGTATTCGTCCTTCGTGACCCAGGGGCTCGGCGCGCCCGACCAGATCCTCACGCCTGAGCAGCTCGCGCCCTTGGCCAAGACCAACATCGAGTCGCTCGAGGAGTTCGGCTATTTCACGGTCGCCAAGGCAGGCGGCCATCAGATGGCCTTCGATGCCCCGACCGATTATTCGCTCGAGGAGAGCAAGGACAAGCTCGTCACGCTGTTCTTCACGCTGCCGCTGAAGGCGCCGATCAAGCCCGTTCCGGCCCTGAACGTAAGCGTCTACGACCCGACCTATTTCGTCTCCTTCGAATTCGACGAGAAGGCGCCGGTCAGCATGGCCTCCGCGCCCGCCGGCTGCTCCACCAGCGTCATCAAGCCCCGGCCGCTCGACGCCGGCGACAACCAGAAACTGTCGGAAGCCTTCTTCGCCAACATGTCTCCTGGACAGGATTTCGGCATCAAGCTCGCCAGCAAGGTCATGGTGGCGTGCCCGTGACGCGGCTTCGCTTCGCGGCGGCGTCGCTCCGTCCCGCGCTGTCCCCGTTTCTCGGCCTCGCCACCATGGTGCTGGCCGGACCCGCGTTGGCCCAGGCCAAGAACCCCTTCAGCGTCGGCATCTCGGAAGGCGGCGGCGGCGCGACCGGCGTGATGGGCTGGATCCTGGCCCAGCAGGGTGTCTTCGAACGCGCGCTCTCGGCGGCCGTCCGGGCCAGCAAGGCTGACGGCTCGGCCTTCTGGTGGCTCGCGGGTCTGAGCTTCGTCTACGGGGTGCTGCATGCCGCGGGCCCCGGCCACGGCAAGGCGGTCCTCGCCTCCTACATGGTGGCGAACGAGCGCGCGCTGCGGCGCGGCATCGTCCTGTCGTTCTTCGCCGCCATGCTGCAGGCCATCGTGGCTGTGGCCCTCGTGGGGCTGCTGTCGCTCGTGTTCCACGCCACCGCGACGGGCATGCGGGACGGCGCGGCCCTGATCGAGAAGTTCAGCTACCTCGGCGTCGTCGTGCTGGGTGGCTGGCTCGTGTGGCGCAAGGGCGCGGGCTTCGCGGCCGCGTGGCGGACACGTCCGGCCGTGATGGCCCTGCCGTTCGCGGCAGCTCCCGCGGCGCGCCGCACCGGTCTCGCCTTCGCCGGTGTGGAGCAGCGACTGCCCGCTCCCAGCGGGTTCGGTCCGAGCCCGATGCGGATCGGCCAGCGCGACCGCGACGGTTTCGGTGGAGGCCAGGCTTTTACCTGTGCGGTGCCGAGCGGCGCTGCAGCTCACGAGCACGGCCCGGGGTGCGGCCACTGGCACGCGCCCGATCCGGCCACGCTCGGCGACGGCTTCCGCTGGCGCGAGGCGCTGTCGACCGTCGTGGCGGCCGGCGCCCGGCCCTGTTCGGGAGCCATCCTGGTCCTGGTCTTCGCGCTGTCGCAGGGCATCTTCTCGGCCGGCATCGCGGCCACGCTGGTCATGGCGCTCGGCACCGCCATCACCACCGCGGCCCTCGCCTCGACCGCGGTGCTGGCGAAAGGCATCGCCTTGAAGCTGGCGGGTCCGCAAGCCGGGCGCGGCGTGCTCGTCGCCCGGGGCCTCGAAGTCGCCGCCGCCGTCCTGGTGCTGGCCGTGGGGCTGTCGCTGCTGCTCGGGGTGGGGCCGCTGCAAGCCTTGGCTTGACGCGGTCGGCGCGGGGATGCGAGACGCCCCGACGCGACCCCCGCGATGCCGAGACCCGCATGACCGCCACAAGCCACGACCTGCTCTGCCTGGGCAACGCCATCGTCGACGTCCTCACCCGGGTGGACGACGATTTCCTGGCGGCTCACGCCATCGTCAAGGGCGGCATGAACCTCATCGACGAAGCGCGGGCCGAGACACTCTACGGCGCCATGGGTCAGACCACGATCATGTCGGGCGGCTCCGCCGCCAACACGGCCGTGGGAGCCGCCAACCTTCGGGTCCGGGCCGCCTTCATCGGCAAGGTCCGCAACGACGAGGTCGGCGGCTTCTTCGCGCACGACCTGCGCGCCATGGGTGTCCATTTCGCCACGCCGACCGCGGGCGAAGGTCCCGCGACCGCCCTCTCCTACATCCTGGTGACGCCGGACGGGCAGCGCACCATGAACACCTATCTCGGTGCCTGCCAGAACCTCACGGTCGGCGACGTCGACGAAGCCCTCGTGCGGGCCTCCGGCATCGTCTACCTCGAAGGCTATCTGTGGGATCCGCCGGGCGCCAAGGAGGCCTTCCGCAAGGCCTCCGAGATCGCCCACGCGGCCGGCCGCAAGGTGGCGCTGTCGCTGTCGGACTCGTTCTGCGTGGGCCGCTACCGCGACGAGTTCCTGGACCTCATCCGATCCAGGAAGGTCGATGTCGTGTTCAGCAACGAGAGCGAGCTCCTGGCCCTCTACGAGACTGCGGATTTCGGCGCGGCCCTGGCGGCGCTTCGAGCCGACTGCAGCCTCGCCGCCGTCACCCGCGGCGCCGACGGGGCCGTGGTGGTCGAACCCTCGGGCCTGCGCGCCGTTTCCGCGTTCCCGATCGAAAACCTCGTCGATTCGACCGGTGCCGGCGACCTCTTCGCCTCCGGCTTCCTGGCCGGCCTCGCCCGGGGCCGGGACGCGGCGGATTGCGCGCGGCTCGGCACCTTGGCGGCTGCCGAGATCATCGGGCACGTGGGCGCCCGCCCCCTGGCCGACCTCGCGACCCTGGCGACCAGAGAGGGTCTCGCGGCCTGACGTCGCGCCCCCGCGACCCCGACAATCCAGGACGAGCGCGACCACCCTCAGCATCGGACATCAGCCGCGTGTCGATCTTGCCCAGCCTCACGGCCACCCTTGCCTCGAACGACAACGCGGCGCGTGTCATCGTGTTCGAGGACATCGAGCTCGCGGTCCGGATCGGCGCCTATGCGTCGGAACGGCTGAAGGCCCAGCGGGTGCGGATCTCCGCCGAGGTGCTGGTCCTGCCCGACACCGCCCTCAGGGCGGATCGGCTCGACGAGGTGGTCGACTACGATGCGCTGCATCGCCGGATCGTGGCACTCGCGGAGGCGCCCCATGTCGACCTGCAGGAGACGCTGGCCGAGGCGATCGCGCGGATCTGCCTCGCGCCGCCGCAGGTCGCGGCCGTCGAGGTCTACGTCCGCAAGCTCGATGTCTATCCGGATTGCGCCAGCGTCGGGATCCGCATCCTGCGCACCCGCGCCGGATCGACACCGGCTGCGGACCAGCATCCCTGACGGTCGGCACCTTCGGCTTAAGCCGCCTCAGAACACGATGGCCCGGTGGATCGGATGGTCGGGCGCGAAGGTGGCGTCGAAGACGCGCTGCAGGTCGAGCGTGAAGGCGTAACCGGCGTCCTTGAGATCGCGGAACACCGGGTCGTCGCGTTCCCGGCGGGTCAGGCGCTCCAGATGGCGCCGCACCCCGCGTTGGGCCAGCCGGTCCAGGAAATAGGCGTAGCGGTCGAGAACCGGCGAGGCTGCGTCCGGCCCGCAGATCGCCGCCATGCGGTCGATGGGCGTGAGATCGAGCAGCCCCTCGAGCCGGGCGACCTTCGCTTGCGCTGCGCCGTCGCGCGTCGCCGCAATGGCGAAGAGCCCGCTCGCGTAGAGCAGCTTGCGCGAGAAGACGAGCTTCAAGTTGCGCAGGCCCCAGGGCTTGTCGGCTTCCCCGGTCTTGAACTCGTAGTCGACCGCGATGGTGCGGTAATAGCGGATGAGTTCGTTCAGAAGGAAGAGCGGCAGCATGTCGTCGCCGACCCGGGGCGCGATGTAGCGCTCGAGCAGCGCCCGGCGTGCCGTCCGGAAACCCGCGACGTCGTTCAGGGGCTCCCCTTCCAGCAGGAACAGCATGCGCCGGGTGAGGCGCTGGTTCGTGTCGTCCTGCCCGCCGATGTTGCGCACCATCTCGGGCAGGCGCTCGACATGGGCGAAGGGGCCGCCGCGGGCGGGTTCGACCGGTACGATCCCGGCAATGGCATCGCGCAGCGCCGGTCCCCAGGTATGGCCATCGTCATCGCGCGCGATGACGAAATAGTCCAGGTCGGAGGATTCGCAGGCTTCCCGGCGCGCGAAGGAGCCACAGGCCACCACGAGGACCCCGCGCGGCACGGCGCCGTCGACGATCTCCCGCAGCCGCGCCAGCCGCCCGTCAGAATAGGCCCTGGCTCTCGCGATCGCCCCATGCGTCATTGAACAGGTCCTGTCGCAGCTCTTCGATCCGCTGGTCCGTGACGCCGCTCGCCGGCAGGATGCGCTCCGACCGCGCCTGCCTGTAACGGGCCTCGTCGTCGCGGGCGAAGAAGTCCACGCCCTGGTCCGTGTAGAAGCGGCGGGTGCGGGCCCGCAGCGGCGACGTCAAGGCGGCCCGCGCGCGCTGCTCGAAATGGGGGGCCGTCAGCATGTCGCGCAGTTCCGGGAGCTTGGCGAACAGCGAGCGTTCCGAGACGAGGTAGTCGGCGGGACCGAAGCGGTCGAGGTGCCGGCGCATGAGGTCCTGGCACAGCGCGTCGGCCAACATGCCCTTCTCGGAATTGATGATGTTGCCGTAGACGATGTCCTTGTAGAGCCAGAACTCGTCGACCGCGATACGGTCTGCCTCGCCGGCGCGGCGGATGGCGGCCAGCATCACGGTTTCGGGACTGAGCCGGGGCGCCGGCTTCTCGTAGGTCTGCGATCGCAGGATGCCCTCGATCGTGTCGAAATTGATGGGCCCGGCGAAGAAGCCGTCGTATCCTGGCTCACGGCCGTCGATCACGGCCGCCACATGGTCGACGTCGATGCCGTCCCGGACCAGGATCGCGTTCACCTCCGACCCGAGCGGGACGCGCCCGCGCAGGATGTCCTCGGTCGCTTTGTGATGGTCGATGCCGAAAGCGCCTTTGAACACAGGTTCAAGCGAGTGGGACAGCGGCGCGTGGCCGATGTCGTGCAGCAGGGCCGCCACCGCGATCAGGCGCCGCTCGGCGCCCGGCAGGTCCCGGATGTCGGCATAGAGCAGTGCCAGCCGCGTCACGCCGAGGCTGTGCTGGTAGCGCGTGTAGCGTCGGCTGCCCGGCCTGCCGTTCGGCGCCGGGACCCGGGCATAATCGATGCCGCCGAGGAAGCGGACGTTGCGCAGCCGCTGGAAGGCCTTGGTCCCGATCAGCCGCGGCAGCACGGGATCGACGCCGGCCGCGGCCTCGGGGTCGAGCGGCGCCTTGAAATTGTAGGACTGGCGCTGCCCGTCCTTCCACTCTGACGTCACGCCTCGGAACCTTCCAGGGTCGCCGGCCTCGTGCGCTTTTCCTAGCGCAAGTCGGCGCCAGCGCAAGCCTGCGCCGGCCACGGGGGAGGGGCGGGAACCCGGTTTGGGTGCGGGGCCGTAGGCGGGCGTTGGGCGGTCGCGGGCTGCATGGCACTCTGCGAGGAGGCCGCATCATGTGGCGCACACGTCCCCTTTTGGGGCGATGGAGGCCGTGGTCCACCTGTCTTGGCGGTTCGTCTCGGACGTGAGCGAGCGAAGCTGTCGCGCGCAAGCCCGCCAGCCCCGTTTACATTCGATTCACCACTCCGTCCTTGGGGCTGAAACTCCGTTGATCTTCCTTAACATCGATGCCTCAGAGTATCGGGCTGAAGGCTTCGAGGCGGGACGATGGTGGACCCGATAGCAGCAATGTCGGGGGGCAGGGCCCTCGCTGTTCTCCAAAACAGTCCTGGCGCCGTGCTGTGCATGGACAAGGCGGGCCGGGTCTTGTTTGCGAACCAGGCGGCGATCAGGCTCATCGGCCCTGGAAAGCCCCTCCTCGGTCGGCTGATCCAGGACTTCATCCCCGATTGGACGGCGCTCATGTCCGGCCCATGTCCTCCGTTGAACACCAAGACGGCCTGGGCGCCGCGACACGGCCATACGTTCCCCGTCGTATTGAGCGTCACCGACCTGACCGAAAGGGGCATCGGACTTTTTGCGGCCTACCTCCGCGACACGTCCGACCAGTCGGTCGGCTACGAGTTGCTGCAAAGCACCAGAAACGAGGCCGCCGAAGCTCTCGAAGAAGCCAAGATGGCCGAACGGCGGATGCGCGCCATCATCGAGATGCTGCCCCAGGCGGTCTGCGTCTTCGATGCGCAGGATCGTTATGTCCTCTGGAACCAGAAATACGCCGAGACCTACCCCGAAATCGCGCACCTGCTCGAGCCACGAGTGGCGTTCAGGGACATTCTGGTAGCCAGCCTTGCCAGCACGCAGATCCGTGAACGTGTGGTCGATCCCGAGGCTTGGCTCGAGCAACGCCTCGCCAAGCATGCCCTGCCGGCGTCACAGGAAGAGCAGGAACTGCGCGACGGTCGTTGGCTCCGTCACGACGACAGGCGCTTGGCCGATGGGGGAGCCATCGGGATGAGGATCGACATCACCGATCTGAAGCACCGCGAGGCATCTTTTCGGTTGCTGTTTCAGAACAATCCGGTGCCCATGGTGATCTCTGATCCCGACAGCTTGCGGATCATCGACGTGAATGAAGCGGCCACCAAACTCTATGGATTCGGCCGGAAAGAGTTTCTGTCCATGACGGCGCCGGAGCTTCATCCGGACGATCAGGCCGAGGAAGCCAGGCAGACCCTCGCATCCGTTGTCGATGCTTATGACGGTCGCACGGTGTGGCGCCATCGAACCGCCGCGGGCGACGAGATCCACGTGCTGATGTTCGTCCGGGCGCTGGTCCATGAAAAACGTCGGGGTTTTCTGACCGCGGTCGCCGACGTGAGTGACCGCGTGCGAGCCGAAGCGCGGATCAGCCATATGGCGCATCACGATGCGCTCACGGGCTTAGCCAATCGGCTTCACTTTCACGCCGCGCTGGAACAGGCCATCAAAATGCAGCGGGGAATGTGGAGCCTTGCGGTTCTCTATGTGGACCTCGACGGATTCAAGCCGGTCAATGACGCGATGGGCCACCGGAGCGGCGACAGACTGCTTCGCATGGTTGCCGCACGGCTCAGAGCCGCGGTCCGCAGCAATGACCTGATTGCCCGCCTTGGAGGGGACGAATTCGCCATCCTTCAGAGCCAAACCAAGGACCTGTCGGCAAGGGTCGCGGAGCGCGTGATCGAGACCCTTCGTCAGCCGTTCGAGATCGATGATCGAAGGGTGACGATCGGCGCCAGCGTCGGCATCGCGGTTCTGCCGGCCGGCGCGGCCATTGTCAGTCCCGACCTGTTGATCGCTGCAGCGGACGCCGCGTTGTATGAAGCGAAGCGAGCCGGCAAGAATACTTGGCGACGAAGCGGGAACTGGAGGCAGGAGTGTGCATAGGGTGGCGGTTCGGCTCCGGCGCGCTGGCGCAGGTCGGGGTCATTCAGGCCGCCTATGCACGCGGATCGGGTCGATCGCGGCCGGCAGGCTCTTCCCCGACACTGCTGCTGCGGCCGCGATCCGTTCCGCGAGCATGCGCTCCTGACGCGACCTCGCGCGAGGCGCGAGACTTGAGGCCGGCAACAGGGATAGGCTGCCCGCCATGCCGCACCGGAAGCCCTGATGCCCCGACCCGTTTCCTCCCGGCTCTTCGGCGCCTTGCTGGTGGTCGCCCTGCCCCTGCCGGCCGGCGGGTCCGCCGCGGCCCGCACGGTCGACTGGGCAGACAGCCGAGAGGCGGCCGGGAACCCAGCCTATGCGGCGTCGCGGGCGATCTGCCTGGGTTTGAAGGCCGTCGCGGTGCCACCGGCCGATGCGCCCGATCCAGCGGCGTCGGCCGAGTTCTCGGACTGTTCTTCGGAAGCTCTCTTCTACGGCATCGGGCGCCCCGCCGACCCGAAGGCCGCGCGGCTCTGCGCCTTCGTCGAGAAACAGACCGCCGATCCGCAAGTCGAGGATTTCGGCTTCACGGGCGACCGCACCCTGATGGAGGTCTATGCCAATGGCCTCGGGGCCGCCCGCGATCTCGATGTCGC